>Ga0172372_10008083_pt1 | contig 14003 bp, 14 predicted proteins | sample LakKiv5m_2_FD_114544 | JGI IMG/M metagenome (GOLD analysis project Ga0172372, IMG submission 114544) | Freshwater microbial communities from Kabuno Bay, South-Kivu, Congo - kab_092012_9.5m | ecosystem: Environmental > Aquatic > Freshwater > Lake | place: Democratic Republic of the Congo...
CCGAGTTCTCGATGATCTTGGTCTTGGAGCGCAGCATCGGCGTGGGCTTCGCGCCGTCGATCCAGATGTATTCGGCTTGGTAGGGCATGCCATGTTTCCTTTCGTGAAACGAGATGTAACAGTCTGATACGTCTCCGTGTCAGCGGCATCATCCTTTTGTGAACGGCGTGTAAAAATTCGCACGGATGCCCGAAAAAAGCGACTACCTATAAACAGCGGATGCCCGTAAAACGGGCTCTCAGTAGCCTGACGACGTGGCCAGCGCGGCACCAGCAACGATGTTGCGGGTCGGGCTCGCCCAGATCAACCCGCGGGTTGGCGACCTGGCGCACAACCTGGCGAAAGTCGAGGAATACGTGGCGCGGGCCGAGGCAGTCGGTTGCGACCTAGTCGCCTTCCCCGAATTGACGCTGTCGGGCTATCCGCCCGAAGATCTCGTCTTGAAGTCAGGTTTCGTCGCCGACAATCGTGCCGCTCTCGAGAAAGTGGCGGCGCGCACCGGTCGTTGCGCCGTGGTCGTCGGATTCGTCGACGTGGCCGACGACGAGGTCGTCGAGCGCGCGAGTGCGCGACCGCCACAGTTGTTCAATGCCGCCGCACTCTGTGCCAACGGTGCGGTCGTCGGTGTGTACCACAAACAGCTTCTGCCCAACTACGCAGTGTTCGACGAGGCGCGATACTTTGCCGCCGGCCACGACGACGTAACGCTCTACGACGTTGGGGGCGTGGCAGTGTCGCTCAGTATTTGCGAAGACGTTTGGGTGGCGGATGGCCCCGTTGCCCGCCAACGCGCCGCGGGCGCGCAACTGTGCATCAACGTGAACGGCTCGCCGTTCGATCGCGACAAGAGCCAGCAGCGAGAAGCAACGGTCGTGGCCCGCGCTCGCGAGACGAGCATGCCGATCGCCTACGTGAACCAAGTGTGCGGACAAGACGAACTTGTCTTTGATGGCGGGTCGCTCGTCGTCGACACGACCGGAGCGGTCGTGGCCCGTGCCGCACACTTCGAAGAAGAACTACTGGTCGTCGACGTGCCGGTGCCGGCGCGTACCGCGACCGCGCGCGCGATTCCCGTGAGCTCCGCAGTCGCGCGTCGTGATGCAGCACCTTCGCGCCTTGCCGCCGTCGGTGATTCGCACGACCGCGTGCTCGCCGCACTCGCGCTCGGCACGCGCGACTACGTCCGCAAGAACGGTTTCACCGACGTCGTCATCGGCCTGTCGGGCGGAATCGACTCGGCACTCGTCGCGGCCATCGCCGTGGAGGCGCTCGGTGCGTCGCATGTGCACGGTGTGTCGATGCCGTCGCGCTACTCGAGCGAAGGCTCGAAGACCGACGCTGCAGTGCTCGCTGCGAACCTCGGCATCGAGATGCTCACCATCCCCATCGAGCCCGCGTTCGCGGCGTACTTGTCCATGACCAGCGAGGCCTTCGCGGGCCGTGCTGCCGACCTCACGGAGGAGAACTTGCAAAGCCGCGTGCGCGGCATGACGCTCATGGCGCTCTCCAACAAGTTCGGATGGATGGTGCTGACGACCGGCAACAAGAGTGAGCTTGCCGTCGGCTACTTCACGTTGTACGGCGACTCGGTCGGCGGCTTCGCCGTGGTGAAGGACATCTTCAAGACCGATGTGTACGCACTCAGCCGTCGCGTCAACGAGCGCGCTGCGCGCGAGGTGATTCCCGCTGCGACGCTCACGAAGGCGCCGTCGGCCGAACTGCGCCCCGACCAGCGTGACGACCAGAGCCTGCCGCCCTACGCCGTGCTCGACGCCGTGCTCGCTCTGTACGTGGAGCAGGACCGCACCGCGGCTGAGATCATCGCGCTCGGGCACGACGAATCGATCGTGCGGCGCATCGTACGCCTCGTAGACAACAGCGAATACAAGCGCCGCCAACTGCCGCCCGGCGTGCGCGTGACGGGCAAGGCTTTCGGCAAAGACCGCCGCCTGCCGATCACCAACGCTTACCGCGGCTGAACGCGGCCGAACGCCTCAATCGTCACCGCACTGAGCACCGCGCACACCGCGCCGGCGAGTGCCGCGCCGGCGATGCCCGACGACTCGTAGAGCGACGTTGCGACGAAGGTGAGCACACCGCGCCCGAAAGTGCCCGCGCCGATCACCAGACCGAATCCTTTGCCAGGGGCTCCGGCAAAGAGGCTCGTCGCAATCGGCAACATGCTCACCACGCCGTACTCGAACCCGACAATGAAGACGGCGAGCCCGAGCAAACCAACTACGAGCAGCGAGTCAAACCCCGCGAGCACGAACGCCGCCGGAATCATGAGCAGAGCGCCGAGCGCGACGCTGCGCTCTTTGCCGATGCGATCGGTGTACCGGGCGCTCGACACCGACGACAACAACTCCCCCGCACCGAGCGCGAAGCCGACCACGGCGATGCGACTGGCTCCGAAACCGAAGTCGTCGGCGAGCCACGCACCGAAGGTGACGAAGAGGCACTGGCTCGCGCCCATCAAGCCGAACATCGAAAGCGGTACGAGCCATGCTCGTGCGGCGCGTGTGCCCGAGGTTTGCGCGCCCGAGGTTTGCGCGCCCGCTGGTGCCGCATCACCACTCGTCGCAACACCTTTCGTCGTCGTGCCGCCGTGCTCCGTGCCGCCGTGCTCCGTGCCGCCGTGCTCCGTGCCGCCGGAGCGCCGCAAGCTCGAGTCGAGCCAAGTTGCACAGGACGCGATGGCAACTGCGCCGATCACACAGGCAACTCGCCACGTCGACACGGCGGTCACGAGCCCGAGCACCGACACGCCGACGAGCAAACTGAGCGCCCACGAAGTTTCGGTGAGGCCGACCACGCGTCCGCGACGGTCGTAGGGCACGCGATCGGCAATCCATGCCGCCATGCCGAGATCGAAGCACGACTTCAGCAGGTTGAGCAGCGTGAGCCCGACGCACATCACCACGAGATTCGGCGCGATCGCCATGAGCAGGATTCCGACGAACGAGCCGCCGAGCCCGACCGCCATCGCCGTACGACGCGAGACCCGATCGACGAACGTGCCGAGCAGTGGCGCCAAGAATCCGGCGAGCTCAGAGATGCTGATCACAAGCCCGACGCGGGCTATGGAGACATCAAAACCTTGTTGCGCCCCGGCGATGATCGCGATGAACGGCGGCGCGAATCGGTAGGCGGTGTTCGCCACGATGCGCGTCGCGGTGAGCGGTAGCAGGTTGTCGCGCACCGCGCGGTCGTATGACTCGTCGAGCAGTCGAGACAGCACGACGACCGACGCTAGACGCTGTGACTACACGGCATCGTTCGTGACGGCCCGCGACTTTGCGACGAGCGTGACGAAGTCGCCGGCCGCGAGTCGTCCCTCGTCGTCGAGACCGAACGAGCAACCTTCGAGGTTGTGCAACCTGCGATCGTGCACGTTGAGACGCCGCCGCACCGTGCGAATCACGCCGCTGTGGCTGACGACGAGCGTGTGCTCGCAACTCTGCGCCAACTCGCGCAGCGCGGTGGTCGCGCGTGCGAACACTTCATCGGGCGGCTCGAAATCGGGCGGGGTGCGACGGTCGCGCAGATAGTTCGGCCAAGCCTGCTCGATCTCGTGCTCGTTTAAGCCCTCCCATGGTCCGACGTCGGTTTCGACGAGCCGATCGTCGACGTTCGGTGCGGCCAGCCCGAGATGCTCGGCGATGATCGCGGCCGTGTCGTGCGCGCGGCGCAGCGAACTCGACACGACTCGCTCGAATCCAAACGCACCGCGGCTGATGTGCTCTGCTGCGGCAAGCGCCTGTGCCCGACCCGATTCGGTGAGTTGCGTGTCGGCGCGGCCCTGCCATTTGCCGAGCACGTTCCACTCCGACTCGCCGTGGCGCACCACGACGAGTCGCGCATCGTTGGTCGTGGTCGATTGCGTCATGATGTGCCCGTCGCAGGGTAGTGGCTTGGGTAACCTGACCTCGTGGCGCGACTCCTGCTCTTTGCATCGGCGCGCGAAGCAGCCGGCCGTTCGCGCGACACGATCGATGGTGCCACCGTCGCCGACGTGCTCGCCGCCGCCAAGCAACAGTTCGGTCCGCGGTTCGAGACCGTGCTCGCGTCGTGCACCGTCTGGTTGAACGGTGAGGAATGTGAGCCAGATGCGCCGGTCGCCGACTCCGACGAAGTGGCGGTCTTGCCCCCGGTGTCGGGCGGATCGAGCAGCATCAGCGGCTCTGGCGACCTCGCCGCGATGTCGTTGGCCGACGTGCGCGCACGACGCGCCGCTCTGCAGAAAGAAGAAGATGCCGTGTCGTTCGTGCGCCGTGTCGCGCAGGGCCGCCTCGACATGGCACGTGACGAAGAGCGACGCCGCACGACCGGCGTCGCTCACGATCGCGACGTCACCGACGGCATCACACGCGTGTTTGCCACCGAGCGTGGCGGCGGGTCGAATCGTCCTCCGCGCGACACCGAACCCGAGACCACTCATCCGCTCTTTGTCGAACTCGAGTCGTTGTGCGAGTCGGTGGGCTTCGGCGGTCTGCGCGAGCTCGACTCGGGAGAACTCGCAGCATGCTGCGCGCAACTCGCCGACTTCGAATTGCGTGCATCGGTGCGCCGCAAAGAGTTGTTCGCCGAAATCGACGCGCTGTCGAGCGAACTCGTGCGCCGATACCGGGAGTCGTCGGCGAACGTCGATGTGTTACTCGACGAAAACCGCTAGCGCATGAACGGCCGCAAGCGCCCGGATCTCGGCGCCTTCATCCGTCAGCAGCGCGAGATTGCGCAACAGTCGATTCGTGATCTTGCCAAACGTGCTGGAGTATCAAATCCGTACCTCTCGCAGATCGAGCGCGGTCTTCGCAAGCCGTCGGCGGAAATCCTCCAGCAGATTGCGCGGGCGCTTGAGATTTCTGCTGAGACGTTGTACGAGCGAGCCGGAATGCTCGACCCCAAAGAGTCGCAGGGCAACGCGGTGATCGACGCCGTCGCCAAGGATCCGCACCTCAACGACGAGCAGAAGCAGGCGATGCTCGCCATCTATCGCAGCTTTGTGGCCGAAGACTCAGCCACCTGAGTGCCCGGCTAGTCGCGGCCCATTCTTTTCCAGATAGGTTCGGTTTCCCATGGCTGCCACCCCCGCGCAGCGCGTCGCCGTGCTGTCCCTGCACACGTCGCCTCTCGCCCAACCCGGCGTCGGCGACGGTGGCGGCATGAACGTCTACGTGCGCGAGCTCACGTCGTCGCTCGCGCGGCTGGGCGTCAAGTGCACGACCTACACGCGCGCGTGGAAACCCGGCTTGCCCGACGTCGTTGACATCGAGCCCAACCACCGGCTCGTGCATGTGCGCGCCGGCGATTACGACATGCCGAAGGAACGCCTGGTGGAGATCGTCCCCGAGTTCACCGACACGGTCAGCCAGCATCTCCGCACGCATGCGCGCGCGCAGGTGATCCACGCCAACTACTGGCTGTCGGGCCTGTCTGGCCACTTGCTGAAGCACGACCTCAACTTGCCGCTCGTCACCACCTTCCATACGTTGGCGCGCGTAAAATCGCTGCACGGCGACGCCGAGTCACTAGAGCGCGAGGCGATCGAGTCTGCGATCATCGGATGCAGCGACGCAATCTTCGTGTCGTGCGAGGAAGAGCGCGACCAGTTCCGCCGTCTCTATGGCGCGTCGCCCGGCACCGTCGACGTCATCACGCCTGGCGTCGACCGCGCATATTTCTCTCCGGGCAGCCGCGCCGGTGCGCGCAGCGCGCTGTCGACGCACGACTTCTCGCTCGGCACCCGACCCGTTCTCTTGTTCGTCGGCCGCATCCAGCCGCTGAAGGGCCTCGATGTGGCAGTCGAAACTCTCGCTGCGCTGCGTCGCAGAGATGCATTGCTGCTGGTGGTCGGCGGCGCGAGTGGCACCGAGGGCGAGCGCGAACTTGCGCGTGTCACGACCCTCGCCGATTCACTCGGTGTCGCTGGTCAAGTGCGTTTCGTCGATCCGCAACCGCACCACGTGCTGTCCACTTATTACCGCGCGGCAGACGTGGTGCTCGTGCCGTCGCGCAGCGAGAGTTTCGGACTTGTCGCGCTCGAAGCCTCGGCGTGCGGAACCCCCGTTGTCGCGACTGCCGTCGGTGGGCTTTTGTCGCTCGTCGATGACTGCGTCAACGGTTTCTTGGTGCCCGAGCGCGACGGTGAGATGTTCGCCCGACGAGTCGCGCAGATCCTCGACGACGAAGTGCTCGCTGCCCGTCTCGGCGACTCCGCGGTTCGGCGCGCATCGCGATACTCGTGGCAGCACGCCGCGATGCGTATGCGTCGTGTGGTGGCAGAGTTCGCCGCACGTGACCTCGTGGCGTGCAGTTGAACGCGCGATGAGCGATCTCTTCGACGACGGCCGCCGCGCCGCACTCGAGCGGCGTATCGACGAGTGGCTCGGCACGGTGCACACTCAGCATCCCAATGTCGTCACGGCGCAACGAGCCGAGGGTGAAGAGTCGTGCTGGATGTTGAGACTGCGCGGCGAAGCCAAAGAATTCACCACGGTGTGGATGCGCCTCGGCCAGCGCACGCTGCGTTACGAGACCTATGTGATGCCGTACCCGGAGGAGAACGTGCCGCAAGTGTTCGAACAAGTGCTGCGCCGTAACGAACGCCTCGTCGGAGCCCACTATGCGCTCGGGGCCGAGAACGCGGTGTTCCTCACTGGCGAACTCGTTCTGCAGGCCGTGGACGAGCGCGAACTCGATCGCATCATCGGCACGCTGTATGCCACCGTCGAAGCCAACTTCACAGACCTGATTCGCCTCGGTTTCGCCAGCCGCTTCACGACGTCGTCGTAAGTAGCCTTCGCGTCGTGGAGCATCGCACGCTCGTCGTCGTGGGCGGCGGCAACATGGGAGCAGCGCTCGTGCAAGGGCTGCTTGCCGCGGAGCGAGAGCCGTCGTCGATCGTCGTCTGTGAGACAAGTGCCGCGCGCCGAGAGGTGCTGCGCGGCATGTTTCCCCGTGTCGAAGTGCGCGACAGCCTGCCGAAATGCACCGAGGCGATCATCGCGGTGAAGCCGCCCGATGTGCCGGCCGCCTGCCAAGCGGCTTCGGCGGCCGGTGCCGTGCGCATGGTGTCGATCGCGGCTGGCGTGCGGCTCTCGGCGCTGCAACAGGCTTGCGGCTCGGGCATGCGTGTGGTGCGCGCGATGCCCAACACGCCTGCCCTCGTCGGTCTTGCGGCGACGGCGATGTCGGCTGGCAGCGGCTGTGACGACGACGACCGCGCATGGGCGCGCGAGTTGCTGTCGTGCGTCGGCATGGTGGTGGAAGTTGAAGAGCCGATGCTTGATGCGTTCACCGGGCTCGTCGGCTCGGGCCCCGCGTACGCGTTTTACCTGGCAGAAGCGTTGCGCGATGCGGCGATCGCCGAAGGATTCGACGCGGAGACCAGTGCTGCGCTCGTCGCGCGCGTGATGCTCGGGGCTGCCGCGTTGCTCGATCGCGAACCGCAGAATGCCCGAGGTCTGCGCGAGCGCGTCACATCACCGAACGGGACCACTGCTGCAGGCATCGCGAGGCTCGACGAAGAAGGAGTGCACGAGGCATTCATGTCGGCGGTGCGTGCAGCAACGCGACGAAGCAAAGAACTCGGCGACGCACACAAGTCCGCGACGCGTAGCGCTGACTCGTCACGATAGCAACCTCATTCGACGGTCACGAGCCAATCGGCGACACCGCAAAAATTCCTCGTACTCGGTGTTGCAAACGGTGATTCGAAGCGTAAGGTAGGAAAACAAGAAATCACCGGGCGGCATGCCGCTCCGGGAGTCGCGCCCGAAAGGGTCGCGCCGTATGGGTCGGTGCCGTCGGGGGGTTGGCACCGACCCGTACGTTTTTCTGGCACAAGTTTCCGTCGCGCTCGTAGCGTGACCACATCGTGAACGCACCGCGCTACGACACCGTCTCGTTTCTTTCTGACTACGGCTTGCGCGATGAGTTCGTCGGCATCGTGAAAGGCGTGATCGCCGATATTGCGGCGCATGTGCGAGTGATTGACCTCACTCACGAAGTGCCGCCCTTTGATGTGCGGGCCGGTTCGCTGGCGCTCGCGCGCTGCATTTCGTATGTGCCATCCGGCGTGGTGCTCGCGGTGGTCGACCCGGGTGTCGGCACGGCGCGCCGCGGGATCGCGGTCTCGGTGGGCGACGGTCGGGGCGTGCTGATCGGGCCAGACAACGGGCTATTGTCGATGGGCACAGCGCTCGCCGGCGGCGCCGATGCGGCAGTGGTGCTCAACAATCCCAAGTATCAACTCGAGGCGCCAGGCGCCACCTTCGCCGGACGCGACATTTTTGCCCCTGCCGCCGCGCATCTCTGCAACGGAGTCGCCCTCGGAGAGCTGGGTGATGCGATCGACCCGAATCTCTTGTTGCCGGGGGTCGTTCCGCTGCCGCGTACCGAGGGCGACACCGTGGTCGCCGAGGTCACGTGGGTCGATCGATACGGAAACTGCCAACTGAACGTCGGACCCGACGAAGTTGCTTCGCTTGGCTCGACCATCAGCGTCGGACTCACGTCGCCGAACGGCGAGCGCAACATGCGCTCTGCTCAGGTCGTGCGCACCTTCGCAGACATCGGCGGCGGCATTGGGCTCGTCGTCGACTCGTTCGGCATGCTCGCCATCTGCGTCGATCGTGGCTCGGCTGCCGCCGAGTTGTCGGTTGCGCCCGGCGACGCAGTCACACTCTCTGCAGTCGTCGAGCCGAGTGGAGTCACCACGCGCGTGACGCTGCGGCCTCCCGCGAGCGGCGCCTGACCGCGCGTCGCTACTGTTGTCGCCGTGCGTCCTGCCACCACATTGGCGCTCGGGTTGTTGCTTCTTGCAATCTTTGCCGCGGGCCTCGTCTCGGTATTGATGAGATGACACGATGAGCCCCGCATCGTCAGAGATCGCCTTGATGAACCGCACCTCGAACAATCTGGCATCCATTCTCGATTCGCATCCCGATTCCGCGACCGCGATATTGAGCCGTGGAGTCGCCACCACCTACGGCGAGCTGCGGGCGAAAGTTGCGTCGATGCGCGGGGCGCTCGACGATCTCGGTGTGGGAAGGGGAGACCGCGTCGCACTGCTGTGCGGCAACACTCTTGAATTCGTGGTGTCGTACTTCGCGTGCCTCGGACGCGGCATCGTGTGCGTGCCGCTCAATCCGACCTCACCCGCACCTGAATTGCAGCGCGAACTCGCAGTCGTTGGTGCGCGCGCCGTCGTCGTGGCACCGTCGGCGGTCGCAGCATGGTCGAGCGTCGATCACGCCGCGCTGCCGAACCTCGCGCACGTGATCGCGGCTACGGGTGACGTGCCTGGAGCCCTGCACTTCGCCGATCTTCTCGCGCATGTTCCCGCACCACTCGTCGATGTCGACGCTGACCACTTGGCGATCATGCTCTTCACCAGCGGCACCGCTGGTTCACCGAAAGCGGCGATGCTGACGCACGCCAATCTGCTGGCCAACCTCGACCAGCTTGCGACCGTGCGCAAACTCGACGGCACCGACGTGGTGTACGGCGTGCTGCCGCTCTTCCACATCTTCGGGCTCAACGTGGTGCTGGCATACTCGCTGATGCGCGGCTCGACGATTGTGCTCATCGAGCGATTCGACCCGACGACCGCGGTGGAAACGATTCGCGACCGCAATGTGACGCTCATCCCCGGCGCACCGCCGTTGTGGATGGCGTTCGAACAGATGCCCAACCTGCCCAGAGACACTTTCGCCCGCGTGCGCACGGCCCTCACCGGCGCCGCCAAGATGCCAGAGCACACCACGCGTGCGCTCTACGAACGCTTCGGGCTCCTCGTCACCGAGGGCTACGGGCTCACCGAGTGCTCGCCGGTCGTCACTACGACGACGGATGTCGATCGCGAAACAGCGCTTTCCAAGATCGGCTCGATTGGTCGCGTGCTGCCCGGCGTCGAAGTGCGCATCGTCGATGAAAAGGGCGAGGACGTGCTGCGCGGTGACTCGGGCGAGATCTGGGTGCGCGGCCAGAATGTGTTTCGTGGATACTTCGAAGACGAGCAGGCCACGGCGCGAGCGCTGACACCCGACGGCTGGTTGCGCACCGGAGACGTCGCGGTGATCGACGACGACGGTTTCCTCTTCTTGGTCGATCGCGCGAAAGATCTGATCATCGTCTCGGGATTCAACGTGTATCCAGCCGAAGTCGAAGAAGCGATGCTCGAGCATCCGGCAGTCGCGCAAGCCGCCGCAGTCGGAGTCGAGCACCCACACACCGGTGAAGCCGTTCGCGCCTACGTGGTGTTGCGCGCCGGTGCCCAACTTGACGAAGACGCGCTGATCGACCACTGTCGTTCGCGGCTCGCGCGCTACAAGTGCCCGACCAAGGTGCTGATCGTCGAGCAGTTGCCGACGGGTGCGACGGGAAAAGTGTTACGTCGCGCGTTGCGCTGAGCGAACGCTCGGCACCATGAATCCGACGAAGAGAATCACGACGCCGACCGAGAGCGTGACTGCGAACGCCTGCTCTTCGCCGAGCCGCCCCGCGAGCGAGCCGCTCGCCGACAACACGAGCGTCGCGATTGCGACCAGCACGTTGCTCGCGACGAGTCTGCTCGCGCCCGATGGTGACGCGCTGTCGACATCTCGCCGCGCTCGGCGCTGCAGCAGTCGCGAGAGCGACCAAACCGCGAGACCGATGATGATGAGCGCGGGAAACCCCGAGCCCACGGCGGCGAGCGTGCGCGGCAGTGCGCCGAAGTGATCGCGCGCCTGAGGGAAGTCGTCGGCAACGAACGGCCGTTTCTCTGGTGCGACGGTCATCACACCGACAGCAAAAGTACTGAGTAGGCCGAGCACTGCTCGCAGCCGCGCGACGGTGCGCCGACTTGCGTGGAGCGCGATCGACCCGAGTGCGAGCCACGACACATTGAGCACGGCTCCGGACGTGAAGAACACACGGAAGACACCCGATGACCAGCCGGTGGAAGTCGCCCACCACAGTGCGAACGAGCCCGTTGCAAATAACACCATTGCAACCATCCACGCAAAGTGATGGTCGAGCCGACGGCGATGCCAACGGTCAGCGACGATCAGGGCGAATGCCGCTGCCACCAGTGTCGCAACGGCGGACATCGAGACGTTGAGCGAGTCCACTAGAGCCCAAGGCTAGGTAGCGCGCGACGACGGGCGTGGCGGCGAGTGTCGTTCGACACCTGCACACGTACGGCGAGAAAATCGGCGCGCGAGAGCCGTACCCTTTTAGTCATGCCAACGACGACCCCACCCGCTTCTCCGCGCCGGCGGCGTATCCCCAGCGCGGCGGTGAACCGACTTCCCGTGTATCTGCAGATCCTCACCGACTTGAAACTCACCGAGACGCTGCAGGTGTCGAGCGACCAACTCGCTGCACTCGCCAACGTGAACGCCGCGAAAGTACGTAAGGACCTCTCGTATCTCGGAACCTATGGCACGCGCGGCGTCGGTTATGAGGTTGCGTTTCTTGTCTATCAGATCAAGCGCGAGCTGGGTCTGCTCACCGAGTGGAAGACGGTCGTGGTCGGCGCCGGCAACATCGGCGCGGCCATCACCGTGAACGGTGGATTCGCATCGCGCGGCTTCCCGGTGGTCGCGATTTTCGACGTCGACCCCCGCAAGGTCGGCACCAAAGTCGGCGAACTCGTCGTCAAGCATCTCGACGAGATGGCGGATTTCGTGAGTACGAACGGCGTGCACATCGGAGTACTCGCAGTTCCCTCGACCGCGGCACAGACGGTCGCAGACGACTTGGTCGTCGCCGGCATCGGCTCACTGCTCAACTTCGCACCGGTGGTGCTCACCGTCGACGTCTCTGTCGTGGTGCGCAACATCGACCTCGGCGTCGAGCTGCAGATTCTCGGCTACCACGAGCAGATGCGCGGTCAGTCATCCGCGCAGCACAACCCCGTTTCGGTCTGAAGTCGTTCGCCAGCACGGCGAGCCACTCGGCGCTCGTGTGACGAGCGCGGTCTGTCTAGGGCACGGCTACTCGTCGTAGTCTGACGAGTGATGCGTCAGTTGTTGTCGTGGCGTACATGGGCCGCGATCGGAGTACTTCTCGTGCTCATCACTGCGGTGCAGCTGGCAATCGGGCGCGGCCCGCGCGGCACGACCGGAGACTCGCTGGTGCAGCCCACGCAGCGCAAGGTGGAAACCATCGCTTCAGTGATGACAATCGATTCAAGTGAGGCATTCGCGGTGGTCGAAGGCGTCACGGTGGGTTCGGCGGTGCTCTCGCTCGACGACGGTCGCACGGCCACGATCGCGCGTGACACGCCTGGCGAGATCGACTGTGCCGACCGCACCTCGCCGGCGGCGTGCGTGTTGCTCGCCGACATGCTCGGTGAAGGAGTCGTGTGGTACGCACTCGTCAACTCCGACGGGCCGGCAGTGCGAACGCTGGCATTGCCGACGCTCATCGACATGACCGACGGAGGCGACACCGGCATCCTCGACAACGGGTGGTACCTGCCGCTCGCCGACGGAGTGATTCGCACCTGCGCGGGCGAACCGCGCTCACCGACTCTGCGGTCGTTCATCGAGTCGTACTCAGACGGGGGAATCCGCACGGTGCTCGACCTCGATCGCGACGAGGTGGTGGAAGTGATCTGCGACTAGCGACGCGTCACGCGTCGTTGAGAAGTACGTCAGGCGTTGGGTGCCAGGCGCACGATGCGCGCGGCCATCGCATAGGCGATCTCTGCCGGGCCTTTTTCGTCGGGTCGCAAGAGGTTGGCCATGATGCGCAGCACCCACTCCATGAGCGTGCGGCTCTGGATGCCGACTCGCGACAACTCGCGCATCAACGCCGGGCGACCGATCACGCGCGCGAACAGTCGCGCAACCTTGAAGTACTGCCCGTACTCGGCGTCGAGCAGACCGGGATACTGCTGCAACGCCGAGGCATCGTCGCTGCGCAGCGCGTCGTGCAGCACGCCGGCTCCGATGCGCGCCGTCTCGTAGGCGTAGTCGATTCCTTCGCCGTTGAACGGGTTCACGCTGCCGGCGGCGTCACCGATCACGAGATGCGTCGCGCCGATCTTGGGGAATACCGAGCCGCCCATCGGAATCTTTCCGCTCGTTGCGCGGCACTCGGGCTTGGTCGGGTCGATCTCCCAGCGCTCGGCGATCATGTGCGCGTACGCATCGAGTGAGTGAGATGTGTTCACATCCTTGAACTTCTTGAACGTGGAGAGCAGCCCGACACCGACGTTGATGGTGCCGTCACCGACCGGGAAGATCCACCCGTATCCAGGCATCGAGTTACCGTCGCGATCTTGCACGTCGAGTGCCGACTCGATCCACGGTTCGTCGTGGCGCGGGCTTGCCCAATATGTGCGAATCGCGGTGCCGTACGGCCATGCCTTCGTGCGCGCGGTGCCGAGTGCGCGACCGAAACGGCTGTTGGCACCGTCGGCGATCACGACGTACTGCGAGCGGATTGCGACTTGTCGCGACTCGTCGTGGTCGGTCACGATGGCGCCGCGCACGCAACCCTTTTCCATGATCGGCTCGGTTGCTTCGTGACCTTGCAAGAGCGTCGCGCCCGATTTTTCTGCGTTGAACGCCACCATTGCATCGAGTTCGCGGCGGCGCACGACGTACCCGTGGCGCGGATATGTCGGATGCGTCGGCCACTGCAGCTCGAGTTCCTTTCCGTGCGCGGTCGCGCGCAGGCCCTCGTAACGGTGGAATTGCTTCAGCCGCTCGCCGAGACCCATGTCGTCAAGTTGTTTCACTGCGCGCGGAGTGAGACCGTCGCCGCAGGTCTTTTCGCGCGGAAAATGCTTGCGCTCCACCACGACGGCCTGATGACCGTGTTCGGCGAGCCAATAACCCATCGCTGCACCCGCGGGGCCGCCACCGACGACGAGCACTTCAGTGTCGCGCACGGGCAGATTGCCGAGTTCGTCTGCGTTCATCGACTTTCAGCGTAAAGAGGTGTGCGCCGAACGAGATGACGCTGCCGTGTGGCGGATGGCTAGTGGGCGGTCGCTCCGCGCA
>Ga0172372_10008085_pt1 | contig 13998 bp, 9 predicted proteins | sample LakKiv5m_2_FD_114544 | JGI IMG/M metagenome (GOLD analysis project Ga0172372, IMG submission 114544) | Freshwater microbial communities from Kabuno Bay, South-Kivu, Congo - kab_092012_9.5m | ecosystem: Environmental > Aquatic > Freshwater > Lake | place: Democratic Republic of the Congo...
ATGGGCGTACTCTCCAGAAAACCCATTTAACTTTGATAACTTAGTTGCTGAAGGTCCTAATGCAGTTCCAACCTATGCTGCGGCTTGGGAAGCACAAATTAATACGTTAGTAGCAGAACAACTTGCAGCCTTAGGTGCAGATTAAGGTTAAGTCGTCGGGAGGTTTCTTCATTGAAACCTCCCTCAATATGGATTAATGAAAAAAATTAAATTAAATTTACAACATTGGCATCTCAAACAATCAGGCATTTGGCTGGTTGTTTTGTTTATGGGCATCACTGGTTTTATTTTTTTGATTGATCAATCACCCACACCGTTGAATCAACATTTCAATACGTATGACTTAATTAGACCCGAATTTGATTATGCTTATCAAACGCATATCTATGGCATTCCTACCTACACGGCTAAACAAGATTTTTACGAAGATGCCGGGGTCGCTCAAACAGGGTATGAAGCGGCTTATGGTGCAAGTGATTTACAAGGTAGTCAACTGCAGCAAAATGATGAAAATTATGGCGCGATGATTGCAGAATATGATTTTCCAAATGATGTATTTTTAATCGATCAAACGTCTGAACTAACTTTTGTATATGATGGCCAAACCAGTGGCATTATTTCGATTGGCTTAGATTATTACTTACTTGATCAAGGCACGGAAGACACCAAGATTGCCCTAACGATTAATGATGAATTTCAATTTTATGAATCGCAAACCTTAGTGCTCCCCGCGTCATGGGTTTTTGCAGAGGCGGAATTTCCACTTGATCGTTATGAGAATGAATTACAACCGCAATCCATGAAAGTCAATCAATGGTCATCTCACCTCTTACGTGATATGAAAGCGATGCATGCCTATCCATATTCATTTTATGTTGAGTATGGCGATGTCATTTCTTTACGATTTGTGAATGCCAAGGTTTTAGTGGGTTTGGTGCAAGTGGTCACCAGTTCACCCTTAATAGATTATCAAACTTATCGAGACAACAGCCCTAATGCAGCGGTGGTGGATACGTTATCGATGATTTCCAGTCGCTCCATGGTTTCTCGCTCTGATGCGTCCATCCGCTTACGAACGGAACAAGACGCCAGTACGATGGTTTATGACACCCAATTTTTAAGGCTAAACACCATCTTTGGTGATAGTTGGGAACGAGGTGGGCAAACCATCACGTATGAGGTTGATGTAGAAACGAATGGTTACTATGCTTTATCTTTCCGTTACCGCCAATATTTACAAAACGACATGGTGACGATGAGAAGTATCTACATCAATGGTGAAATTCCCTTTCAAGAATTTTTAGCAATGGCATTTCCATATACGATGCAATTTAAAAACCGAACTTTATCTCAAGCTAATGGCAATCCATATTATGTCTATTTGGAAGCAGGGATCAATACCATCAGTTTAGAAGCGGTTAACTATGGTTATCGATTCGCCTTAGAAACAATCCAAACGATTATGTCTCAAATTCAACAATTAGCGCTTGCAATCAAGCGCTATACCGCAGGTAGTAATGATCTATATCGTGACTGGGAAATTGAAACGTATTTTCCAGAAGCAAAGAACCAAATGTTAGGTTGGGCTGATCAATTGGATTTCATGTATGACCAATTACTCGATGTTTCGCTTAATCAAAATCCTTCCCAACTCGCCAATGTGAAAGTCAGTAGTGCGCGTTTACGCACACTTGCTAGCCAAATCAATCGTTTACCTGGTTTAATGGTGCAATTTGCCGATGGTGATTCCAGTGTCAACCAAATGCTCGGGGCCTTACTTCAAGAAATGATGCGCTCCTCTTTAGAAATTGAACGAATGATGGTGCATGGTGATGTTGCCTTACCACGATCAACCGCCACCTTCTTCCGTAGCGCTTATGAAGGTAGTGCGCGGTTAGTGCTTTCCTTTATTAACAATCCTTATTCTGCAACGCAAATGGATGAAGAACAAATTAACGTTTGGGTCAATTTTCCAAGACCCTATATCGAAATCATGCAAGCGATGGTTGATCAATATTATCCAGGTGATCGCGAAGTTAAATTGTCACAGATGCCTGATGAAAATAAATTAATTCTTTCTAACATCTCCGGTCAATCTCCTGATGTTGCCGTTGGTGTCAATCACTGGATTCCTTATGATTTTGCCGCCCGAGACGCGGCATTAGATTTAAGACAATTTAATGGTTACACTGACACGGTTTCGCACTTTTCCAAAGGGGCGATGATCCCGTATGTTTTTGAAGAAGGTGTCTATGGGTTACCACTGACGCAAAACTTCTGGGTCACGTTTTATCGTCGCGATATTATGGAATCGATTGGTGTTGATAGCATCCCACAAACCTGGGATGAGATGATTGGCATTTTACCTTTATTGCAAAGTTATGGTTTGAATTATTTCTTACCATTATCACAATATTCTGGATTAAAACCATTTGTTGCCACCTTACCTTTTATCCATCAATTTGGTGGTCAACTTTATGCGGAAGATGGCATGAGTACGACCATTAATGCGGAAGATACTTTAAAAGGCATTACGTTGATGGCAGAACTTTTTACCCTTTATAATATTCCCAAATTTGTCGCTAGTTTTTATAATCAATTCCGATATGGAACCTTACCGATTGGCATTGGCGATTTAGGAACGTATTTACTTTTATCGAGTGCGGCAAGTGAACTGGATGGTTTATGGGCGATGGATTTACATCCTGGATACCGCGATCCAGTAACGCAAGTCATCAACCGTTCAAGCGCTACTGGTGCTCAAGGTTCCATGATTTTAGCCAATACGAATTTACCGGATGACAGTTGGGATTTCTTATCCTGGTGGATGTCGACTCCGATTCAAACCTTATTTGGTTCGACGTTACAAAGCACCTATGGCAAAACGTATTTCTGGAACTCTGCCAATTTAGAAGCTTTTGCTGAATCCAGTATGCCGCAAGAATATAAGTCGGTGGTCTTAGCACAATGGGAATATGCCTTAGAAGCTAGTCGCATTCCTGGTACTTATATGGTGGAACGTGAATTATCGAATGCTTGGACCAATATTGTGTTCCAAGGGATTAATCCTCGCCAAGCAATTGATGAAGCGGTCAGAATTTCTAACCGCGAAATTATTTATAAGATGGCGGAATTTGGTTATACCTTCCAAGGGGAAATTTTAAAACCTTATCCCGTGCCGACGATTGACAACATTGATTGGTGGTTAACCCAACATGCTTAATCGGATGCTCGATCGGATGAATCGCCCCGCGTGGTTTATTTTTCCTTATTGGTTTTTATTTGCGGTCTTTATTGTGGTCCCAGTTGTCGCGGCGATTGGCTTATCTTTTACCTTCTTTAATTCCATCCAAACCCCTACCTTTATCGGCATCACCAATTATATTGAACTGATTACCCTCGACACCGTCTTTATGCGATATGTTTTGCCTAATACGCTTCGATTTGCGTTTATTGTTGGTCCTGTGGGGTATGCTTTATCGTTTATGGTTGCGTGGATGTTATCGCACTTACCCAAAAGACCAAGAACCATCTTGGCGATCATCTTTTATTCACCGTCTTTAACTGCTGGGGTTGCCATGGCAGCGATGTGGCGCATTATCTTTTCTGGGGATGCCCAAGGTTACTTGAATGCGATTATGTTAGATTTAGGTTTGATTGTTGAACCGATTCAATTTTTACAAAATCCAGATATGCTGATGACCATCATGATTGTGGTGTCAATATGGAGTTCCATCGGGGTTGGTTTCTTAGCAATGCTTGCTGGGATTTTAAACGTGGATCGTACCCTCTATGAAGCAGCTTATATCGATGGCATCAAAAATTGGTTCCAAGAAATTATTTATGTCACCATCCCAGCGATGAAACCCCAAATGATATTTGGTGCGGTCATGGCAGTCGTTGGCACTTTCCAAGCTGGGGCGATTGGTGTCGCCTTGTCAGGGACCAATCCAACGCCAAATTACGCCGGTCAATTAATTGTGAATCATATTGAAGACTTTGGGTTTATTCGCTATATGATGGGTTATGCTGCGAGTATTTCTGTGATTCTTTTGTTAATGGTGTACGCCATTTCTAAAGTGACTTGGAAATTTTTAGGAGAAAAAGATTAATGGCCTCAAAATTTTTAGGAACACAAATTAATCCGGACCGTTTCCATAAAGGACAACTGCCCTTTTTCATCATTTTAATTTCCTTTTCTGTCTTGATGATCTTACCGATTTTATTTATCATCAATCACGCTTTTAAACCGCAGTCGGAACTCTTTGCTTATCCACCTGCTTTCTTTGTGCAAAATCCGACGCTTGATAATTTTATTGAACTGGCAAGATTAGTGTCGACGTCTGGCGTGCCCTTTTCTCGTTATGTACTAAATAGTGTATTCATTACAGGCGTGGGCGTTGGCTTAGCAATCTTATTTACCGCTTTATCCGCATACGGATTAGCAAAATTACATTTCAAAGGCAAGAAATTACTGTTTGAAATTAATACAATCTCCTTAATGTTTGTGCCAATTGCGGTGCAAATTCCTCGCTATATTGTGGTCGCTCAGTCAGGAATGATTGATACCTATTTTGCGCATATTTTCCCTCTGATTACCATGCCAGTAGCGATGTTTTTAATTAAACAATTTATCGATCAAATCCCTAATGATTTTATTGAAGCTGCTCGTATTGATGGCGCCAGTGAAATGCAAATTTTCTTTAAAGTGATTATGCCAATGATTGCACCTGCGGTTGCCACTGTTGGGATTTTAGCCTTCCAATTAATTTGGAATGATACTTCAACCTCGACGCTATTTATCAATGACGAAAGTTTAAGAACGCTAGCATTCTTTTTACAAACTTTAACCTCTGGGGTTGGTAATACGGTTGCCGGACAAGGAATGGCAGCCGCTGCATCTTTGTTAATGTTTATTCCTAATTTAGTATTATTTGTTATTTTACAAAGTCAGGTGATGTCGACCATGGCACACTCGGGGTTGAAATAAGATGAAGCGTTGGTTATCACTTGTCATCCTTGCCAACTTAGGTTTGGTGATGCCTCAACGAACGGTTTTACCAACCCTTGCCGATAATGGTTTACCTTATCAAACCTATACGTATGCAAGTTCTCGTCAACAACTGATTCAAACCCAAGATGCCTATTTACCTTTATCTTTAACCACGCAACTTGGAGACTTTACATTATCCTCTCCGCAAGACGTGTATGTGGATGCCCAAGACACCATCTATGTTGCCGATAAAGGAAGAAAATCGATTATTCAATACAATTTACAAAATGATGAAGCGATTGAAATTGGCTTAGGGGTTTTAAACGAACCTACCGGGGTTCACGTTGACGATCAAGGCGCGGTTTATGTTGCAGATTTTGCGAACAAAAAAGCGTATCAATTTGTTAATGTTGAAGGTACCTATGTTGTTGAACGTGTATATGAAAAACCACTCAATTCTCCTTTTTTTGGTGAAGATGACCCATTTGATCCCACCAAGGTGGTCACCGATCGTGGTGGTAACGTTTATGTCTTACTGGCAGGTAATGTCAACGGTCTTGCTCAATTTAAAAATAATGGAGAATTCTTTGGTTATTTTGGTGGTAACCGCATTCCTGCCACGATTGAAAACACGATTCGTTCTTTATTATTCGATGAAGAAACTAGACGTAACTTCTTCCAAATTATTCCCAAACCAGTCTATAACCTCAGCATCGATCAAAGTGGTTTGATTTTAACATCAACCAAGGATCAAGATGGTTATCTAAAACTTAATATTGCAAACGTCATCTATAACCAATCGGTTTGGGGTTTTAATACCGTTGAAGATATTGCAGTCGGACCTTATAACACCATCTATACCCTAACGTCTGAAGGCTATATTGTGGAATACGATCCCAATGGTTCGGTGCTATTTTTATTTTCAGGTCCGGATGCAATCGGCCAAAAAGGTTTATTTAAAAGAGCAAAAGGGATCGCGATTGATTCACGCAATAATTTATATGCTGTTGACGAAGCTACAGCTGCTTTACAAATTTTTATTCCAACTGAATTTGCTGATCTCGTTCACGAAGCGATTGATTTATATTTTGATGGTCAATACGCCGAATCTCTAGTGCCATGGCAAAACGTATTAAAGATGAATCGCCTTTTTGATTTAGCGAATCAGGGTCTAGGTGATGCGTATTTTGCCTTACAAGATTATGAGTCTGCTTTAACGTATTATCGATTAGCAAGAGATACAAGAGGATATTCCAATGCTTATTGGGAAGTTCGTAATCAATTCTTATTAGCGAATGGCAATGGTTTTGTCATCTTTTTAATTATCCTTGCTGTGTTCTATGCCATCCGCAAATTAATTCCAGGATATGCTTGGGTTCAAACTCGAATTTCAACTTTAAAACAAAAGACAACCCTACCATCATGGATTAAAGAATTACGGTTCCCTTTCCAAGTGTTTGCCAAACCCGTCGATGGATATGATGATATCAAACGCCATCAAGCCTTTAGCAATCGCAGCGCTCTTCTCTATATCCTTGCATTCTTTGTCACATATTTAATTTGGATTTATGAAACTAATTTCTTATTCAATGGCTTAATTTCCTCTGAAATTAATATCATTGAGCAAGTGATCGGTGTGTTTGTGCCGTTCGGTTTATGGGTAGTCAGTAATTACTTAGTCTGTTCCATTCGTGATGGTGATGGAAAGTTATCCGAAGTCTTTCAAGCATCGGCTTTAACCTTACTCCCGATGATCATCACCTTCCCAATTTTGACGGTGATATCGCATGCATTAACTGCAAATGAAAGTTTTATTTATGAATTGATCTATGGAATTGGTGTTAGTTTCACAGTGATCTATATGTTTATCATGGTGAAAGAAATTCACTTCTATGACATCAAACCCACGTTTAAAAATATCCTTATCACCATCTTTACTGCGGTGATGTTACTTGCTTTAACCTTGATTATTGTCTTCTTACTTGGCGAAGTGTATCAATTGATAGCCGATATCATTCAGGAGGTGAATAGCCGTGTTTAAACTTTCACGATTCATCATTCCGATGATTGTCTTACCGGTTTTGATTGTCACAACGCAAGAGGATCCAACATTAATGGTAGCGCCTCGGGTTGATAATTTTGCCTTTATTGAAAACCAATTATTAAGTAGTTCACGTTACACACAAGTTGATGAGCAAAATGCCGCAGTCTTAAATCGCTTTGAAGAAGACTATGCTTTACATTACACTGAAGCCCAATTAGACACGCTTGGTTATGAATTAATGCTTGAAAATAGCAATCTTAATCTTTATTTTGAAAAAGATTCATTCTCCTTAATTCTTGAAGATAAGGCGACCGGTTATATGCTTTCTTCACGTCCAGAATTCCAAGGGTATTCTGAAACCCGAGAAGACAATACCGCAAACCGCAATCAAATGAATTCCGGTTTATGGATTGAATCCATTCGCACGAATAACATCAGTAGTAGTGCCATCAAAGTTGAATCTCTTTATACGATTGCCGATGCCAGTTATCAAAACAATGGTGCTCAAGATTTAGCTAATATTGATTGGACAAAACCTTATTTATTAGAGGCGAATAGTTATTTGCGCAATCGTGTGCAAGTGACAACCAACGATCTCGATTCATTTACATTCAATACGAATGTTAACATTCTCAATTATGGTTTTGAATTCTCGATTCAAATTGGATTAGAATCCCAAGGCTTTACGGTTCGTTTTGATCCGACTTCCGTTGAAGAAACCAATGATCAATATCGCTTACTAGGATTACAATTCTTTCCATATTTTGGTTCGGCTCGTGAAGATGTTTATCCTGGGTATATCGTCATTCCAGATGGCGTTGGGGCATTAGTAAGAACCAATCAACGATTTGATAAAACCTATCAATCTGATTACTATGGATCAGATTTAGGATATTTAAGACAATCCATCGCCGACTTATCATTACCGATTTATGGGATGATTCATCAGGTTGATCGCATTGGGTTTTATCACGAGATTGTTGAAGGAGCAGAACACGCCACTTTATTAGCGAATTTTTGGGGCCGTAATACTAGGTATCACCGCATCACCAATCGTTATAATGTCCGGAGAATCTATCGAAATATTATTAACCGTGCAGGGGATGGTCAAGATGTTTTATCCGTGGAAATGATTACCAAAACCTATCAAGGAATCTATCAAATCTTAAAACAAGACCAAGCAAGTTATGTGGGATTGGCCCAAACTTACCAAGCAAACCTTGAGACTCGTGAAGCCATTCGTTCACTTGAACCAACTCGTACACCGATGCAAGTCGCGATGATTATTCATGAACAAGAGCCGACTTTCTTTGGCACTTCCAGATTAACGATGACGTCCATGGATCAAGTACAACGGATTAGAAATGAATTGAAAGTAGATGGGATCGAAGAACAAGTAATCGTGTTAAAAGGATGGTCAGGTGATGGTTTATCCTATCGTCAACCGTACTATTTTAATTTACCGAATCGTCAAGGTTTAATCGACGTGTTAGAAGCGGTGAATGCCGATAATCAATCGTTATATCTTGAGCAAGATTACTTAGTAAGTAGTGAATTATCCTCACGGGTTGAATTTAATCGCGATGTCGCAAGAAACTTTTCTAAACTCAAAATGAGTTATCGTCTTAATCGTCTTGATAACCAACCGATTAATCAATACTATCTTTATCCATCTATTGCCGAGCAAAAACTTGAAAACGATCGCCAAGACATCCTTAATTTAGGCGCATCAGGATTTGCATTTCCCACTTTAGGTAACACCTTATATAGTTACTATGATGATGCACGTTTCGATCGTTCTCAAACCCTGGATACGGTCACGAACATGGTCGCATCGTTATCCGCATCTGCCATGGAACGGCCTTCAGCCTATATGTTTCCTTACCTTGATCATTATCTGAATATGCCCATTACCAATAGTCAACTCGATTTATTTACTGACTTAGTTCCTTTAGTGCCTTATGTGTTAAAAGGGTTTATTCCAACCTTCACTCCTTATTTAAACTTCAATGCCTTAGGGAAAGAACGGCTGCTACAAATGATTGATTTTGGTGTCAATCCTAGTTACTTATTGACTGACCAACCCAGTAGTGAACTACGTTACACGTATAGTAATAAATATTTCACCACCGCTTATGATGACTTTAAAGAAGACATCCAAGATGTTTATGCTTATGTTTCGCAAGCGCTTGATCCCGTTCTCGGCGCCAAGGTAATCAGGCGTCTCGTTTTGCAAACGGGGGTCACGCAAGTCGACTATGATAATGGCGTGACGCTTTATATCAATTACCGTTCTACACCGGTCACCGTCCAACAAGTGACCATTGCCGGATTAGATTATGAGGTGGTGTTATGAGAACAAAACAACCAACCTTTTTAAAGCGTTTATGGATAGGCATACTTCGTATTTTTACCAAACTAAACGAGTTTTACCAACAAAAAATTCAACCTCTATTGGATCGTTTTTTCTATCGCTTAAGCCATAATGTGGTTTATCGTGAAATTGGCAATACGATTAAAATTTTCTCGTTTGTGACGATAAGAATCACCCGAAAAAGAAGACACGCTTTTTATGGTTATTTGTTTATTTTGATTTGGCTTATCGGCATTTCAATCTTTACTTTATATCCGTTAGTTTATTCCTTTTATTTGAGTTTCCATGAAGCGTATTACAACTTGCAAGAAGGGGTTATCACGACCTTTATTGGTTTCACCAATTATTTAAATATTTTCCGTAGTCAAACGCTGGTGCCAGCGTATGCGAATTATCTAGGCCGAATGGTGGTCGCTGTTCCTATCATTATTGTTTTTTCTATCATCATTGCCGTCCTAGTCAACATGCCGATTAGAACCAAAGGGTTATGGCGAACCGTTTTCTTCTTGCCCGTGATTATTTCCACGGGACCGGTGATTAACGAACTCAATGCTCAAAGTGCCATCACCTTACCGAATTTACAAGCGAGTGGCATTTATAGTTACATCGTTAATAATCTACCCGAATTTCTCGCTGATCCATTAACAACGGTGATTAATTCGATGCTTTTGATTCTTTGGTATGCGGGGATTCCCATCCTCATTTATTTAGCGGGTTTACAAAAAATTGATCCGAGTTTATATGAGGCGGCTAGTATGGATGGGGCCTCTCCTTGGATGCGTTTTTGGAAAATTACCTTACCATCTTTAATGCCTTTTACTGGCATCTCAATTGTATATGTCGTGGTTTCAATGTCATTATTCGTAGAGCCAGGTGGCATCTTAGATTTAACCAGAACCCACATGTTAGTGGGCGCCCCTGATTCCGCGTTTTGGTTTGGTTACGGTTATGCAGCAGCGATGGCATGGGTTTACTTTTTATGTATGGTGATTTTGATTTTGGTGTTTACCAGTCTGACAAGAGAAAAGCGAGGAAAAGTAAAATGAAACTTTTCCAATTGATCTCACCTACCCAACAACAAAAGTTGAAAAAAGTTTGGTTGGGAAAAACCTTAACCGATGGATTGTTATACAAATTTGTCATTTATTTATTGTTGATTAGTTTTAGTTATATATACCTTTATCCTTTGTTATTTATGGTGATCAATAGTTTAAAATCGGTTGATGATTTGATTAATCCAGGTGTGCAATGGATTCCCACGGTTCTCATGTGGGAAAACTATGAACGTGCATTCCAAGTGTTGAGTTTACCTCAATCGTTGATTGACTCCACGGTTTATGTTTTGAAAGTGAGTGTGAGTGCCACGTTATCGAGTGCTTTAATTGGTTATGGTTTTGCCCGCTTTGATTTTCCATTTAAACGGTTATTTTTTGCGATTATGCTAGCGACTTTTATTCTCCCACAACAAGTGACAATGGTGGCGAATATGCTGATCTTTAGAGAATTAGAAATCATCTCAACGGAATGGTCGATGCTATTACCCGCGATGACCGGTCAAGGGATCAATGCGGCGATTTATATTCTTATTTTCTATACTTTTTACCGCACCATTCCTGGTATTCTCATTGAGTCTGCCGAAGTCGATGGTGCCGGTCAATTAAGAATTTTCCGAACCATCATTCTGCCTTTAGCGATTCCTTCTTTTGTGATTGTGTTTTTATTTAGTTTTGTCTGGTATTGGAATGAATCCTTTATTACCGGTTTATACGTAGGGGATAAAGTTACCTTACCATTATGGCTCCAAGCATTCCGATCTTCTTATGAAACCATTTTCCCACCGGGTACACCTGGAGCAGAATTGAATGAAGCGATTTTATTATCTGGGAATATGTTGACCATTTTACCTTTGTTATTACTCTATTTCTTTGGCCAGAAGTTATTTACCCAAAGTATTGATAAAACTGGTATCACAGGAGAATAATATGAAAAAAATCTGGCCCCTTACTTTCTTAGCCTTTACCGTGACAGCTTGTGTCAATCCCAGTGTGAGTTCGTCATCCTCGAGTGGCGTCCCTAATGGCCTGTTGCCTTTAACGCCAGTAGAAGGTTGTGGTGTCCAAACGATCGATAATCAATGGGTTTGTACTTGGACAGATGAATTTAATGGAGACACACTCAATAGCGAACATTGGAATGTCGAAGTCAACGGTGATGGTGGCGGTAACCAGGAAGCCCAGTATTATCGCAATGAAAATATTTCAGTCAGTGATGGCACGTTAAAAATCACCGCCAAAAAAGAAAATTATTTAGGTAAGCAATACACGAGTGGTCGCATCAATTCTCGTTATAAAGTGAATCCCCAATTTGGTCGGGTGACTTTCCGAGCAAAAATGCCGGCGGGAAGAGGCACATGGGCGGCAGTGTGGATGCTACCCTTATTCAACCGTTTTGGTCAATGGCCCAATAGTGGTGAAATCGATATCTTAGAATATGTGGGATATGATCCCGGTAAGATTTTTTCAGCAACGCACACGACCAAGTTTAATCACACCAAAAATAATAATCCAAGTGCTTCTAAGGTTTTAGTTGATCCTGAAAATCAATTTTATGAGTATGAAATGATTTGGTTACCAGGAGAAATTCGGATGCTTGTGGAAGGCAATCCTTATGGAACGTACCGTTACGTGCCTCAATTTAATCAAGATGTCCCACACGATGATGTGTTTCCCTTTCAAGAGGAATTTTATTTCATTATCAATTTAGCTATCGGTGGCAGTTGGGGTGGCGTTCAAGGCATTGATGCCCTTGCCTTTCCCACCATCTTAGAAATTGACTACCTTCGCTTGTATCAATGGGACTATGCAAACCATGACCTGACGGCCCCGGAAACACCATCCGCATTAGCAAATTCTCAATTAGAAAACACTATCCATTGGAATCGACCAAGTGATGATACTTGGGTAAGTCATTACGCGATTTATTTAGATGGGGTTAAATATCGCGAAGCAAAAATCAATCAGTATACGTTCGTAGGTTTGGAAGCACGTAGTTATCAAGTGCAAGTTGAAGCGATTGATTTTGTGGGTAGAACTTCACCATTATCAGACGCCATCACGTTTAACTTTGGAGGTTAAGAGTATGTTAAAACCACACCGTAAATTAGTTTTTAAGGAAACGTTTAAAACCTTAAATCGTGATGTTTGGAATTTAGAAGTGGGAGAAAAATGGTTCAATGATGAACGCCAATGCTATGTCGATTCACCCAAAAATTTACAACTCACCAAACAAGGTTTAAGAATTATTGCCGATGTCAATCCTGCAGAAAAGAAATGTCGCTATCAATCGATACGGATGAATACGAAGGATAAAAAAGAATGGCAATATGGAACGTTTATTGCCCGTGCCAAACTTCCTCATGGGAAGGGTTCGTGGCCGGCAATTTGGTTTTTAGGTCATGATATCGGTGAGGTTAAATGGCCTTTGTGTGGGGAAATCGATTTATTGGAAATGGTGGGGCATGATCCTGAAGTATTGCATTTTAGTTTGCATTCTCAACTTTATAATCATATTATCCGAACGCAGCGAACTAAATTTCAAAAAATTCCTGGAATTATGGAAGAATTTCATGATTATAAAATGATTTGGAGACCTGAAGGTATCAGCTTTTTTATTGATGAAGTTCACTATGTGACTTTTGAAAAAAAACCAGGTGACTCGATTGAAAGTTGGCCGTTTGATAAACCTTATTATTTGATCATGAACATTGCAGTTGGTGGAACATGGGGTGGCAAGATTGAAGAACAAGACATGCCATACGTGATGGATGTTGAAAAAATTGAGGTGTATCAAGAATGAAAGTTATTCACAGTTCTGCTGCCGGTGCAAGATGGTCGCCGCAAACGATTGAGACGAACCCGTCATCGACAGGTACGATTTTAAACATCAATGCCAAACAACAATTTCAAACACATCTAGGTTTTGGTGGTTCCTTAACAGAATCCGCAGCTTACACGATTAAAGAAAATCACGATGAAGCCCTCATTCAAACTTTATTAAATTTATATTTTTCCCAAGATGGTTTGGATTATAACTTCACGCGAATCCATATGAATTCAAGTGATTTTGCCTTAGGCAACTATACGTATGTGAATCATGGTGATACCACGCTCTCAAGCTTTTCTATCGCTAGAGATTCATGGTATGTTTTGCCAATCTTGAAAAAAGTATTGGCGAAGCAGAAAAATCTGAAGATTTTAATTTCTCCATGGTCCCCTCCTGGTTGGATGAAAGATAATCAACAAATGAATCATGGCGGTGTATTAAAAACAGAATATCAATCGCTTTGGGCAGAATATTACATTAAGTTTATTCAGGCATTACAAAAAGGAGGGATTCAACCCTGGGGTGTCACCGTCCAAAATGAGCCCGCGGCAAGACAAGTATGGGATTCTTGTTTATATACGTCTGAACAAGAACGAGACTTTGTTAAATTTCATTTAGGGCCACGTTTACAAAAACATTTTAAGGATCAAATCAAGTTATTGGTATGGGACCATAATCGCGACATTATGATTGAAAGGGTCAGTC
>Ga0172372_10008086_pt1 | contig 13997 bp, 8 predicted proteins | sample LakKiv5m_2_FD_114544 | JGI IMG/M metagenome (GOLD analysis project Ga0172372, IMG submission 114544) | Freshwater microbial communities from Kabuno Bay, South-Kivu, Congo - kab_092012_9.5m | ecosystem: Environmental > Aquatic > Freshwater > Lake | place: Democratic Republic of the Congo...
AAACGCAGGTACAAGCGGCACACTTACCATCTGTCAGGGAACAACCGTTACTTCAGCACAACTTTTTGCAGCACTGACAGGAACGCCTGATGCGGGAGGAACATGGTCACCGGCATTGGCAGGAGCAGGAACGTATACCTACACAGTAGCACCAACAGCACCATGCGCCACAGCGGCTATAGCAACAGTAACAGTTACCGAACAGGCGCAGCCAAACGCAGGAACCAATGGCACGTTGGATATCTGTGCCGGAACAACAGTTACGTCAGCGGATCTTTTTGCAGCACTGACAGGCACACCTGCAGCAGGAGGGACGTGGTCACCGGCATTGGCGGGAGCAGGAACGTATACCTACACGGTTGCACCAACAGCACCATGTACAGCAGATTCAATAGCGCAGATTGTATTGACCGTGAATCCGTGTGATATCGTTATACCAACAGGATTTACCCCGAATGGAGATGGTACGAATGAAATCTGGGATCTTGTGGGACTGGATGATGAATATCCGAATAATAAGGTGTATGTATATAACCGATGGGGTAGTTTAGTGTATGAATCCAAACAGGGAGATTACTCCAGTCAACCGTGGGATGGAACATATAATGGTAAACCTTTACCGGTTGGGTCTTTCTATTACATCATTATACTGGAAGAGGGAAGTGAGCCAATGAAGGGGACCATCACGTTGATAAAGGAATAATTTTATTTCATAAAGGCGTACATCAAAATGTTGGATCCCATCTGAAGGGCTTCTTTACGTTTTTCAGGAGGATCATTGTGAACTTGTGCATCTTCCCATCCGTCACTCAGATCGGTTTCAAAGGTATATATACAAAGCAATCGGCCGTTTTCAATAATTCCGAAGGCTTGAGGGCGTTTACCATCGTGTTCATGGATTTTCGGGAGTCCGTTGAAATTGTATTTCTGATGAAACACCGGGTGATTGAAAGGCAGCTCCACCAATTCATTATTTGGAAATACCTTTTTCAATTCAACACGAATGAATTCATCCATGCCATAGTTATCGTCAATATGAAGGAATCCTCCCGCTAACAGGTAATTCCTTAGATTTTCCGCTTCGGCCGCAGAAAAAACAACGTTGCCATGTCCCGTCATGTGCACAAAAGGGTAGAGGAACAGGTCTGCGCTACCCACTTCCACGTATGGAACATCTTTAGAAATATTGGTGTTTAGATTCTGATTGCAGAAAGTGATCAGATTGGGAAGTGCCGTTGGATTTGCATAATAATCGCCTCCACCGTTGTATTTGAGCACCGCCAGCTGATATGTTCCCTGAGCGTAGCCGAAACCTGTTGCACATAGTAGGAGCAATGACAGTATCAGTTGTTTCATCCTTGTTCTGTTAGCGTTGAGTATCCTTGAACACAGGCTACCAATGCGGCAGTCTCTGTTCGTAGTCTATTTTCACCTAAAGTAATGATTTTATAACCATTTTCCAAGGCAAGCGTTACTTCCTGTGGCTGAAAATCGCCTTCCGGCCCAATGAGAACAGGACAATTTACAGGTTGTAAAGCACGTTTGATAGTCGTTTTCTCTAATTCACCGCAATAGGCGATTAGACCATTCTTATGGTTAGCTATAAAGGTTGCAAACGGTTGCAGGCCATTCATTTTGGGCAAGAACGTTCGTTTTGATTGCTTCATCGCGGCAATAAGAATTCGTTGAATCCGCTCCTCGTTGATTTTTGTTCGCTCACTGTTCTTGCAAGAAAGGAAAGTAATCTCTGTAATGCCTATCTCTGTTGCCTTTTCAACGAACCATTCGATCCGATCCATGTTTTTCGTTGGAGCAATGGCGATGTGCAGCTCAAAGGCAGAAGGGGCATCTTCCTTGCATGATTTCACATTCACCAGGCATTTTTTCGGGTCAGCTACCGCAATACTACACGAAAACAAACGTCCCTTACCATCCAGCATTTCGATGGTGTCATTTTCTTTCAGTCGCAGTACCCTGCAGATGTGTTTGGATTCCTCTACAGAGAGCTGAAATGTCTTATCAGAGACTTGAATACGTGGGTCGTAAAAAGAAGCCATCAGTTAACTAATTGAAAGACCATTTCACGCATCAGATCGCCTTGTCCCACTGCTCCGGTACTACCAACGCCTTTCGATTTCAGATCGTAATCATGCAGCAATTCGACATTTCGTGCCAGTACTTTCGGATTGAAATTACGCGAGGCATTGATCAGTTCACCAGCCACATACGGATGTACTTTCAGCGAATTTGCAACAGCCTCTTTTGATTTATTCGGAAGAAAATGAATGCGCATCAATTGCGTGAAGAACTTAAAGAGGTTGGCCACCACGACCACCATATCGGTAGCTTTTGGATTATGTTCAAAATAATCAACGATCTTCAGTGCTTTCAGCAGATCACGTTGCGCCAGTGCGTTCGTCAATTCAAACACATTATAATCCTTAGAAATCCCTATGTTCTCTTCAATATGCACATCGTTGATTGCTGTGCCTTTCTCCAGAATGATGGATAGCTTTTCGATCTCGTTCACGATTCTGCTTAAGTCATTTCCAACGGATTCAATGAGCAACATACATGCCTTGGAAGAAATGGTGTATCCTGCTGATTTTACCTGGGATTGCACCCAGTCGCTCATGAGGTATTCCTTGATCTTTTCAGATTTGAAGAGTAGACCATTTTTAGTCGATGATTTGATGATCTTCTTTCGTGAATCGTAGGTTTTGTATTTGTAACAGATCACAAAAACGGTTGTATCTAAAGGCGCTTCGCAATAAGTTTCCAGTTGATCGAGTTGCTTGAACTCTTGAGCTTCTTTCAAGACCACTAATTTACGTTGCCCCATCATCGGATAGCCTTTGAGTTCTGAGATGAGGCTCAAGGGTTCTGCTTCTTTGCCGTACAGGATCACCTGATTGAAATCACGTTCATGTTCTTCCATGGCGTGTTCAATGATCGCATCCGTGATCTGATCAATGAAGTAGGGTTCCTCTCCATGCAGGAAATAGATCTTCTCGAATCGACCTTCCTTTATATTCTTTATGACCAGTTTGTGATCCATTTACTGATGTTTTTCCCAGATTTGAACCAATTCGATCAACGTTAAAACAGCCTTTTGCATGTCCTGAACCGATACAAATTCGTGTTTCGAGTGAATTGCCATTTCACCGGTGAAAATATTCGGGCAGGGTAGTCCCATAAAAGAAAGTTTCGAACCGTCTGTCCCTCCACGAATGATGGCAGGTCGAGGTGTGATTCCTGCATTTTTCATTGCTTGAATGGCGTATGCTGTCACAAAAGGAACTTTTTTCAGAATCTCCTTCATGTTTCGGTATTGCTCTGTCACTTCAATAGAAGCGGTTGCTCCGGGGAATTTTTGAAGTGTTTCCTGCAGGATTCCACGCAGGCGATCTTCATGCTCTGCGAGTTTCGAGGTGTCATGATCGCGCACAATGAATTGGATCTCTGCTTTCTCAAGCTCACCTTTCAGTGACACAGGATGCACAAAGCCCTCTCTTCCTGCAGTACTCTCCGGACACCATTCGTCTTTAGGAAGGCTCGACAGGATTTCCCCTGCAACTTTCATGGCGTTGACCATTTTTCCCTTGGCATATCCAGGGTGCGCACTGATTCCCTCGATGGTGATTTTCATTGCATCTGCTGAGAAGCTTTCGTCCTCTATGTCTCCCAATTTCCCACCATCCAGGGTATAACCAAAATCCGCTTTGACTTTGGTCATGTCAAGTTTTTCTACACCTCTTCCCACTTCTTCGTCCGGTGTAAAAAGAATCCGAATTTTCCCGTGTTTAATTTCCGGATGCGCCTGTAATTGCTGTGCCAGGTCCATAATAATGGCTACACCGGCTTTATCATCTGCTCCCAAAAGGGTTTTTCCACTTGCCGTGATGATATCGTTACCTAACTTTTCTCTCAAATAGGGGTGTTGTTCCAGAGTGATAATCTGAGCAGGGTCGTCCGGAAGAATAATGGGAGATCCATTGTAATTTCTATGAACGATCGGTTTCACATCCTTTCCGCTGCAATCAGGAGCCGTGTCCATGTGCGAGCAGAAGCATATGGTTGGAATATTGGAATTTTCAGAATTGGAGGGAATGGTGGCAAAAACATAACCCCATTCATCCATTTCAACATCTTCGAGTTTTAATTCCTCTAGTTCCTCTTTCAATACTTTAGCGAGATCAAGTTGTTTGGCACTGGATGGATAACTTGCTGACAAAGGGTCGGCTTCCGTATCGATCTGCACGTAACAGATGAAGCGCTCCTGAACTGAAAAAGGGTAGTTTGACATTAAATAAGATTAACGGGTATACCTTGAATGCAAATATACTTTTTTGATCAGGTAATTAGTCATTGCAGGGCGTAATATTTGAAACACTTTGAGGGGCCGCCACCTCTTTTTTAAACTGCTTTAAAATATGTACTTTGTAGTCCTAAAACTATGCTATGTCAAAAGCTATTTACCACTGCGTATTACTTTTACTTTTATTTCACTCATTTTCTGTAAGTGCTCAGATCACCTTTCCATGGAGTGGAACTTATGGTGGTGCTGGTGCTAACCGAACCTACACAACTACGGTATCCGGAATTACAATGTCTGCAACCATCAACAATTCAGAAAATGTTTGGCAGGATGGTTCTCCGGTGTGGTTCCCGACAGGATCAGCAGTTTCCGGAGGTGGTTGTGCAGGAATCGGCGCGACGAATCAGGGGATGTTGCTTTCAACGGATTGGTCAACGAACACAACTAAAACGATCACGACGACAATTACATTTAGTTCTGCCATTAAAGGGCCTGTAAATTTCAGCTTAGTCGTTTCTTCTGTAAACTAAATTTAGATTATTCATTATTTTAACAGGCGAAATAATATGCCTTAATAATGAAATCCTTTTGGGTGTTTTTTATTTTTCTCTGTTCTACATTTCTATTTAGAGCTCAAGTGAATTCGTTTTCGAGGGTTAATGGATTAGTACAATGGGTTGAAGAGCAAACGGAAGGGAATATATCTGATTGTCTGGATTCCTTAATGCTGGCCGAGAGATTAGCGCAAGAAAACGAAAATTACAAGTTAAAGGTTAATGTCCTGTTAAGCTTGAGTCGCTTTAGTTTTTCGAGATTGAATGATCTTGAAAAGAGCAATCTATATCTCGAACGTATTCGCGAAATTGCCGATTCACTGGATAAAGACCCTTGGGTTTTATCTCAATATCATAATGGCCGTGGAGTTCTGTTTTTTAATGAACAAACTAATTTAAAACGAGCACTTAATGAATTTCGCAAGGCAAATTACTATTGTGTCAAGTACCATCTTCCAAAGGATCCAGTTCTACTGAATAATTATGCACTTGTATTTTTATCCTCTGGCCAGAGTAGAAGAGCGCTTAAATTATTTAATGAGGCAGCAAGAATTGCAAAAGTTTCAAAAAATGAACTTGGATCCAGATTTATCATTTCGAATGCACTAAATATAGGTGTCTGCCATATTTATTTGAATGATGCGGAAACAGCTGAACGACAATTTAAATCTGTTGTAGCATACGCAAGAAAAACTCCGGGTACTAATGATGATTTCGATGCCTTGGTTTATCTCGGCGTGTTTCAGGAAGAGCAGGGATTGATGAGTGAGGCGCTGCAGACACTTAAAGAAGCTGAGAAATTGATTAAAATGTCATATTCATTTCAGACCAAAGCGCTACTGTGTGAATCTATGGAATTGATCTATAAAGCCATGGGACATATGGGTCAAGCTTATAGTTATACTAAAAAAGGAACTGCTTTTCTTGATTCACTTAGAAAAGTAAAACTTTCTGAACAGGCCTTTGCAATGGACTATAAGTTTGAAGCTCAGAAATTAAAGGATGAAAAAATAATTTCGGATTTGAAAAGCAGGTCTGAGCGACAAAATTTCAAGTGGAGGATCTTTTTGCTCTTTGCAATTCTTCTGATCGTTGTACTTACAGGGATTTTTATAATTTACAGATTAAATAAAATCAAAGAGTTAAACCGCATTAAAGCTGAAAATGCTTCGTTGGAAAAAGAGCGTATTCGTCAACAGGCTGAAATTGATATCCTGCGAAAAGAGGAAGCTTTAATTTCTGCAAATGTAGAATTGAATGTACGTAAAAACGAACTTTCTGATCTCAAAGGTCGGCTACAGTCGCATCTTGAGAAAAGTCACGACCCTGAGTTTGATGATCTGAAAACCTTTTTAAAACAGGCTCAGAAAACTGAAAAGCGAGCTGAGCAAATGAAATATCTTGATCATGTACTGAGTTATTCGAAAAGTACGTTTTATGCTAATTTGCGAACTGCACATCCAGGTTTAACAGATGATGAACTTCGCCTTGCGACATTTATGCGGTTTAATCTAAGTTCGGAAGAACTTGCAGAAGTATTCAATATCTCCATGAGTTCACTCATGACTAAACGCTATCGTTTACGCAAGAAACTGGGTATTGCCAAGGATCAAAGTCTAGAGCAGTACATTCTTCAGTTCTAACAAGTCATACAATTTTCATATACTTTATTTTCAGTATCATGATATTGTCTATGTATTGTCTATGTGTACATTTTTACAGTTGAATAAGTGGTAGGTAATTTTACCTCCAAACTAAAAATATGCTTAACTGCTCCTTTGTACTACTGCTGCTTACTTTTTCTCAGATATTCTTTTGTCAAGAAATAACAGTCTATCAGGATGTTTTTTCAAATGCCAATTCAGGCACTAGTGGTCCTTACAGTGCAAGTGTAAACGGAGTTTCACCTAACAATACAAAATGGCATTATACGGAAACTGACGGCGGTTTTTCTGTGGCATATGAGTTTGCATCTAGTGAAATGAGGTTGATTAATAACTACAATACAGATGACTCTTACGGCACGGCATTTTTAAACAAAAGATTAGGAGGATCTTTGACTCCAATAGGTTCGAATGGTGTATATGGAACATATTTGACATCTAATTCGAACTATATCAAAGATGATTTTACAAACAATACTCAAAACCTCGAGTGGACATTTTTATTTTATATTTCTCATGCGAATTATTTGGGTTTATCGAATGGGGGCACATATTATGGGGGGGCATTTATTTTGGGTGCTGAGTATAATAATATAACTATGTGTTCAACGGCATTGAGAAATACTGGGTATGCTGTTGTTTTTGCATCAAATAATATACAACTTGTTAGATTTACCAGTGGAACAGGCTCAGCTTGTGCAACGAATAATTACCCACAATACCTTTTAAACAATACATTTACTTACAACTCTAATACGTGTGTAATCTCTGATAATTCAGCTTCCTTGGTCGGGGGTAGATGGTATGCTGTAAAGGTTCAATACAACCCTTCGAATGATCAATGGAGACTTTTTACAAGGCATAATGTCGCTTCAAGTTTTGATCCAACCACTTTGGCAAGTACTGACGGGAGAGGTGCTGCCGTTGATAATACTTACACGAGTAATTATTTGACTTATATGGGGCTTTATGCTTCGTTGCCACCAGAAAATTCAACCTATGGAACGAGGTCTGTTCGCATGAAGAGCCTAAAAGTTAAAAAGAATGTCGCTTTATTGTCGACTCCTGCAGGTTCTGGTGCATGTGCAGGAATAGTAGCTCTTCCTGTCGAATTCAATCAATTTACTGTAAATTGTATTAATTCTGAGTTTAACTTAAAATGGTCCACATTCACCGAGTCGAACAACGATTATTTTACGATTGAACGGTCTACAGATGGTTCTGTTTTTGAGGAGGTAAAGAAAATTATCGCAAATGGAACCACAAGCCAATTGACGATGTATGAATGGCTGGATGAGCGTCCATTACCGGGAACATCCTATTACCGTCTCTCTCAGACAGATTTCAATGGTCAAAAAACGGTCTTGGCAACACTCTCCTCGGAATGGCCTTGTAAGGATCAATCAGATGGTATAAGGATTTTCCCGAACCCAACAGAAGGGGACGTGAATCTTTTGATAAGTCGTTATGATGGAGAGGATTATTCTGTTCATGTGTGCAACTCTTTTGGTCAAACGGTAATTCCGTCAATTGAAGTCGAAGGTAAGGAAAAAGGTGTAACTCAGCTGAGATTGAGAACGAGTGAAATACCTTCAGGTGTTTATTTAATTAAAGTGATTTTGGGTGAAAAGGTATTTACAGAAAGGCTTTTAATTAAAGAGTAACGAGAAATTATCAAGATTGAAAAAAATCTGATCTAACAATGATTTATCCGTTACGTTTCATTCGCTATTTCGGTGTGAATTATTGTTATTTAGAAACTAATTAGATTGCATGTTGAGTAGTATAGTCCTTTGTATTCTGATTTTCTATTTGACGCGAATAACATTCGGCCAGTCTCCAGTCATTTTTTCAACTCCGGGAACGTTTACATGGACAGTTCCTCCCTGTGTCACTGAAATTACGGTTCAGGTTTGGGGTGGCGGTGGCGGCGGAGGTGCCGTTTGGTCCAGATTTAATCCAACTCAAAACTCTGTAACATCAGATGAAGCATGCACAGCAGCCGGTGGTGGTGGTGGTGGTGGATTTGCCAGTCGCACTTACACGGTCGTTCCGGGACAAACGTATACAATCGTTGTCGGAGCAGGTGGTGCTGGAGGAGTAATTAATAATTCATTGTCTGTAAACAGGGCTCAAAATGGATCTGCGGGTGGCAATAGTACGTTCTCTGGACCAGCAACAGCGGGTTTTGGTACTCTGACAGGTTTAGGTGGATCAGGTGGCGGTGCTGCAAATTATGAAAGAGACTGTTTAGGAGGTTGCTATGGCGCCGTTCATCAGGGGAATAATGGAATAGGTGGTAGTGGAGGAAGTGGCGCGAATGGATCGTCAATTTTTAATGGTGGAAATGGGTCCGGAGGCGTTCATAGTGGAAGCACAAACGACCGAAGTGGAAGTGGAGGAGGTGGTGCGGGTAGTTCTGCAAATGGAGGTAATGCAAGTTCTACGACTGGTGGATCGGGAGGCAATGCATCAGGCGGTAGTGGTGGCAATGGAATCGTTCAGCCTTATGGAAGTGGGTATTTAGGCACGAATGGAAATAATGGAAATACAATCGGTGGTGGAGGTGGTGGTGCTTGCGGTCATAATAGAGGGGGGAATAACAATGCACATAGAAGCAACGTAGGAGGTGATGCTGCTCGTGGAGAGGTAAGAATTACATATAGCGCTGGTACACAACCAACACCATTGTTTGACCCGATTGCGCCAATTTGTTCAGGCGATAATCTTTCTCCGTTACCAACCACTTCTTCAAATGCTATTACCGGCACCTGGTCTCCGTCCTTGAATAATACGGCTACAACAATATATACTTTTACACCTGATCCATCCAATTGTGCAAATACGACCACGATAACGATAACTGTCAACCAACCCACAACTGTTCCGACATTTGACCAAGTATCTCCTGTATGTTCCGGTGGAACTATACAGCCGTTGCCTTCCAATTCAACTAATGGAATAAATGGCAACTGGTCACCGGCAATCAATAATGCCGCAACAACAACGTATACATTCACACCTAATGCCGGACAGTGTGCATTAACAGCTACAATGACGATTACGATTAATTCTGAGACGATACCTGCCTTCGATCCTGTTGGGCCTTATTGTACAGGAGCTTCAATTCCAGCTCTTCCCACTGCATCTAATGAAGGAATTAATGGATCCTGGAGTCCAGCTCTAGATAATACATCAACTACAACGTACACCTTTACGCCATCAGCTGGACAATGTGCAACCACAACTCAATTAACAGTAACCGTTGGTCCGCCGGTTACACCAACTTTCGCCGCCTTAGCACCTGTTTGCTTTGGAACATCATCGAATCCTTTACCGCCTTCTTCTCAGGAAGGAATTACAGGTGCTTGGAGTCCTTCTTTCGATCCGAATAATTCAGCGACCTACACGTTTACACCGAGTACCGGTCAATGCGCGAATACGGTGACATTGTCCGTGACTTTGAATCCTTTGTCTGCACCTTTGTTTGATCAGGTTCCGGCCATTTGCCAGGGAGAATCAATAGCTCCACTTCCGACAATCTCCAACAATACGATTTCTGGAAATTGGAATCCTCCTCTGGATAATACGCAATCAACGACTTATACATTTACGCCGAACTCCGGACAATGTGCTTCAACAGCAACTATGACCATTAATGTGAATTCACTTTCGGATGTTCCTTTGTTTAATCCCGTTCCGGAAGTCTGTCAAGGTGCTGCGCCACCGGTTTTAGCTGCCATCTCGACTAATGGGATACAAGGCTCCTGGTCTCCAAGTGTATCAACCTCCAGTGTTGCTACTTTAACTTACACGTTTACGCCGTCAGCGGGTCAATGCGGAACCACTTCCACCTTGGACATAACGGTTGTGGCACCTGTTACACCTTTTTTTACTCAAATTCCGCCTTTATGTCAAAATGAGATTCCACCTGTATTGAACGTTACTTCTGATAATGGTGTAAATGGATCATGGAATGCTCCCGTTTCTACCAATTTGACAGGTAATCAAACGTATGTATTCACGCCTTCTCCCACTCAATGCGCCTCAACTTCTACCATGACTATTCTTGTTAATGCACTTCCGTCTGTAAATGCAGGTCCTGATCAGGTGGTATGCAGTGGTCAGCAGATTGCTTTAAGTGCTAGCGGCGCATCACAATATACCTGGAGCAATGGTGTGATTAATAATACACCTTTTACTCCTTCAATGGGTACAACTAACTATTCGGTGACAGCAACAGATCAAAATGGCTGTACAGCAACGGACAATGTATCCGTAACAGTTAATGTGCTGCCCACGGTTTCCGCAGGGAATGATATTGTTGTTTGTGAAGGTCAACAAGTGATTTTAAATGCTTCCGGAGCGAATGCTTATGGTTGGAATAATAATGTTTTTAATGGTGTAGCCTTTACTCCGTCTCCAGGGGTGTTCACTTATACTGTTACAGGAACAAGTATAAACGGGTGTACCGCATCGGATGAACTTCAGTTAACCGTTAATGCAACACCGACTGCTTTGTTTCAATTTGATGGCGTAGGTTGCATCCCATTTACGGTTGAGTTAGAGAGTCTCTCTTCCGGGGGAAATTGTTTCTGGGAGTTGTCCAATGGTGAGTCGTTCACAGGTTGTTCAGTGTTGACTACACTAACAAATCCGGGATGCTATGACGTTACTCTAAATGTAGAGAGTAATGGCTGTTCTTCAAGTTTTACAGCTAATAATGTGCTTTGTGCCGAAGAATTGCCTTTGGCTGACTTTTCGTATTTACCGGGACAGATCACTACATTAAATACCGATGTGGTGTTTTCAAATTTTTCGGAGGGAGCTGTTTCTTACGTTTGGGATTTTGGGGACGGTGGTACATCCACTGATTTTGAGCTATCTCATGAGTTTCCATATAATACTGCAGGGAATTATGAGGTTGTTTTAGTTGCCACATCTTCTGCCGGATGTGTAGATACTGCAATAACAGTAATTTCTATAGCTGAGGAATTAATCTTTTATGTACCGAATGCCTACACGCCTGATGATGATTCTTTTAATCCTGTTTTTATGCCTGTTTTTACTTCCGGGTTTGATCCTCAGGATTATCATTTGACAATTTTTAATCGTTGGGGTGAGATTGTTTTTGAATCCTATGATTCCAATATAGGTTGGGATGGTACTTACGGGGACGGAGCAGAATATTACAATTGTCAAGACGGAGTCTACACTTGGAAAATTCAGTATAAATTGCTTAAGAATGATGCTTCTGCTGAAGTTATAGGTCACGTAAATTTATTAAGATGATAATAGTTTATTGTCTATATATTGTCTATTTTCTTTGGGGATTTAAATGTGAAATTGATTGTATATTCGTTTAATAATGAACTGTTTTACTAATTCATATATAGCTTAAATTATGAAAAATGTTCTGTTGCAAGTCGTGTTAATTTTTGTTTGTGCCACAGTTTCTTTAGCACAAACCACAGATTCATACACTGTGCCTGGTACTTACACCTGGACTGTTCCGCCTTGCGTTACATCGATAACAGTACAAGTTTGGGCAGGCGGCGGCGGCGGCGGTGCTTGTTGGTCGCGATTTAACAATACCTGCAGCCAACCGGGTTGCCAAAGTGCTGAACTTTGCGTTGCCGGGGGGGGCGGCGGCGGCGGTGGCTTTGTATCAAGAACCTATACTGTGGTTCCCGGACAGGTTTACAACATTACCGTTGGTGCCGGTGGTGCTGGGGGAGTAGCGGTTGCTGCCAATAATGGCGCGAGTCCGGGTTCTACCGGTGGCAATAGTATTTTTTCGGGTCCTGCTACCGCCGGTCCGGGAGCGCTCACTGCAATTGGCGGCAATGGAGGTGGTGCAGCAAACCGACTCAATACCGATGCGATCAATAGTATGGGTATTCATGAAGGTGCTAACGGTACAGGAGGTTCGGGCGGTAGTGGCTCGGGCGGCACAACGACTTATACCGGGGGCAATGGTGCAACCGGGGCACATTCCGGTAGTAGCCCAGATAGAAGTGGTGCAGGTGGTGGTGGTGCAGGTACTGCCAGTGCGGGAGGTAATGCTACAGGGGTGACAACCGGTGGAACAGGAGGGACAACTGGAGGAGGAAATGGTGCAAATGGTCAAACGATCAATACTTATTTTGGCTATCAGTTCAAGCCTGGACTTGTTGGAAATATCATCGGTAGCGGCGGTGGTGGTGGTCTTGTTCACAACCGAATTCAGAATAGTGGCAATAGTTCGACTCAATGTGCTCATCGATATCAGGCCGGTGGTGCTGGAGAACGTGGTGAGGTTCGTATTATATACACAGCTCCTGCCAGCACAGTGCCTACTTTTGATCCTGTTTCTGCAATTTGTACGGGCGACCCTTTGAGTCCTCTTCCTACGACGTCACTTAATGGTATTACAGGAGCCTGGTCTCCTGCGTTGGATAATACGACCACTACAACCTACACCTTTACTCCAAGCCCTTCTGAATGCGCAAGTACTGTAACGATGACTATTGCAGTGAATACAACAGCGTCAATTACAACACAGCCTCAGGATATTGCAATTTGTGCCAATGGTTCTGGTTCTATGTCGGTTGTGGCCTCTTCCGGACCATATCAATGGCAATATTATGATGGTACCACTTGGAGCGACGTTATTGATGCTACGCCTGCCGGAATTACGTATACCGGTGCTACCACAACTTCATTAGGGATAAATGGATCTTCAGTTAGTTGTGGCAATTACCAGTATCGTGTAATTGTGGGAACTGGATCTTGTCAGACGATTTCATCAAGCGGTTCAGTTACTGTGATTCGTGCTACAAGGTTGGCTCCTACGGGTCCGCAATGTAGTGGTACTCAGCTTAATTTTGATGCTTGTCCTGCATCAGCTACCTTTTCATGGACAGTCACTCCGCCTGTTGGAACTTCAGCGACACCGTTAAGTGGAAGTGCTCAATCTTTTTCGTTTACCCCAACCAACAACAGTGGTTCTGGTCAGACGTTCAATGTAGATGCTTCATTAACATTTCTTGGAGTAACATGTACGCAAACGTTTACCCCAACGATTGTTGCTCCTCCAAACGCAGGAACGAACGGTACGTTGGATATCTGCGCCGGAACAACGGTAACCTCAGCTGATCTTTTTGCAGCACTGACCGGCACACCTGATGCAGGCGGTACATGGTCACCTGCACTGGCAGGAGCAGGAACGTACACCTACACCGTTGCGCCAACAGCGCCATGCGCCACAGATGCTACTGCACAGGTTGTAGTGACAGAAATTGCAGCACCGAATGCAGGTACAAGCGGAACGCTTACGATTTGTCAGGGAACAACCGTAACGTCAGCACAACTTTTTGCAGCATTGACAGGCACACCAGATGCGGGAGGAACATGGTCACCTGCACTGGCAGGAGCAGGAACGTACACTTACACGGTCACAGTAGCAGGATGTACCGATGC
>Ga0172372_10008087_pt1 | contig 13996 bp, 21 predicted proteins | sample LakKiv5m_2_FD_114544 | JGI IMG/M metagenome (GOLD analysis project Ga0172372, IMG submission 114544) | Freshwater microbial communities from Kabuno Bay, South-Kivu, Congo - kab_092012_9.5m | ecosystem: Environmental > Aquatic > Freshwater > Lake | place: Democratic Republic of the Congo...
TCGACGGACTTCTCTTCGTTGAAGACGGGGATCGCGATGAGGATGCGGGGCGTGGTGCTCATGGTGGCGTCGCGCCAGCGGGCGCGGCACCCTCTTCGATGGACCGGAGCACGATGGTTTCACGTGTCGTCGTGCGAAAGAGTCCGAGCACCCTGCGCGACTCCTCGCGAACCTCGGCGACCACGCCCCGTCCGGGCACGACGTACATGCGCGACCGGACCGTCGCGACCGCCACATCGAGCTCGACGTCGAAGGCGAGGTCGAGCGCGATCGCGCGGTCGCGCTGGCCCCACAGCGTGAGGTCGCATTCGCCTACGATCGTGAGCGAGCGGCGCGCGGTGCCTTCGGCGCGCTTTCGGAGCGCGGGAAGTGTGAAGACGCTCATCGGCGACTCGTCGTTGATGCCCTTCGTGGGAGTCAGTTCGGCGGCGAAAACGAGCGGATCGGTGAAATCACTGCGCGACCGGTCGAGGATCGAGTCGACGCGCTCGAGCCGGAAAGTTCCGTCGTCGAGAGTACTGAGGAGCATCCGCTCTGCGATGCGGCCGCCGCGCTCCTCGCTGCGGACGAGTGTGGGCGGCGACTCGGGACGCACCTCGCGCGTCATGCGCTCGATGACTTCGCCGCCGACCGACTCGCCCGCAACGATCTCGTATCGGGCCACCGACCCCTCCGCGCGGACGAGATCGCGCGCGGCAACGGAGCGCGTGGTCGGCTCGATTGCGCCGACCACGAGGGCCGGTGGTGGAGCAATGTTGTTCGGAGTACCTGCGAGGGACGCCGTGTCGGCGTTCGCATCGCGCGACGCGTTTGTCGTCGTGCAGCCGCCTGTCGCGATCAACGCGAAGACCGCGAGCAGGGAGGCGGTCGCGCGGTGCGGCAGTCGGATGCGTGCTTCGACCGCGCGCATCAGTTCACCGGAAGTCCCTTGGACCTCCACAGCGCGCGCAGATCCACGAGGTCGACGCGCTCGGTCACGGTGCCGTCGATATCGGTGCGACGTACGCGGCGGCCCTTGGCGTCGAACTCCTGCACGAGCTTCGCCGGCGCACCCGCGGGCCGCGTCTCAAGTCGAAAGCCGTCGGCCGTGCGCGACCATGATTCGCGCCGTTGCGGCAGTTTTTCGTCGCGCTGGTCGAACGCGTAGTCGGCAAACTCGAAGGTGGCTTCGCCCGGGTCAGGCAGAAGTTGGCCCAGCACGACAAGTTCGGCCTGCGAGATGTAGGAAGGCGGAACTGGCCACGACTGCGGCTCGCGCGACTTGGTCTCGCGACCTGACGAGATCACCTCGATGCGCGCTCTCGGTTCACCCGCAGTTGGCGCAAACCGCACGCCAGTCTGCGCGCTTGAGCGGCTCGCACGCTTGTGTCGTTCGGTGGTGCGAACGGACCAGGATTCGCTCGTGCGATCCCACGTGACGAAGTAGCGGCTTTGCGCGTCGAGTGTGTGCGTTGGATCATCATTGATGACCACGCGAGCATCGAGCGTCACGAAGAGGCCCGCGTCGTTCTCATCACCTTTGAAGGTCTTCGTATCGCGCGAGGCGTCGACTTCGCCGCGCTTCCCCTCGCGCACGCGAACGAGCGCGTAGCCGAAATCCTTCTGGCCGCCGTCGGCATCGGGGCGCCACATGCGATAGCAGGCCGGATCGGGCGCGACGGTGGAGCGCAGCCTTTCCTCGCTGAAACCGAGGATGATCTCGGTGCCGCGTGCGAGCAACCCGAGTTTCTCCAACGACTCTGCGTTGGTGTCCTTGAGTTCAAGCGTTGCGAACGCGCGGTCAAGGAGCGCGCGCACGCGCTCGAACTCGCCGTCGACGACAAGCGTGGCGAAGACGAGGTAGGCGTCGGGGCCGTTGGGGATGACGAGATTTCCCGTGATCCCGCGACCACCACCCTCAAGAGGCATGGCGATGTACACGAGGTGCGCGTCGCGCCCGCCGATCTTGCGAGGCTCGTTGACGAGCACTTCGAGTCCGGCACCCTTGCTCTTCATGAGCGTGATGTAGTCCTCGCACTGACTCGCCGCGGTGGTCTCGGCCTTCGATGCGCTGAGGGCGGCCGCGCGGATGCGCCAGGCGGGGGCGTCGCCCGCATCGGAGAGCAGGTAGTTGGTTGGATTCTTCTCAAGCCGGACCGACGTTCCGACTGGAACCCGCATCCGAAACCCGAGGCCGTCGGCATCGAGCGGTGACGCGGCGAGGCCGTCGGCGGGGGGCGCGACGCTCGAAGTGTCGCCCGGGGTTCCGCTCCCCGGGGTCGCGCCCTTCGGGGTCGCGCGTGTGGGCGGGGAACCCGTTTGTGCGGTAGACCCAGACCCCGCGCGGTCAAGAGCGTCCGAGAACTTCGGCTTCAGCGCGTTCAAAGCCTCGGTTACGGATGGAGTGAAGGGTTGCGGGGCCGCAGAGGTGACGCCGTCCGCGGTGGTTGCCAGTTGGGCCAAACCCGTCGACCCCGCGGCATGCACGATGCCAGCAGAACTTGCAAGTACGAAGAAGGCGGCAACCGCGCTCAGACTGCGCGCGCGCGACCTGCGTCGCCCTGCGATCGCGAGACGGCGCGTGTTCGACCGGGGATCCACCGACGGGAGAGGCTTCGGATCATTCGTCATCACGATGCTTGGCTCGGTCGTTCTGCGCGCGGCTTTCGTGCAGTTTCTGAAGCGGTCGAAGGCTTGGATGATCGCACTGTTGCGACCTGAGAGAGGGCCGTCGCGGGGGGCGCATCCTATGAGGTGCGTGCCTCGCGCGCCTCGCGGCGTGTTCCCGGAACGCGAAGTGACTGCCGATAACGCGCGACGCACATTCGCTCAAGTGTTGAACGCCGCGCGGATTGACAGCAACGGCGGATTCGCTATCTTGGGCGATTCGCGCCTGTGCGGCCGCGTGCTTTTGCGCGCGTTTGCGTCGGCACGTTCTTTCGCAAGTTCGCTGGCGCGCACGCGCGTCAGTTTGGTGTGATCAGCGCAGTACACAGCGTGCACGACACGGATCAGGACACGGATCAGGACACGGATCAGGACACGGATCAGGACACGGATCGATCGATCCACAGGAGCCCAGCATGAACGGCGGCAAGTTCAGGATTCGCATGGAGGCCTACGACCATCAGGCGCTCGACGCTTCGGCGCGCGAGATCGTCGATCAAGCGAAGCGCACCGGCGCTCGCGTTGCAGGGCCGATCCCTCTCCCGACCCGCCGCGAGATTTACACCGTGAACCGCTCGCCCTTCATCGATAAGAAGTCGCGCGAGCAGTTCGAGATCCGCACCCACAAGCGCGTGATCGACATCACCGACTGGAACCACCGCACGACCGACGCGCTGCAGCGCCTCGTTGTCCCCGCGGGCGTGTTCCTCCGCATCAAGGCGTGAGTTCGGCTTAAAGAAAGCCTGATTTGATTAGGCCTGACTTCGCAGTTCCCACAGTGACTTCCACGAGCGTCATGTGCGGCGGGGCGCAAACCCTGCCGAACCCCTGACGGCAACCCCTGACGGCAACCCCTGACGGCAACCCCTGACGGCAACCCAAGCCCGAAGTTGCGCGAGAGCGCAGACTTCACGAGAGACGAGTACAGACCATGAGCAACAAGCCCTGCAAGGTCGCCATCCTCGGTCGCAAGATCGGCATGACGCGCTACTTCCTCGAGGATGGCAAGAACATCCCCGTCACCGTGATCGAGTGCGGTCCCTGCGTCGTGACGCAGGTGAAGACCGCCGACCGCCACGGCTACTCCGCTGTGCAGATCGCCTTCGACGACATGAAGGCGCGCAACTCGTCGATCCCGATGATCGGACACGATGCGAAGGCTGGCAGCGGCCCGAAGCGCGTGCACCGCGAAGTGCGCGTGGTCGATGATGCCGCGGCGAATGCGTACCAGCTCGGCCAGACCATCGACGTCTCCTGCCTCGATGGCGTCGCGTATGTCGATGTCATCGGAACGAGCAAGGGCAAGGGTTTCGCCGGCGTCATGAAGCGCCACAACTTCAAGGGCATGAGCGCCACGCACGGCACCGAGCGCAAGCACCGCACCCCCGGCAGCATCGGTTCGCACGGCACCGACCGTGGTCACGGCGCGAAGATCAAGAAGGGCAAGCGCATGGCTGGTCAACTCGGTGACGAGCGCGTGACCGTGCGCAGCCTCGACGTCGTGAAGGTCGACGCGGCGAAGGGCATCCTCCTCGTGAAGGGCCCCGTTCCAGGTGCCAACGATGGTTATCTGTTCATCCGCGAGGCCACCCGCCTCTTCAAGCGGAAGTCGAAGAAGCTCGCGAAGAAGTGACCGAGCAAAGGAATTCGGGCCCCCGGCGACCGAAGGCATCGAAACCGAGGCGGTTTCGTGTACAGTCTCCGACCCGGCATCGCGCGGCGGACCTTGTGAAGTCTCGCGATGACGACAGCAGCGTGATGCTCAAAGCATGATTTTCATCGACTGAGTTCCTCAGTCATTCCAGTCAGTCATCTCAGGTACGAAGCCATGACCCAGAGTCATGTCCGAGCAGACCCCGTGCTCGGACGCCGACAAGGCCCGCAAGGGAACCAGTCGGCAGCGACAAAGAAATCTTTGTAGTTCACCAAGTCGATTCCTACCCCGTGCCACCAACAACAGGCACGCGGAGGATGAGGCGAACAGTGCGGACGAGGTCCGCAAGAGGCGAAGCATGATCGAACTCCCGATCTACGATTCCAACGGCAAGAAGGTCGACACCATCAAGGTCGACCCGCAGGTGCTCGGCGGCGAAGTCCGCTACTCCCTGCTCAAGCAGGCCTACGTCATCACCCACGGCAACCAGCGTCAGGGCTCGGCCCGGACGAAGAGCCGCGGCGATGTCGAGGGCTCCACGCGCAAGCTCTACAAGCAAAAGGGCACCGGCAACGCGCGCGCCGGTGCTGCGCGCACCCCGATCCGCAAGGGCGGTGGTGTCACCTTCAAGAAGACCCGCGAACGCGAGGACTTCCGCACCGCGCTCCCCAAGAAGATGCGTCGCCTTGCGAACCGCAATGCGCTGCTCGCGAAGCTCGTCGACAACGAAGTGAAGTGCTTCGCCGCGCTTGACTTCAAGGCGCCGAAGACCGCTGAGTTTGCCAAGATGATGGCCGCCGTCGGCATCGACCGCACCTGCCTCGTCGCGACCGACAAGTCGAATCGCAACGCGATGCTGTCGGCCCGCAACGTCGCTGGTGTCGACGTCTGCCGCATCGACCAGCTCAACGCCTTCGAGCTCCTCAATCACCGCTACCTCGTGGTCGACAAGGCCGCGCTGATGTCGTTCCTCGATGGCACCTGCTTCGACGCAAGCGACGAGGGTGCGGATACCGCGCCCGCCGCGAAGGCTCCGAAGGCCGCGAAGCCGAAGGCCGCCAAGACCAAGAAGGAGGTCGCGTAAATGGACCCCATCCACGTCATCGTCCGTCCGATCGTCACTGAGAAGGCGACTTGGGGCTCCGGCCACCAGAACCGCTTCGCCTTCGAAGTCTCGAAGCTCGCGACCAAGACTGACATCAAGAAGGCCGTCGAGAGCCTCTACAAGGTTCGTGTGCTCGGCGTCGCGACGCAGACTCGCCGCCTCCGCAACCGCGCGTACGCGTACGGCTTTGTTCCGGGCAAGACCTGGAAGCGCGCCGTTGTGAAGATCCACCCCGAGGACAAGATCGAGCTCTTCTGAGCCTTTGTCCTTCGCTTCGGCAAGAGGAAACACCCAAATGGCCATTCGTGTCTACAAGAAGGTCACCAACGGACGCCGCAACGCGTCGGTGAACCTCCACTCGGAAGTGACGAAGAAGTCCCCCGAGAAGAGCCTCCTTGCTCCGCTCGTCCGCGGCTCCGGCCGCAACGTTCAGGGCAAGGTGACGATCCTCGGTCGCGGCGGCGGTCACAAGCGCCGCTACCGCAAGATCGATTTCCGTCGCAACAAGGACGGCATCGCCGCCACCGTGGTCGGGATCGAGTACGACCCCAACCGCTCGGCGCACATCGCCCTCCTGAAATACGCCGACGGCGAGCTTCGCTACATCATCTCGCCGAAGGGCCTCCGTGCCGGCGACGAGATCATGAGCTCGACCGAGGCGATCGATCCCAAGGTCGGCAACACCATGCTGATCATGCACATCCCGACCGGTCTCGCGCTCCACAACATTGAGATGGAGCCGGGTGCGGGTGGTCGCATGTGCCGCGGCGCGGGCATGTACGCGCGCCTCACCAACAAGGAAGGTCGTTGGGCGACCCTCGTGCTCCCGTCGGGTGAAATCCGACAGGTCTCGATGGAGTGCCGCGCGACCGTCGGCGAAGTCGGCAACGCCGATCACGCGAATGTCGTCATCGGCAAGGCCGGCCGCAACCGCTGGAAGGGCCGTCGTCCGACGACCCGTGGTATCGCCATGAGCCACCACGCCCACCCGCACGGCGGTGGCGCGGTGTCGAAGGGCGGACGCGAGCCCGTCAACTACTCCGGTACTCAGGCGAAGGGCGGTCGCACCCGCCGCTACGGCAAGTCGAGCGACGCGCGCATCATCCGCCGCCGCAAGAGCAAGCGTTACGGTCAGTTGAAGCTCTGACGTCGGGGTCGTCCCTGCGCGACATGCGCCGGAGCACGAGCAAGGCGAACGAACACGCAGTTCATCCCGCGCACGCGCGGTTCAGTCAAGAGAGAAATCCACATGTCACGATCGCTCAAGAAGGGCCCGTACGTCGTCGAGAGCCTCTACCGCAAGGTGGAGAAGCAGTCGGCGAGCACCAAGCGCACTCCCATCAAGACCTGGGCGCGCGCGTGCACGATCGTCCCCGAGTTCGTCGGCTTCACCTTCCAGGTGCACAACGGCCGTCAGTTCATCGACGTGTACTGCACCGAGGACATGGTCGGGCACAAGCTCGGCGAGTTCTCGCACACCTGCACCTTCCGCGGTCACACCAACAAGAAGGAGGAGCTCAAGGTCTGATCGCCTCGCGATCGACCTGAGTCACTGCCATGGCTTCCACTTCCAACACGGCTTCCTACCGGGCGTGCCACCGATTCGCCCGCATCGCTCCCCGCAAGGCGCGCTTGGTCGCAGACATGATCCGCGGCAAGAGCGTCGACGAGGCTCTCACCGCGCTCGACTTCTCGAAGAAGCGCGGTGCCTCGTACATCTCGGTCGTGCTGAAGAGCGCGATCGCGAACGCCGAGGAGAAGAACGCGGATCCAACCAAGTTGATCGTGAGCGAGTCGCGCGTCGACGAGGGCCCGACCCTCGACCGGTTCCAACCGAAGGACCGCGGTCGCGCTCACCCCATCCTGAAGCGCACGAGCCACATCCACATCGCAGTCGAGGAGCGCGGGGCCTAAGCCTCGGAGATTCACCATGGGACAGAAGGTCCATCCATTCGGCTTCCGCGTCGGTATCACCGAAGCTCACCGCTCGCGCTGGTTCGCACCGAAGGCGCTCTTCGGGTCGCTCCTCGTTGAGGACTACAAGATCCGCAAGTACGTCGACAAGCGTCTGAACCGCACCCCGCCGTTCGCCGCTGTGTCTGACATTCTCATCGAGCGCACGCGCGATGAACTCACCGTGATCCTGAAGTCGGCTCGCCCCGGCATGGTCGTCGGACCGCGCGGTTCGGGCATCGAGACGCTGACGAAGGATCTCCAGACCCTGACTGGCCGCAAGGTCGTCATCAAGGTCGTTGAGATCAAGAACGCCGACCTCGACGCGAAGTTGATCGCTGAGAGCATCGCTGAGCAGCTCAAGAAGCGCGCGAACTACCGTCGCGTGCTCAAGATGCGCGCCGAGAGCTCGATGCAGAATGGTGCCAAGGGCATCCGCATCCTCCTCGCCGGCCGTCTCGGTGGCGCGGAAATGAGCCGCACCCTCGACACCCGCGAGGGCTCGATCCCGCTGTCGACGCTCCAGGCGAACGTCGATTACGCGGTGGCCGAGGCGTACACGACGACCGGTTCGATCGGCGTCAAGGTGTGGGTCTTCAAGGGCCTGTACACCGAGCAAGACGAAGATCAGACCGCATCGAGCGCTGCCGGTGGCCGCGCCCGCGCCCGCGGTAGGCGTTGATGAGCCGCATCCGGCGAAGTACTCGCCGGATGCTGAAGTGAAGTGAGCCGCATCCGGCGAAGTACTCGCCGGATGCTGAAGGGAAGTGAGCCGCATCCGGCGAAGTACTCGCCGGATGCTGAAGTGAGAGCCGCGTTCGGAGTTCCGTGCCGGATCTCGCGAGTGTTTGAACAAGAGTTTCCACCGGCGCCGCAAGCGTCGGCATCCGACAGAAGACTGACGAGGACCCCATGTCCAACCTGATGCCAAAGCGAGTCAAGTTCCGCAAGGAGCAGCGAGGAAAGCTCAAGGGCAACGCCACGCGTGGCAACTACGTCGCGTTCGGCGACTACGGCCTGCAGACGCTGGAGCCGCACTGGCTCACCGGTCGCCAGATCGAGGCCGGCCGTATCGCAGCGCAGCACTTCCTCCGCCGTCAGGGCAAGATCTTCATCCGCGTCTTCCCGGACAAGCCGGTGTCGAAGAAGCCGCTCGAGACCCGAATGGGTACGGGCAAGGCCGACGTCGACTACTGGGCGGCGCGCATCAAGCCCGGAACGATCCTCTTCGAGATCGCCGGTGTTCCCGAGGACCTCGCGAAGCAGGCCATGGCGCGCATCGCCTACAAGATGCCCGTCCGCTGCCGTTTCGTCGGCCGCCGCATCGCGGTCTGATTGCCTCCGCGCGAAGAGCAGATTTCGAAGCAGAACGATCCTGAAACGAGAGACCCCCGATGAAGCCCGCTGAAGTCAAGAAGCTCTCCACCGACGACCTCAAGGGAGAGGCCATGCGCCTCCGCCGCGAGCTCTTCGACCTCCGTTGCCAGACGACGACCGAGAAGGTCGCCGACAACTCCCGCATCGGCAAGACGCGCAAGGATCTTGCCCGCGTCCTCACCGAGCAGAACGCCCGCAAGAGTGTCGCTACCAAGGGTGCCACCACCAAGGGCGCCACCACCAAGGGTGCCACCACCAAGGGCGCGAACGCGTCCGGCGGGAAGAAGTGAGCCATAAGCAGTGAGCAAAGCCATGCCGACCAACGCCTCCAACGCCACTCCTGAGCTCGTCGTCCCCGAGACCTCGCCCCGTCGTATCGGCGTCGTCGAGAGCGACAAGCGCAACAAGACCCGCAAGGTCGTCATCGCCTACGCGGGCAAGCACCCGAAGTACGGCAAGTACATGCGCAAGCGGACCGTGCTTCAGGTGCACGACGAGAAGAACGAGTCGCGGCTCGGCGATCGCGTCGAGGTGGCCGAGTGCCGCCCGATCTCGAAGACCAAGTCGTGGGTGCTCGTGCGTGTCGTCGAGCGTGCGCCGGAGGACGTCGGTGCGCAGCTGAAGGAAGGCGTCTGAGCGACGCGAGCAGACACGCGATCAGAGAAGACGCGGTGCGCGGCCCGAAGCCGTTCTCCGCACAGCAAAGAGCAAGACCCGGCCACGGCCGGTGATGGAGCCAAGCAATGATCCAGAAGGAATCACGACTCGAGGTCGCCGACAACTCCGGCGCGAAGGAAGCCATGGTGATCGGCGTCCTCGGATCCTCGACGGCCACCGGCCGCTTCACCCGCCTCACGATGGGCATCGGCGACCGCGTCGTCTGCACCGTCAAGAAGGCGCTCCCCAACGGCGACGTGAAGGCCGGCGACAAGGTCCAGGCCGTGATCGTCCGCTGCAAGTTTCCGACGCGCCGCGAGGACGGTTCCTACGTGCGCTTTGACTCGAACGCCTGCGTGCTCGTCGACAAGGACGGCAACCCGAAGGGCACCCGCATCTTTGGCGCCGTCGCTCGCGAGCTCCGCGAGAAGAACTTCATGAAGATCGTGTCGCTCGCGACGGAGGTGATCTGACCATGCCACGCCACGTTCGCAAGGGTGACACCGTCATCGTGACCAAGGGCTCCTAGAAGGGCGTCGTCGGAGAGATTCTCCGCGTCGTCGATGAGGGCGAGCGCGTGGTCGTGAAGGGCGCGAACATCCGCACCAAGCACCTCAAGCGCACCCAGACCCGTCCGCAGGGCACCATCCTCAAGGAGGAGGGGCCGATCCACATCTCGAACGTGAGCCCGGTCGTTGACGGCAAGCCGTCGCGCGTGCGCTTCGTTTCGAAGCCGGACGGATCCAAGTCGCGCGTGGCCGCTCGCGGCGGCAAGGAGCTGCACCAGCTCCGCGGCGCGACGAAGAAGTAAGTCGGAACCAGTAGGAGCGAACTTCACCGAGTTCGCGGCAATGAACGGCGGTCTTCGACCGCGATTCTGAACCAACCCGACAGGTGCTCGCCGGTCGGAACATCGCCAAGGTCGCGCCTCACGCGACACAGCAAAGAGAAGCAGGAAGTCCATGGCACACGTCAAGCGCAACTACCCCCGACTCCAGCAGGCCTACATCGACGCCGTCGGTCCGAAGGTGCTCAAGGAGTTCGGTCTCGAGAACGTGCACCAGCTCCCGAAGCTGACGAAGATTGTCGTCAACGCGGGTGTCGGCAAGTACCTCGACAACCAGAAGCTCAAGCCCGAGGTGCGCGACCAGTTCATCTCGAACTTCAGCGTCATCACCGGCCAGAAGCCGGTCATGCTGAAGGCCAAGAAGGCCGTCGCGCAGTTCCGCGTCCGCGAGGGCATGCCGTCCGCCTTCATGGTCACGCTGCGCCGCGACCGTATGTGGCACTTCATGGACCGCCTGATCAACCTCGCGATCCCCCGTATCAAGGACTTCCGTGGCGTCAAGGACAAGTCGTTCGACAAGGGCGGCTCGTACTCCATGGGTCTCACCGAACAGGCCGTGTGGCCCGAGATCAACATGGCGAACGCCACCATCACCCACGGCATGCACATCACCTTCGTGTTCGAGAAGTCGAACCCGAAGATGAGCCGCTTCCTGCTGGCCGAACTCGGAATGCCGTTCGTCAAGCCCGAGGAGCGCAAGCAGAAGAAGTCGTGAACAGGCGCGAGACGCCTCGCCTCGACTCAACTTGCCTCGACTCAACTCGCATCGAATCTCCTCGACTCGACTCGGAAGTCACAGCACCAACCGCCCGGACACGACCCGGAAACCACCCGGAATAAACCATGGCCAGCAAGCGAACCTTCAACAAGATGCAGCGCAAGCCCAAGTTCAGCACCCGATCTGAGGTGCGCTGCGAGATCACGGGCCGCAAGCGCGGCGTCTACCGCAAGTTCCGCATCTGCCGTCACCAACTCCGCGAGCTTGCGCTCCAGGGAATGATCCCCGGCATGCGCAAGGCAAGCTGGTGATCAGGTAGATCGCGCAACGAGCCTAGACCACCGAAGACCGAACACGATCGACCCACAGGATCGAAGTCCCGCCCCGAGAGGGGACAGGAGCCTCAGAGATGGCAGTTCAAGACCTCACCGCCGACATGCTCACCCGCATCCGCAACGCCGTGCGGAACCGCGAGAAGTCCGTCGTCGTGCTCAGCAACAAGCTCAACCGCGGCGTCGCGAGCGTCCTCAAGGACGAAGGCTACATCTCGGATTTCGAGAACATCGCCGATGGCCGCCAGGGCATCATCCGCATCGCGCTCAAATACGGCGCGCGCGGCGAGAACATCATCAACGAAATCCGTCGCGTCTCGAAGACGGGCTGCCGGACCTACTCCACGGTCGCGGGACTTCCGCGCCCGATGCAGGGCCTCGGCATCTCGATCGTCTCGACGAGCAACGGCATCATGTCCGACCGCAAGGCGCGCGAGATGCGCGTCGGCGGCGAGGTCGTCGCCACCGTCTGCTGATGCGCGTCGCGGGTTCGCCCGCACGCGTCGAGCAGGCGGTCCGCAGCGGATGCCGGTGAACGGCGGACGCGGCTGATCGGCGCAGGAGTTAGGAAGGCACGCGAGGATCACCCGCGCGCGCCCGTTCAGAGAAGAAGAGCAAGTCCGAAGAGCAAGTCCGACAGGAGTCAACCATGTCGCGCATCGGTAAGAAGCCCATCCTCGTCCCCGGCAACTGCAAGGTCGCCGTGAACTCCGCGACCCGCGAGGTCGCGATCACGGGTCCGAAGGGGGACACCCTCAAGGTCAACTACCGCCCCGAGATCTCGGTGGCGTGGAACGAGAAGGATCGCCAGATCGTCTGCTCGACGGACATGGCGAAGATCGACGAGGGCAACCGTCGCGCCTTCTGGGGAACGACCCGGGCCAACATCAACAACTGCATCAAGGGCGTCACCGAGGGTTACTCGGAGAAGCTCGAGGTGGTCGGCGTCGGCTACAGCGTGAAGGTCGCGGGCAAGAACCTCGATCTCAAGCTCGGCTATGCCAACGTGATCTCGCTGCCGATTCCGCAGGGAGTCAAGGTCGACATCGCGACCGAAGGCGGCATCTTCGTGACGATCAGCGGTGCTGACCGTCAGCGCGTGGGCGAGTTCGCCGCGGCGATCCGCTCGAAGCGCAAGCCCGAGCCCTACAACGGCAAGGGCATCAAGTACTCGGGCGAGACCATCATCCGCAAGCAGGGCAAGGCGACCGGCGGCTGATGCCGCGGTCCTGTGTCGCGGCCCGTGCCGAACGCACGCGCCGACGAGCGCCGACCGCCATCGACCACGCAGGTACCGAAGCCAGCACGCACGACAGTCAAGAAGGCAGCTACCCATGAACCGCCAGATTCTCAAGAACGTCCGCCGCTCCCGTCGCAAGCAGGGGATCCGCAAGGAAGTCTTCGGCATGCCGGATCGTCCGCGACTCTCGGTGTTCCGCTCGCTCAACCACGTCTATGCGCAGGTGATCGACGACCTCACCGGCAAGACCGTGGTGTCGGCGTCGACCCGCGACAAGGGCTTCTCGGACAGCGTGTCGGCGAAGGGCGCCAAGATGGCCGAGGCGACCGCCGTCGGCAAGCTTGTCGCGCAGCGCGCGAAGGAGAAGGGCGTCAGCAAGGTCGTCTTCGACCGCAACGGCTACCTCTATCACGGCCGCATCAAGGCGCTCGCCGACGGCGCGCGCGAGGGTGGGCTGCAGTTCTGATGCAACTCTGGCGCCCTCCTGATCGACCTCGCGCAGGCTCGCTCAGGACCGTCCGCTCCGGCCCACGAGGGGCCGGAACCAACCGCAAGATCGACGACAGCACCGGCAGAATTCGAATGCACCTTCCGCGGCTCCACCGCGAGAACTGACTCTGGAACCCACCATGGCAGAATTCATCAACAAGGATTCCTCGTCCGAGTCGACGACCGTCGGCGTCTACCGCACCTCGTCGACCGTCGCAGGCGGCCGTCGCTTCTCGTTCAGCGCGATGGTTGTCGTCGGTGACCGCAACGGTCGCGCCGGCGTCGGCTACGCGAAGTCGAACCAGGTGCCGACCAGCATCGAGAAGGCGCAGAAGGAAGCCTCCCGCAAGATGAGCGGGTTCCAGCTGCAGGGGAAGACGATCCCCCACGTCGTCCTTGGCCGCTTCGGCGCCACGACGGTAAAGCTCATCCCTGCCGCGCCCGGCACGGGCGTCATCGCAGGTGCCTCGGTGCGCGCGGTGCTCGACATGATCGGCGTACAGGACTGCCTGACGAAGGTCTACGGCTCGAGCAACCCGAAGAACGTGGTCAAGGCCACGATGGAGGCGCTCTCCACGCTCCGCACGCGCGAGCAGGTCGAGTCGCTTCGCGGCGTGACGATTCCATCCACCTCGGTCGAAGAGGCGATCAAGCGCGGCGCGGCGTTCATGCCGTCGTCGAGGGGCGGCGAGAAGATGGCTGCTCCGAAGAACACCGTCGGCGAGGGTGAGCGTCGCGGCGGCCGTGGTGGCCGCGGCGGTCCGCGCGGCCCGCGTCGCGATTTCGGCGCTCCGGCTCCCGATGCGGGTGCAGCGCCAGCGACTCCCGCGGCTCCGGCGGCTCCCGCCCCCGAAGCAGGCGCCTGATCGGATGATTTCGATGGGTTGAGTTGGTTCCGGTCGATCCGGACCACGGAGATCCGCCCAGGCGGGCCTCCGAGACAGATCCGAGACAGATCCGAGACAGATCCGAGACAGA
>Ga0172372_10008088_pt1 | contig 13993 bp, 6 predicted proteins | sample LakKiv5m_2_FD_114544 | JGI IMG/M metagenome (GOLD analysis project Ga0172372, IMG submission 114544) | Freshwater microbial communities from Kabuno Bay, South-Kivu, Congo - kab_092012_9.5m | ecosystem: Environmental > Aquatic > Freshwater > Lake | place: Democratic Republic of the Congo...
GAAAGCAATTCAGAGGCCAATATTTCAGCAGGTTTAATTATTAGTTCTCGTCCATACACACAGCAATAATGACTATCAAGAGAAAGTTACATCATCTGATTTCCGGGCAAATCCCGGAATTTGTGCGGGTGGAATACCCGCAGTTTGTAACATTCCTGGAACACTACTATAGATTTCTGGAACAACAGGGTGAAGCTCATGATGTTCTGTTAAGTAATTCTGATTGGACAGATATTGATGTTACACTGGATGTATTCATTCCATATTTCAGAGCTCAATACAGCTATGATTTCCCCAGTGACACCATCCTCACCAACAGAAAATTAATCAAGTACATCAATCAGTACTATGAAGCCAAGGGATCAGAAACAGCCACGGAAATGTTTTTCCGTTTCATGTTCAATGACACAGCTGAAGTAAAATATCCAGGTGATTATCTGCTTCGTGCCTCAGATGGTCGTTGGAGCAGAAAACGTTTCATCAAAGTGGACACCACCAGATTCCTTGATGAAAACATTTTTGAGCTGAAAGAAAAAATCATCACCTTGTACTATCTAGAATTCATTTCAGGTGCAGGTAATTTCCCCAGAACTACCACAACTCGTTGTTTGGATGTATATGAAACCTCACGTCCCAACATCTATCAGTTGGAAGTGGACATCAATCCCAACTATCAGTTCCCTGATGACATTTCTGCTGACACATCATTGGCAGCAAGCTTGGGTAACTATGATACGCACGTGTACGTGCAATTCACAGAAGATGAAATCACCACCACATACGGTACCATCTCCAAGCAGTTGACCCGTGTGGTGAACATTGATGAAGCAGGTAGCAGATTCCGCCGAGATGACACCTACTTCATTTCAGAAACAGGTATTGAAGGGTTGTACTTTGCTGGTGACTACACGGAAGTCACCACAGGGTCTGCTGCCTACGCCTTTGAATCTCTACAGAACAACGCCATTGTTCGTGTGGTAAAAACTGAAAACACCTTTGCTGAACAATACTTCCTGGAAGATTACACCTTGTTCGGTGATTATGCTTCAGCTCCCACACGCGGTAAAATCAAGTTGTTGTCCATCGTGGACAGTGGTGAAAAGTTCCTGGTTCGCAAGACCGGTGTGATTGAATCTGTCACCATCCTGGATGGTGGTTCTGGATATGCTGTGGGCGCCACAGCTGTGAACCTAGTGGGCGACGGTACAGGCGCAGAATTCCGTGTGTTGGTAGCTGGTGGAAAAATCACACAGGTCACTGTGGTGAACGGTGGTGCCAACTACAGCAATGAAGTCAATCTTGCCACAGGTCTTCCTTTGACATTGTTGACCGCCTCAGGCTCTGGCACAGGAGCTGTGTTTGAATTGAACATCTCCACAGATTTCACACCTGTGGAAACCTTCACTGTGGACTTCAACAATGGTCGTTCTGGTTCATCCACTGCCATCATCACGTTCAGCACAGGTCACATCTATCATGCATCAGGTGAGTACGTGGACAACGCAGGCTTCTTGTCAGACATCATCAAACTGCAAGACAATGACTACTATCAACCTTATTCCTATGTCATTGAAACCACAGAACAGTTGTCCAACTGGAAAGACACCTATCTGAAGAGCACACACCCTGCAGGCTTCAAGATGTTTGCCAATCTGTTGCTCACAGGTGACATCACACCTCCTGTCATCACAGTGTCAGAAGAATTTGACCAAGTGGATATTGAAGACCTTCCATATCGTGAATTGGAAGAAACCCTCACCACGTCTGAAGAAGTGTTGAAGACCATCAGCAAGCCATTCACTGAATCTGTGACGTTGAGTGAAACATTCAATGCTGCCATCGTGTACTTGCAAGATTTTACGGATGCAGTATCAACCACTGAAATTGTCACATTTGATACAACAGTAGCTACTTTGGATACAGTTGCCAGTTCAGATGTGTTGACCAGAGATGTCAGCAAGTCACTAACTGATACTGTGATTGTTGATGAAGAAGTGTTGTTCAGCAACTCCATTGTGTTGACTGATTCATTGAATGTTTCAGACACGTTACAATATAATTTCAATCAACAGAATGATGCCACATCAGACTTGCAAGATGATGTGTCCATGACAGACGGTACCGCGTTTGCAGTATCCAAGCCATTCACAGATTCCACAACAACATCTGATGCTATTGAATTGACAGCAGAACCATTCAAATCAGATGTTGTGAATACAAGTGAAGTGCTAATATTCAATACAGAAATGGCATTTGTGGACACCATCAGCATCACCGATAGTTTGGTGACAGATTTCAATCAACAAAATGACGCCACATCTGATTTGCAAGAAAATGTAGAATTCACTGAAACTGTGGCATTGGACACCGACTATGTGTTCACTGACAGTTTCAACAAAACAGACACCATTGTTGTGGATGTGGATTTGAACAAGACGGATACCATCAACATTGCGGATGTGTTGACCAAGGATGTGGATTACACGTTAGTTGACACACAAAACAACACGGATAGTTTGTCTTTGGATGTAAATACTGTATTGTCTGACTCCATTTCAACATCAGACAATGTGAATTTGTTGATTGTGATTCCAGTGAATCTATCAGACAACACCTCCACATCTGATGTAGTTGTGAAGGAATTGGAATTCACATTGTCTGATACTGTCACATTGTCTGACACCATGGTCAGAACCTTTGACCAACAGAATGATGCATCCAGCGACCTGCAGGAAGATGTGACACTTGGAGATGCGGTGGCATTGGATCTGGATTATGTGATTCCCACAGACACCATCACAATCAGTGACGCAGACAACAGAAATGTGGGCAAGAGTGTCACAGACAGCATCACCACAACAGATGTGGGTGGTTCCACTGTTTTGGAAAGTTATTTTGCTGAATCCTATGTAACTACACAAACCACTACATCCACTTACGTGGGAACTGTCAGCAGTTTCTAAATTTTGTATAAATACTAGTATTGATTCGTAGTTTCATCAACTTAAAACCAGAGGAAAACAATGGAAGAACTAATCAAAGCAACCGGTAAGGTGAAGATTGTGGTACATGATGAAAATGGTGTGGTAAAGGAAGAACGCAACATTGATAATCTTGTGGTGACTGTAGGTAAGGCCTACATCACTTCACGTATGATTGGCACATCTTCAGGTGTGATGTCACACATGGAAGTGGGTACTGATAACACATCTGCTGCTGCAGGTCAAACAGCACTTATTGCTGCTGTAGCTTCATCACGTACCTCACTAACTTCTTCAACACAAGTTACCTCATCAACCGCCGACGACTCTGTGCAATATGTTTGCACATTCCCAGCTGGTACAGGTACAGGTGCTCTTGTGGAAGCAGGTATCTTCAACGCTTCATCATCAGGAACCATGTTGTGCCGCACTGTGTTCTCAGTAGTGAACAAGGGTGCTTCAGACGCTATGACCATCACTTGGACTGTCACACTTTCATAATTAAAAACTAATGCCAGCATTATTGCCGATTAGGTTCCGGACGGAACTTGCACGCAGTTTTCACCGAGATATTGTAAACACATTGAATGTCCCTAGTGGAGAGTTGAACACTCTGAACACTTTGGATACCACAATGTACACCTATTCGGCAACTGCTGGAGACACCACATTCACAGGTGAGGACATCAAAGGTAAAACTTTGAGTTACACACCAGGAAGAGTTGAAGTGTATGTGGATGGTGACAAAGTGTTAACTGATGATTACATCGCCACAGATGGTACCAGTGTGGAACTTCTGACACCCACGGGTGAAGAAGTCACCACACTCACCATCAGTGGAATAGAATTTGCTGATACTGCTGTGAATAGCAGTTCAGACACCATCACCTATGTGGATCATGGATTCAATGAAGGTGACAAGGTGATTTATTTTGAAAACGGCGCCGCAGCTGGTATCACCAATCTTGTGAATTCTGTATCCTACTACATTATTGTGGTGGATGATGACACTATTCAACTGGCAACAAGTCGAGCATTTGCCATTGCTTCATCTCCCACTGCTGTTAATTTGAATGCAACTAGTGCATCAGGTTCAGCATTCCAACTGGTTCTTGTGGAAGAATACATTGAAGGTGCTGTAGTGGATGAACAATTGGTGAATCTGCAAGGTGTGAACGTTACCACCACCAACGTGGACACTTCCACAGAAACCATCACCAGCTTGTCCCACGGACTTTCCAATGGTGATATTGTCATCTACTACTCCAATGGTGGTACTGCCATCGGAGGATTGACCAACGGCAATGAATACTATGTGGTGGGATCTACTACTGATACCTTCCAAGTGTCCTTGACTTCTGGTGGTTCTGCCATCAACTTGTCTGGCACAGGAAACAGTTTACAGGCATTTCTGAAAATTGACAACACATTGTATCTGCCTAATCACGGTTTTGTGACTGGACAAGAAGTCACATACACAGAAGATTCTGGCAGCATCTCAACTTTGACAGATGCCACCAACTACTTCATCATCAAAGTCACTGCCAACACCATTAAGTTGGCTACAACCTATGCCAATGCCATTGCCGGCACTGCCATCAACATCACACCTGCGTTTGGATTGGGTGACACCACGTTGACAGGTCCTTTGGATCAAACTGTGACCATCAATACGTTCACATTGACCAACTATCCCAATCCACATGACTACTTCTATGTGTTCTTGTCCCGTCCTTTGGAATGGGCCACAGAACCCACACCTCCCACACCTGTGGATGCACGTGCTGATGACAGTGCCATCAAGAGAAACATTTTAGGTGTGAAGAAGGTGAATCCCAGTGATGTGGCATTGTTGGTTGACAGAATTGATTGGACCACAGATACAGTGTACACCCAATATGATGACACAGTGAACATGGCTGGTACTGATTTCTACGCGTTCAATGATGAAAATTTCAGAATCTACAAGTGCTTGAGCAACAACAATGGTAATCCATCCACAGTGAAACCTAGCTTCTCAGAAGTGGGTCCTAAAACCCTGTCTGATGGATACATCTGGCAACTGATGTATGAAGTGCCTGCAGCCGACCGCGTGAAATTCTTGACAGCTGATTACATTCCAGTGAAGTTCTACGGCACCTCCACACGATTTGACCATAACGGTACCATTAGTGAAATCATTCTGGATGACCAAGGATCCAGCTACACCTCAGCACCATTGGTTATCATTGTAGGTGACGGTGTAGGCGCAGAAGCCACGGCCACAGTGTCTGGAGGTTTGGTCACAGAACTGAATCTTACCAACGGTGGTGCTGGTTACAGTTTTGCCTTTGTGTTGATTCTAGGTGGCGGTGGAACAGGAGCCTCAGGCTCTGTGGTGATTGAAACCACAGACTTGCCCAACATTGTGAATCAAAATGTTGCTGGTTATGCTGTTGCCACCAACGGACAACTGGACTTCATTGAAATCATTGATGGTGGTTCTGGATATGTGGAAGCCACCACCAGTGTCAGCATCAACGGTGACGGAAGTGGTGCTTCTGCTGACCTGACCGTGGTGGATGGTGAAATCACTGGTGTAACCATCACAGACCGTGGCACAGGATACACATTTGCTGAATTGACCATCAATGGAGATGGTGCAGATGGTGAGCTTCGTGCTGTGATTTCACCTCAAGGGGGTCATGGTTCCAACATCCCACAGGAATTGTTTGCCACAACACTAGGTATCAGTGTGGCTATTGAAGATTTCCAGGAAGACTTCTTCTTGGAAAATGATTTCCGTCAATACGGTATCATCAAAAACATCAAGACATTTGACAATGAAACTTTATTCTCTGCCAACACAGGTAACGGATGTTTTGTGATGACGGTGCCTGATGGCACCAAGTACAACCTTGATGACACTGTGACCACAGATAGTAATGGAAAGTACATCGTGGCATATGTGAATGCCACAATTGTTTATCTGCTACCAGTGATAAATAATATCAATAGTGAATCAATTTTGGAAAATGTCACAACAGGTGAATCTGGATTGACCATCACCTCATTGGTTGAGCCTGAAATCTCTCAACGTACCGGCGAAGTTATCTACTACAACAACATCGCACCATTGACACGACAGGCTGAACAAACAGAAACATTCAAATTGTATATCAACTTCTAATAACACATGGCCAAGCTTAATCTCAACACCTATCCATATTATGATGACTTTGATTTGGATAAGAACTTCCATAAAGTTCTGTTCAAACCCGGTTATGCTGTTCAAGCCCGTGAACTAACACAACTTCAATCCATTCTTCAGGATCAAGTCAAGAGATTTGGTGACAACATCTTCAAGGAAGGTAGTGTGATTTCTGGATGCCCAGAATCCACAAACTTTGGTGTGGATGTTGTGAAAATTCTTGACACTGACACAGCTGGTCAAGAAATCACAGATGCTGGCTTGTTGGCATTGGAAGGAAAAACATTGGTGGGTGCCAATGACAATGTGAAGGCTGTTGTGAAGAAAGTGGCCACTGGAAGTGAAACCACAACATTCAAAGCTTTGTTCCTGCAATACATCTCACAAGGTGATAGTGGCGCCACAGAAACATTTGCTGCTGATGAAGTGCTCACACAACTGGATGATGAAAACATCACCGTAACCATTGCGGACGTTTCACAAACACCCATCACCAAGGGTTCATTGTTCTCTGTGGGTGATGGTGTGGTGTACGCCAACGGATACTTCATTCGTCATTACACACAAACCATTGTGTTGGAAAAATACAGTGAAACACCCAGCAAGAAAGTAGGTTTCTTAGTGAATGAAGAAATCATCACTTCAGATGATGATGAAACATTGTTGGATCCAGCACAAGGTGCATTCAACTACACAGCCCCAGGTGCCGACCGATTCAAGCTGTCCACTACACTGGTGTCTTTCCCTATCAATGAAACTGTGGAAGGATTCTTCATTCTGTATGAAGTGAACGCAGGTGCCATCAGTCGTCGTTATGACAGAACACAATTTGCAGAATTAAACAAGACATTGGCACGTAGAACCTATGATGAATCAGGTGACTACGTGGTGCGTCCTTTCAACTATCATATTCGTGAACATCTTGTGGATGATGACACAGATGGTGTGTACACATCAGGACAAGGTGGTGACAATGGTAAACTAGCCCTAGGTGTGGAGCCTGGCAAAGCCTATGTACGAGGCTTTGAGTATGAATTGTTTGCCACCAAGTATCTGGACATTGTGAAGCCCACAGACACCAACGAAAGAACAGCCATCAGATTGTCCACAGCATATGGCAACTATTTGATTGTGGATGAAATGTGTGGTAGTATTCCTTCCAATGGGTCAGTGGTGTCACTACGAGGAGCAGCTGCAGGTGCTGTCACTGCCACAACATATTCAGCAACATCAGCTCCAGGTTCAGAAATTGGTACTGCACGTGTAGCCACTGTGGAATACATCACAGGCACACCTGGTGCCGCAGCCGCACAATATCGTGTGTACTTGTATGATATTGAAATGACTGGTGGTAGTGTGGCAGACATTCGTGGATTGTATCGTGATAATGCATCCAAAGACTTTCATGCTGATGTGGCAACTACTCCTGCTGAATTGAAGGAAGCCACATACTCACCTTACATCATTCCCTCCACGTACAACTATGTCAAGACGTTGCAACCCACCACACTTGACAATTCATTCACATACAGAAAACATTTCACATCTGTGGCTGTGGCTGCCAACGGTTCTGCTTCCATCAGCGTGTCTGGTGATGAAACATTTGCTTTCACTTCAGCCACCAACGCTACTATTCTAGCTGAATTCATTGTGGTGGCAGAAACCACAGTGAGCACAGGCAGTACCATCTACACAGCCGGTCAAGTCATCAACATGACTGGTGGTAACATGACTGTGACACCTGGCACCAACACCATCAATTTCAACATCTACACGCCTGGCAGTTTGACTGGTTCACCTACGGTGTCTGTGTTGGCTTCAGTGTCACGTTCTGATGTCACTCCCAGAACCAAGACGTTGAACAATGACCGTTATATCAGAATTCAAACCACCAAGAAACTAGGTTTCATCAGTGGCACTACATATCTGGTGGGTACCGCTAGCTCATCATCACCAAACATCACATTTGCCTACAATGCTTCCGTGGGAATCACTTCTGAAGATTGTCCTGTAGGTAGCAAAATCTATACCTCTGCCAATGTGTTGTTGGGTACAGTGTCATCTGTGACGGTTAAAAATGATGGCACCAGCACTGGCCCCATCATTGTGTTGACAGGTAATGCTGCCGCTAGCATCACTACAACAGGCAGCACACCGCTATGTGTGGTGCATCCAAACTGGGATGTAGTGTCCAAGAAGTTCACCACCTCACCTTCATTGGGATTGTGCGACATCTATGCTTTGGATTACATCAAGGCAGGTGGCGTGGAAACCGCCTGGGCCACCATCAATGCTTCAGGTGATGACCTTACTGGTCAATTCAAAATCAAAAACGGACAAACAGACAGCCACTACAATCTAGGAACTGTGGATGGAAGCTTCCTAGAAGAACGTCGCTATGTGATTCGGGTGGATCACTTCACACACGGTACAGGTGCCTTCTTCAATGTGGACAGCTATCCTTTACCTGCACAAGGTAGTAGTCCTACTTCCTCACAAATTGATTGGCACAAGATGCCAGTGTACATGGGAAGTAATGGTAAGAAATATGAAATGAGAGATTGTTTGGATTTCCGTGTCACCGTGGCCAACGTGGCAACTTCCACCACCACACTGACATCATCCAACATCAATCCCATTGGTTACACTGCATCCACAAAATCCTTCTCAGGATTCACACCACATTTCATCCCACATCCTCAAGAAGAATTCATCACAGACATTGAATGGAATCTTGCACGTGTGGACAGAGTGATTCTGGATGCTGATGGCAACTTCACATCCATTAAAGGACAGGCATCTGAAAATCCATTGACACCTAGATTGCCAGCTAATTGCATGGATCTAGGCATCCTGCAACTACCTCCCTTCCCTGCACTATCTCCAAAAGCTGCCAAGTTGGCAGGTCGCCCCGCCAATGCTTCCAGCTTCAGCAAAGCAGACTTGCAACGTCGATACACCATGGCTGATATTGGTGTGATTGAAAAGCGTTTGGGTAAGTTGGAAGAATTCACCAAGTTGTCTTTCTTGGAACAAAAGACCATCAACACCATGATATATAATGACACAGGTGAAGAACGATTCAAGAACGGCGTGTTGGTGGATTCATTTGATAGACCAGATAAAATCAACATGAACAATGAAACCAACAATTGTTTGATTTATCAGGGAGCGTTGACACCTAGATTCGACACTGACCCAATTGATTTGCAAGTGTCTAGCACCAGCAGTGTGGTGTTGGCTCCTAAAGATGCCAAGATTGTGGTTCGTCAAACCGTAGGTGCCACCAACTTTGCTGTAGGTGAAACTGTGTCACAAGCCACATCCGGTGCCACAGGTGAAGTGGAACATCGTGTGGAAATCGCACGTGGTGGTAACTACAAGTGGATTCGTTTGTACTTGGTGAATTGCACAGGCACTTTTGTTGCCAACACTGCATTCACCATTACCGGCACCACCACCAGCACCACAGGTCTCATCACCTACACAGGCATCACCACAGCAATTTTGATGGAAGACATGCGTCCTAGTTTGGTGAGTTATCCTGAAAACGGTGAAATTGCCACACTACCTTATGAACATGAAGTGTTCTCTGAAAATCCCTATGCCTCTGAATCTGTATCAGTAACCAACAACGTGGTGTACGGTTATGAAGGAAGCATTGGATTGATTCCAGCAGAAGATGTCTGGTACGAACACAGAACACAACCACAAATCATCAACCACTACAACACAGAAGTCATCATCAAGGAAGTGGAAAAACAAGTGGAAGTGATTCGTGAAGTGGAAAGAATTGTGGAAGTGAAGGTTCCAATGCCAGTGATTGTTGAAGAAACAATTCTACCTCCTCCCCCTCCCCCTCCTCCACCAGCTGTGAAGATTAAGCCGCCTGTGTTTATTGAACAGAATTGGAATTTGAAGCCCATCAAGATTAAGGGTGTGGGCGGTGTTTTGGGTGTACCTGCTATCATTGAAGTTACCCCAACAATTCTGGTGGAAGGATTCCCCATCTCATTGCCTTCAGATTCACCTGCACCTGTAGAAGAAACACCACCAGCCTATACTGAGCCTTTGAGTGGCGGTGGAGCAAGCGGCCGCGACCCTGCAGCAGTGTACGGAGGTTCTGGCATGAGTTGGAAAGGGGGAGAAATTGAACCGATTTCCAGCTTTGGTTTCCAAGATGTTAACGCAATCTAACAGTTAAATACACATGACAACACCACCACCAATTATACAGCAGCCAAGTGATGAACCACTATCCTACATGCGTAGTGCTTCCGTCAATTTCAATGCCAAAGGATTGAAGCCTAACACTCGGGTTTATCCTTTCTTTGATGGACAACTAGTTACAGACCATTGTCGTCCTGCCACAGCAACTGTGTTTGGTGGCAATCTTGTCACAGATGCCAATGGCGAATTGACAGGTGTGTTTCGTATTCCTGCTGAAACATTCAAAACTGGGACCAGAGTGTTCACACTCATCAATCATCCCAGTGATCCTACTGCTCAGACAGATTGCGTGGCAATCACAACCTACAATGCATACGGTGCCATCACCTATGACACTGCCAAGATTGCATCCACCAGAGCACCCAACATCACATTTGCACGTTCCACTTCTCCCAGAGAGTTGTCCGTTGAACGTACCGTCACAGTAAATCCATCCACAACAACATTCAAAGATCCAGTGGCACAAACATTCTTTGTGTCTGGCTTGAACAATGGCATCTTCATCACCAAAGTGGATGTGTATTTTAGGACTAAGCCAGACTCTGCCACAGTGCCCATCACATTGCAAATTCGTACCACCACTAATGGAAATCCAGGCACAGAGATTATTCCTTTCAGCACAGTGACCTTGTATCCCAAAGATGTGAACGTGTCTGCTGATGCTACTGCACCAACACAATTCACATTTGAATCACCGGTGTATTTGAAGAACAATGAAGAATATGCCATGGTGTTGTTGCCAGCAGGTGGTAGAGAAGGGTATGAAGTCTGGACTGCTGTGCTGGGTCAAAACAAAATTGGTACAGAAGAAAAGATTGACAAACAACCTTCTGCTGGCCGGTTCTATGTTTCCAGCAACAGCGTGAGCTGGACAGTATCAGAAACCAGCGACATGAAGTTCACACTGTATCGTGCCAACTTCAATGTGTCCAGTGGTACATTGTATTTGAAAAACAAAAAGATTGATTATCTGGGTATCAGTGCCAACTCTGTAGATGTTCTGGTGGGTGACACGCTCACTGGAGGAACTAGTGGAGCCATTGGTACTGTGTTGAACCATGACAGATACAACAAGGTGGCACATACAGAAGTCATCTCTGGCACCTTTACTGAGGGTGAAACCATCAGCATCAAGAGAACACCCACAGCCTCCAGCTCAGGCACTGCTGTGATAACTTTGGAACCATATGAAGATGGCACAGAAGGCAAGTTGATTCACAGAATGGCACCTGCCATATCTTATGTGGAATACAATGATTCTGCATTGTCATTTGAACATAAAATCTACAATTCTGCTGAAGTGGAGCCTGCCAGTTACACACCTATGAAGAAAGAAGGGTTGTTCACATTGGGTGAAGAAAAGACAGTGTATTCCCACAGTTATGAAACACTGGCAGGTGGGTTGAACATCACAGATAGCACGTTGGGTTCATTGATGGTGAAGGTGAACTTTGCCACCAGTAATCCCAACATCTCTCCCATTGTGGACATCACCAAGTCACAAGTGATTGGTTACGAGCATGTGATTCGTAGTGTACGTAGAACATTATCAGGCACATCCACCTTCAGCACCAGCAGCACCACAGTGACAGGTAAAACCTCAGGTGATGAAACTGCTTTCATCAACCAAGTAATTAATGGTTCAGTACTTCGTAATTCTGAAGGCAAGGTGATTGGTGTGGTTCGTGCGGTCACAGCCAGAGACAGCATCACATTGTCATCCAACGCAGCAGTTGATGGCACAGATGACATCATCACTGTGGATTATGAAGCCACAGATGTGCAAGGCAATGCCAAGTATCACACACGGTTTGTGTCTCTCCCAACAGGATCAGACGCTGATGATTTGATGGTGTTCATGGATGCTGAAATTCCAGCAGGCACTGACATTCTAGTGTATGCAAAACTAACGGCACCTGGTGACACCACAGATCCCAAAAATCGTCCTTGGACTCAGATGATTAAGAGTGCCAACAGCAACAGTCTAGGTGCTGGTGAACTGGTGTACAAGTTCAACAAGAATGGTCATGATGAAAACACTGTGGTGGGCGGATTGAACAGCTCAGGTGTGTTTGAATACACATCCAATGGCTCCACATTCAATCAATTCACTGTGTTCAGTGTGAAAATCGTGATGGTCAGCGTGGATTCCTATTATATTCCTGTAGTGAATAGCATGCGTGCTTTGGCTCTGATGGCATAACATCATGGATGAACTAAAGATTCGCCGAGACAAAGACAGTTCTGCGGTTGTGAATACTGATTTAGAGGGGTTGGCAGCATATAAAGCCAGACGTTTCAGTAAAGACAAAATGAAAGAACTTGAAACTGATATAAATAGTGTAAAACAAGATTTAACAGATATTAAAAATATGCTACAACTATTAATTGCCAATAGAGGATAACGATGTCCACATTAACCTTAAGAAACGTCAAAGGTACACCACTCACAAATACTGAAGTGGATGATAACTTCAGTAATTTGAACACTGATAAGCTGGAGAAGGATGGTAGCAATACTATGACAGGTAAGTTGACCACTGTCACAAGTAGTGCTTCCACAGCCAGCATTCGTGTTCAACAAGGTAGTGCCGATCCCACATCACCTGTGTCTGGAGATTTCTGGAACAATGCAGGTGATTTCAAATATTACACAGGATCTGCCACTCGCGTCCTCACAACTCTTGATGGTGCTCAAACACTCACCAACAAGACTTTAGATGCTGCTTTGGTCACCAACGGTTTATTTTTCGAAGGTGCTACTATCGACAATTTTGAAACAGTATTGACTGTTGTTGATCCCACAGCAGATAGAACAGTCACCATCCCTGATGCCACCACCACCATGGTGGGTACAGATGTTCCACAAACATTGACCAACAAGACCATCAATCTTTCCAACAACACCTTGACTGCCACATCAGCACAAATGCTTGCTGCTGTGTCCGATGAAACTGGTACAGGATTGTTGGTGTTCAACGGTAGTCCAACCATCACCACACCCACTATCGCACAAGTAAACGCATCGGCAGATTTCACCGTGGATGCTGCAGGTGACATTGTTCTGGATGCCGATGGTTCTGACATCATCTTGAAAGATGGTGGTACAGAATTTGGTCGCTTCATACAGTCTGGTGGTCAACTAGTTGTTGCCTCCAGCTCCAGCGCCACCACTGCACTCACCATGTCAGGCGCAGATGTGAATGTGAATGGTGACTTGACTGTGAATGGCAACGACATCAAGTCCTCAACAGGTGCAGTTGCCATCACATTGAACGCTGCTGATGTGGAAGTGAAGGGTGATTTGACTGTGACAGGTAATGACATCAAGTCCTCAACAGGTGCAGTTGCCATCTCATTGAGTGGTAATGCTGTCACCATTGCTGGTGATTTGACCATCAATGGTACCACCACCACGGTGAACAGCACCACATTAGACATTGATGATGTGAATTTGACTGTGGCCAAGGGCAACGCTACAAACGCAGGTGCAGATGGCGCAGGTCTTACTGTGGAAGCCACAACAGCAGGTAACAAGACCTGGACCTACAGCAATGGCAGCAGTTCTTGGAGCAGCTCCGAAAACATCAAC
>Ga0172372_10008089_pt1 | contig 13992 bp, 7 predicted proteins | sample LakKiv5m_2_FD_114544 | JGI IMG/M metagenome (GOLD analysis project Ga0172372, IMG submission 114544) | Freshwater microbial communities from Kabuno Bay, South-Kivu, Congo - kab_092012_9.5m | ecosystem: Environmental > Aquatic > Freshwater > Lake | place: Democratic Republic of the Congo...
CCTATTGGTATCTGTGTGGTGCGACAAATCAAATAACTATAATTATCACACTTGATTGGGATGATGAGGAATTCAATAAGGAATGGCGAAGTGCTATTAAAGCGTATGCTTCAAGAGGAAAAATCGTGAAAATTTTCGAGGTGATCGAGTCGCAAGGTGCTTATATTGAGCGGTTTTCTAGTTAATTTTTTGTAGTAGCTGAGATAGCTCGAATTGTATTGACCTCCTAAATTTACTGACATAATTGTTTTTACAATTCTGTCCAGTCATACTCTTGACTCTTTGGTTGGCAGATAAACTATATGACATTGCGAAGGAAGAGGAAGTTGGTCTTAAAGCAATTGAGGCAGCCGAAGAAGAATTAAAAACGCACAAGAGAAAAAAGAAGTGAAGAAATTAAAATCGATACATACAAGCAGAACAATGATGTACGCAGAACTTGAAAAGGTGATGGCCTATTCTATTGATGGTGATAATTTCCTGGAATCTCTGGGATATAATGTAACTGGGAAAAAATCAAATTCCGGAGTTGCAAAGACTGCGAACTATTTGAAGCGGCTTTATGGGTTCGATATGCAGTATCCAGCATTTGTCGCTTTAAAATACTTTTGGAAAATTTCAGACGAAAATGAGAAGCCATTGATTACTCTCGTTTTCGCAGTGAATCACGATGATTTGCTGGCCGAAAGTGTTCAAGTTCTGAATAATTTAGATTTAGGAGCTGAAGCTAGCGTTGAAATATTTGAAGAAACAATTGAAAAATTTCATCCAAATCAATATTCAATAGTTACTAGACGATCGGTAGGAAAAAATTTAGCGAGTTCGTGGAAACAAGCTGGATTTATTCACGGCAAGGTAAAGAATATTAGATCGCAACCTGAAATAACATTTCGAGTGGCTTGCTTTGCTTTTTTACTAGCATATCTCAATGGTAATCGTGGAGAATTTATTTGGAATAGCATTGGTGTCAAAGCTTTGTGCCTCCCAGAGAGTAAGCTCCGTGAATTAGCCCTAGAGTGTGCTCGAAAAGATTTCATGCAGTATCAGTATGCAGGAAGTGTGACAGCGATAAGTTTTACTAACCTTTTAAACAAGATTGGAATTAATGGCAACACGAATTGAATTATTAATTGAAGCCTACTCCAAGGTTGTTAAAGAGCCTTGGTCATCAGCCTTATCTGGCCAAGAGCGGATTTGGTTTCTGGTTTATGATCCCTCAGAGCAGAGAAAAATTGAATTACACATGGGGGAATTTGAAACAGTAGCCGTGCGCGCAGCGAAATCATGGAAAAGTGTATCTCTAAAGAATTGTTTTCCCTCTTGGATGGCAAACCATGAATATAAGGAAGATTATTTCACTAGTCCGGAGTATATCGTTGATCAATTAGAAGCTGAATTTATTCCTTATGCAATAGATTTTTTGAAAAGCGAATTGACCAAATTGGAGCAAAACGAAAATACCTTAATTGCAATCAAAGATATTTCTGCTCTTTTTGGATTTGCCCGTTTATCTGAAATTTTGAAAAGCTGTGATAAAGACTTCAAGGGAAGACTTTTAATTTTCTTTCCCGGCGAATTTGAACAAAACCACTACCGTTTATTAGATGCCAGAGACGGTTGGGATTATCTGGCGCGTCCAATAACTTTATAAAGAAATCAAAATGAAAAATAAAGAACTATTCACGCTGAGCCCAGAGCAAGTAAACCTAAAAAATGAAGGTGTTGCAAAGATCAGAGCTATAAACGAAAAAGAAGATCTTACTATCGTTGAATATGAATTAAAAACCTTCGTATGTGAAGGTGAGTACCATGAAGGTTTGAAAAAAATGCTTCAAACATACCTGATGTATTTACAGGATGGAAAAACTGATTTGCCAGCATTTTGGGTAAGCGGTTTCTATGGAAGTGGTAAATCACATTTGGTGAAAATGGCAAGTTACCTGTGGAATGATTTTGAATTTCCAAGTGGTAAAACTGCAAGAAGCATTAAACCTTTGCCCCAAGATATTCAAGATTTATTTGTTGAAATTGACCGTAAGCAAAAATTACAAGGTAAATTATCAATTGCTGGAACACTTAGAGATTTTCCTTCAAAAGATATTAGATACTCATTTCTGCAAATCTTTCTGAATAGTCTAGGTCTTCCTCAGCAATACCATCATTTTAAATTTGTTCACTGGCTGAAAAGAGAAGGTATATATGACGGAGTTCAAGCCATACTCGAAACAAGTAATAAAAATCTTAAAACTGAAATTGAACGGATTTTTGTTTCTACAGCACTTGCTAAAGCTGTATTGGAATTGAAGCCGGAAATGGCTGATAGCGAAGCTAAATTGCTTGAGTTATTTAGGGCTCAATTTTCAAGAGTAGAAACAATCGGACGAGAGGATTTTGTTAAGACAATCAGAGAGGAAATACTACCCTTATTCTTTGGCGAAAAGATTCCTTGTACTCTAATTATTTTGGACGAGGTGCAGCAATTCATTGGAACAGATGCCGATTTAACTTTTGATGTTCAGCTTTTAGCGGAGGATTTGTGCTCAAGATTTGATGGTAAGTTCCTGCTTGTAGGCACTGGTCAAAATGCTTTGACAGATACAAAAGACTTGCAAAAGTTAATGGCTCGATTCAGAGTTCCTGTTCAATTAACAAATACTGACATCCAGACGGTTATCCGTAAAACTATTCTAGACAAAAAGGCCTCCTCGATTACTCCATTGAATACCAAGTTGGATGCCTCATCCGGTGAAATATCCCGTAATTTAGAAGGTTCTGTTTTTGGTTATTTAACGGAGGACAAAATCAATTTGGTTGCTGATTATCCTTTATTGCCATCTACCAGGAAATTTTGGTACAAGGTTCTTCAGGTTGTTGATGTTGCTGGAACTTCAGGACAACTTCGTAACCAATTAAGATTAATAGATGATAGCCTTAAAACTATTGCTGAGAGAGAAGTTGGAGAAATAGTCCCTGCTGATTTTATTTTTACTCAAACAAGAGCTGAACTTATACAGGCAGGGTTATTGTTGAATGATACCAGTAATTTGATTCAGGGTAAGAAGGCTCAAGGAGGAGATGCCGAAATTGAAGGTAGAATACTGAGTGCCGTTTTTCTTTTAGATCAAATCACTTCTAATATTTCAGATACTGGTCTCAAATCCAACGAGAATACAATTGCAGATTTGTTGATTGATAATCTCAATTATAACTCTGATTCATTTCGAACTAAGATTAAAGGTCTTGTAAAAAAGTTGGTAGATGAAAAGGTGCTCATGCCTATTAATGAAGAATTTAAACTTCAAACAAAAATTGGCGCTGAGTGGGAACAGGAGTTTACAAAACAATATATCAAACTAAATAATTCTGGAGACGATCAGATTCAGTCTTTGAGGAGAGAAAAAATTATCACCCACTTCAAAGAAAAGACAAAGGCAATCAGTGTTACTCAAGGCACTTCTCGCATTGTTCGTGAATTTGACTTGTGGGATAAAGACACATTGCCAAATACAGAACATAAATTGAATTTATGGATTCGTGATGGATGGTTTGAAAACGAAACTAGTGTTGAAAATGAAATTCGTGCTGCAGGAAATAATGCTCCTTTGGCTTATGCTTTTGTGAAAAAGTTCAGAGACCCTGAATTGCGAACAGAGGTTATCAAATTTATTGCTGCTGGTTTAGCGATTAATGCAATGGGACTCCCTTCAACACCTGAAGGTGAACAGGCAAAAAAGAGTATGGAAACTCGTCAATCCCAGGCAAAGACAGCTATTCAAGATTTAATTGAAAAGATATGTGCTGAATCTATTGTATTCCTTGCAGGTGGTAATAAGGTTCAGTCCGGCACTTTGAAAGAGAATATTCAAGAAGCCCTTAATAGCATTGCTGATCGACAGTTCCCAGAATTTAATGGCAAAGCAGACTATCTTAACTGGGGCCAAGCTCTCACAAAAGCGTTAGCTGGTAATCCCGATGCCTTGAATGCCATCAACTATTCAGGAGATGTAGATAAGCATCCAGTTGCATCAGAAATCCTTCGCTTTATGGGCAATAGTTCAAAAACGGGAAAAGATATTCGCAACCAGTTCATGAAATCACCCTACGGTTGGCCACAGGATGCGATTGATACTTTGCTGATTATGTTAAAAAACATGCAGCATATTTCAACGACTGAAACTGATTTGAAGGTCGCGAAAATTAACCAGGCCTCATTCAAAAAAGAAGTACATATATTAAGTGCGAAGGATAAAATAGCAATTCGAAAATTGCTTCAAGATGCTGGTGTTACTTGTCCTCCAAATCATGAAATCTTTCCCTATTCCAATGATTATTTGGATAAGTTGAAGACGCTTGCCGGACAAGTTGGTGGTGACGCCCCGAGACCTGAGCCAATTAGTATTGACTTCATAAAAGAAATTGAAAACAAGGAGGGCAATGAGCGACTGTTGGATATACTCCAGCAGAAAGATACCCTACATACTAAATATACAGATTGGAGTGCAAAGGCCAAATTGGTCAATGAACGGGAGCCAAAATGGAATTTGCTGGTGGATTTAATCAACCATGCACCGGATGAACCCGAAATTGATAAACTTAAAACTGAAACATCCGCAATTAAAGATGATCGGTTGTTGCTGCAAGAGCCCGATTTGATTCAGCCTATTTTGACAGCTTTAGCTGATAAGTTACTGAGCATACTTAATAAGCGTAAAGAACAATACAATGCACTGTATGATTCACTTATGGCTGATTTACAGGCTAATTCTTTTTTCTCCAAATTAACCCCAGAACAAAAGCACAGCATACTGGCCAAACATCAATTGCTTGTAAAGCCTGAAATTAAAATGCTTGATCCCCATGCCTTGCTGAATCAACTAAACAAAGCATCGCTTTATAATTGGGATACAAAATTGGCAGCCTTACCAGGGCAGTTTCAATCTGCATTGGAGGATGCAATCCTCCTTTCTGCACCTCAAGCTAAAACATATAGTCTTCCGAGAAAAACTATCAGCTCTCAGGCGGAAATAGATAATTACATCTCTGAATTGAAAGGCGAATTAGAAAAACTATTAAAAGAATCAAGCTCAATCATATTGAAATAATGGCAGTATTATCCACTCAACAACGAAACACGCTCGAAGCAGCAGTAAAGCAAGCCAGGAAAGTTACCGAACAAGGCGCTTACAATGCTTTACATGCTATGGCGATTGATCATCCTGAGCCCTTTGCTCACATGGATACAAACGAACGCAGCCTTCGAAATAGCTTGCGCAGTAAAGCAAGGCTTTTGGGTGATGAGTTGAAAGCGAATAGTGAACAAGCCATTTATCATTTGAGTTACGAACTGGCCTATGAAACCTGGCATAAAATGTTGTTTGCTAAATTTCTGGAATCCAACAACCTGTTGATGCACCCTGACGGTGTTGCAGTAACCATGGAAGATTGCGAAGAACTGGGTAAAGAGGAAGGATATGCCGATAAATGGGATGCTGCTGCTAACTACGCCAGCCGCATGCTGCCCGCCATTTTTAGGGTAGATGATCCACTGATGAAAGTAGGTTATGCCACAGACGACAGAATAAAATTGGAAGGTATTATTGAGGGGTTAGAGAATGCCATTTTTACTGCCGATGATGCTTTGGGATGGGTGTACCAATTTTGGCAAAGCGAAGCCAAAGCAGCTATCAATGCCAGTGGAGATAAAATTGATGGAGAAAAACTCCCTGCCGTGACGCAGCTTTTTACTGAACCCTATATGGTTCATTTTCTGATTGACAATACACTCGGAGCTTGGTGGGTAAGCCGTAATCCTGGAGTTAAACCTCCTATAAAATTTGAATACCTCCGCTTATTAGAAGATGGAACACCGGCAGCAAGTAAGTTCGAAGGATGGCCTGAAAAAACAGCAGAAGTAACCGCCTTAGACCCCTGCATGGGCTCCGGGCATTTTATTGCCTCCTTGTTTCCTGTATTTGCCATACTTCGCATGCACGAAGAAGGCTTGAGTAAAGAAGACGCCACAGACAAAGTAATTACCGAGAATCTATACGGTTTAGAGCTTGACCCACGCTGTACCCAAATAGCCGCCTTCAATTTAGCACTCACCGCCTGGAAGTTTTGTGGGCACTACAAAGAACTGCCTGAAATGAATTTGGCTTGTAGTGGTGTTGCTCCCAAAGGCAAAGAAGAAGACTGGATAAAACTTGCAAGTAAAGTAGAAAAAGCCGACGATAAAGTCCGAATGGAAAACGGCATGAAAATGCTGTACAATCACTTTCAGTTAGCCCCCGAATTGGGCAGCCTTCTTGATCCTACTACTATAAAAGCAGATATGTACACCGCCAGTTTTGAAGAACTGCAACCTCTGCTAAAAAAAGCCTTGGAAAACGAAGCCGATACGGAACAATTGGAACGCGGTGTAATGGCTGCTGGTATTGCAAAGGCAGGGCAGCTACTAGGTAAAAAGTACACCTTGCAAATAACAAATGTGCCGTATTTGGGGAAAGGTAAATTCGACGAAGTGTTGTCAGAATATGTGATGAAGCAATATGCTGATGCCAAGGGAGATCTGGCAACGGTATTTATGGAAAGACTTCTTAAAACAGCACAAGCAAGCGGAACCGTTTCGACTGTAATTCCGCAAAATTGGCTGTTCCTCCCTACTTACAAAAAGTATCGTGAAAAGCTGTTGAAAAGCGAAACTTGGAATTTGGTGGCTCGATTGGGCGCTGGTGCTTTTAGTCAAATTTCAGGTGAAGTTGTAAAGGCTATTCTGATTTCTATTTCCCGCACCAAACCCAAAACCGACCAACCCCTCACCGGCCTTGATGTTAGTGAAGCTCCTAACGCAGCTGCTAAAGATGAAGCACTTAAAACCGTCGAACTTAAAACTGTAAGCCAGAAGGAACAGTTGGGGAATCCGGATGCAGCGATAGTTTTTCAATCAAAATCTAACCAAGAGCTTTTAAGCAAGTATGCAAACTCATATACTGGAGTACAAACCGGCGATGATGGATTATTTGCAAGATTTTTATGGGAGTTAGAATACTGCCCGAAGCCCCAATGGTCAATTTATCAAGGAACGTCCAATAATGGAGAAATTTACGGTGGAAAAGATCGGATCTTGCTATGGGAAGATGGGAATGGCAAACTAGCAAGTAATCCCGGATCATATATAAGAAGTAAAGAAACCCTCAACAGAAGAGCTATTTCAATACAATTGATCGGATTGAAATCATCATTATTTGAAAACTCACCATTTGATATGAATGTAGCAGGGATTGTGCCGCTAAATGATAATCACCTCCCTGCAATATGGTGTTATGTTCAATCTGATGAATATAAAAAGAACATAAAAGCAATAAATCAAAAATTGAATGTCACTAATGCAATTGTAGTAAAAGTTCCGTTCGATTTAGACCACTGGCAAAAAGTTGCGACCGAAAAATATCCCAACGGCTTGCCTAAACCTTACAGCAATGACCCAACTCAGTGGTTGTTTCATGGGCACCCCATCAAAACAGACAATCCATTACAAGTAGCTTTAGCCAGGGTATTGGGCTATCGTTGGCCAGCGGAAACTGATACCGAAATGGAACTGGCAGATGAAGCCAGAGCACTAATTGAAGCAGTAAAAGCATTTGACCACCTGAGTGATGAAGATGGTATTTTCTGTATTCCGTCTGTCAATGCAGAGCAAGGCGGAGCAGAACGGTTAAGAGATTATCTTCAGCAAGTATTTGCTTCGAATTGGAGTAGTCAAACCATCACACAACTATTGCTAAAGGAAGGGGCTAAATCTACTAACCTGGAAGCCTGGCTGCGAGATGAGTTTTTTATACAGCATTGCAAAGTATTTCAAAATCGTCCCTTCATATGGCACATCTGGGATGGTCGTAAAGACGGTTTTTCGGTCTTGGTCAATTACCACAATCTAACCAAAGACAATTTGTCTAAACTCATCTATACATACTTAGGTGATTGGATACGCATGTGTGAAGCCAAAAAGAAAGCCGGTGAAAGTGGCGCAGAAGGATTACTCAGCGCAGCTCAAAAATTGAAGGAAAAATTGGAGGGTATTTTGGAAGGCGAAGCACCTTATGACATTTTCGTTCGTTGGAAAACCCTGGAGCAACAGTCAATCGGTTGGGATCCTGATTTGAACGATAGTGTTAGATTAAATATCAGACCTTTTATCGAAGCTGATGTGCTGCGCAAGAAACCCAACATCAAATGGGGAGTTGACAGAGGCAAAAATCCTCCTGGCAGCCCATGGGGTGAAGTAAGGGACAATGACAAGCACCTGAGTCTGGTTGAAAAACGGGCAGCAAAGGAAAAAGCAAAGAAATAACGATGGCGCAAAGTATATACGATAAAGTAGTTCAAGCATTAAAGCAGGCCGAAAACCATAACAGTCAGGTAATGGTAAAGCCTGAAGTAATTCTGTGGCCCGATCCGGAGAATCAATGGAATGAAGTTATTGGCGTTTTGCAACAAGAAATGCCTCAATTGCTTATTTACGGCAGTTACGACCCCAATAAAAAGCAAGGCCCTGCTATATGGTTAAAGTGCATGATTGCCCGCGCATTGCCGGAGGCCAATTGGGTTGCAACCCAAATTCCAATCATTTATTTACCAGGTGTTGCAAAATCAGATTTAAGGAATGTAGAAAACGCAGTTTTCAATTTCCAGCCCTTGTTAGAATATCAATACACCGGTGCGCTGTTTATACAGGAAAATGGCAGAGAATGGAGCATTCTAGCTTTCGTAGAAAATCCTATCAACGGCTTGGGTGTTAAAGTGGCCAAGGATAGCGCAACCCGTGATGCCCTTAAGAAGACATTGCCTTCCATTTTTCAAGACAAAGAAGTGCTAGCCAATAAAACCATCATTGATGCCGATTACTTAAACAACCAGATCTTTCCCGACATCATACCCACCATTTTGAAATGGATGTGTAAAGGTGATGGATTTGTAAAAAATATGGATTCGGGTAAACAAGAGGTTTTTGTCAACCTCTGCAAATCACAATACGAATTTGAGCCCGACCAGAAAAACATTAAGTCTATTGCAGAAAAACTGGGCAGTCAAAAAAATTCGTGGAAATATGTTTGGCAGATGTATGCCGCTGCGCCCCACAAATATCCTGAACTGGAAGAACTGCTTCGTTTAGCGAAACCTGCTGATTTGGGATCAGGCATGTTTGCACTACCAGAGGAAAGTTGGCCACAGTTGAATGAAGACAAGGAAGAAACTTTAGCACAGGCACTCACCAAGGTATCCAAGTTAGATGCTGCAAAGGCATTGGCTATGATGAATGAATTGGAAAAGGAACATAGCGTAAGGAGAAACTGGGTATGGTTTGAATTAGGAAAGTCACCACTTGCAAGTACCTTAAAGTATTTGTTGGCGATGGCTTCACAAACTCAAGAAAACTATTCTACCACTTCCATTGAGGCAATTGAAAAATACTATACCAGCAAAGGCTTCAAAGCAGATCAAAACATGCGAAAGGCACTGGCTGCTGTAAAATTGGAAAAAGACAAAGCAATTGTAAAATCTATCATTCAATTGTTTTATCAGCCATGGTTAGAAAACATTACACATAAATTTCAAAAACTAGTTGCTCAGGATTCTAGCATTTATACCCGGCAAAAAGCAACAGCAGAAACTCAAACCTTTGTTCTGTTTGTAGATGCTTTTAGATACGAATTGGCTGAAGCGTTCAAACACAGGCTCGAAAAACAAAAACACAAAGTTTCTCTAACCACTGGCTGGTCTGCTATTCCATCATTGACACCAACAGCAAAACCGAATGTATCTCCTATTGCCAATGCTGTATCTATACAAAGTGAAATCACAGAGTTTAGGCCTCAGTTAAGCAACGGAAAAGATTTACAAACCCAAGTTTTTAGAGATGCTCTTAAAGCTGCCGAATTTAATTTAGTAACAACGGCAAGTGATATTCAAGCAAGTGGGAAATACTGGCAGGAAATAGGCGACATCGATACAAAAGGCCACACAGAACAAGCGGATATGGTTAAGGAAATTGACAATCTATTTGACCAAGTTCAAGAGGCGCTTGATGTTGCCTTTGAAAAAGGTATAAAGCAAATAAAAATAGTGACGGATCACGGCTGGCTATTGCTTCCGGGTGGTTTGCCTAAAACGCCTTTGAATGCAGGTTTAACCGAAACACGCTGGGGTCGATGTGCATTAATCAAGGAAGGAGCATCCACAACTTTATTGCATCTTCCATGGCGATGGAATCCTTCAATTTTTATAGCGTATGCTCCGGGAATTTCATTCTTCAAAGCCAATGAAGAATATGCTCACGGCGGAATTTCAATTCATGAGTGTTTAGTTCCTACTATGATAATAGAGAACACTAACATGCAAAGAATTGCGGCAGAAATTAAAGTTGTAAAATGGGTGAATTTAAAATGCACCATTACCACAACCGATGTGCCTGACGGTTTTCTTGTCGACATAAGGACGAAGTATAATGATTCAAAAACCTCTGTCTTAGATAATGTCAGCAAAGGCAAAAATATTTCAAGCAATACCATCACCCTGATGGTTGATGATAGCTTTGAATATCAGTCAGCCACAATTGTATTGATGGATCAGAACGAACGAATTTTAGACAAAAAACCAACCACCATTGGTGGTTAAAAAGTATCAATATGGAATTAGATAAAATTGACCAGATAGCAGCCAAGGCCTTTGAGGGCTTCATAGTGCGCAAAGATTTGCTGGAGCAATTCCGCAAAACCTATCCGGTGCCAACCTATGTCATTGAGTTTTTGTTGGGCAGGTATTGTGCCACTACCAACGAGGCGGAAATACAGGAGGGTTTAGAAATTGTAAAACGGCAGCTTCAAGACCGCACAGTTAGACCTGGTGAGGAGGAATACTTTAAGTCAAAAGCAAGGGAGAAAGGATCCATCAAATTAATTGATATAATCACCGCTCGTCTTGATGCAAATTCAGATAGCTATGTGGCAAATTTGCCAAGTTTGCAATTGAATAAAGTCCGCATATCACCAGAGATGGTTAGCTCTAATGATAGGATGCTCACAGGAGGATTCTTTGCTGAAATTGAATTAGAGTATGATGCTGCCATAGCGCAAGAAAACAATGGACGTCCTTTTGGTATTTCTAATATTCGTCCCATTCAATTATCACAGCGTAATGTTCTTGATGTACTTTACAAGGGAAGAGAAAATTTCACGCTTGAAGAGTGGAAGGATTTTCTTATTCGTAGCGTTGGAATGGAGCCATCAACAATGACAGAAAAAGCTAAGCATGTGCTTTTTGTCAGGATGATTCCGTTTGTTGAACGCAATTACAACCTTGTTGAACTAGGCCCAAGAGGAACTGGTAAATCACACTTATATCAGCAAATATCACCATACTCTCACCTTGTGTCAGGTGGTAAAGCAACCGTAGCAAAGATGTTTGTAAATATGGGTAGTGGTGAAAGAGGCTTAGTGTGTAAATACGATGTCGTTTGTTTTGATGAAGTATCTGGCATTTCCTTCGACCAGAAGGATGGTGTTAATATCATGAAAGGGTACATGGAGAGTGGCGAGTTTAGTCGCGGAAAGGAGCCTATTCGCGCGGACGGAGGAATAGCAATGGTAGGTAACTTCGATGTAGATGTTGAGCACCAGCAAAGAGTTAGTCATTTGTTTGGCCCAATGCCAAAAGAGATGCGTGATGACACCGCCTTTATGGATCGTATTCATGCTTTTGTTCCAGGCTGGGATTTTCCAAAATTGAATAAGACCTATTTCACCCAACATTTTGGATTGGTAAGTGATTTCCTTGCTGAATGCTGGACGAGATTACGAGATACTAGTCGTCTTTCGACTGTTTTACCTCGAATTGATTACGGTGGTGCATTAAGTGGGCGTGACACAACTGCTGTAAACAAAACGCTTAATGGATTATTGAAACTAATGCAGCCCAATCCGGAAGTGCCTATCTCCGACGAGCTATTAGAATGGGCTGTAAAAATTTCGCTTGAATACAGAAGAAGAGTCAAAGAGCAACAAAAGCGTGTTGGATCAGCTGAATTTCGGAATACACATTTCAGCTATCGAATTGGAGAAGATGGAGTGGAAACATTTGTAACAACACCGGAAATTCACAGTGAAAATACCATTGGCGAAGATCCTATGCCACCAGGTCAAATTTGGACAATGAATATGGGAGGAAATCAGGAGGAAACCACTGGTCTTTACAAAATAGAGATTAATTCTGGCCCTGGATCCGGTGTTAAGATCTTAAACAAACCAGCACCACCTGCATTTCAAGAAAGTGTTCGGTATGCCGAACAGAATTTATATAGCAAAGCCAAAGAGTTAATCGGTGACCGCGACCCCCGATCACATGAATTTTCTGTTCAATTGAGAGCTTTCGATGCTTCTAAAAGTGGAAATGGAATGGGAATGTCGGTTTTAATAGGACTATGTAGTTCAATACTTGAAAAAAGCATTAAAGGAGGCTTGGTGATTGTTGGACAACTCAATTTAGGTGGCTCACTTGATACTGTATATAATGCAGTTAATCTAGCAGAGCTAGCTGTCGAGAAGGGAGCAACAACTTTGTTAGTTCCATTGAATGCCCGAAAGCAATTGAATGATTTGTCGGATGATATGATTACTAAAATAAACATTCAATACTACACAGACTTAAAAGATTGTTTGATAAAAGCTTTAACTGACTAGATATGGCTCAAAAATTAGGAAGACTTGAAAAGATCGATCTAAGGACTTTTTGGAAAAAGGAATCAACAGATTTTACGCCTTGGCTGGCTAAAGATGAGAATATACAATTGCTCAGTGAAGTTATTGGTATTGAATTAGAGGTACAGAGCCAAGAAGAAAGTGTTGGCCCGTTTAGTGCCGATATTTTATGCAAGGATACAATTAATGACCATTATGTTTTAATCGAGAATCAATTGGAGCGAACGGATCATACCCATCTTGGTCAGCTAATGACATACGCAGCTGGCTTGGATGCTGTTACAATTATTTGGATAGCGCAAAAATTTACTGAAGAACACAGAGCAGCTTTAGATTGGCTTAATAGAATTACTGATGAAACATTTACTTTTTTTGGAATTGAAATTGAACTATACAAAATAGGCGAATCTGATCCAGCGCCAATGTTTAATGTTGTATCAAAACCAAATGATTGGACTAAACAGGTGAAGAAATCTGCATCTAATCAAAATGTCACTGATACAAAACTTTTGCAACAAGAATATTGGCAGGGTTTAAAAGATTTTATGGAGAACAAAAAAAGCTTTGTAAGGATGCAAAGTGCATCGCCACAACATTGGACTAATGTGGCAATTGGCCGAAGCTATTTTCATTTGTCAGCGACAGTAAATTCGCGCGATAATTCATTAAATATTTGGTTGAATATTCAAGGAGAGAATGCAAAAGAACATTACGAAAAATTGAAAACATTGGCTTACGACAATTCTCTTATTGAAATTTCAAATGAGTTAATTTGGGATAAGATGGATGGAAGAAAAATGAGCGCTGTGATGTTAAAATCATCAGGTGATTTTACAAACAAAAGTGAGTGGCAAAATCAATTTCAGTGGTATAAAGAATATTTAGAAAAATTCACGAAGTATTTTAAACCATTAATCATGAAGCTGTAAATGAAATTCGGCTTCCGCATACCGTCACTTACCAAACGAATTGCCGCCCGAACCTCGGTGAAGCGAATCATCCGCCATAACTTGGGGTTAAAGGCTCCGAGGGGTATGGGCTGGATTACGAATCCAAAGAAAGCTGCTTATAACCGAGTTTATAACAGAACCACGAGAGGATGCATGGTTACACTGATTGGCCTGATTGGAATTCCAGTATTTGTATTACTCCTTTTAATCACCGTATTCTAGAGGTTCTTTTTCACAATCCGGTTTATATACCGGATAAAGTCCTTTGAGCCAACCACCTTTACATCTTC
>Ga0172372_10008090_pt1 | contig 13992 bp, 16 predicted proteins | sample LakKiv5m_2_FD_114544 | JGI IMG/M metagenome (GOLD analysis project Ga0172372, IMG submission 114544) | Freshwater microbial communities from Kabuno Bay, South-Kivu, Congo - kab_092012_9.5m | ecosystem: Environmental > Aquatic > Freshwater > Lake | place: Democratic Republic of the Congo...
AAGGGGGCGACTGCCACATGGGTCGGCCTGCCTCGTACAGTGCGACGATGCAGAACTGCACCCTCCTCGAGAAGCGGGACACGGAGATCATAGTGAGCTGCGGTGGGACCAATGTGACGATTGCGAGGCCCAGGTCGGCTTCTGTCACCATGACGAGCCGCAGGAGGTGTGCCCAGTGTGACGCCCTCCCCACCTTTCACGCTGCGGATGGGACGCAGTTGAGCGAGCCCGAGGTCAGCTACGGAAAACTGTGGCGCTGGTCGCCTGCCCGAAAGCTGGCGCAGGACCTTCGATTCAGGTTGTGTGGGAACAGTACGGAGTGCCCTCGCCTGCATGCGGCGGAGAAGTTTCAGCGCGACTCGTTCTGGTTCGAGATGATGGCTGGGGGTCTCACTGGCGAGCCCACCAATCCCGTCAACGACCTGTTCGCCTCGGTGCCCGAGGACCCCGACGAGTGGACGGATGCGCCCTGGATGCTGTGCACCAATGCGGGCAACGGGACCAACTGCCAGGGCTCTGCTTCCAAGCGGCAGTGGCTCCGTGACAGGAAGGGGACTTGCTCTGCCATCAAGGATCTGCCGAATGCAGAGGACGCTGTGGCTGACCTCACGGTGTGTGACTTGGACGAGAACCTCGACAACCTTTGCCGTGTGATTCAGAATGCTAGGTACAGGCTCTTCGAGACCAACTGCCAACTCTCTGGGTCCTGCAGGACTTCGAGCTTCTTCTACCAGCCCGCCACCTACAGTGTCACCAATGACCAGCTCGCCAGGCAGACGGTGCAGTACTTTTACGACTTCACGGTTGCCGGCTCGTGCCCCGCCATGACAGAGGAGCTGGAGGCCATATTGGCGCAGAACCGCAGGACCGCGCAGGAGTGCTCTGCCCAGAGTCTGGAGATGTTTCAGATGGCGATCGGCGCGGTGAGGAAGGTGGTTCATTTCTTTGTGAAGATCGTCTACTACATGACGGAGATCGGGATGAATATCCTCTCGCTCGTGATGACAGCGGACCCCAACCCCATCGTCAAACAGATCATGACCAACTTCACAGCTCTGCTGAATGAGTTCAGGCAGTTCTTCGTGACGATGGGTGACACACTGTACAAGATGATCATGGAGACAGGGCAGCTCGGCAAGTTCATTCGCGACATGGTGATTGCTATATGCGAGTTCTTGAAGCTGTTGGTCGGCAGCGTCATCAAGCCCGTCACTTGCTTTATCAAGGAGTTTGTGGTGAAGCTGATTGAGTTCTTGCAGACGCTGGCGAGGGCGCTGACGTTTGGGACAGCCAACATCGGTGTGATGGACGAGTGGAAGACGGCGGTCGAGACCAAGTTCAACTGTGATTTCGACAACCCGTTCACTTGCACCAACCTCTTCCCCGAGAACGACACGGGTCCCACGCGTCTACCCATGCCCACGAGGTGCTGGGTCGGGTACAAGCCTACGGTGGGCGATCAGAAGGGTCTGGGCTGCTCTGCCTCCGACACTTGCATGGACGACGACATGAGCCTCGTCGCCTGTGCCGCGTGCTCCGGTGGGACGGACATGAACAGGTACGGTTGCGACGCCCTCACCAAGCTGTGCCGCTGCCACACGTTCCCCGTGGGCCAGTCCCAGTGCTCCAGTCACCAGGAATGCTACCTACCGGACGTGGAGTGCGGCTTCGTGGATGCCTACATGCAGCCCAGCTTCGGCAACGTCCCCTGCGCGAGGTGCTCTCAGAAGCCCATCTGCCTCGTGACTGGGTCTGTGGGCCACTGCACTTGTATGCTGCGGTCCACTGCGCTGCAGACGTGCCCCGACCAGTACCACGCCCAGAGGGTGAGCCCCGACCCCACGCAGCTGTGCCTCATAAGTCTCGGGATCTCCGCCAGTTCCAGCAGCTCCTACTCGGCCAATTACCGCGACCTCGCCTCCACGGCCTGTGCCAACCTCAATGGTGCGCAGACCTGGTGCCTCAGTGTTTGGCTCGACCAGGGAGGCAATGCCTACATGACCGTGGGCCTCGCGATGCTCAAGGGACGGCGGCTCTTGGCTCTTCCCGAGATCTCGAATGCGACGGACTGGTCTTCGGCCTATGAGCCTTGTCGGTCCCTGATGGCCGCGGACTCACTCACTGTATTGGAGCGCCACGTCGCCTCGGATTGTGAGAGGTGGCGCCAGGTCGGCGAGCGGGCCATTCTGCTCTACAACCTCACCAATGTGAGCGACGTCCAGTTCACGAGCTACACAGGGATGGCCGAGGCTGACCTCCCCATTCAGGTCTACTTGTTCGTGGTGCAGTACGCGGAGTGGGTGCAGCCCCTCTCCGTGGCAGCCAGGCGGTCCGCGCACCTGCTGAGGCCTTTCCTCAACATGACGGCCAGGCTGCTTCGGGGCCTGGACAATCTACCGTCCGTCCGGGATAACGTGGCCGTGGTCCACGAATTGCTGCCTTGGTTCACGAATTTGAACCAAACATAATCGTTGGGAGATCAAGTGACTTTGAATGGGTCGAGGGGCCGCCGCCTGCTCGGTTAGAAGGAGAACCTTCAGGCCGTGAAGCAGTACTCTGTTCAACTCGCGAGCGGCAACGCAGCCAACCTCGCCCCCGACCTGTCGTACGAGTGGAGCAGGGGTCCCTTCTTCTGGCCCCCGAGCTACAACTACACCGACTCCAAGCACCTGTGCCTGGCCGGGTCCATCGCCTTTAATCTGAGCTACAATATCCTCCTCAGCACGGTCAAGTACTATGCCAAGACGGGCCCCCCTCGCCCCGCGGTGGACAGGACGTTCAAGGGGTCGCTCCCCTCCCTTCCCACGTGGAAAGGGTTGCCCCCCAAGAACGAGCCTGCTCTCGTCTCTGGTTTCAAAGACGTGGTGAATAAGCTTCTCGGGGTCGACTTCTCCTCCCTCAAGTCCTACACTACGAGCCCCGACAACGGCGCGAGCCCTTCTCAGTTCAGCGAGGACCTGTCCGACTTCATCCGGTGCGACTTCGAGAAGGTGCAGCACTGCTCGGCGCACCGCCGGTCGCTGTTCTGGGGCGGGGTGGTGGTCGCCCTGGCCTTCGCGATAGTCTCCTTCTTCTTCAGGTTGCTGAATGTCCCGATGGTGGACCCCCTCCTGATGATCGCCTACGTGCCTATGGTGATGCTCTACGTGTTCAACGTGTCCTTCATGTGCTTCCCCATGGTCCCCACGTGCTTCATGGGCGAAGTCGTGGACCTCGTCACTACGGTGCTGCCCATCTCCGTGCAGTGGCCCACGCAGCTACAGCACTGGGAGGGGTGCGCGGACGGGAAGCTCCCTCCCCCGGATGTCGCTTACAGGATCCCGGGGAGCGCGCAGTGCTTCCGCGAGTGCACCGAGTGGCCCTTCAACTACCAGTCGTGGGAGGACAACATCGCGTGGCTCCAGTGCGAGGCGGGCTACTGCGACTCCCACTTCGTCGAGACCTACTACCAGCCCTGGGTCGCCGCGCTTCCCATCCCCCAGCCCTTCTACGACATGCTACAGATGCAACGCTACGTTTCGGCCATACGAGACAAGAGGGTCTACTTGAACATGGAGGATCACAGGGCGGCGCAGCGAGTGTGCTGCCTCTTTACTGTATTCAACGTCGTGCCGGTGGCACTGGCCCTGGTGGGTGTCGCCATCGCGGTGCTCGCCGCCGCCGCCGCCGCCGTCGCCCTCTTCCAGAATTTGTTGGCCCTCGCCCTCTCCCTCGTGGCCTTCATTCATTCATACTGAAGTCTTGCTCGAGCTCGAAGGCCACCCCGGCGAAATTGAAGGAGTGGTGCACGATGTTGTGGCGCATGAGATATTTGTAGACGTGGCGGTACTTGCAGATGAAATATTCGGCGGTGTCGGCGTGGTAGGGGGTGTCGGCGAAGAGGTCGCGCACATAGGACCAAAAAGCATTCTCGCGATGATCGAAAAATGTTGGGTCCGTGAAGAGCCGACGCAAATCGAGGCGGATACACCTGTCCTCATGTCTGAGCGCCGAAATAAACAAGTGCTTGAAGAAATTACGGGTCGTCGCGCTAAAGTGGACGTCGTCCGATTGGACCATGACCCACTTGCACATGGTCAAGTGATAGAGAGCATCCATGAAATTCTCTGGCTCAAACATGTTGACCACTCTCCGCTTAAAATTCAACACCTCCTGTTGCACGATATTCTTGGCGTTGCTTGGATTTGCGAACTTGGACCTCTTTGCCTTGGTGCATAGCTTCGCCCCCTCGAGAGCGAGCTCCGCAGAGGGCAGGGCGGCTAATTCCGGGTTCGAAGAATGGCGCATCATGAAGCGAGCTCTGTCTTCTGCGATTTTCATGGCTTCCGCGTAGGAGCAGGGAAGGTCGACGAGGCCGAAAAGGTTCTTGACCTTGGGAAAATTGACAGCCTTATTTCTGTTTTTCATCTCGGTCATCAACATGTGCCGAAACGTGCAGTGAATGGCTGGTCCGGACCAATAGGCATCACAATCGATGTAATTACGGGTCTGCTTGTTCACGCAGAGAAGCCTCATGAAGATGCGCGGGCGGAGGTGCTTCGCGACCGCGATCATTAATTCCGGGTTCAGTGCTTTCCAGCAGCAGGCGGCTCCTGGCTTGCTCGGCGGCACAGAAATAAACAGGTCCAAGCGCTTGCTGCACGTGGAGAGCTTTTTGCGGTTCAGGGGATGCAAGTGCTTGCCCAGCAAGAAAGCGAAGCCGTGGTCGCTCGTAAGCATTGTGCCTTTTTCTGGCCGGCTCTCTATTTTATAAACGGGTGCGGGCCAGGCGGACATCCGAATAAAATGACAACTTCGGCATAGTTTTTAGTTTTTTTTGGTATTTACACGGGAGTTGTAAAATCTCCGCCTGTTATCTGGAATAAAAATAACTTCTTTTTTTTTCCAGTCAATCATATTTAATTACGGGTGCGAGGAACCTTCGCCACGAAACGAATGCCCACGCCTCTTCTTGGCCAGCTTGGTGACGAGTTCCTGAAGACTATCAGTCGGAACACCCCGAATCTTGAGGACGATCTCTACATAGCGCACGTTGCTCAAACTTGTCTGGATCATTTGTCGACTCGCATTCTCGGAGATCAAATCAGAATCACAGATAAAATGGCAAAACAATTTCGAGACAACAAGAAAGGCAACATCCTCAAGATCTACCGAGTGCTTCACACTGCCGTCAAGAACGATGTGGAGATTTACGGGTTCGCGTCGATCTGCAATCACGGAGTCGTTGCCTTTGCGTCGAATCCTACTCTTGCTGCCATAGATGTGAAGAAAGAGAAAGACGCTGTGAACCACTACGTGATGAATTACAAGTCGAGTGATAATCTCTTGGTATTTGCCAACCCTGGTAATTACAAGTCTCTCAACGACGACAGCAAAAAGCGTTTACGCAGCAAAGAAGACACTGTCGGTGCGAAGCTATTCAACGTAAATGTGATCGATGACGACGACAAGAAGCGTGAAGAAGACACTACCGGCGCGAAACGAGCCAAAAATGATGTGAAACAAATTCCATCATGGATCGAGGAAGCCATGGCGCGAGCAACACCCGTAATTGACACGACGCAAGAACCACCCGTATTTGATGATGGAGCCGTAACAGCCATGGCGCTAGCAGCATCCGTAATTGATCAGGCGGCACATGAAAATTTGCCGACAGAACCCGTAATTGAGCAATACGATGCTACCTTGAGCCAGGAAGCATATCGCGAAGATCAAGACGCTTCGAACCAATACGAAGACGCTTCGAACCAATACGAAGACGCTTCGAACCAAGACGAAGACGCTACAAACCAAGATTCCGACCTCCAGAGCATGCACTCAACCATTGCCATGGAATTGGACTTTGAAGACGACGAGCCTCTGGATGGAGACTTGTTGACCATGCTCGAACGACTCAATGAGCCAGAAGAAGAGACCACGGATTTACTCAACGAGGACTTGAAGACGGAAGCTGGCATGGAAGCATATCACGCCGTGGAGATGCCAATGCCCCAGGTGGTTCTCTATGACCAGCCCCAGGTAATTCTCTACGACCAATTCCTCCATCGCATCGAGCCAGTGCCACTATTGCAGGCGGAGAACAATCTTGAAGTCGAAGATGTATCTTCGCCGTTCCAAGATCGCTTTGGCATGACCCCTTCCTCGCCTCCGCTGTCTCCTTGCTAAGGTGAGATGAGTTCTTTCAACACTTTGATCTTCCTTGCGATGAGTTGCTCTGCTTCCTTGACGGGGTCTTTTCCTTGCAGGTCCAGCAGCCCCTCGTAACACTCCTCGAGGACCAAGAGCGCCTCGAGCCTGTCGGTCGCCTCCACCATGGAGCCGCCGACCTTAACGAAATGGGCGTCGCCCCTGGCGGACTTTCGCCTCTTTTCCGCCCTTTCGAGTTTTTGATTAAAGTGCTGTGTGTTTGTGCCAATGCGCTGCTTCACTTTCGAGAGTCGCCCGTCGATCTCGCGTAGCCGCTCCGTCAGTATCTCCTCGCGCGTCTTGGGCTCGGTCATGGGGTCTTGAGGCAGCGGGTCTCGAGCGTCTAAGTGAATTGGGCGTTTGATTCTACGCTCGTGCACGTCTAACACTTTATTCAATCATGAAACTCCTTGGCCTCGAGTTCATTGATCTCCTTTTGCGTCTGACTCATGAAAAACCGATTCCGGGCGAGCGCCATGTCCATCTCGACTATTTTCTGTTCGTGAAATTTCTTGTTATTTGTATTGTGGTCGAATTCCTGTTGCTGCGACAAGATCTGCACTTTCAAATAAGTGATCCTGCTCTTTGCCAAGTCGCTCATGTTCAAGAACAAGCGTGATGCTGTGGGCGATTGAGTGAAATAGTCTTCAAAAAAACCGTGACGTCACCGATGCGCCGCCGCGATGCGAGTCGCCTGTCCCCCGACAACTGGGCGCTCGTGTGCTCCTTTCTTCACCGCGAGCCGCGGAAGATCTTCATGCTGCTGTGCGCCGTGAAAGGCCTTCAGTTCAATGACGCGTGGTGGGCCACGTACTGGGAGAGGCACAGGGCGTTCAACAGCACGCGCAAGCACCGCGCCCACTTCTACCTCGGCTACGAGCCAGTGCGCCCTGGCCAGTGCAAGACGTTGCTGCGTCTGGTGTACGGGATGTTCTGCAGTCGGTGTGGGTGCCGCTTCCGCCACACGATCTTTGAGCGATTCCGCATGAGGGTGTGCGCCGAGTGCCTGAGGGACAACCACATTTCAAACGTGGTGCTTTGGTTCGAGTATGGACTCCCGCTCGAGGCGATTGCAGCAGAGTTCAGGCACTACGTCCGCCACCACCCGCTGCAGGCCTACAAGTGCCCCAATGAGATCCTCTGCCTGACGCGGAACCCGCTCGACATCGAGTTCAAGGGCGTGCGAAAGATGGTATTCTTCTGGAAGCCGGACCTCGAGAGGCTCTTCGACTTCGAGGCGCTCCGCGCTGCGCAGGTACTTCGAGTGAGCGCTCTCAACGTTTTGAAGGCTGCCTTCAAGCGGGTCTTCGTCGCCAAGGCCAGGGGCCGCTACTTCCTGGAGCAGCTCCACACCAACGAGGTCAAACGCATCGTGAAACCCATGTGCCCGCCCAAGATCATGTATGGCACCAACTGGTCGCTCGCCAGCTACGCGGACCCCCGGGCTGCCTGTCCCACTCCCACCTTGAACCTCAGCCTCGCGCTGCGCGCCCAGGTGCCGCTCCCGGTCCTCGCCGACGACGAGTACACCACCAAGACTGCCCTCTCGAAGCTCAAGCTCAACAGGGAGTCGCTCCAGCGCAAGATCCAGGATTGGAGGAAGGACGACCCAGATTTCCTGATGAAAAATAAAGTGTATAAAGTCTGACGTGTCCATGAGCCTCCAAGCCACCTCCGCGCTGTTTGCCACCATCGTCTTCCACGCGCACCTCCGCGGCCTGACTGACATGGTTGCACTTTCCCTCCTGGTGACTGTTTTCAGTCTGTGGTTTCACTCGACAAAGGACCGTACCGTCGTCTACTTTGACATGTTTTTCGCCGACCTCTACTTCGCCTACACGTTTGTGCAGCTGCTGGTCGAAAGGAGTCCTCTCCTTGGACTCTTACTGTGCGTGCCCGTGACCTATTGGTTCGTGTGTAACTCAGAGTCAACAGAGTTCTGGCACTGCGTCATGCACGCGCAGGTCATCGTGGGTTCCCACCTTTACATTTTGATGAAAGGCAGTTCCATTCGAACATCATTTCATTCTACATGCCGCACACCTTGCGCTTACGTTCGGGGTTGACCAAATTGTCGATTCTCACGCGCGCCTCTTGCGAGTGGCCACATTCCTCTTTCTGCTTGACGGCAGCGCGCGATCCAGCCTCTACCAAGTGGGCAGATTCTTCTTCCTGCTTGATGGCAGCCTGTGGGCGAACTCCCTGCATGACGGCAGCCTGTGGGCGAACTCCCTGCATGACGGCAGCCTGTGGGCGAACTCCCTGCATGATGGCAGCCTGTGGGCGAACTGGCCCATTCCGTATGGCTTGTTCATAAAGACCAATAAAGTGCTCGCCCGCCTCATTGAATTCGAAGGATTGGTTGTACTGGTCGTACCACCTGACTTTGTAGTGTTTCAGGCAGTATACGTAGCCGCTGCCAAGAACAACTTTGTAATCTTCCGCAAACCCAGGATGTTTTTTATCCTGGGTGATCTCTACACCACTGTATTTGATGTAAGTCACGTCTTTCTTCCTCGGCGCACCCCCGATCATTACATCCGCGTTTTCTACAGATTCGACCTTCATATTTCGGAAAAGGAGTTTGTATTTCTTTCCAGCTAAATAATCTTCCAGCTGTCCCAAATACCTGCTGACATTCAAATCATACATTTTTTTTTTCTCGCAAGGTACAGTTGCTTATATATCACATTACTACATTTTGAAAAAAAATATCAAATCTGACTCGCAAATGAAGACTGTGTATTAAAAGACACATCAAACAAGTGGCGCGCGTTTAGCTGCGTTCTCTGCTGCGGGAGGGCATGCGCCCACTCTGAAGATCCCGTGGGAAAATCGTGTTTCGACGTCTCTCTGTGGTGATGGGCTCTGGTGAAGCTCCAGGTTCAGGTTCATACTCCAGAAACCTGAGCGGAGGTCTCTCTGTGGTGATGGGTTCTGGTGAAGCTCCAGAGTCATACTTTGGAAACCTGAGCGGCCCTTTGTATCCAGCCTTCAAGAGGTTGGCGATCTGGGTGCTTACTTGGTTGCGAAAAACTTCCTTCCTCTCCAATGCACCAAACACAATATTCAAGTTTGATCCATTCTGATTGAACTCGACAACATCCTCGGTTGGTTGTTTCAAATTTAAATCAAAAAAGCAACGCTGCATTTGAACGACGTTTGGCTCGGGCTGACCCTGACGTCTCATTTTATAAACATCTACCCACGATACACCCGGACGTTTCCTTCTATAAACATCTTCCCACAGTACGCCATCTTTTTTCCTGATGACTTTCCCGTCCACTCTCATCCACTTGTCGAATTTCCCCATGGAATGTCTTGGCGGTGGCCCACCCGGACATGTCCTTATATACTCCGTGACGTGGCCAACCGCGCCAGATGGGCACCTTCCTTCCTCCCGTCCACATGAGCAAGCGCTACCACCGGTCGAAGTTTCCCCTCACTTTGCGGACCCTTGAGGCCTTCCTTCGCGACTATGAGGCCACTCCACACGACGAGGGTCTCGAGGACCCGATCACCTGGTGCAACCAGGGCGAGTACTTCCTCGAGGCCAAGTCTCTACTTCACGTGGGCCAATTCCACTGCATCCAGGACATCATGAAGCAAGTCCCCGTCATGTGCCGCACCATCACACTGAAGAAGCCGCTGTTCCCCGGACTCAAGATGAATCCCTGGCTCGGGTGTGTGCATACGCTGCCGACCATCGTCAAGCACGTGAGCACGGCCGACTTCCTCCGGTTCAAAGACAAGGTCCACGACAAGGAGCTGATCAACTGCGCGATGCTGGTGACGAAGAACCCTTCCGGATCCATCTTGTCGCACGGGGTCGGGAAGCACATGTCGTCGTTCCTGATTTCAGGGGACCCCGAGCTCTACCACCCCGACGCCGACCTCGCCACGTGGGCCATGGTGGTGTTCCACATCCTGACGCAGCCTTCGAGGGCGACGTGGATGCTGGAGGAGCTCGCGCAGATCGACACGATGCACGCGGCCGTCTACGGCGAGCCCAAGAGCTCCTGGGGGCAGTACATGGCCACTGTGGCATCTGAAGACTACGGACTGGCGCTCGTCACGCAGAGCTCGAAGCTCCCGCCCTGGTGCAGGTGCCCTCACATCAACAAGTTCCTGTTGGCGACGTTCCTGCTGCGCCACAAGCTCGACGCCGCCCAGATGGAGCTTCGCCGCGACGCCGCCGTGCGGGAGTTCTTTGGGAGGATCTACAACGTGAACCAGGTTCCCTACTTCTTCGAGGGGAACTACGACGTCACGGTCGAGCAGGTGCTGAGCACCATCCAGTTCAGCCTGAAGCCCACGCTCCGCGACACGATACGGGACTTCCACCTGAAGGCGGAGCGACTCGACCTGTGGTCCATCCCTTTCACCATCCGGGAGCCGACGCAGGACATCGTGCGGGCGGCCCACATGAACCTCTCCTGCGCGGAGATCGTCCACTTCTTCAAGTCCATGTGCCCGGAGATCCAGGACCTCAGCGACGCGACCTGGCGCAGGCTCTTTGTGACGGGCATGTGCGTGCAGGACTCGTACAAGCGAAGCACGGGCGAGGAATTCGTGCTCACGGAGCAGAAGATCAGGAAGTTCATAAGGGATAAGCTGAAGCGCGACATCTTGTGGAAGGTGCCAAACTACGTCCTCACCAGGTACCAGTCCATCATGCTCGTGGGCCACGCGGAGTTCCCGGTCATCATATCCGAGGAAAACGCCGCCAAGTTCAAGGAGAAGCACGGCAGGGACCTCAGGGAGGAGTTCGACGTCACCGAGTACGGGCTCAGCCGCATCGCCTGCATGTGCCCGCAGTGCCCTTTCTTCAAGAAGGAGCTCGGAAAGAGGTGCGGCTCCATGGTGCCACAGCTCCAGGACCACGTGAGCAGCGGCATCAACGGGTTCCACCGCACGGTCATCAACAACACTTCCAAGAGCGACTTCGACCTGCTGGCGGACCTCCTCAAGAACTCACTGCTCTTCAGGCTGGGGGAGAACCAGGTCAAGGAGGCCGTCAACAACATCAACGCAATTAAGGCCCCAGTCCCCTGGGAGCAGTTCGAGAGGCATTTTCTGTAGAGCAATAAAATTTTATGAAACCAAGTACAAACACCTATAAAAACCCCGCGCGTCTCTTGAAATATGTCGACAACATTGGCATCTGGAGAATTGAAAGCATTGTGTGAAGAGTATTTCGCTGAGCATGGAATAAATTCAATAAAGATTCAAAAGTTCTATTCTAATTCAAGACCAGAAAACACTTATCGAATTGATTTTAAATATGATGGGCGTCCAAAAATATTTATTTTTCGTGGTGCACTGTATAGTCGAGGCATGGGCAAAAGCAACATTAAAGCAGCCTATGAGATATTGACAAACGAAAACGATCAAGGAAACTTAATCCCCATTAAATCTGCAGAATCCTTCAAAGAAACATTAAAATTTTATTTTCCCGGAAACGACACACGATTGGAAGATCAGACTAAACAAATTGCAGTCTTGGAATCTCAAATCAAAACGATGCATGAATGTTTACTAGACATTACTCAGGCTTTTAAAAGCATACTCAAGAATTTTTAACCAAACGAGAACAAATTCCATATTCCACATAATAGATTTCTATATAAAAGCCCAACAAAATCTCTCTCGATGAGGGCTCTCTTGATCTTCTGCCTCCTGAATCTTGTAATGTCGACCCCCCCATGCGACCCCTGCGCGCCCGGGGAGTACCTCTACCCCATGTGCACTGGCCCCGAGGACCGGCACTGCGAGGCCTGTGTGAGCGGGGAGTCTTTCTGTAGTGACGGCGTGTATGCGCAGCAGTGCAGTGTGTGCGACAGCTCTGAAGAGGTCCATGCCTGCACACTTACAGAGGACACGCACTGTGCAACTTCCTTGAATACGACCACAGTGCAAGAACCGAGTTCCACAGTACACACAACCTCTACACAATCAAGCACCACAGCACACACAACCTCTACACAATCAAGCACCACAGCACACACAACCTCTACACAATCAAGCACCACAGCACATTCAAGTTCCGTGAGACTCAATACCACAGTAACTGTGAGACCCAATACTACTGTAACTGCAAGTCCAAACGCCACTGCACAGACCACCAGACCGTCTACCACGCGACCAACGCGCCACCTCCATGAACCCAAAACATCCACGAAAGAAGAAGAAACCAAGACCAATTACACTGTATACATCATTGTCATAGCAGTAGTGGTTGGCTTGGTGGGCTGCCTTTGCTGGATGAGGCCTCGATTCACCACACAACCCACCCCAATGTGGATGAAACCCACCACCAACGAGGGGTCCAATCTCATGCAGATCAAATTGAATTAGGTATATAAAGTCAAGATGACCATAGTTTACTCAGTCCAGATGCGGAAAAGGGCACCAGACAAGACGAGTCACATTACGGACACGCGGATTCGATATGTGTGGGCTATGTTTCCAAAATCATATTGTGCACAGGCATCCTTTCACGGACTATCAGTAAACCACTACAAGAATCTGATGTATAGAAGGGAACTTTTTACGGATTTTATAAATTTCACGTTTAAGGATCTCACTCTGTACTCCCTGCTTCGATTCCAGGGGATGGGTTTCAAAGCGATCGCCAAAGCACTCGGATATGAAGAATCTATGCATGTTATACTGCGAATGTATGCCGAACGTCAGCAATGGCCCATGAGGTTATTTTATTACGTGGAAAAATCCAGACGGAACCGACATTTACAGCGCCTAAATCATCATCGTGTGGCGCCCAAGGACCATCCTCGGAACGCAGATGCGCCTCCAGTCGCCACAGAAAGGCCTTCAGAGCCCACAGACGAGCCTCCAGTCACCACAGAAGGGCCTGCAGAGCCCACAGACGACCTTGCTGGCCTGTTCCAGGAAAACGCTAGCTCTTTGCCCGAAGACGATGACAGCTGGATGGATAATTTCAACATCTAGACCCACTGGACCCAGTCTGGGACGACGTGCCCACTCCTTGTGAACTTCCCGTACTGCACATGCGGTACAAAGGCCCCCACGCGCATCATGAGCTTCGCCGTGCCCGCCTTGTCTGTTAAAGTCACTGTGTCACCCATACGGATGTGTAGCGCGCCCGGCGTACTGCCCCGCACGAACCGAAACGACCACGTCCCGTCCGGTCGCTCGTGACAAGTGAGCTCGAGGTCGCGGTACGAGGCGTAGTAGGTCATTTGCGAAGGAGGACGCAGAGTCTTTAATACTCGGGTATGAGGTGGCCCACAGCATCTTTCAACTCGACAATGACCACTACCTTGAAGACCTTTCCCATGTAGAAGCAGTTGAAGGCATCCTGGTCATTTTCATTGGCGATACTCACCGTGACCTTCATAACTCGATTCGTCTTTGAGTGGGTTCTGAAGCCGTTGTTAAGGTGAAAAAGAGCAGAACCAAACAGAACAGTCTTGACCAGCTGGACACCTGGACACGACAAAGAGTGCAGTACACCCCGACGATCTCGCACCGTGAATCCATTGCACGTCTCGTATGTGAGGCCGTCACGATTCGGTATTCCCATCGCGTGAAAACAATTCTATTCTAGACAATTTGTTTATATAGTTGCCCCAGGCAATACTTCAATAGGGGAAAACAGGGCTGCGTTCAGAGCTTAGCCCCGTCCGACTGTCGTAGTCGCGGACCCAGAGGTTGACGAATTGGGGTTTGGACATACGCACGTAGTAGAAGGAGTTCTCGTCGCCTTTGCCCTTTGTAGGGGACAAGGTGAACGAATACTTGTTGTAGATGAACTCCGAGTAC
>Ga0172372_10008093_pt1 | contig 13991 bp, 9 predicted proteins | sample LakKiv5m_2_FD_114544 | JGI IMG/M metagenome (GOLD analysis project Ga0172372, IMG submission 114544) | Freshwater microbial communities from Kabuno Bay, South-Kivu, Congo - kab_092012_9.5m | ecosystem: Environmental > Aquatic > Freshwater > Lake | place: Democratic Republic of the Congo...
GCCTGGTGTATCAAGGCGGCCCGCGAGGAACATGCGCTCGAAGATACGATCGGTTTGGTCTTGCGGCACCATCACGCTGATGATCTCGCGCTCGACATCAACCGCGACGCCGAGAATACCGAGGCGCTCACGCACCCCGGTGCCCACACCCATGTGCACGGTTGAACCTTGCACACCAACTTCCAGCAGCGAGCTGTTGATGGTGTCGGCCAGACCTTTCTGCACTACGCAGGTAATGAGTGCAACCTCGGTCAGGTTGGTAACTTTACGCTTAGCCATGTGAATATCCTTTTCTTTACTTGTTCGTTGATCTGTCGGCTTATGCGCCTTCGGCTTCGGCGGCTTTCAGCTCTTTCTTGACCTTCCACTGGACATATACGCCCAGCCCGAGCACCGCGCAGATCGGTGCGATCGAGGCAGCAGCCAGAATACCGAAACCTTCCACCGCTTTCACCGCGCCACTGAAACCAAGACCCATCGCCAGCACTAGAGGTACTGTCACCGGACCGGTGGTCACCCCTGCAGAATCCCAACCAATGTTGACGAATTCTTCGGTGGAAAGTGTCGTCAGAACCACAGCAATGACATAACCGGGGATCAGGATGTAAAGCAAGTTGAAGTCAAAGATCAGCTTGGCCACACCCAGTGCAATACCGGTCGATACACCACCGGCCACTGCATACATCAGCATCGACTTTTTGAACGAGCCATTAGTCATGTTTTGCACAGTGGCGCCAAGGGCATTCAATGCAGGTTCAGCCAAGGTTGCGCCAAAGCCCAGTACCCATGCAAAAATCAGCGCAATCACCGCACCCCAGAACGGACCATACAGGTTGCCGTAGGTTGGGTTTTCGCCCGGTGACAGCAGACGCTCCGGAATCGTGATTTCCTGGAAGGTACCCGGGATGAGGCTACCGGCTTGGTCGCCGAGCGACGATAGACCGTACAGCAGACCGATGTTGAACAAGCACATACCCACCACCGACAGGAACAAGCCCCAGACGATGATGAATGCGTTTGGCAACTTGGTGCGAAGGATTGCGAATAACACGAAGCCAAGGAAGATCACCAGCGGCACAATCGCCTGCACGCCGTCTTTGATCGGACCCATCAGGATCAGATCCCAGGTCGACACATCGCCTGCCCCGGCAGCGGTTTTGGCGGCTTCGAAAACAACCGCATTCGCTGCCTTGATCTCGGCCGGCGACACGGCGAAACCGAAATAAACACCGAGTGAGAGCACGGCAAGAATCGGGAAAATCGATGCCAGTGTCACGATACCGAAACCGGACAGTGAGCTATCGCCCTTGCCACCCGACGATGCAATACCAATACCGAGCGCCAGCACCAGTGGCACCGTCACCGGGCCGGTAGTCACACCGCCGCAGTCCCATGCCAAGCCGACGATCGATGACAGGTGCTCATTTGAAGCGCAGTACAGCGTCAGTATGGAAGTTGGAATCAATGAGATGTAGATCAGTGGCTTCAAGCTCCAGCCATACAAGAAGCGCATTGAGCCAATCACCGCTGCCAAGCCCACACCAAAGCCCACCAGCAACACGGTGACATCGGTTCTTACCATTAGCGCGTAATAAAGCATCGGCGCTTTTTCGGGGTCGACCATTGAGCCGGCAATCTTCAGCGTGCCGATCGCAGGTTCTGCGTAGGTCACACCAATACCCAGCAAGCCAGCAATGAATAACACGCCGACCAAAGGTAATTTTTTCGGAAGCGTGTTTCCGATGATGTCGCCGAACGGCATGAGGCCGAGTTTTAGGCCTTCCATAAAGATCATCAGGCCCACGATCACCGCCACCAGACCCAGCGTGATAGAGGTTGATCCATTCACCGAGCGTTGCAGCACCAGAATCTGGAACAAGGCCAGATACAGCGCGAGCGGCAGCACCGCTTGCAATTGCTCCATGAAACGCACACTGATGTACGGCTGTAGCAGGTTATAAATGTCAGCGCCCGCGAGCTGCATCTTCTCGGGCTTCATCGGGATTTCATTCCCGTTCTTGTCTAGCTTCGGTTTTGGAATGAGTTTCGAGTAGCTGATCGAGTCGGAATCGACCGTTACAGCCTGCACGTACTCACCGAAGCGAATATTCTTCGCCATGTCTCCCCTCCGGTTAAAATGTTACCGCGAGGAAAGAATACTTGAACCGAGATGAGATTGACAATCAATAAAATAGAGAAAGTGAACAATTTATTAATAACATATGAGTGATTTGGTAATAAAGCCCTAAATCGCCTGAAAATACTCGAATAATTACGCCTCGGGTCAATTGATTGGCCACGACTTGTAGGGATTTTGGCGCGGTGGCGCGTGCTATTCTCGGCCCCATACCAAGAGGAGACCGACCCATGAGAGGCTGGATTATCCCCGCGCTGCTGATCAGCGCAATTGCTTTCGCTGCGCCGGTCGTGCGCGCTGCTTGTCCAAGTGACGCTGCGATCGATGCCTACCTTGAGGATTTCACGCAACGCCGCTTGAGCCGCGCATTTACCAATGACATTAGCGTGGCCGATGCGGAGTGCGCCAAGCAGAAACTGGCAAAAAAACTGACGCATGTGCTGGGTAGCCCAATTGGCTATAAGGCGGCATTTACCAGCGCAGCGGTGCAGCAGCGTTTTGGTGTGGATGGCCCGCGCTGGGGCTATATGTACGACCGCAATATCATCGACATTATTGCCGTACTACCGCATGACTTCGGCGCGCGTCCGTTGTACGAAGCAGACCTGATCGTTGAAGTGAAAGACGCCGGCCTGTCGGAGGCGAGCACGCCGTTGCAGGCCCTGGCGCATCTGGAATCGGTGGTGCCGTTTATTGAATTGCCTGATTTGATGTTGGAGGGGCAGTTTTCAGGGAATCGATTTACCGCAGTGAATGTAGGTTTTCGTGGTGGTGTGGTCGGACAAGAGATTCCGGTGCAGGTAACGCAGGCATTTGCAGATTCATTAGCGAATATGACGGTGGTGCTGATTGATGAAGCTGACGGTAATAAAGAACTTGGGCGCTCCAGAGGTAATGCGATTATGGGTAACCCGCTGAATGCAGCGATCTGGTTGGCAAAATCGTTGAAGCAAGCGGGCATCTCGCTCAAAAAAGGCGATCTGCTGAGTTTAGGTAGTTTGATTACGCCAGCGCCAACCCAGGCAGGTATGCGCGTGCGCTTGCAATACATCGGTCTGCCGGGTGATCCCACTGTGTCGGTGGTATTTAATTAAAAATAAACGACTGGATCCCGGCCTGCGTCTGGATGACTCGATAGGGGCTGTGAATTAATCCGAATGGTTGGGCCCCAGCCTGCGCCGGGGTTATCTGAGGGGACATCGCATGATGCAATACACACGTTTTTTGCCTTGGGTGTTGACCGGGTTTGGCGTATTCCTGTTGTTGCCAATTTCGATTTGGTTATCGCTGTTGTCGCTGGCATTATTTCTGGTCGGCTTGCATGACTACCGCCAAACGCACCACGCAATTTTGCGTAACTACCCGGTCACGGGTCATTTGCGTTTCATGCTTGAATATATTCGTCCAGAGATACGGCAATATTTTTTGGAAAGTGACGAGGAAGACCTGCCGTTCTCACGTAATCAGCGTGCGATGGTGTACTCACGCGCCAAGCGCCAAAATGATAAACGCGGCTTCGGCACGATACGTTCAATGTACGCCAGCGATAGCGAATGGTTTGTGCACTCTGCCGCCCCCAAGCATGCCGATCCTGCGACGATGCGTGTGCAAATCGGCGGGCCAAATTGCAAGCAGCCTTATTCGTCATCGATCTTCAATATCTCGGCGATGAGCTTCGGCTCGCTCTCACCGAACGCAATTCGCGCGCTGAATCGTGGCGCGCACATGGGTGGCTTTGCGCATGACACCGGCGAGGGCTCGATCTCGCCATATCACCGTGAGCATGGCGGTGATTTGATTTGGGAAATCGGCTCAGGCTATTTTGGTTGCCGTAATTCGGCGGGTCATTTCGATGCGGAGAAGTTCGCGCAGCAGGCGCAGTCACCGCAGGTCAAGATGATTGAAATAAAACTGTCTCAGGGTGCGAAGCCCGGTCATGGCGGGGTACTGCCTGCGGCTAAGGTGACTGCAGAAATCGCGAGCACACGCGGCGTGCCGATGGGTCAGGATTGCGTTTCACCGGCAGGGCATAGCGAGTTTTCGACGCCGCTGGGTTTGGTGGACTTTATTCGTCGTCTGCGTGAACTCTCCGGTGGTAAGCCGGTGGGCTTCAAGTTGTGTATCGGTCAGCCGTGGGAATGGTTCGGTATTGTGAAGGCGATGCTGAAAGAAAATATCTGGCCGGATTTTATTGTGGTGGATGGTAGTGAGGGCGGTACCGGTGCTGCGCCGGTAGAGTTTAGTGATCACATGGGCATGCCGATGCGCGAAGGGCTGCGCTTGGTGCACAACACACTGGTAGGTGTGGGCAAGCGTGATGTATTAAAGATTGGTGTCTCAGGCAAAATCATTTCTGCTTTTGACGTCGCACGTGCAATGGCGCTCGGTGCGAACTGGTGTAATTCTGCGCGTGGCTTTATGTTCGCGCTGGGTTGTATTCAGTCTCGCTCATGCCATACCGATCACTGCCCCACGGGTGTAGCCACACAAGACCCGGATCGTCAGCGTGCCTTGGTGGTGCCTGATAAAGCTACGCGCGTGAAAAACTTCCATGATCTGACGGTTGAGGCGGTCGCTGAATTGGTTGGTGCAGCCGGTCTGGAACATCCTGAGCAAATCACGCCGCACTACATCATGGTGCGCGATGGTTCAGGGCGTGCGGTGTCGTTGGATACTCAAATTCCGACATTAACACCCGGCGTGTTGCTGGATGAGTCGCAGCTGGCGAATTTGCCGGAGCCGTTTTGCAGTGAGTGGCAGCTCTCGGGCGCCGAGAGTTTTGCGCGCGCGGCGAGCTAGCTTGCGTACAAGTTAAAGACAGCGTTAGCCGAACTGGTAGCGCTGTCCGGGCTCGGGTAGCCTGAGGTCGCGGTCGCCAAGGCCCGCATCGAGTTCTTCTGCGATTTGCTGCTCTAATCCTGGTTTTCGGTGCACGATCACGCTCGCCACATCCGCAGGCAGTGCATTGATGCGCTTGATGAGTGCGGTACTGTGCATGTGCATCGACAGATCTGCCATGTCAGTCATGGGCGCCGGATAAGAGCACTCCACCACTACTGCCTTCAACTGGGGCTCTGTCGCAATCGCCTCCCAAAACGCCGCGCAGTCGTCACTGTCGCCAGAAAAGGCGATGGCATCGTGCTGCCGACTGACCAAATAGCCGCATGCAGGTATGCCGTGTGACGCGGGCAATGGCTTGAAAAAATACCCGGCAATATCGGCGCCTTGCGCATCGATAGCGGCGAAGCGCATGAATGGCTGATCTTCGCTGGGGATTTTGGTGAAGTCAGGCCAGATATGATCATTCAACAGATGCGTGCGCAGCAGCGCGATCACCTCGCTGCTGGCCCACACGGTGACTGGCGTCGCGCGCGTGCCTGCGACTGAGTCGAGCATAAGCGGTAAGCACGCCACATGATCTAGATGCGCGTGGGTTAACACCACATGATCAATTTTTTTGAGTTGATCAAGCGACAGCGTAGTCAGACCCGTGCCGGCATCAATGATGAGCTGCTCGCCAATGCCGTAACAGGTGGTGTGTCGGCGGGTGCCCCCGATACCGCCGTTGCAGCCATGTAGAGTCAGTTCGATCATGCGGTGCTGGACGAATGATTTCGCCGCATCATAGCGCAATGCGCGCGCGCAGCACGGGTAGTCGGGCGGCTTGTATGCTGACCCTGGCCTCTATGGCCTCGCCGAGATACTCGCCATCAGCGGCCATCGGCACTGGCTGCTGTGCCTTGATGTGCAGATCACCAAAACACTGATGAATCACACCGGGTTCGCCTAGATGGCGGCCGAGCAGCATGCGCGGCAGCAGAGAAAGTACACGCAGCAGGCCCATGCGTTCGGCGATCAGCAGGTCGAGTGCGCCGTCATCAATCGCTGCGCTAGGCGCGATTTGCATACCGCCGCCATAGGTGGCCGAGTTCAGCGCGCTGGCGAGCAAGACTGGCCCGGCATGAATCGCTTGTCCATCAATCGAGATGCGCAGATCAAAGCTCTCGAGTGATGAGAGCATGATGAATGTCGCAAGCGTGTAGCGTGGCATGCCGCCCAACCACGCAGGTAATGACTGCGCTTGTTGCACGGTAGCGGCGTCAAACCCGGCACAAAAACTCGAGATGAATAATTTATTTTGGGTAAAGCCGCGTGCATTGGTGTAACGGATCTCACCGAGATCAATTTGCTCCGGGGCGGATTGCAGCGCGTGATCAAGCGCGACCGACCATTTCATTCGGTCGACGCCGAGCGCGCGCGCGGTGTCGTTACCGCTTCCCACTGCGACCAAGCCGAGCGTGTGGCCACCTGCCAGTAGCGCGGGCAGCAGCTGATTCACGCTACCGTCTCCGCCAAACACGATCACGCGGCTACCGGGCGGAAGTGCCTCGACTACTCGGATCGCGGTACTCGCCTCGCGGCTGACGAACACCATCGGGCGGCGTGGCAGCGGCGCGGTATGTTTTTCAATTTGGCGTTTGTAGCCGGCAGCGCGGCCACCGGCCGCATTGGCATTCAGCAGCAGCACGGTTTTTGGCTCGCGATCAGCGCGAGCCGGGTTTGCGTGGCTGAGTTGTTCGGAAGGTCGCGCGGTTTCCATCGCGCGCAGTGTACCCTGCTGCGATGGACATCTCTATGGGTTTAGCTGAACTCGTCGCCGCTCTTCTTGGGAATGACCGGCGGTTCAAACCAGCGGTATAGCACCGGTAGCACTACCAGCGTGAGCAGGGTGGAGGTGATCAGCCCGCCAATCACTACCACGGCCAGTGGCCGCTGAACTTCGGAGCCGGGCCCCGTGGCGAACAGGAAGGGCACCAAGCCTAGCAACGCCACGGTGGCCGTCATCATCACGGGGCGGAAACGCTGCGAGCAACCATCGCGCAGTGCCTGATCAATCGGCACGCCTTGCTCACGCAGGCTGCGCACATAGGTGATCAGCACTACGCCGTTCAGTACCGCGATACCCCACAGCGCAATAAAGCCAACCGATGCGGGCACAGACAGGTACTCGCCGGTCACGGCTAGCCCGAACACACCACCAATCGATGCAAACGGCAGTACGGTGATGATCAGCGCCGCCAGCTTGACCGAGTTGAACATCATGAACAGCAGGAAGTAGATGGCCAGCACCGTTAGCGGCACGATGACCATCAAGGTGCCCATGGCGCGCTGCATGTTCTCGAACTGGCCGCCCCACGAGAAGTAATAGCCCTCGGGTAGTTTGACTTCCGCTTCCACGCGGCGCTGTACCTCTGCCACAAAGCCGCCCAGGTCACGATCGACCACGTTGCTGCCGACCACAATACGACGCTTGCCGGTTTCGCGGTTAATCATCGGTGGGCTATCCACCAGCTTGATGGTGGCCACGCTTTCCAGCGGAATCAATGCGTCTTCTGCGGTCCGTAGGGTTGTCTCGCGAATCACGTCTACCGAGTTACGGAAGCTTTCGGGATAACGCAGCTGAATCGCGTAGCGGCGCTCACCTTCATAGAGCTGGCTGACTTCGCTGCCGCCAATCGCTGTCTCGATGATGGTGTGGATATCAGCCACATTGATACCGTAGCGTGCGATAGCACGACGATCAATATCGATGGTGAGGGTTTGCTGCCCGGATAATCGGTCAACCCGAATATCTCGAGCACCAGGAACAGTTTTAACGATCTGTGCGACTTGCTCCGACAGGCGTTTCAACTCATTCAGATCATCCCCAAAGATCTTGATCGCTAATTGCGAACGCACACCGGTCAGCATTTCATCGACACGCTGTGCGATCGGCTGGTTCATCACCACTTGTACGCCCGGAATATGCGCTAACGCCTTACGAATATCGTCTTCAATCTCGGCTTGTTTGCGATCGGTCTCAAGATCAATCGATACAATCGGATTCGACTCGTTTGGCCCGGAAGGATCGGCGGGTGATTCACCGCGCCCCAGTACAGCTACTGCTGATCGAATGCCAGGAATATTCGCGACCGCTTTCATTGCCTCGACATCGATTTTGATGGCTTCATCCAGCGAGATACTCGGCATGCGAATGATGGAAGGCGTGATTGAGCCTTCTTTCATGATCGGGATAAAGCTCTTACCGAGCAAGGGAAACAGGGCGAACGAGGCTAAGAGCAATGCAACGGCAGCCGTCACGGTTTTCTTCTGTGAAGCCAGCGCCGCGTTCAGCATCTTCAGGTAGTAGCGCTTCATGAAAGCGATGGGCTTGGTATCGTGATCGGCACCACCTTTCAAAATATAGGCGCACAATGCGGGCGACAACAGCAGCGACACCGCTAATGACACTGCTAAGGCAATCGCAATCGTTAGTGCCAACGGGCCGAACATTTTGCCTTCCATACCGGTGAGGGTCATGAGCGGCAGGAACACGAGGATGATGATCGAGATGCCGTAGATGGTGGGCTTGGCGACATCCAGTGTTGCGTCTAGTACGATTTTTAGACGCTCTTCGGGTTTGGCATGCCCCAGCTTATGGAATACATTCTCTACCACCACCACGGTGCCATCCACCATCAAGCCGATGGCAATCGCTAATCCGCCCAACGACATCAAGTTAGCCGATAAGCCGATTTTGTTCATGATCATGAAGGTGACCAGGGGCGTGATGACTAGTGTGGCAATCACCACCAGCGATGAGCGCAAATCACCCAGGAAGATGAACAACACCACCACGACCAGGATCACCCCTTCCGCCAAGACTTTGCCGACCATCCAGAGCGAGGCATCGACCAGTTCGGTACGGTCGTAGAAGGGGACGATTTGTAATCCGCCCGGCAGCATTTGCTTGCTGTTGATTTCAGCGACACGCTCCTTGATGCGGGTAACAATTTCTTTAGCGTTGCCACCCTTGAGCATCATCACGATGCCGCCAGTAGATTCGGTGACGCCGTCTTTCACCAGCGCGCCCTGACGAACTGCGGCACCGATTTTTACTTCAGCAACGTCACGCACGAAGACCGCGACACCGCGTTCTTCTTTCAAAACGATATTGGCGATATCTTCTACCGTCCTTGTCAGGCCGACACCGCGTACCAGGAATTGCTCAGCACCGGTCGACAGAATGCCGCCGCCTGAGTTTGCATTGTTCGCCGCGATGGCAGCGCGAACTTCGTTCATGCTGAGTTGGTAGTGTCTCAGGCGATCCGGATTGACCAAGACTTGATACTGTTTTTCATAGCCGCCGATAGAGTTGATTTCAGCGACTCCGGGGATTGATCGCAGCATTGGCCTCACGACCCAATCTTGAATCGAGCGTCGCTCCATCAGCTCGGCTTCACTCAATTTGCTCTTGCCGTCATTGGGATGGTCCAGCGTGTACTGAAATACTTCGCCCAGACCGGTCGACACCGGGCCCAGCGTTGGCACAATGTCGGCCGGCAGTTTGGAGCGCACTTCCATCAAGCGCTCCATCACTAACTGGCGGGCGAAGTAGACATCGGTGTTGTCGGTAAATACCAGCGTCACAATCGAGAGACCATTGCGATTCATTGAACGCATTTCGGTGAGACCGGGCAGGCCGGTCATGCCGATCTCGACGGGTACGGTGACGAAGCGCTCGACTTCCTCCGGCGTGCGTCCGGGGGCTTCGGTGGCCACCTGAACTTGCACGTTGGTGACGTCGGGGAAGGCATCGACGGAAAGCTTCATCGAGGCGCGTACGCCAAATACCACCAGCGCGAGCGCGATCACCACCATCAACAGGCGCTGCGACAGCGCCGTCTTGATTAATGCATTCATCGGCTTACTCCAGCTCGGCGCGCTTGCGCTGGCTGTTCAGGTGGAAGCTGCCATCGACGACGATAGGCGTTCCTTCATCAAGCCCCTTGCGAACAGGACGAAGTTCACCCGCTGTCGGGTCCAGCGTGACTTCAGTCAGGCGAAAGCGATGCTCGCCGACTTTGACAAACACAAAATCTTTGTCGTTCTCTCGCACGACGGCGGTGGCGGGTACCGCCAGTTGTTTGACGTGCATGCCGGTCAGCGTGAGTGTCGCTAGCATCTGCGGTTTCAATTCAAACTTCGGGTTGTTGACTTCGGTGCGGATCGGTACTGTACGTGTATCCGGTTGTACGGTGTCGCTCACGAATACGATACGACCGCTGAGTTTTTGTATACCGAGCGCCGATACTTGGACATCCACCTTCTGGTTAATTTGTACCGAGTTTGCATCGAGTTCAGGTAAAGCACCCACGACCCATACATTGGACAAATCGGCAACGGTGAATAGTGGATCACCGGGTTGTGCTACCTGGCCTTGGCTGACTTTACGTTCAATCACGATACCGCTACGGGTAGCGCGAATATTGACCTCACTAGCGATGGCACCGGTGGCGCGTAGTTTTTCTATGGTTTCTTCACGCAAGCCGATCAGCCGTAATTGATCATGCGCAGCGCGTAGCTCCGCGCGCGCGACTGATAGCTCTACTTCGCGCCGCTGCAATTCGGCGGTACCGATCACATCCGCGGCCACCAGCGCCTTGGCGCGCTCAACCGCGCGTTCTGCCAAGCTCGACATGGACAATGCCCGTAAATAGGACAGCTGCGCATTCGTCAGCTCGGGGCTGGAGAGTGTGGCCAGGGATTGACCGGCTTTCACGCGATCGCCCACCTCGGCGAATACTTGTATCACGCGCCCTGTGACGGAAGAACCGATACGCATGGTTAATCGTTCATTGGCTTCGATGCGTCCGGATACCTTTTGCTCGATCGCGATATCCGCCATGGTGGCGGGCTCAACTCGGAAGGCTTTGGTCATTTCAGGTGAGAGCTCGACCAGCATCGGGTCACTGGGCTTGGCAGCGGCTTTGGTTGCGCCGCCGGTGCTGCCTGCTGCGGGAGCGGATTCTTTTTTATCGCATGCGGCCAGCAGCAGACTTGCTACAAGCAGCGCGGTGAGGGTAGACAAGGGCAAAGGTTTCATTGCGCTTCGCTTTTCTTAAGATGTAATTGGAATAGTTGGAATGGATTCAAATCGACATTATTTTTCTGCGGCGTAGCGGCCGGTGAGCACATCGAGCTCAATGAGAGCGGATTGCAACTCGTAACGCGCGAGCAACAGGTCTTGCCTGACCGCGCGGAGTACACGCTGCGCATCGAGTACTTCAAGAATGCCACGCTCACCGAAGCGGTAAGCGGCCTCGGCGACGCGCAATGCAGCCTCTGACGAACGAACCGCACCCTCCGACAAAGCCTTCACGCGCACGGTCGCGATATCAACGGCGCGACGTGACAACTCGAGCTGCTGTATCAGTTCGGCGCGGCGGCCTTCCAGTCTGCCACGAGTACGCTCACGATCAGCGGCCGCTTCGGCTTTCGGGCCGCGGCGCTGATCGAGTAGCGGTATCTGTACCGACAAGCCGATCATGTCATTGCGAATATCGGGTTCACGCAGTTGCGCGGCGCGTAGTTCTATCCCAGGTATAACGCTGGCATTCGCTTCTTGCAGACGGGATTGGGTGCGTTCGAGTTCGGCTTCGAGAAATCGAACCTCCGGATTGAATTGCGTAGCCTCGGCCCTCAGCTGATCCAGCGTTGGTAATACGCGCGTGTCTTCCAGGTTGCCTTCGAGTTCCCAGCGTGAAGGCAGCGTGCCGGCCGCTAACCGGTTCAGCGCGATGGCTGCTTGTGCAATTTGCAGTCGCGCAGTTTCTTCGCGCTGACGCGCGTTGATGATCTCAGCATCGGCACGGATCAAGTCGAGTTTGCCGGTCTCTCCGGTCTCCACGCGCACCTTGATGCGTTCGCGCGTTTGCTCAAGTAAGGAGAGTGACTCGGCCGCTTCACGCGCTTGTAGTTTGCGCAGCAAGTACTCGTTGGCGCGCAAACGCACCACGCCAACAAGTTCATTACGGGTGGTGGCAAAGGCTTGCTGCGAGCCTTGTTCTGCAAACAAGGCGCTGTTGATGCGCGCGCTGCGGAGTGCAGGATTCTCGATTACCTGCGAGACGCCGATGCCGACAATGCTGCCGCTGCTGGTGCCCGGTGTAAGCGCCGATCCACGACCGCCGTTCAGTTCGAGCCGCGGGTTGGGGTAGGCGGTGGCGGTGGTGATGCCCGCAGTTGCTATATCGACGGTCCGGCGCGCCGCATTCAAGCCTGCGTTGTGCTGCAGCACGGTGTTAACCAGCTCATCCAGTGTGATGATTCTGATCTCGGTATCTGGCGTGCTTTCTGCGCGTCCCAGCAACGGGCTCATAAGTAAAAGCAGTCCGAGCAAAATGGCTAGCGCCACCCGTCGTGCCAGTACCAGCGGAATGCAGTGCAGGTGCAGCGCCAAGCCCCGGCGCTGCTTGCGTGTTTGGTCAATCGATTGCAGTTGAATGGGTGGATATGCCACCGGCCAAGCGTTTGTCATTGTCAGCGATCTGTCAGAAACAGCTCGCGATTATGTCAGGAAATCTAGAGTTTTTCCTACGAGTAAATGCCATGTAGCTTCGTAAAATACGAAGCAAATCAAAAGGAGGGCAAATGATAAATTGGGATTAGCCGGTTCGCCCGCCCCAGAACTTTTGGTTGAAGGCGATCACCTCAGCGGCACTGACCACGGTGACCGTGGTCGCCGGCGGGTTCGGGGTAACGCGCAGGTTGGATGGCGGCGTAAACACGGTTTTCGAGACCGGGTTGGGTTGACCAAAACTGCGAACCGGGTTGGTGGGTGTTGGCTGGAACACGCGCTCGGTGCTGCTGGTGGTCGGCCTGGGCAGATCGAGCGGGGCGGGCTTCAGCTTCGCCGTGGTGAACGCATCCAGCGGTGACACGGTTTTGCCGGCAAATCGCTCCATGCGCCCGAACGGAGCCAAGCTCTCGTAGCCCATGGCGATTAAATTTTTAGCGGCTGTTGCCTGGCGCGCCAGTTCTCGTCCGCGGTCCAGTTCCGGCGCTGCCAGCACGCTGGCGGGAAGTGCCGCCAGCCGGGTTCGATCAAGCGGCTTCAGGCTCGCTATCGAATTGGGTAGCTGCACCAGCACGGAGAGTGCGCTGAGCGGGTCAATGTTCGGGTCGTTGAAGTAATCGCCGTACTTGGCTTTTGGTATACCCAGCATGGCTGTGATTTCCTCAGCCTTGGGCTCGAGCGTGTTGCGTGCCTCTATCGCGGTGGTAGCCCGGGGGAAGTTCACCAGTGACGTAATGCCGAGCGCCTTGAGCGCGCTGGTGGCAGCCTTGTAGTTGCGGTACACCGTCGTCGAGATTTCGCCAGGTTTCTCGGGGTCTTCAATCATTTTGAATGCCGCAAAAGCCGAGGTCCCGCTCGGAAATGCATTCAAGTCATAGATACCCGCTTTGGACATTTCCGATAGCAGCACACCGTTGCGGGTGTTCTGGTAGAGCGCATCAATCGCGCCGGTGACGGAGGTGCCCCTCGGGAATTGGGAGAGATTACTGACGCCGAGTGTCTTCAGCCTGATGCCGGCGAGCAGGTTTCTGTTCAGGATGTCCTCAGACAGCACCAAGTTGCCCGGGGTTGAAGGGTTGTTGTCTTCGGTGCGTCGTGCAACCATGCGAAACGCATCTGCCCAACCCACGCCCGCTGGAAAACCCCTCGGCGCTGCGTCGGTGACTTTGGCGTCTTTGAGTAGTTCTTTCAGTTGTGCGTTACCGGTTTTGCCGGCAATACTCTGGAGCGCAGCGGTCAGCTGCGTTTTCATTTGCTGCAGCGAGGGGTTCGGTGACGGCGTGGTCACGGACGCGGTGCTGCTGGTATTCGTAATCGAGGTTGCCATAAGCCTGGTGCTGATCCGTCGGACGTGGCGAATGGCTGGCACTACGCAACTTTCGTTCCAGTTAGAGGTATGCGCCTCCCGGCATAAAAATCGAGATCAGTGCGGCAAGATCTTGCCGCGAGGGGCAC
>Ga0172372_10008094_pt1 | contig 13991 bp, 12 predicted proteins | sample LakKiv5m_2_FD_114544 | JGI IMG/M metagenome (GOLD analysis project Ga0172372, IMG submission 114544) | Freshwater microbial communities from Kabuno Bay, South-Kivu, Congo - kab_092012_9.5m | ecosystem: Environmental > Aquatic > Freshwater > Lake | place: Democratic Republic of the Congo...
TTAGATCGAGCTTTGTTGGATTTAGCAACCTTATATAGAGATGTTATGTTAGTTCAGTCAAACTCTAGGGACTCATTGATCAATCAAGATTTAGCCAATCAGATTAATCAAATGGCTGAGACTACAACTCGATCAAAGACTTTAAACAATATTGAGGCCATTTTAAAAACTAGGCGAAATTTGGCACAAAATGCAGGCCCTCTGTTACTAATCGAAGGATTGATGTGTGAGTTACGTTAATAAGATGGTATTTAGCACCCCAAAAGATAAGGCAAAATACTCCTATGCGTCTTGATCATGTTTCATATGCTGCAGCCCACGATCAAGTTTCTGATGTCGTCAACCGGATAGGCTCACAGATTGGAACTGCTTTTATAGACGGCGGGATCCATCCCAAGTTTGGAACAAGAAATTTCACGGCACCTCTGCTGAATGGACAGTATATAGAAGTAGTTTGCGCACTCGATCACCCTGCAACTGAGTTAACACCATTTGGTAGAGCGGTAAAAAAGAAGTCCGAAGAGGGTGGCGGGTGGATGTCATGGGTTTTAGCAGTTGATGACATTTCAAAAATCGAAGTCAAGTTTGGGAGAAGCGCCATGGACGGTGAGAGAAAAAAACCCAACGGTACTGTGTTGAAATGGAGGCAAATTGGAGTACTGGAAGTTTTAGAGGACTTTAGCCAACCCTTTTTTGTGGAATGGGTTAGTAAAGAGCACCCCGGAAAAGATGGCGCTGGAAGAGCTGAATTGTTTGAGATTGTTTTTGAAGCAAACCCAAATAAAAGCTTGCGAACGATAAGTGAATATGTACACGAGATTACAAAAAACCTGAAATTAGAGTTTTTAAAACCTGAGTCAATGCATATTGGCATTAAGGAAATTAAATTTAATTTAGATGGTCACAAAGTAATAGTAAGTTAATCTAAAAATAAATTATCTAGATATTTAAAACCTAGTTCTCGCGCTCTCAAATAATTTTCAGAGCCACCAGCGGATTCTAACTTTGATCCATCTAGACCGATCCACTTAAAAGGAATGTTTAAATTATTTTCAGTTAAGAATCGACATACTCTCGAACCTAAACTACCCGAAAACACAACATCTTCAATCACTTTTAATCTCTTCGACGCCTTAATTAGTGTATTGAACTCTTTATTTAGGATGGGTTCAATTTCGTCAAACACCACCAACGAAAAATTATGCGGATCAAATGATTCATTTTGAATGATTTCCTGCGCAAGCGACCCATGGGAAAATATAAGTTGATTCCCTGATCCAAAAATACGAACATTTGGCAGTATAAATTTTGAATCAAATTTATCATTTAGATTTAAACTGCTTTTACCTAAACGCAGATAAGTGGGTCCTCCATTTTGCAAAAAACTCAACACAGCCTTGTTTGTTGAACTTTCGTCTGAGGGGGAAAATATTCTGAATTTTTCAAGAGAAGAAACTATCGCTAAGTCCTCTATAGCCCAATGGCTATAGCCGGCAGCGCCATATTGAAACCCGGTTCCTATACCAACCACACATACATCAAGATTATGGAAGGCGATGTCTAACCGTAATTGTTCGAGTGCCCGAAAAGTTGCGAAATTTGATATTGAATACGCAAAAACTTTATTTCCTTGAGATGCTAAACCAGCAGCAATCGACATCATAGATTGTTCCATAATCCCAACATTTATGAATCTTGATGGGTATAGCTCTTGATAGGGCTCTAACACTGAGTAGCCCAAGTCGCCTGTTATTAGATACGGAGCTTCGTTAACTTTTGAATATTTTAATAAAGTTTTGATAAATATCTTACGCATTGTTTTCAATTTCATTGAGGAGCCTTTGGAGACTTTCAGGACTAGGCGATTTGTAGTGCCATTCTAATTGATTTTCCATAGATTTTATGCCTTTGCCTTTAATTGTTCTTGCAATAATAACTCGTGGTTTACTTGATTCTTTTGTCGATAATAAACTGTGGAGAGCAGAGACAGAATGTCCGTCTGCTTCAAAAAATTCCCAACCAAAACTTTCAAATTTTGAACGCAAAGGTTCTAGATCCAAGATTTCTTTAGTTTTGCCAAAAGATTGGATTCCATTAGCGTCGACTACTAAAACCAAATTTTTCAATTTTAAATGAGCTGCAATAGCTAATGATTCCCATGTTGTTCCTTCATTCAACTCGCCATCACTGATCAATACATATATTTTTTTGTGCTTAGATGCGATAGCCAGACCCACTCCAAATGGAAACCCGTGGCCTAGAGAACCTGAGGAATATGATATGTTAGGCACGGCATGATTAACGTGTCCTGTCAACTCAGAGCCATCTAGCGCAAATGTTTTTAAGTGTTCTTCAGGGATAAGTTTTAAACCGGCGAGTGCCGCATATATAGTAGCAGCGGCATGTCCTTTAGAAAAAATAAAAGTATTTTCAGTTTCGTGCACCAAATTTTGGATCACTGCTGTTATCTCAACAGCAGACAAACATGATCCTATATGTGAAGACTTTGCCGAGGTGACCATACACAACACCCAACGTTTGATGTAGAGAGCAAGATTTTGTAGATCATCATTTTGTTTATTGGAGCAACTCAAGGAATCCTTCTTCCCTGGAAATTATTGGAAACCAGCCAATAGATTCAAGTTTACCAGTTGATCTTGAAACTTCTCGTTCTAGTTTTGAATCATCTAAAAAGGTGAATAGTTTTTTATCAGATAATTGCTCTAAAAGTTGTAAGTGATTTTTCAAAGTAGGAGCCTCTAAAGTTGATACATTTACTGTCCCGAAAACATTTTTCTTAATAATTAAACCTATTGCTCGAGACACATCACTAACATGAGTTAAGCTCCAGGGTTTTGTGCAAGACCCAAAAACCATCTTAGAGTTGTTTTTTAGTGCTAAACAAGCGTTCATTAGAATCCAATTTCTTTTGTCATTTTTACCGTAAACTGAAAATAATCTAGCCCATGTGAAATTGAAGTCATGATTATTAAATAAATTGAAACACTCAAATTTTGCTTTACCATATTCGCTAGTTGGCGAAAATAAGGCATCATCTTTCCAAGGTTGTGAACCATCTTTAAGTTCATCCTGCGAACCAACTGCAATAATTTGAGACACATTACTGTATTTTATTACGGAAACTAAAGTTTGAGCACGTTTTACATTAATCTGTTGAATGGCTCGATTGTACCTGAGCGTTCGCTCGCTACCCACCCATGAAAGATGAATCAGCAAATCCAAATTTCTAAATTTACATTCTAAGTGTCTTCTGTCTTCCCAATTTATATAAATCATCCCTTGTTCACAGGTATCACTAGTAAATTTGGTAACAGCGAAACCCTCACCCTCCAGCAATTTTATTAATGAATTTCCAATAAAACCATTTGAACCAGTTACTCCGATGTTCATTTACAAATCTTAATCTAAAGATAAATAATATTGGCTATTGGCTTTGCTAAGTTTCTTGATAAAACTTTACAATGACTAATTATAAAGGACAAAAAGGTCTTAACCTTACGTAGATTAAGTTAACTCTAAAGCTCATGGAATTCGATCCAGGGGGGAGGCGAGTTTAAGGCTAATTTCTCGAGTTCTTTTTTTTCCCTTAGAGTATCCATTGGCTGCCAAAAACCTAAATGTTTATAAGCCATAAGTTGATTGTTATTTGTCAATCTAACTAAAGCTCCTGTTTCAAATGGTTCCATGTTTGTTTGTACATAATTGATAACCTCAGGCTCTAATACAAAAAATCCTCCATTTATCCATCCAGTGTCAGACTGGTTCTTTTCACCAAATTTGCTTACCTGGATGCCTTTAATTTTTAGATAACCAAATCTTGCTGGTGGTCTGACTGCAGTTACTGTTGCAAGTTTTCCATGTGAATGATGTAAATCTAGTAGCTTTGCAATCGATATATTTGCTAGACCATCTCCATAGGTCGCGATGACTCTCTCTCCTGGCAAAACTTTCATCACATCTGCTATTCGGCCTCCAGTTTGGGTTTGTAACCCGGTATTAATAGTTGTTATGTGCATTAAATTTCGGTTGGTATCCAAGATTTGATTATTGTGTACCCAATCTTCAATAATTTCACTTTTATACCCTGTAGAAATTATGAAATCATTAAATCCCTGAAGTGAAAAAATATTCATTAAGTGCCAAATAATAGGTTTACCCTCAATTAGAACCATGGGTTTTGGTTTATTTTCAGTTTCTTCGGCGATTCTAGAACCTAATCCTCCTGCAATAATGATAATTTTCATTGTATCGACAAGTATAGTCTAAATATTAACAAAACAACTAAATTAAAGGCCCAAGGGTATAAATCCAAGAAAAAAGAATTACGGGTGATAAAAAAATCAAACTGCACCCTAGTACTTTAGTTTGATAAGTTGGGACAAGTTGAAAAAATTTCTTAAAAAAAACAAGTATTAAAAATAAAATTAACGGATATGTTAATCTTCTAGAATAATAACCGTAAAGACTAATCATTAACACATGAAAGAAAAAAAACAGCATCTCAGGCCACATTTGTTGGCTATATTGTTTAGATGCAAAGTTAAAAACCAAAAATAAAATCAGTAATGCGATAAGGGGTAAAATGTGGAAAGTGTTGATAAAAAGTCGCATATTTTCATAGAAGTCATCGTTTAAGTTGCTACTTTTGTAAGAGTCTATTAACCAAACATACAATCTCCGAAACTCTATACCATAACTGTAGTATTTGCCACCAAACAACTCAACTAGATTTGGGTAATTTAAAAAAGCAATTATTGAAAACATAAGTAAACTTAAACGTTTTACGATCGTATTCCACTTAATTAGAATTAGCGGAATTAATAAAATAATAAAAAAAGCATAGCAATATAACAATAAATTGAATATAATTAAGTTGGTCAAGTAAAATCTATTTGTAACTGATACGCCAGCGAGTTGCGTCAAATAGAAGGCGTAAACCGGTAGCAATAAATTGAACATTTGGCTCCCTGGTGTCCAAAAGAAAGTTTTGGTTATTTCATTCATGGCTACTACAGATGTAAAAAGAACAGCAGTCCCTAAATAAACAAATTGATTTGTTTTAAATTTTATACAAAGTTGTTGCAAAGTTTTTATTCCTAAAAAGCAAGATATAGAAAAAATTAGAGCACTAATGAATATAAATAAAACATAAACAATAAGAGAATAGTTAAATAGTTCTCCCGAGTTACCAATGACATCTCTAGAGTAGTTGGGAAGGTTTACTACGTGCCAAGCCTTGACTAAAATTGCAATTAAAATAGTTAGTAGAGGACGATCTTGATATACACTTCTACCGTCAAATAAACGTGATATATCTTGTGCGTCTTTCATATAAACCGATGAGTCACAATTGATTAGAACATTTATGCTGGCAGCAATTTGCACAATTCGACCACAGGGATGAGTTTCTGGATAAGAACGAAACAAGGAAACTGTTTGAATGACTAGTCCAAAAATTATTAGTTTGAGATATAGATGCCGTGCGAGAATTTTTATTAATAACTGCTGCATCATAAGTGATATGCTACCTGAAGAAATTTCACAGATTCATTGAAAGCTTGGAGGATTTAGTGCTATTTAAAAATGTTTGTGTAATTTTGCCGTGTTTAAATGAGGCTATAGCGCTACCAAGCGTGATAAAGCACATTAGAGCTATTAGTACAGAAATTGAAATTTTGGTTGTTGACAATTCAAGCACGGATGATTCGTTTGCAGTTGCAACAAAATTAGGTGTCAGAGTTGTCAGAGAAAATAAAAAAGGAAAAGGTTATGCTGTAAGAAGGGGGTTTTTATCTTTAGGTTCCCAGTGCAGCATAGTTGTTCTGATCGACTGTGATGACACTTATTCCCTAACAGTACTTCCTGAAGCCATAGAATTAGTAGGTGAATTTAAATATGACATGGTGGTTGGAAATCGAGTTGAGCAAGGCACTATAGGCAGGAAAATTCCGTTTCGATTTGGTCATGCTTTTGGTAATGTAATCATGTCAAAGATTAGTAACGTCCTCTACTCCTCTAATGTAAATGACGCTTTGTCAGGATTCAGAGTAATGTCTAGAAACTTTATAAAATCATTCACAAATGGTGCCTCAGGTTTTGAGATTGAAAACGAGTTAAATGCACATGCGTTTTTTTTAAAGGCATCGGTGAAAAACATTAATGTAGAGTATAAGGGACGGATGTTAGGAACAGAGTCAAAACTAAACACGATTAAAGATGGGTTCAAAATTTTCAAGTCAATGTTACGGTCGTTTTACACGTACCGACCACGCGCCGCATATTCTTTGAATGCCGGCCTTTGGTTAGCCATATCAATTTTTCTTGGACTAACGCCAGTTATCGAATATTTGCAAACAGGAACCGTTCCACGTTTTCCTCGCCTCATAGTTTCAACCGGAGCATTAGTAATTGCTGTACAACTCTGGATCACTGGAATTATTTTAGAAAGGGTCAATCTTACTCATTTAAATCAAGCAAGAAAAGCATATCAAGAGTGGAGATAGTACCCACCAAACTATTTATATCGAGAAGCTTTCAAAAAACGCTCGAAAGAAAAATTTGAATTATCAATTAAACTCCAGCCAATAAACACTAGAATTGGTAATTGATAACGAAAATTGACGCCAACCGTTCCATTTAGTGTTCCAGTTAATAAACCTGCAGCTAAAAAAATTAATAAATATTTACTAGAAAGTTTTCTTAAATTTTTCATTGCAAGATAAATACTAACAGCACATAAAATAAATAAAATGCGATCAAGAATCAATAATTGAATAGTTTCATAAAAAATAATTTTAATAAAATAGAAAGGCAAAAGCAATATTTTTTCAGAAGTCTGTCTTTCCCCTTCTACAGCAAGAAATGATGAACTATTATGACTTAATATGGTGGGCAGCACAGCAATTCCTGATATAAATGTTATATAAACAGCTTGTCTATAGTGTTTTTGTGAGAGTTGAATGACAGCTATACCAAGCCAAAATAAAAAACAAAATCTGGTAAAAGAGGAGAAGAGAATCAGTAGGGCAATAATCAAGTAGTGATTTTTCGAAATTGTGTGATTCGTTAAAAATAAGGCGACTATTGCAAATATAGCTACAAGTAAAGCATCTGTTGTGTTTGCAAACATCCAACGTGTTACAGTGGTTGAGCTCGAAATCAAAAAAATACTTACCAGTGTAATAAAAGGTTTATTTAGCGAAGTGCCGATTTTAGCAATAGATTGCAGCAGAATAAGTAAAGAAATTGCAGGGACCACGAGCATGCCTGGTATTCCAAACAAATATACCCAAGGAATAGAGAGCAATGGATACAAAACCCTAGTAGAATACTCCTTATAAAAGGGGTTAATGTCGTAGTAAAAATCTTCAGGTTTAGTACGATTAAGTTTATAACTATGATTGTTGTACCAATCAGAGACTCTGTTCGCGGATTGGACTTCTGTCAATCCTCCCCAATCGAGCGTTTTTGTTGTGTATAAGGTTCCGTCTGGGTGGTATAGACCGTAATCAAAATTTAAAATTAATCCATTAAATTTAAATTTTATAAAAACTGCAATTAGCCAAATAGCAAAAGTTATCCAATAAATATTGTGGTGTTTGGATATTCTCACGTATGAATTCTACAATACACCAGAGCTTTCTACTTATTGCCCAGGCTAATGGGTTATCTCATAATACAACGAATGGTGACCCCTCCTAAAACGCATTTTTAACTCATGTAGAGCTTGATCGGAGTTGAATTAAAGTTATTAAGATATACAAACATCTTTTAGATATGCTATGGTGCCTTCAGATAAATTTTGACAACTAATAATGAAAACTAATAATGAAAACTAATAAATCCATAGCGATAATCTCAAATGCTTTGGCTGGGGGCGGAGCAGAAAAAAGTATGTTTGCCCTTCACAAAGAATTTTTAAATATTGGGTTGGACACCAGTTTAATTGCTTTAAATAATGACTTTGCCACACTCGAAGGAAAATCTGTTTTTGTTCTAAATAGACACTGGAAAGATGGTTTTAAAAAAACATTAAAAAGTTATTTTGTATTTAACGAAATAATATCGAAGATTAACCCCAATATCATCATTGCCAATTGTGAACTTGCCGAGTTATATGTAAGCATTCTAAGAATTACCAACTGTAGACTTATATGTGTAGAACATACTTCCAGGCCATGGCATCAGAGATATTTAATGGGTGTATTGGTCAGATCAATTTTGCGATTGAAAAAAGTAGAGTGGGTGACTGTTAGCAAAAATGAAGTAAAAGTTAGATTTAGAAATAAAGCTGTGAGACGAATCCCCAATCCGTATATACAGAGTAATGTTGGAGTAAGAGTTAAATGCAAAGGTCCTTCATTGGTTTTTATTGGTGGTTTAAAGAAAAACAAGAAACCAGAATGGGTCATCCAAGCTGGAGTCAATAATAATTTACCTGTGCATATTTTTGGGGAGGGGGATTTAAAAGCGCACTTAGAAAAGAAATATTTAGATGTTCAACCAGGAGTAAAATTCTATGGTTTTAGGGAAAATGTTTGGAATGTTATACCAACTCATTCTCTTGTTGTAATTGCATCTGAATTTGAAGGAGATGGTATGGTTGTAGTTGAAGCAGTTATAAATAAATGTCCGTTCATATTGGCTGCAAATAAAGACCTGTATAAATTCGAATTTGATAGTAAATATTATTATCAAAATTTTAAAGAATTGGAAATGCTAGTCGCAGAAAATAAAAAAAATAATTTCAAAAATTTAAAACCTAGTAAATTAATGTTTGAAAAGATGTCAAGTGAGCGTTCTATCGATTCGGTAGTCTCACAATGGAAGTCTTACCTCGATGTGTAATTAATCCATATCTTATTATTAAATTATTGAAATTAATCGTTAAATTCAACAGCTTACGCAATAATGACTGTTACTTTGCAAATTTTGATATTATTTAATGAGCAATAATTGATTATTGATATTTTAAAAGTAAAAATGGATAGTGTGTAACAAGGAATTAAGTGCTCCATATAGAATATAGACAAAATTTAGAATAAATTGAATTGAAGCTTAAGTCGAATTACGGTCTTGTCTCATAAAACTAAGGCTAGAAAAGATTATTGGAGACGATAAGGGAACTATTTGTATGAAAAGAATGTTTTTCTATATTTCGCAAAAAAAGGAAATAACATGAGAGTAACGACTAATTGCAAAGTGGTCATTATTCCGAGCGCTAGATCCCCTAGTGGTTGTAAAGTACCAGAAGGATAAGTTAGGTAAATACTGAGAAGAAACACACTAAAAATTAGCCCCGTTAATTTGCGGTTTATGATTGAAATAAGTATGGGGATGCTTGTTATGTAAAAAACTAGTCTGTAGTCAACACTTAATCCAGCAAAAAAGCAGCTCAAATGCACTATAGATAAAAATTGAAATAAAATTTGGTTTTTGGAGCTTATAACAAAAATAATAAAATTATCTTGGTAATTAGTTTTTAAAAAAAATAAAGTTATGATCAAACATAAAATTAATAATAACAAACCCCATATATTAGAATGTGATGTACTTAAATTTATGCCAATTTTATTCATATAATTCCCGATTATTCGCATTCCAAAGTGATTGTATCCAGCGGTGTGCGGAAAATGTTGGATTTTTGCAAAATCGCTCAAAACCTGTATCGAACCAATAAGCAAAAAAACTAATGTAAATAGCTTGTGGCGGTTGGTTTTACTAATTAATAAAATAACGACCAATAATGGTAGAGTGTAGAACTTGAATGTAGCGCTCATAAAAACAAAAAATACACACCAATATACATTCCCTATACAAAAAAAGTAAACTGCACACAGGATCAAAAGGTACATTAAAGTGTCAAAATTCCCTCGTTCCATTAGCAACCAAATAGGTGGTGAAATACTGCCAAAAAATAAAGTAGATTGTGCCCATGCATTAGTTTGTAGTGTGTAAAATCCAACTACGAATAATGTGACTAACACAATTGTGAAAGAAATTCCAATTAATTTTGTAGCAGATTCTGTCAATCCCATCAAACTTAGCATTGCAATTAACCAACTTCCATTGGCCCACTGTGAGCAATTAAGACCTGATTCAAAAACTAAATTCCCAAACTTTGAATAACAGTTTGCGTATGTTAAAACTATATTAGCATCACCATATACAACCCCTCCCTGTGCATCAACAATTTCCATAAGGGGCCAATTATAAAAAGTTTGATAACTGTAAAAAAAAATGAGAAATAGAGTGATTAGTACTGTGCGCGGTAAAAGACTAGGTTTATTGGTCATGCGCTTATTGGGGATACCTTTAGCACCGAGATCATAATTTCAGCCTATCATCAAAATTTATACAAGCTCCTGAGAAGACATAATGTTTGTTGTTCAAATCTTACACTGACTTCAAACCACTATCAACTTTGTATTGAAAAATGGTAAATTTTATACATGTGTATTGGAGCTCACTTTATGGAATTCAAGTCGTTGACTAGGCAATAAAATTTAACAACTGTATTTTATGTCATTTACATTTGAATTGTAAACAAGCGCTTTTAATTGAGAAAGCGAGATGTATTAGGTACTATCGTGAGATGAAATCGCCTCTAGCAAAAGTAAACATTCGAGAAAAATATTGGGTAATGATTGTGAAATTTATGATTGGTTTTTGGTTCGTACTAATTGTCGTTGCCGTAAGACCAGTTATTCGAATATATTTTTCTCCTTTAAGATCAGATCGCGTAGGCCATTTTGTTGAGGATACTGAGATATTATTGGCTCGATTGCGAATTTTGGAAGAGAAAAGCAGGAGAAAAATAATTCAACTTTGGATTCCTGAGGCAACAATTTGTAATTTATATATTTATCGTATATGGTGCAGCAAGTTGAAAGTTTTAAATTATTCAATTATCACCAATTGTATTTTAAGCTCTGCTATTTATTTTGAAAAGTTGTTTAAATTTAAAATTACGCTACGATTCGAGAGTTCTGACTCTCACCACCCTTATGAGTACTTATTAGAGAGCTCAACAAAACCCGTTTTTAATATGGAAAAAGATATTGAAGAAGTCTGTAAGCAAAAGTTAAGAAAAAATGGAGTTGACATTGAGAAAAAATGGGTTTGTATTCTTGCAAGAGACAATGGCTACTTAAATACCGTTTACCCCCAACTCGATTGGGAATTCAGTTCTAGCAGAAACTCAGATATTAATACTTATTTAGAAGCTGCCGAATTTTTAGCAAGTAAAAATTTCTTAGTTTTCAGAATGGGCAATTATGTTACAAAACCTTTCAAGTCATACAAATCAGATCTTGTTATTGATTATGCTAACAGCAACTATCGTTGTGATGAGCTTGATGTGTTTTTGGCTTCCAAGTGTGAGTTTTTTATATCTTCGTCGACAGGGCTTGACGCAATTCCTTTGGTACTACGAATCCCTTTAGTGTCAGTAAATATTGCTAACTTACTAACTATGCCTTATTTTAAAGTCAAACACCTTATTATTTTTAAAAAATTTAGATGTAAAGGTTCTTTCCTTACAATGAAAGAGTACTACAAAAAAGGCATAGAAGAACAAGGATTTACAAATGATAACTCGTTACATTTGCGAACTCAAGATTTGAAAAGACTAGGTATCCAATTAATTGATAATACAAGTAGCGAGATTTTAGAAGTAACTAAAGAAATGTATCAACTCTTAGAGAAAGGTGACAATTTTTTACACTTAAATGATGATCAGAGCAAGTTTAATGAAACGTTTCCTGCCGAAGTAATTCAGAAAATAGGCGTACCGAGGAGCCGAATCGGGTCTAAATTTATAGAGCAAAATCAGTGGTTATTAAATTAAAAATTCGGATGTTTCAAGCTATTCTGATTAGTACGGAAAAATAAAATTCAGGTATCTTGAAGCGTTGTTGTATTAAGCAAACTAAATTAAATATTGGACTAATAAATCGTATTTAGTCAATAATTGTGTCAACTCAAAATATTTATTTAGTATGAGATGCGGTACTGCCACGGCAATCAGTATGATTAATTTAAAGAGATTGGGCAAGAAAATACACTACAGAAAATCCTCACTATTTATTTTATAAAGTAAGGTTAACAGTGGTATGCTATAGTTTGGAGGTCAACCATATATAAAAATATAGATTCTACTAGAGAGCAAATTCTTAAACTTGTTGAAGAATTTGCTCATGACTTATTGCAAGATAAGATTTTCAGACCGTCAATTGACAGTATTCCTGTTTCAGGAAAAGTTTTATCAAGTAGTGACTTTAAAAACTTAGTAGACGCCTCTATGGATGGCTGGTTCACGTCGGGACGATTCACGAAGGCCTTTGAAAAGGGTTTAGCGGAATTTGTCGGCGTTAGGTCAGCATTATTTGTGAATAGCGGTTCGAGCGCTAATCTCTGTGCTCTATCTGCATTAACAAGTAAGAAATTAGGCGAGAACGCATTGCAACCAGGTGATGAAGTATTAACGGTCGCTATGGGATTCCCAACCACTGTAAACCCAATTATCCAGAATAATTTAAAGCCGGTAGTCGTTGATGTTGATTTAGATACCTTGGATGTAAATGTTGAAATGCTAAGGGAAGCAGTATCTAGTAAAACTGGGGCCATAATGATCGCCCATACCTTGGGCAACCCCTTTAATATCTACGCAATTCAAGAGCTTTGCAAGAAGCACAATCTATGGCTGGTAGAGGATTCATGTGATGCCCTGGGTTCAACATATGATGGTAAAAAAACAGGAAGTTTTGGTGATACCGCCTCAGTAAGTTTTTACCCAGCTCACCATATAACCACCGGTGAAGGTGGGGCGGTGTTTGTTAAATCACCCTTAGTTAAGAGACAAGTTGAATCATTTCGTGACTGGGGTAGAGATTGCTATTGCGATACAGGCTGTGACAATACTTGTCAGAAAAGATTTGAGTGGCAGTTAGGGGATCTACCGAAAGGATACGATCATAAATACATTTATAGTCATATTGGTTATAACCTTAAAGCTACAGATATGCAGGCGGCATTAGGCTTATCACAATTAGCTAAGCTTGAAGGGTTTATTGAGAAAAGAAGGTTTAACTTCAACTATCTAAAAGAAAATTTGAAGGATGTCGAAGGGTTGAATTTTATTACTCCAACCGAAAAATCAGACCCAGCTTGGTTTGGATTTCCCATTACTTTGGACCCATCTCATCCAATTAACAGAGAAGATCTGCTCAGATTTTTAGATTCAAGAAAAATAGGTACTAGATTATTATTTGCTGGAAACATTCTTAAACAACCTGCATACAAAGACATTGACTTCAAAGTTGTAGGAAATCTAACCAACACAGACATTATTATGAAGCGATCCTTTTGGGTTGGTGTTTATCCAGGGCTTACTAAGCCAATGCTTGATTATATAATTGAATCGATTTCAGAATTTATGAGTGGAAAAGTTAAGTAGATGCATTACCTAATCACAGGTCACACTGGGTTTAAGGGAGCTTGGCTTTCGGTAATGTTAAAGATTCTAGGTCATCAAGTATCAGGAATTTCATTAGCACCTGAGGCTAATTCAATTTTTGAGCTATCTCACTTAAGTGAGATCTTTGAACAGAATCTCTACCAGGATATTCGTACTTTAAAGTCAAGAGATTTACCCAAGATGAATGTTGATGTGGTCATACATCTTGCAGCACAACCATTGGTAAAAGCATCTTACAAATCACCGATTGATACTTTCCAGATTAATGTAATCGGAACACTAAACGTATTAGAAGCTTCCAAGGAGTTAGCACCAAAAGCTATTTTGATTATCACAACCGATAAAGTTTATAAAAATACAGATAAAACTGCTGGATACGTTGAGTCAGATCCTTTAGGGGGCAGCGATCCATACAGTGCATCAAAGGCAGCTGCAGATATAGCAACACAATCTTGGCGATCTAGTTATGGCGTTTCTCCGATTTCTATTGCAA
>Ga0172372_10008097_pt1 | contig 13989 bp, 13 predicted proteins | sample LakKiv5m_2_FD_114544 | JGI IMG/M metagenome (GOLD analysis project Ga0172372, IMG submission 114544) | Freshwater microbial communities from Kabuno Bay, South-Kivu, Congo - kab_092012_9.5m | ecosystem: Environmental > Aquatic > Freshwater > Lake | place: Democratic Republic of the Congo...
ACCACCGAGCCGTATTCACCCACCGCCCGGCTGAAGCCCTGGGCGATGCCGGCCAGGATCGCCGGCATCAGCTGGGGCAGCACCACCCGGAAGAAGGTCTGGGCCGAGCTGGCCCCCAGGCACCAGCTGGCCTCCTCCTGCTCCTTCTCGAGCGAGCGCAGCACCGGCTCCACGGTGCGCACCACGAAGGGCAGCGAGATGAACACCATCGCCACACCCACACCCAGGGCGGTGAACGACACCTGCAGGCCGGTGAGCTTCAGGATCGGCGCCCCCAGCCAGCCATTTTCCCCATACACGAAGGAGAGGGCCAGGCCGGCCACGGCGGTGGGCAGGGCGAAGGGCAGATCGATCAGGGAATCGAGCAGCCGCTGGCCGGGGAAGCGGCTGCGGATCAGGGCCCAGGCGATCAGCAGGCCGAACACTCCATTGAGCAGGCTGGCGGCGGCGGCCATGCCGAAGCTCATCACATAGGTGCTCACCGCCAGGGGGCTGGTGGCGACCTCCCAGAAGCCGGCCGGGCCCACCCCGGCGGCCTTGAGGAGCATGCCCGCCAGGGGCAGGAAGAGCACGATGGAGAGGTAGGCCCAGGTGATCGTCCAGGCGGCATTCGGCCGCAGCCAGCTGGGAAGGGCGATCCCGCGACGCGGCAGGGCGAGGGTCATGACAGCCGGGGCGGTGAAACAGAGGAGCTGCCTGGACCGTACACCCGAGTCAGCCATTTTGCACAGTTCCTCACTGTGTTTACGGGTTAACCGGGGCACGCCGGCGGCTCCCCCGGGCTCCACGGCAGCTCAGCGGTGGCCCTGCTGCGAATTCCAGAGCGAAGGCAACAGCGGATGTCAGGGGGGAAGGACAGCGTTCCGAGGGCCTGGAGAGGGCCTGCCGAGGCGGCGATCGATCAGGCCGGGTGATCAGAATGGGCCGATCGATCCATTTCCGAGCGCCTCCGCATGGGCATCCGCGTGGCCAACGTGACCAAGAGCTTCGGCTCCTTCCACGCCGTGAACGACGTGAGCGTGGATGTGGACAGCGGCTCCCTGGTGGCCCTGCTCGGCCCCTCCGGCTCCGGCAAGAGCACCCTGCTGCGGCTGATCGCCGGCCTGGAGGCGGCCGATGCCGGCCGCATCTGGATCACCGGCGAGGAGGCCACCGATCGCTCCGTGCAGGACCGGGAGGTGGGCTTCGTGTTTCAGCATTTCGCCCTGTTCAAGCACCGCACCGTGCGCCAGAACGTGGCCTTCGGGCTGGAGCTGCGCCGCTGGAAGAAGGAGGCGATCCGGCGGCGGGTGGATGAGCTGCTCAACCTGGTGCAGCTGCAGGGCTATGGCTCGCGCTACCCCTCCCAGCTCTCCGGCGGCCAGCGGCAGCGGGTGGCTCTGGCGCGGGCGCTGGCGGTGCAGCCGCGGGTGCTGCTGCTCGATGAGCCCTTCAGCGCCCTCGATGCCAAGGTGCGCAAGGAGCTGCGGGCCTGGCTGCGCAACCTCCACGACGAGATGCACGTGACCACCGTGATCGTGACCCACGATCAGGAGGAGGCGATGGAGGTGGCGGATCGGATCGTGGTGATGAACGAGGGCCGCATCGAGCAGATCGGCACCCCAGCGGAGATCTACGACCACCCCGCCAGCCCCTTCGTGATGGGCTTCGTGGGAGCGGTGAACGTGCTGCCCGGCGGCACCCTCCCCCAACCCGCCACCGAGGACGCGGCCAGCCCGGTGCCGGAGAGCCCGCTGTTCGTGCGACCGCACGACGTGGAGGTGTTCCGCGACAGCCGGAGCGACACGGTGCCGGCGATGCTGCGGCGCCTCAGCCACCTGGGCCGCGATGTGCAGGCCGAGCTGGTGCTCGCCGATGGCCAGGTGATCACGGCCCAGATCGCCCGCGAGCGGCTCAGCCCCGGCGGCTTCCAGGTGGGCGACCGCCTGCACGTGCGCAGCCGCGAAAGCCGCACCTTCCACCCGGATTACAGCATCTGAGAGAGCGGCAACGCCGCCTGTGGATGTAGCCGAAACAACCTTCAGGCAGCCAGCCGGAGGAGGTGCGGCTACATCTCGCTTTCCCGATCGCCGTAGCGTGGCTTTGCTCTGGGCGGGGTCTGCTCCCGCCCGGCGATCCGGCACCCGCGGCAGGCGCTCCCCTTGTTTTCCACCACCTTTCGCTATGCCCTGATCAGCCTGGTGGCGCTGGCCCGCGAGGAAGGCACCCTGCAGGCCCGCCAGATCGCTGATCGCCACGCCCTTTCCGCCAACTACCTCTCGGTGGTGCTGCGCGAGCTGCGCCGGCTCGGCCTGGTGGAGAGCCTCAAGGGAAACCGCGGCGGTTACCGGCTCAGCAGGCCGGCCGAGCAGATCAACCTGCTCGATCTGCACACCGCCCTGGCCGGCCGCGACGGCAACGGCGCCGAGCAGGACGCGGCCCGGGGCGACTCACCGGCGGATGCCTGGCTGGTGCGGCTGACCGCGCGCTGGAACGGCGAACTGGCGGCTACCACCCTCAGAGATCTCTGCCGCGAGCAGCCCTGAGCGGCTGGCGTCGCAGCTCTGCAGCCGGCGCAGAGGCTCAGGCCTCCGCGGCTGGGGGCGCCAGTCTCCCCAGGCGCGGCCAGAGCAGGGCCACACCGATGAGCAGGGCGATCGCCATCGGCGCCTGCACCAGCTGGTAGCCGATGCCGTTGTGCCCCACGGCGGAGAGCCGATGCATCAGGTAGCTGGCCGCCGACACGCTGAACGACTGCAATCCCTTGCTCAGGTTGGCGATGGCGTTGACCCGGCCCTGCATCAGCTCCGGCGTGCCGCCCTGCAGCAGGGCATTGTCGAGGCCGATGGCGAGGTTGCCGCAGGCGCCGGCCAGGAAGGCCGCCAGAGACGCCCAGTGGATCACCCCCGAGCCCACCAGCAGCAGCACCGAACCACCCAGGCCGCCGGCGGTGAGCGCCAGCAGCAGCCCCGGACGCCGGCCCTCGCCCAGCCCGATGCCGAGCAGGGAGCCCACGAAGGCGCCCAGGCCCACGGCTGAGAGCAGGGCCGCGTAGAAGCCATGGCCGCCCTCAAGGCTGAGGTGGCGGTTCACAAACACCGGCAGCAGCCCCTGAAAGGGCATGCCCAGCAGCATCAGCAGCGCCAGCAGTGCCAGGAGCGTGCGCAGATCCGGGCGATGACGCACGAAGCTCAGGCCCTCGCGCAGGCTGCGCAGAAACGGCGGACGCTGCGCCGAGGCTCTCAACGCGGGTTGGTGGGAGGGCAGGAAGGGGATGCAGACGAGCAGGGGCAGGAAGCTGAGGGCGTTGAAGGCGAAGGCGATCTCCTCATGGCTGCGCGCATCGGGCCCGAGGCTGAGCAGGATCCCCCCCAGCGCCGGCCCGAACACATTGGTGAGGTTGGCCGAGAGGCTGTAGAGCTGCTGGGCCACCACCACCTCGCTCCCGGGCACCATGTCGGTGATCAGGGCGGTGCGGGCCGGGGTATCGAAGGCGGAGATGGCGCCGTTGCAGCCATTCACCAGCGCCAGCAGCCAGAGCGGCACCAGGCCGTGCAGGGAGGCCACCAGGATCAGCACCGCCACCAGCAGCATCGCTGATTCGGTGATCGAATAGAGGTGGCGGCGGTTGATCCGGTCGCTGAGGGTGCCGCCCACCAGCTGGAGCAGCAGCTGGGGCAGCCCGTAGGCCAGGGCCAGGGTGGCGATGCCCAGGGCGCCGTATTGCTTCACCGTGAGCCAGTTGATCGCCAGCACGAAGGCGCTGGTGCCCAGGTTGGAGAGAAGATTCGCCAGCCAGAAGGCGCGGAATCCGCTGTTTTCGAGCAGATCGGCCATCGCCGCGACCGGCAGCGACGTTTCGGGCCTGGGCACGCGCGCTGGGGCTCAGTGGCTCCGATCGTGCCATGCCTCCGCGGGCGTGGCGAGGGTCTCGGGATGCACCGCGGCGAGCCGGGCATCGGCGCGATACTGGGCCAGGCTGAGGCCATCCTGGTGGCGTAGCAGCTGGCCATCCCGGAAGACGAGGGTGTAGCGCTCCGGCAGGGGCCTGGAGGGGTGGGCATGCACGAACTGGGCGGCCATGGCGATAGAGATCAGAAGGGGAGGTGGGGCGAATGGGTGGAGCGAAAGGCTGGTGCGGGGTCTCGAGGACCCGGCGCGAACTGCCGGCGGCGCCGGCGCTGGGGGGCTACCGGCGCTGGGGGCCAGCCACCGTGTTCAGAGCGCCGGAACCAGGTTGTCGGCGGGGATGAACAGATCGGCCTGGCTCACCTTCTGGAGCAGGCCGAGGGTTTTGTAGCGGTTGAGGTTCTTGGTCACCGTGACCCGGGTGAGGCCGCAGACCTCGGCCAGGGCCTTGTGGGTGAGATTCATGTCTTTGAGCGAAAGCCGGTAGCCACGGCTGCTCACCTGGCCGAAGCGGCGGCCGATCCAGCGCAGCAGCATCAGCAGCCGGCGCTCGGCGCTGCGGATGCGGTTGATCTCGAAGATCTCCTCGGTGTTGCGGATCTGGTGGAGCAACAGGCTCAGGGTTTCGGCTTCCGTGGGCTCGTGCTGTTCCACCACCACGGCGGTGAGGCACTGCAGCTCGATGGCCGCCAGGCCGGAGTGGGCGCTGGTGACGAGATCGCCGGGGCCCCAGATGCCTAGGGTGATGGCTTCGCCTTCCTCATCCCAGGTGGAGGTGCGGAGATAGCCGTCGTGGATGCGCCAGGTGATGGCGGCTGGCAGAACGTCGTTGGGCAGAAGGCTGAGCCGGAGGGGCTGGGAGCGGGTCAGGGTTGAGAAGGCCATGGTGGCGGCGGGGATGCGTTGGAGGGGTTGGCTGGGAAAGCGGGCCTGGAGACCGGAGCGGAACCGGTGCGGGGCATTCGGCGTGGACAGCGCATGGCAGCGGCGCAAGTGATGGCACCTTAGCACGCATATCCCATCGGCCAACCGTCTTTATCGGATGCCGTCCCTTGCCGGCCTTGGATGCCGCCCTTTGTCGACCCTGGATGCCGTCCTTTGCCGCCCACCCTCTTGCACCGGGTGCAACGGCTGGCGGGCCTGCTGCCGGGGCAGCGGCTGGGCAGGGCGAAGCGGACGTGAGGCGACAGGCCTCTGTGCCTCAATGCACATGCGAATCGCCCGCACTCAGCGATTCTTGCATCAGCTCGATCCTGTAGAGCGAGCCAAGTGGGTTCAGGGGGGTGTGGTTCTCAACCACTCCCTTTTTTTGTGGCTGATCTGCAGAGCAAGTTGCGCGGCTTCAGCGACCCGCTCACGATGCACTTCGATTCCAGGGAAGCGGCCATGAAAAAAGGGGGCTGCTGCCCCCGGAATCGATCGGATGCGCTCCGCCGCAACGGAGCATGATCGCCATGCGGCCAACTCAGACGAGAGCGTTGATGGCGTAATCGATGTAGTTGTTGGCGATCACGCCGGGGTCGCCGGAGATGCCGTGGTTGGCCTTGATGTAGCTGAGCGCTTCCACATACCAGGAGGGGGAGAGCTCGAAGGCGCGGTTGATCTCATCGAGACCGGCGATCAGATAGTCGTCGAGCGGGCCGGTGCCACCAGCCACCAGGGAGTAGGTGATGTGGCGCAGGTAGTAGCCGATGTCGCGCGCGCACTTGGCCTTGCCACGGGCATCGGAGGCAAAGTTCGGCCCCTGCTGCTGGGTGGTGTAGGGATACTTGTTGTACACGGCCTGGGCGGCGCCGTTGACCAGCTCATCCGCCTTGGCGGTGAGGGCCTTGGCGGCGGCCAGGGCGTTGGCGGCGCGCTCGAAACGCCCGAAGGCAGCGTTGAGCTCGGTGTTGCTCAGATAGCGGCCCTGGGAATCAGCGGCGGCAACGGCTTCGGTGAGAGGTGTCTTCGACATGGTGAATCTGGGAAAGAGAAGCGAGACGGAATGCCCCTGGGGGCAGAAACAAAGAGACCGCGCGGCGGACTCAGCTCACAGCAGCAGCGGCCCGATCGAAGTAGGTGCCGATTTCGGAAGCCAGCGCCGAGCAATCGCCAGGGGTGATGCCGTTGCGATCGAGCACCAGGGCAAGGGCGGCCTCCTTGATCTTGCGGACGCCCTCAGCCACCGAAGCGCCGGGCACGCCCAGGGCCAGATAGGTTTCGCGCAGGCCATTCAGGCAGCGGTCTTCCAGCACGGAAGCGTCGCCGGTGAACACGGCATAGGTCACGTAGCGCAGGATGATGTCCAGGTCGCGCAGGCAGGCGGCGATGCGCCGGTGGGTGTAGGCATTGCCGCCGGGGGCGATCAGAGAAGGCTGCTGATCAAACAGATCCCGTGCCGCATTGGTGACCAGCTTCGATGCGTTGGAGGTGATGCGGTTCACGGCATCCAGACGCTTGTTGCTGTCGGCGACAACGGCCGCAAGCGCATCGATCTGGCCAGCATTGAGAAATTCGCCGCGGGCATCAGCCTGGGCAACAACCCTGGTGAAGGCGTCAAAGGTCATGGCAGGAAGGGCAGATCTCGATCGTGATCGCGAGGGTGTTGGGTGGTGAGTGGCTGCAGAGGAATCGATGCCGACAGCGGCCGGATCTGATCGCCCTTGCGGAGCCGTTCACGGGTTGAGTTTCAGTGAACCGCGCTTCCCCAAGCGGAGTACGCAACAAACGGTCATTGATCCTGCGGCTGAATGTAAAGCGAGGCACATCTGCATCCCGTCTTGCATGTATCCGCAGGCACATGCAGGTCTGTCAGGCCGTGTGCATGTGGGTGCATGCGAGTGCAGTCCGGACGACACGCGCCTGTTCTCGCACCGCTCAGCGGCTGTGTGAGGAGCCACAACCCCAGCAGCCCGGCAGCCATAGGTTAATGAAGTAGTGATTACCTCCATCCATGGCATCCGACCATTTCTATCTCTTCGCTGCCCTGGCCAGCTTCAATCGCGAGCTTCAGAACAGGCTTCGCCATGTGCAGACCCCGGAGGCGATCGTGGCGATCGCTGCCGAGCATGGCTATCCGATCACCCTGGAGCAGCTGCGGCACTATGCCTCCCGGCTGAATGGCGATCACTGGATCTGGTTTCAGAAAGGTGATGCCTGGCGCGAGCAGTTCTTCGCCGCCGAGCGGCAGCTCGATCTGCAGAGTGCCTGAGCCGGGGCCGGCCCTCTGATCAGATGCCGGCTCCCTCGCCGAAGGTTTCGGAGATCACCTTGGCCTGGGTCACGGTGGTCTCCGGCGGCACACTGGAGGTGAGCCACACATTGCCACCGATCTGGGCACCGCGACCGATGGTGACTCGCCCGAGGATGGTGGCGCCGGCGTAGATCACCACATCGTCTTCCACGATCGGGTGGCGGGGAATGCCCTTGATCAGAGCACCATCGGGCTCCTGCGGAAAGGATTTCGCCCCGAGGGTGACGGCCTGATACAGCCGCACCCTGTTGCCGATCACGGCTGTGCCGCCGATCACCACGCCGGTGCCATGGTCGATGAAGAAGCTGTCGCCGATCACGGCGCCGGGGTGGATGTCCACCCCGGTGAGTGAATGGGCGCGCTCGGCGATGATCCGAGCCACGAGCGGGGCTCCCAGGTCATGCAGGGCATGGGCGAATCGGTGGGCCGTGATTGCCTGCATCCCGGGGTAGCAGACCAGCACCTCATCGAGGCCGAGCGCCGCAGGATCGCCCCGATAGGCGGCATCGAGATCGCTATCCAGCAGACGGCGAATCTGCGGCAGCCGCCGGGCGAAGCGGCGTGCGATGCCGATGGCCTGATCCTGCTGCGCCTCGGGCCGCTCCTCCAGCGGAGCGCGGGCGGTGAGTTCGATGCGGATCTGCTCGGCGAGGCTGCGCAGGCAGGCATCCAGGCGGTGGCCCACGAAGTAATCGATGCTGTCTGGCGCCAGCACCTCGCCGGCCCGCCGCTCCTCACTCAGCGCCAGGCGCTGGGGGAAGAGCGCGGCCGCCAGATCATCGATCACCGCACCCAGCACCTGGGGCGAGGGCAGCGGCATGGGGCGCAGGGGGGAACGGTTCTGCCGCGAATCGCCCTGCCTGAGTGCACGCAGCTCGCTCACCACCGCGCTGAGATCCCAGCCCTCCGCCATCACGGCACGAGACCCTGCTCGTCGAAAACTCCCTCAAACAGAGCCGTGCTGAGATAGCGCTCCCCGGAATCCGGCAGCACCACCACGATGGTGCGTCCGGCGAACGCCTCCTCCTGCGCCAGGCGGCGGGCCGCGGCCACCGCAGCGCCGCTGGAGATGCCCGCCAGAATGCCCTCCTGACGGATCAGCCGACGGGCGAATTCCATCGCTTCGGCACTGCTCACCTGCTCCACCCGGTCCACCAGGCTGAGATCGAGGTTGGCCGGCACAAAGCCCGCCCCGATGCCCTGGATCTTGTGGGGGCCCGGCCGCACCGGTTCGCCGGCCAGCGTCTGGCCGATCACCGGGCTTTCCTGCGGCTCCACCGCCACCGAGAGCAGCGGCCTGTCGAGGGTCTGCTTCACATAGCGGCTCACACCGCTGATCGTGCCCCCGGTGCCGACACCCGCCACCAGCACATCGAAGCGACCGCCTGTGGAGGCCCAGATCTCGGGACCGGTGGTGTCGTGATGGATCTGCGGGTTGGCAGGGTTGGCGAACTGCTGCAGCAGCAGATAGCGGTGCGGATCGGAGGCGGTGATCTGCTGGGCCCTGGCGATGGCGCCCGGCATGCCCCTGGCGCCTTCGGTGAGCACCAGGCGCGCCCCATAGGCCGCCAGCAGCTTGCGCCGCTCCAGGCTCATCGTCTCCGGCATCGTGAGCGTGATCGGAATCCCCCGGGCGGCGGCCACGAAGGCCAGGGCGATGCCGGTGTTGCCGCTGGTGGGTTCCACGATCTCCTTGCCCTCGCCCAGCAGGCCATCACGCTCGGCCTGCGCGATCATCGCGGCGCCGATGCGGCACTTCACCGAATAGGCAGGATTGCGGCCCTCCACCTTGGCGTACACCGTGGCTCTGGCCTGAGGGCCCAGGACCCGGTTGAGCCGCACCAGCGGGGTTTGACCGATGGCCAGGCTGTTGTCGTTGAAGGGGGGCACCGTGCCGGCGAACCCCGAGGGTCGTTGTTCCTGCGCGACCGTCATGCTGACGCTTCAGCGGCAGGGTTTCTGTAGACCCCGGAGGCAGGCTGCCGATGTGGTCCAGGCAACATCGGCGAGCGGGCCCGGCTCAGCGTGGCTGCAGGCACACCGGCCCGTGGGCCCAGCCACAGGCCTTCGCCGATTGCAGGCAACAGGATCCATCAATCCCATCCTTCCGGATTGATGAGCCAGCTCAGCGCCATTCTGGATGCCAACCGCCACTACAGTCAACACTTCGGCGACAAGGGCGCGCTTCCCCTCCCTCCGGCCCGCCGGATCGCCATCCTCACCTGCATGGATGCCAGGCTTGATCCGGCTGCCTATGCGGGCCTCCAGGAAGGCGATGCCCACGTGATCCGCAACGCCGGGGGGCGGGCCAGTGATGACGCCATCCGCTCCCTGGTGATTTCCTACAAACTGCTCGGCACCGAGGAGTGGTACGTGATCCATCACAGCAACTGTGGGATGGAGTTTTTCACCGATGCGGCCATCCGGGCACTGCTCGCGAACAGCCTCGAAACGGCTGTGCTGGGAGCCGATGGGTTCAGCGACGTGGGTGCAGGCCCGGGGTCGAGCGCCGGCGATTTCATCAACTTCCTCACGATCAGCGATCAGCCTCAGAGTGTGATCGACGACGTGCGCCGGATTCGCGAACATCCGCTGGTGCCGGCTCGCATCCCCATCCACGGCTTCATCTATCAGGTGGAAACGGGCGCCTTGATTGAGGTTGCCGAGGCCAGCGCCATCGGCAAGCCAGGCTGACGATGTAGTTCGAGACATCAGGGCGTGTGGCTCCAGGCACAGTTCCACGAACCCCAGTTCCTTAGTGTTTTACCGTTGTTGATCAGCCTGGCCAGTTCCGAATTGCTTGCCTGATCATCGGGTCGGGCTTCGGAGCATGGCAACAGGTCTTGCAAAGCATGTCTCGATTCTCGTTCTCAAGCCGGCATCTTCTCGGCTTTGGCACAGGGTTTGCCCTTGCCATTCTGCTTCCTCTGGCCTCAGCCACCCAGGCGGCCAAGGCTGGTGTGGTCAAGCTGATCACCCCCGAGCAGGCAGCCGCGGGTGCCAAGAGCGGACAGTGGAAGGTTCTGGATGTCCGCCCGGTTCCACCGCTGGACTACGTCGGTGGCCACCTGCCCAATGCCGTATCGCTGTCTGAGCAGGCGTTCCGAGGGCCGAACGGCAGACTTCCCTACCAGATCTGGCCGGCTGCCGATCTCGCCCGGCTGCTGAGCAAAGCGGGGATCTCCAATTCTGACAAGGTGCTGGTGTATTCCGACGGCACCAACGTTCTTGGGGCTTCACTGGTCGCCTACATCCTCGAGAAGAGTGGTGTATCCACCGTGGGACTTCTCGATGGCGGCTTTGCCGGCTACAAGGGCCAGGGGCAGCCGGTGACCAAGGCTTACGCCAACTACAGCCCCGGGACGTTCAACCCGAAGACCGTGCCCGGTCTGGCCATTTCGCTCAACGAGCTGCTGCCGCTGATCGGCAAGCCGAATGTGGTGATCGTTGATCCCAGACCCAAGGCCTCGTTTGAGGGCACCGAGCAGACGTTCATCCGCAACGGTCACATCCCAGGCGCCATCAACATCACCTGGCAGTCGGTGACCGAGGCGAACAATCCCGATGAAGCTCTCAAGAATCCGCACAAGCTCAAGTCGCTGGATGCGCTCAAACAGCTGTTCATCAGCCGGGGCGTCACCCCGGATAAGAACGTGATCATCTCCTGCAGCACAGGCCGCGAAGCCAGCCTTCAATACATCGTGCTCAAACACCTCCTCGGCTATCCCAACGTGCGCGTTTACGAGGGCTCCTGGACCGAGTACAGCGCCACCAACAACCCTGTGCAGACCGGACCGGAAACGGCATTGCAGAAATGAGAGGGCCTGACAGGCGGGCGCGGCTCTGAAGGCCTTTCCTCTGATGGCGGCGCCTGAAACCACTCCCGTGCTCGCGATTGTGGGCGCGGGTTTCAGCGGAACCCTGCTGGCAAGCCAGTTGCTGCGGCAGGCGCGCCCCTGGCGCCTGCTGCTCATCGAGCGCACAGGCCATTTCGGCACTGGGGTGGCCTACGGCACCCAGGACCCCGGCCACCTGCTCAACGTATCGACCGGGGGCATGAGTGCCTGGCCCGAAGACCCCAGCCATCTGTTGCGCTGGCTTGATCTCAACCAGGCGGCCCTTGCCGATCTCCTCCCGGAACCGATCGATGCCAGCGGTTTTCTGCCGCGGCGTGTCTACGGCCTCTATCTGCAGTCGGTGCTGAAGGAAGCCGAGGCGCTGGCCGCAGGCCGCAGCACCCTGCAGCGGATCAAGGCCGACGTGATCGATCTGGAGCCGCTGGACGGTGAACGATCGTTGGCGCCAGCCAGCAGCAGCGGCTATCGCCTGCACCTGGCGGGCCAGGAGCCCCTGCTGGCCGATCAGGTGGTGCTGGCCTGGGGCAACAGCGCTCTGCCGCCGCCCCAGCAGCCCTCTGCCGCCATCCGTCATGGATGGTCGGCGGAGGCCACGGCGCAGCTGGATCCGGAGGCTGCGGTGGCCCTGCTCGGCACCGGCCTCACAATGGTCGACATGCTGGTGAGCCTGCAGCGCCAGGGCCATCGCGGGCCGATCGTGGCCTTCTCGCGCCATGGCCATCGCCCCATCGGCCACCGCGCCGTGCCGCCGATCGGCGATTGGCTCGATCCTCAGGGGGCGCCCAGCACCGTGCTCGGTCTCTGGCGGCTGATCCGCCAGCGCGTGCGGCAGGCAGATCCCCAGGCCCCGGACCGGCAAAGCCAGGACTGGCGCGCCGTGATCGATGGGCTGCGCCCCCGCACCCAGGAGCTCTGGCGGCGGCTGGATCGCCGGGAGCGCCGCCGCTTCCTCCGCCATGGGGCCGCGGTCTGGGATGTGCACCGGCACCGCATCGCCCCGGAGCTGGATGCCCTGCTCACCGAGCTGCTGGCAAGCGGACGGCTCAGGATCCTGGCGGCACGCCTGCTCAACCAGGTTCTCGACGGCCCGGAGCTGCGCCTGTCGATTCGCCGCAGAGGAGCCACTGAGGTCGAAGAGCTGCGGGTGGACCGGCTGATCCTCTGCACCGGCATCCCCCTCGATTACGCCCGAGGCAGCGACACCCTCGTGGGCCGGCTGCGGCAGCGCGGGCTGCTGCAGAGCGATGCCCTCGGCCTGGGTGCCCGGTGCGATAGCGGCGGGGCCCTGCTCGATGGCGGCGGCGCACCCCAGGCCACGCTCCACACCCTGGGCTCCCCCCGCAAGGGAGAGCTGTGGGAGAGCATCGCCGTGCCGGAGCTGCGGGTGCAGGCTCGCGACCTGGCCCAGCGGCTGCTCCGCTCCCTGCCGCCGCAACTTCAGGGCCTTCCGCCCCAGGCAGCGCCGGCGGCACCGGCCAGTGCCACGGGGCGCGTGCTGCTGCGGCAGCTGTTTGATGCCCACAGCTGTACTTACACCTATCTCATCGCCGATCCCACCAGCGGCGAAGCCGCCCTCGTGGATCCGGTGCTGGAGCAGCTGGAGCGCGACATCAGCCTGCTGCAGGATCTCGGGCTGAGCCTCAGCCTCTGCCTGGAGACCCACCTCCATGCCGACCACATCACTGCGGCCGGTCAGCTGCGTCGTCGCACCGGTTGCCGGCTGGTGGTGCCTGCAGCGGAGGGCATCCACAACGCGGATCAGCTCCTGCTCGGAGGAGAGCGGCTTGCGCTCGGCTCGATCAGCATCGAAGCGATCGCAACGCCGGGCCACACTCCCGAGCACCTGGCCTACCGGATCGGCGATGGCCTGCTGTTCAGCGGCGACGCCCTGCTGATCCGTGGTTGCGGGCGCACCGATTTCCAGAATGGTGATGCGGGCCAGCTCTACGACTCCCTGCAGCGCCTGCTGAGCCTGCCGGCGGAGATGCTCGTGTACCCCTGCCACGACGACCAGGGCCGCAGCCACAGCAGCATCGGCGAAGAGCGCCGGCTCAATCCGAAGCTGGCGGGTCGCAATCGCGAGGCTTTCATTCAACTGATGCAGCAGCAGCGGCTGGCGCCCCCGAAGCGCATCGCCGAGGCCCTGCCGGCCAATCGGCATCTGGGCGACCTGCAACCGGCCGGCCAGCACGACCAGGAGATCCAGGAGCGGCAGCGGCAGCAAGAGCAGGCGCAGGCCACCGAGGAGGCCAACCGCGAGATCTACAACGCCTTCCTGGGCATGTTCATCTGATCGATCAGCGCCGGTGATCGCTGGCACCGCCCGCTCAGCGGCGCCAACCGACATTGTGGATGCCTCTGACGACCCTCCGATGACCCGCTCTTCCCTTCCCCTTGCCGAGCGCCTGCGCGTTGGCCTGGCCAGCGCGGTGGTGTCGGCTGCGTCGCTGACGCTGCCGGCAGCCGAGGCTGCTGGCGTGACAGAGCCGCTGCTGATCCAGAGCCCGGGCACGGGCGGCGGGCCATTCACGACACACCAGGCATCGACACAGCCGGGTGCAGCCTCCCCCAAGACAGCCCAGGCCAAGCCGGCGCCATCCAAGGCCGCACCAGCGAAGACAGCCTCGCCGTCCGCTGCGTCGCCGCCGTCCAAGGCAGCGAAAGCCTCTCCCGGAACGAAGGCGAAGCCTGCCGCCGGCAAGGCCGCTGCCGCCGGCGGCTGTGGGGCGCACGAGGGCGGTTGCGGACCATCGCGCTGAGGGTGGGTGGTGAACCCCGCCGCAACCCTCAGCGCCGGGCAGAGCACCGTTGCGCGCTACCGGTCGGCACGCAAGGCGCTCTTCCATTGGCTCTGTCTGATCAACCGTCACGGCTCGCTGCTGCGGGCCTTCACCGGAGGCTGCACGCCGATGCAGCTGCAGCATTACCCGCCTGGTGATCTGGTGGACCCGGGCAGCGGCAGCCAGTGCTACTACCACTGCCATCGCGGCGGCGGTGAACACGGCCATC
>Ga0172372_10008098_pt1 | contig 13989 bp, 13 predicted proteins | sample LakKiv5m_2_FD_114544 | JGI IMG/M metagenome (GOLD analysis project Ga0172372, IMG submission 114544) | Freshwater microbial communities from Kabuno Bay, South-Kivu, Congo - kab_092012_9.5m | ecosystem: Environmental > Aquatic > Freshwater > Lake | place: Democratic Republic of the Congo...
CAGGCGGGGAAGCATGGACCGTTCATGGTAGATGAAGCCCCGCTTCGGCACTTGTTCCCATGCACCAGAACCGCATGGCATGGCCCCACGGCCACACGGACGGCCCGGTTCCCGCCAAGGACGTGTGGATCGTGGCCTTTCGCGGTGGCCGCCGCACGCTGACGGCGCGCATGCCGCGCACGCCCACCTCATCCCGCTGAACCCGGCTCCAGCAGCGAAACGCCCGTCATGCCCGCGGGCCTGTCCACGCCCAGCATCTGCAGCAGCGTGGGTGCCACGTCGCCCAGGCGCCCACCGTGGCGCAGGCGGGCGTTCTTCCACCGCGTGCCCACCATCGTGAGCGGAACGGTGAAGTTGGTGTGCGCCGTGTGCGGGGCGCCGGTGCCAGGGTCCCGCATCTGCTCCGCATTGCCGTGGTCGGCGGTCACGATGGCCTCGCCGCCGCGCGCCAGCACCGCGTCCACCAGAGCCTGCACGCAACCGTCCACCGTCTCGCATGCGGCGACGGTGGCCGGCAGCGATCCGGTGTGGCCCACCATGTCGGGATTGGCGAAGTTGACCACGATCAGGTCCTCGCAATCCGGCGCGGCCAGCCGCTCCAGCACCGCGTTGCGCACGCCAGGCGCGCTCATCTGCGGCTTCAGGTCGTAGGTGGGCACGTCCTTGGGACTGGGCACGATCACGCGTCGCTCGCCCGGGAAGGGTTCCTCCCGATAGTCGTTGAAGAAGAAGGTGACGTGCGGGAACTTCTCCGTCTCCGCGCAGCGGAACTGCGTCAGGCCGACCCGGCTCACCACCTCGCCCAAGATGCCCTCCATCCTGTCGGGCCGCATGAAGATGGGCCGCACCGGCAGCCCCCGCTCGTACTCGGTCATGGTGGCAAAGAACAGGTCGCGCGGCCGTGGCTCGCGGTCAAAGCCGCCGCCCTGCACCACCTTCCACGCCGCGTCGTCCAGCATGAACGCCTTGCACAGCTCGCGCGGCCGGTCACCCCGGAAGTTGAAGAAGATCACGCTGTCGCCGTCGCGGATGGCCCCGTCGCGGCACAGCGTGGTGGGTGGCGTGAACTCGTCGCCCTTCTGGGTGGGCCCGGGCGGGTCGGCCCGATGGCGGCTGAGCACCTCCATGGCGGATCCGGCCGTGGCGTCACCACGACCGCAGAGCAGGTCGTACGCCTGCTTCACGCGCTCCCAGCGATGATCGCGGTCCATGGCCCAGAAGCGGCCGCAGATGGTGGCCAGCCGGCCGCCGGTGCGATCCAGCACCCCCTGCAGCCACGGCAGGTAGCGGAGCGAGCCGTCCATGGCGGTGTCGCGGCCGTCCGTGAAGGCGTGCACGAAGAGCCGGTCCGAGGGAACGCCGGCCGCCTTCGCCTGTTCAAGCACCGCCTGCAGGTGCGGCAGGTCGCTGTGGACCTGGCCGTCGCTGAGCAGCCCCATCACGTGCACGCGGCGACCCGTGGCGTTGGCGCGCCGGAAGGCCTCCTGCAGCACGGGATTGCGGGCGAACGAGCCGTCGCGGATGGCCCGCGTGATGCGCATCAGCTCCTGATCCACCACGCGACCGGCACCCAGGTTCTGGTGCCCCACCTCGCTGTTGCCCATGACCGGGCCGTCCGGTCCCACGGGAAGGCCGACGTCCTCGCCGCTGGTCCGGATCAGCGTGGTCGGCCAGTCGCGCTCCAGCATGTCCGCGCAAGGCGTGCGGGCCAGCTTCACGGCGTTGAAGGCGTGGTGCTCGGGATGCGGATTGCGCCCCCAGCCGTCGCGGATGATCAGCATGACAGGTCGCGGCGAGGCGTGTGCGGGCATGCTTCGAGTGTAGAGATGGCGGCCCGTTGCTCCCGCCTTCGGCCACGGCTAGCCTGCGGCCATGGGAGAGAGCACCGCAAGCGTTCCGCTGGATGCCGCCTCCGTGGGCGCCCTCAAGGCGCGCTGGACCGAGGTCCGGCAGCGCGTGGAGGCCGCCGCGCAGCGACACGGGCGCAAGCCGTCCGAGGTGATGCTGGTGGTGGTCACCAAGAGCGGCAGCATCGACCAGATCCGCGAGCTGGTGGACATGGGACAGGTGGACCTGGCGGAGAACCGCGTGCAGCAGCTGGTGCAGCGCGCCGCCAGCATGGGCGAGTGGCTGCAGCGACGCCGGGAACTCAAGCCCGGTGCCGCCCTGCCGCAGGTGCGCTGGCACATGATCGGCTCGCTGCAGCGCAACAAGGTGCGCAAGTGCATTGAGGTGGCGCGCCTGATCCACAGCATGGACTCGCTGCGGCTGGCCGAGGAGATCCAGGCCGCCGCCGTGCGTCGCGAGACGCCCGTGGAGGTCCTGGTGGAGGTGAACGTGAGCGGCGAGGGAAGCAAGGCCGGCATCGCTCCACCCGCGGTCCGGCACATGCTGGACCAAATGGACACCATGCTCAACCTGAAGGTGCGCGGACTGATGTGCATGGCCCCGCTGCAGGGTGGCCCGGACGCGGCCCGGCGCACCTTTGACCGCTGCCACGAGCTCTTCCAGGACTGCCGCCAGAGCGGGGCCTGCGGGGACCGCTTCGACATCCTGAGCATGGGCATGAGCGGCGACTTCGAGGTGGCGATCGAGAGCGGCGCCAACATGGTCCGGGTGGGTGGCGCCGTGATCGGCCCGCCACAGGTGGAGGAGCCGTCCGAGGACGCGTGATCGCGGCTGGGCATGCGCCCGCCCCGCTACATTGCCACGCATGACCGCACCGCACTGGAGCGCCGGGCTGCAAGGCCGGTTCCTGGCCCTGGAGGGCCCGGACGGAAGCGGCAAGAGCACGCAGATCGGCAAGCTGCAGGCGTGGGCGGCCGCGCACGGGCTGCCGCTCACGCTGGTGCGCGAGCCTGGCGGCACTGCGGTGGGCGAGCGGATCCGGCAGATCCTGCTGGATCCCGTGCATGCCGAGATGACCGTGCGCTGCGAGATGCTGCTCTACATGGCCAGCCGCGCCCAGCTGGTGGAGGAGCGCGTGCTGCCGGCGCTGGGCGCCGGCCACTGCGTGCTGAGCGACCGTTTCGTGGGCAGCACGCTGGCCTATCAGGGTGCCGCAGGCGGCCTGCCCGAGGACCAGATCCGCGGCGTGGCGCAGGTGGCCATCGGAGGGCGCTGGCCCGACCTGGAGGTGCTGTTCGACGTGGACACCGAGACCGCCATGCAGCGGCTGAATCCGCTTCTTGACCGCATGGAGGGCAAGGGCGCCGAGTTCCATCGGCGTGTGCGGGCGGGCTACCTGGAGCAGGCAGGGCGCGAGCCCGCGCGGCACCTGGTGGTGGACGCCTCGCGCACGCCGGATCAGGTCTTCGCGCAGCTGCTGGATGGACTGGAGCGATGGTGCGTCACGAGCGCCGGCGACGCTGCGGCGGCTCGCCGCGATCCGGCACCGGCGCGCCCTGGCAGCGGGCGTTGAGCTGCTGCACGCGCGTCAACGCCTTGGCGCGCTGCTCGTCGTCCATGTTGTGCAGGTACGCCATGGCCAGCGCGTTGGGCTCGTTGAAGGCCTCAAACGCCACCTGGCGTCCGTCCTCGCTGTAGCGGAAGCTGCGCACGTTCAGGTCCGCCACCACCTGCAGGGCCGCCAGCACCTCGGGGTCGTCCTTGGGCTTGCCGCCCAGCACCAGCGAGAGCAGGCGGCGCACGGCCGTCACGTGCAGCTCCTCGCCGAACTTGCGCGACTGCAGCGTCTCCTGATTCACGCGCTGCATGGTCTGGATCGGCTGCACCCGGACCAGCCACTCCTCGCCGTTCACGCGCACGTGCCTGGCCGTGACCAGCATCAGGCTGGCCACCATGGCGCGACCCGTGGCCACGTTGCCGGGCGTGAAGTGCTCCCCGTAGGGCCGGCCCTCCAGGCTGCTGGCTTCCGGCGTGCCGAAGTCGGCGGACTGCTTCTCCAGGTCCAGCTTGACCGTGCGCACCCCGACCTGGTGCAGCATCCACAGCGTGCACTGGAAGAGCGGATGGTCGGTGGGCGCGTTCTGCTTGAGCCCGTCCGCCAGCACCATGGCGCACACCTTGGCAAAGGGCTCGCCCGCGGCCAGCGCCGGCATGAAGTTGTTGGCCAGCTGCAGGTAGGTGCCCGCCGGCTGCGGCGTGAGCTCGATGGTCCGGTCGTTGAGCTGGATGGTGGTCATGGCGTCTCCTTCAGATGGTCAGCGCGGTCACCGCGTCGCGGTCGGCCTGCAGGTGCAGTTCCTGCCCGGATCGGCTGGTGGTACGGGGGTCCAGTTCGAACACCTTCATCAGGCCCGCGGGCGTGCGCACCTGATGCTGCGCGGTCTCGCCCAGGTACACGCTGTTCTCGCAGCGGCCGTGCAGCGTGCCGCCGCCGGGCACAATGCGGAGCGACTCGGGCCGCACGCTCAGCCACACGCGCGTGCCCACGGGCAGCCCCGTGGTGCCGCTGCGCAGCAGGCCTGCGGCCGTCTCCACGGCGCATCCCTCGGTGTCCGCGGCCGCCACCCGGCCCTCCACAAAGTTGGTCTCGCCCATGAACTCGGCCACGAACCGGCTGCATGGCCGGTGATACAGGTCGCGCGGGCCACCCTGCTGCTCCACCCGGCCGTCACGCAGCACCACCATGCCGTCGGCCAGGCTCAGGGCCTCCTTCTGGTCGTGCGTCACGTACACCGCGGTCATGTGGATCTCGTCACAGATGCGGCGGATCTCGCCCCGCATCTCCAGGCGCAGCTTGGCGTCCAGGTTGGAGAGCGGCTCGTCCAGCAGCAGCACCTCCGGTCGAAAGGCGATGGCCCGCGCCAGCGAGACGCGCTGCTGCTGCCCGCCGCTGAGCTGGTTCGGGCGCCGCTCGGCGTAGGCCTGCATGCGGACCATCTCCAGCGCCTCCATCACGCGGCGGCGCATCTCCCCACGCTCCACCTTGCGCACCTGCAGTCCGAACGCCACGTTCTCGAACACGCTCATGTGCGGCCAGAGCGCATAGCTCTGGAACACCATGCCGGCATTGCGCTTCTCGGCGGGAAGCCGCGTGACGTCGCGGTCCCCGAACAGCACCTGACCGCCCGAGGGCTCCTGGAACCCGGCGATCATCCGCAGGATGGTGGTCTTGCCGCAGCCCGAGGGCCCCAGCATGAAGAAGAGGGAGCCCGCCGGAATCCGCAGGTCCACATTGTTCACGGCCACCACGCCGCCGAACTCCCGCCTGAGCTTGCGAAGGGTGATGGGCAGCACGGGCGAGGCAGGATACCGCCGCCACCTCACGCCGCCGTGCCACCGCCCACGCGCGTGCGGACCCGCATGAGTCCCGGGATGGCCATGCGAAGGCTGGCCTCCATGCCGCTTCGGAGCGCGCGGTCCACCTCGAACGCCGCGGCGCTGCCGTCCACGGCCAGCGTGAGCGTGCCGCCCCGAAGCGTCTCCACGCGCGCGCAGGACTGCAGTTGGGGCGGCGCAATGCGCATCCACGCGTCGGTGGCGGCGCCGATCGACTTCTCCAGCCGCTTCACCTCGCGCGCCATGCGGCCCAGGTCGCCGCCGATGGCGTGCACCGTCTCCGGCCTGGCGCGCCAGCCGGAGAGCCGCTTGAGATGCTCGACGGGATCGTTCACGCGCCCGCACCCACACCCAGGATGCCCTCGGGTAACGGCCGGGCCCGACCCTGCCGGTCCAGGCACGCCAGCGTGGTGGAGCCGCTGCACAGCAACTCGTCCTGGCGGAAGAGCTCGTAGGTGTGCCCGATCTTCACGTGCCCCACCTCCTGCAGCGTGGTCTCCAGGCGGACCAGGTCGTCGTAGCGCGCGGGTCTCCGGTAGTTCAGCTGCATCTTCACCACCGCCAGGAACAGGCCCGCCGCCTCCATGTCGCGGTAGGAGCGTCCGGTGGATCGCAGCAGTTCCGTCCGTCCCATCTCGAACCACACGGGGTAGACCGTGTGGTGCACCACGCCCATGGGGTCGCACTCGCCGTAGCGCACACGGATCTCCAGCGATCCCTTCATGCCCGCCAGCCTAGCGAAGGCCGGCGTGCCGCCCAACTCACTTGCCGATGCAGAAGCGGCTGAAGATGCGGTCCAGGATGTCGTCCGGCGCCACCTGGCCGCACACGCCGCCAAGGGCCTCGACCGCGCCGTGCATGGCGGCGGCCACCAGTTCCTGGGCGGGCACGGCGCCGTCGTCCGGGCCCGGGGCCGCGGCGTCCAGGGCGGCCTGCAGATGATCCAGTGCCTGGGCCACCAGGGCGTGGTGTCGCTCCGCCAGCGCGGGCGCCTCGCCCGCGGCGCCGGCGCCCAGCCGTGCGGCCATGTCGCCGACCGCCGCGCGCAGTGCCTCAAGACCCGTCCCCCGCAGGGCGCTCGTGCACATCTCGCCGGATCGCGGCGCACCGCCACGATCAGCCTGCGTGCACACCCCGATGTCGCTTGGCGACGGGGTCGGGGTCGGTGCCAAGGCCGTGTCGTCGATCCGCCGGCAGTGCAGCGTGATCGTGGCCCGGGCCATGGCGCGCGCCCGCAGGGACTGGGCCAGTCGATCCAGCTCCTCGCCACCCTCCATGGCGCCCGGCGCGTCCACCAGAAGCACCTCGCAGGCGCCACCGGGCACCGGCACCGTCCACGGCTCCACCAGCACGTCACGTGTGGTCCCCCGCACGGGGCTCACCACGGCGCGTGCACGGCCCAGCAGCGCGTTGAACAGGGCGCTCTTGCCGGCGTTGGCCTTGCCCGCCAGCACCACCCACGGCGTGGAGGCCAGCCGCTCCAGCGGCACGTTGCCCTGCACCAGCGACCGCAGCGTGTCACAGGCGGCATGCAACACGTGCCGCAGTTCACCGGCACGAACCGCGATCACGTCCTCCTGGTCGGTGAAGTCGATGCCGGCCTCGAGCATGGCGAGCACGCCGATCAGTTCCTCCATCACCTGCCCCACCAGCGCTCCCAGTCGCCCCTCGCGCAACATGGCTGCCGCCTGCAGTTCCGCGTCGGTGCACGCCGCGATGGTGGCGGCCACGCCCTCCACCTGCTCCAGTGACAGGCGTCCGGCCATGAACGCCCGCATGGTGAACTCGCCGGGTCCGGCGTCGCGTGCGCCCGGAACCGCGTCGCGCACCGCCCGCATGACCAGCCGCACCACATGGGGATTGGCCGGAACCACCCACTCCACCGTGTCCTGACCGGTGTAGCTGCCCGGCCCGGGCATGCACGCCACCACGCACGGCAGCCGCCCCGCCCTGATCCGGATCCAGCCGCTCCGCACGCCCCGCGCGGGCATCGGCCCATCCGGTTCCACGGACCGCAGCGCCGTGAACGCGGCGTCGCCCGAGGCGCGCACCAGGGCCATGCTCCCGCCGGGTGACGTGGCCGCCGCCACGATCAGCTCGCGGCCGGCCGCATCCGTCATGAGCTAGTCACGCTCCTTGAACCGTCGGCCTCGCTGCTCACGCTTCGCCTGGGCTCGCTTCATCGCGGCCTGGTACAGCTTGCCCAGGCGATCCTGCTTTCCCGGCTCGCGCGGCTTGGGCGTGAAGTCCATCTTCTCGATCTGTCGCCGGACCCGCTTGCTCTCCACGATGCCGATGCAGGTGCTGGTCAGGATGTAGAGCGTCAGGCCGCTGGGTGCCATGTAGAGCATGACCGGGAACATGATCACGGTCATCCACTTCATCATCTTCTGCTGCTGCTCCTGCTCGGGCGAGAGCGTGCCCGTGGTGGGCGGAGCCATGTACTTCTGCTGCAGAAAGAACACCACGGCCATCAGCAGCGGAATCACGTTGATGGCGGCAAACTCGAAGGGCCAGGTGAACAGCGGCTTGGAGAAGGTCACGAAGCGGTCCGGCGCGCTCAGGTCGCCCAGGAACTGCCACTCGCCCAGTCGCTGGAACACGCCGAAGAACGCCGGCGTCTGGCGAAGCTCGAACGCGAAGTACAGCACCGCGTACAGCGCGATCCAGATGGGCATCTGCAGGAACATCGGCAGCATGCCGCCCACGCAGCCCACGGGATTCACCCCCTTCTCGCGGTAGAGCCGCAGCTGCTCCTGCTGCAGCCGCTTGGGGTCGGAGGCGTATCGCTTCTGCAGAGCCTCCAGCTCGGGCTTGATGGCCGCCATGCCCTTGGTCACGCGGGCCATCTGGATCTGGCTGTAGCGCGTGATCGGATGCAGGGCCAGCCGCACCAGGATCACCAGCACGATGATCGAGAGACTCCAGTCGAACACCACGTGGTCATGCAGCAGCGTCAGCAGCACCACGATGGCGTTGGCCAGCCACGCGAAGGTGCAGACGCTGCAGCAGCCGCTGATCAGGTACAGGATCAGGCCGTCCATCCGCAGCGACTGGAACGGCTCCTGGCCCTCAAGCAGCCGGGGATCCAGGGGCCCGGCGAACACGCCCATGTCAAAGGCGGCCACCCCGCCCGGCTCCACGGTGACCACCGGACTGCGCAACTCGCTGAAGGCCACCTGCTTGTCCGGCGCGCTCTCCCCGACCGCGCCCCAGACCTCCTGCACGGCTCCCAACGCCTTGGACCCGCCAGGTTGCGGCGCCCAGTCGGCGTGCACGGCCAGCGCAAAGTAGCGGTTGGTGGTGCCGAACCAGGCCAGCTCAAAGGCCTGCTGTCGCTGCTCCTCCTGCGGCCAGAGGATGGCGTTGCCCGCCTCCACCCGCTTGATCACGTCGGCACGGTCGAACATGGCCCCGTGCACGATCACGTTCTGCCGCTGCGGGTCGCGCTGCGCCCCGTACAGGTAGCCAAACTGGAAGCGACGGATGTCCATCATGCCGCCCGCGTCCACGGTCAGGTCGCCGGGGCCGTACTGGATCCACCGCACACGAAGGGGCGCGGCCTGGGCGTTCTGCACCCGCTGTCGCAGCCGCATGTCGAATCCGGGCTTGCCGGGCTCGGGATCCACATAGGTGCGTTGCACGCGTGCCACCACCTGGCCCGAGGCGTCCACGATCTCCGTCCGGAAGTCGCCGGGGCCACTGGCGCCCCACACCGGACCGAACACGCTCACCAGCTGGCCGTTGATCTCCACGAACCGGGCCGCCAGCAGCGGGACCTCGTAGCCCTGCAGCGTTCCCAGCGTCTTCAGCTCGTAGTGGGCCGAGTCGGGCGGCATGGGAGGCGTTGCCGCGGAACCCCGGCGCATCGCCGATCGGTGCGCCCGAGCCAGTTCGCGGTCCACCGCGTTGAACCAGTAGTCGCCGAAGACGATTCGGTCGACGCCGGCGGCGCGCCCGGCGAACTCCAGTTGGAACGCGTCCTTTTCCGGGTCCAGCGATCCCATCGCCGCAAACTGCATGGACAACGCCGTGTCCTGCGGCACGCGGGCCTGGAGCGGTCCCGAGGGTGCGGCCGCGGGCTGGACAGCGTCCGCAGGCGGGGGTGGTGCAGCGGTCGCCGCCTTGGGCACATCCGCTTGGGCCGCCGCCGAAGCGGGCACATCAGGCGAAACGGACTCCGTGCCCTCTGGCGCCGACCGCGGATCCAGTCCACCCGATTTCCTGGCCCCAGGCCCGTAGATGGCCGAGAGCACCACCACGCCCGCGGCCACAAGCACCGCAAGCAGGATGGGCCACTTGGGCTTGGCGCGAGGCTCCATGATCAGCGCCCCTCGAGCAGGCGGTCACCCAGCCAGTCGTTCAGGGCATCGATGGCGTGGATCTTGTCCACCACCTTCTGCACCGGGTACTCCACCCGGTGGAACGACACGCTCCGGGCGGTGTTGGAATCGGCCATGTCGATCACGGCATAGCTGGCCCGAGGATCCAGATCACGCGGCTGGCCCACCGACCCGGGATTCACGATGACCTTCTCGCTCGGGTCGAAGGTCCAGGTGGCGTTCTCCATGTCGGCCGGCCCGTAGAAGCCGTCCTCGGTGAACACGCCGGGCACATGGGTGTGCCCCACCAGGCAGAAGTGCTCGATGCGGCCGAACACGTCGTGCAGCTTGCGCGGCTGGTCATCCGGGAACAGGTACTCGTTGATGGGCCGGCGCGGGCTGCCGTGCACGCACAGGAAGGGCCCCTCCACCACGCGCACGCGCAGCTTGCCCAGGAACTCCCAGTGGCTCACGCCGGCCTGCTCGAACTGCCGTCGCGTCCAGTACGCGGCCTCCTCGGCGGCCTTGTTGAAGTTGGTCGGTTCGTAGAGCACGCCAAAGTCATGGTTGCCCATCAGGGCCCACTTGCAGCGCCGGGCCACCGCGTCCACGCACGCCACCGGGTCCGGCCCGTAGCCGATGATGTCGCCCAGGCACCAGATCTGGTCGCCGGCGGCCGTGTCGACCCGCGTGTCAAGGTCGGTCAGGACCGATTCGAGCGCATCCATGTTGCCGTGAATGTCACTGATGAGTGCGATGCGCACGGGTTGCTCCGTTGGGAGCGGCGATGCTACGGGTGGCCATGGAGGCCGTCAAAGACTCGGCTCATGCGCGGGACCCTCCGCCCTCGACCATCTCCCGGACCACTCGAATCAGCTGCTCGCGCTCGATCGGCTTGGTCAGGTAGTGGCTGCATCCGGCCTGCATGCATGTGCGCCGATCGCCGGACATGGCGTGCGCCGTCAGTGCGGCGATGGGACCGAGCCAACCCTCCTTGCGAAGGCGTCGCGTGGCCTCGTAGCCGTCCATCTCCGGCATCTGCATGTCCATCAGGATCGCCTGGAAGGGCGCGCCTTGTCGCAGCGACGCCATCGCCAGGTCCACGGCCTCCACGCCATTGCACGCCACCACCACCTGCATGCCCGCTCGGGCGAGGTGGTGCTCGATCAGTCGGCGATTGTCGTCGCTGTCCTCGGCCAGCAGCACGCGCAGGCCCCCGCCGGAGTTCGAGGGTTCGGGTCGGACGGCCGGCGCCCCGCCCAGCGTGTCCGCAGGGAGCTGGTCGGTGAACTCCGCGTCCGGCGCGGCACCCAGGCCCACCTCCAGCGTGAAGGTGCTGCCTCGTTCCAGTTCGCTCCGCACGGTCAGGTCGCCGCCCAGCATGCGTGCCAGCCGCCGACTCAGCGACAGCCCCAGCCCGGTCCCGCCGTACTTGCGCGTGGTCGACGCGTCCGCCTGCCGGAACGGACGGAACAGCTGACGCATCTGCTGGGGCGTCATGCCGATGCCCGTGTCGGTCACGCTCACCTGCAGGCGACGCGTGGCCATGGGCGGATCGTCCGGATCCGGATCCAGGCGAGGGTCCGGCGGCTCCTCGGTCACCCGCACCAGCACGCGGATGCCGCCATGCGAGGTGAACTTCATGGCGTTGTCGAGCAGGTTCAGCAGGATCATCCGCAGGGCCGTCGGGTCGCTGCGGACGGTGCGTGGAACCGCCCCCCCAAGTTTCATCCGCAGTTCCAGACGCTTCTTCACCGCCTCCGGTTCCATGGTGACCACCGCCTCGCGGACCAGCTTGAGCAGGTCCATAGGCAGCGACTCCACCACCATGGCGCCGGCCTCCATCTTGGAGATGGTCAGCAGGTTGTCGATGATGTTGCGCAGGTGCTCGCAGTTCAGCCGCACGATGCGCTGCATGCGACGGCGTTCCTCGGGATCCGTGGCCTCGTCCAGCAGCACCTCGATGGCGTTGCCCACGGCCATCATCGGCGTGCGCATCTCGTGGCTCATGTTGGCCAGGAACATGCGGGTGCTCTCGCGGGCGGCCTCGGCCGCAGCCCGCGCCCGCTCCAGGGCCGCGTTCTGGCGCATCAGGTCCTGGCGGACCTGCTCCAGTTCCCGTGCCAGGCGCGACTGGTCGTCCAGCGCGGTGGCCAGCCTGTCGCTGGTCACCGCGGCCTCATGGACCGTCCGCTCGCCGCCGTCGGCAAGGGTCAGGGTGCCGTGCATGCGCGCCGAACCGTCCTCGCCCGCACGAGCCCGGCCGCGAAGCCGCAGGCGGAGCCAGGATCCGTCGGCATGGCGGACACGCAAGGTCACCTCGAACAGGGGCCGGTTGGCCGTGTTGCGCACCATCACGTCGTGGGCGCGTTCCAGATCCTCCGGATGCACCCGGGCGAAGAACGCGTCGATCCGCTCCGGAAGTTCGGGGGCCTGCAGACCCAGCGACTCGCGCACCCGCTGCGAGTACCACGCGGTCCCGGTCCGCCTGTCCCACTCCCACACGCCATGCCCGGCCGCCTCCACCGCGCGGACCACGCGGTGCGGCAGGGACGGTTCGTCGGGCTTGGGTGCGTGCTGCTCCATGGCGTTGCCGCAGGCCGGTGCGGACAAGGCGACATGGCTACGATAGTTGCCCGCGCCGGGCAAGCGATTTCGCGGCCTTTCGCGACAAACTTGCCTCTTGCACACGGAGAACCCCGTCATGGCCACCAGCAGCGCTTCGACTTCGTCCAAGAACCACTTCGACCTGATCGTGATCGGTGGAGGCCCGGGTGGCTACGTGGGCGCCATCCGCGCGGCCCAGATGGGCAAGCGCGTGGCCTGCGTGGAGCGCAACAAGCTCGGCGGCGTCTGCCTGAACTGGGGGTGCATTCCCACCAAGGCGCTGCTGCACACGGCCAAGGTGTACGTGGAGGCCTTCGGCCATGGCGGGGACATGGGTTTCGAGGTGGACCCCAAGGCCGTGAAGGTGAACTGGGAAAAGGTGATCGGCCGCAGCCGCGGCGTGACCACGCAGCTCAACAGCGGCATCGGCTTCCTCTTCAAGAAGAACAAGATCGAGCATGTGCAGGGCCACGCCAAGATCCTGAGCGGCAAGTCGGGCTCGGGCCCCTGCAAGGTGCAGGTCTCGACCGCCGACGAGAACTACTACGCGGGCACGGGCAAGGCGGGCGCTGGCGATCGCGTGATCACCGCGGACCATGTGCTCATCGCCACGGGCGCGGCGCCGCGGCAGCTTCCGTTCGCGCCCAACGACGGCAAGACCATCATCAGCAGCTACGAGGCCATGGTGCTGCCGAAGAAGCCCGAGAGCATGGTGGTGGTGGGCAGCGGCGCCATCGGCATGGAGTTCGCCTACTTCTACAACGCCTTCGGCACCAAGGTGACCGTGGTCGAGATGGTGGACCGCATCCTGCCGCTGGAGGACGCCGACATCAGCAAGGCCGCGCAGAAGATCTTCGAGAAGCAGGGCATCGTGTTCCGCACGGGCTGGGGCACCAAGGCCATCGAGAAGACCGTCAAGGGCGCCAAGGTCACGCTGGAGAGCGCCGCCGACAGGAAGACCGAGACCATCGAGTGCGAGGTGGTGCTGGTGGCGATCGGCGTGCAAGGCCGCACCGATGGCCTGTTCGACGCCAGCCTGGGCCTGAAGATGGACAAGGGCCTGATCGTGACCGACTACCGCGACAGCAAGGACAAGGCCACGTACCAGACCAGCGTGCCGGGCGTGTACGCGATCGGCGACGTGATCGGCCCGCCGGCCCTGGCCCATGTGGCCAGCGAGGAGGCGGTGACCGCGGTCGAGCGCATGTTCGGTCATCACACCATCGGCATCGACTACGACGCCATTCCCGGCGCCACCTACTGCAACCCGCAGGTGGCCAGCGTGGGCATGACCGAGCAGCAGGCCAAGGAGAAGGGCCTGAAGTACCACGTGGGCATGTACCCGCTCAAGAGTCACGGCAAGGCGATCGCCGACGGCGCCAACGAGGGTCTGGTGAAGGTGATCACCAGCGAGCCGTACGGCGAGATCCTGGGTGCGCACATCGTGGGCGAGAACGCCAGCGAGCTGATCCACGAGATCTGCGTGGCCAAGCGACTCGAGGCGACCGCCGAGGACATCATCACCACCATGCACGCGCACCCGACCATGGCCGAAAGCATCCACGAGGCGGTGCTGGCGACGGAAGGTCGGATGATCCACGGCTGAGTCCGTACGAGGGTCCGATACAAGGGACGGGGGGTCCGATACAAGGGACGGGGGGTCCGATACAACGGACGGGGGGCCCGATACAAGGGACGGGTCTCCGTATCGGACCCCCCGGCCCTTCCAGCCCACCCCCCGCCCCCGGTACCCCACCCCCGCCCTCACTCCCACCCCGCGCTCCCCGCCATCCCACCCCCGCCCCGCCTCGTGGCA
>Ga0172372_10008105_pt1 | contig 13975 bp, 9 predicted proteins | sample LakKiv5m_2_FD_114544 | JGI IMG/M metagenome (GOLD analysis project Ga0172372, IMG submission 114544) | Freshwater microbial communities from Kabuno Bay, South-Kivu, Congo - kab_092012_9.5m | ecosystem: Environmental > Aquatic > Freshwater > Lake | place: Democratic Republic of the Congo...
GCATTTGGACGCGACCATCGTGTTGGAACGTTCGATCGCCGAGTTGGGCATCTTCCCGGCCGTGGATCCGCTGGCCTCGACTTCGCGCGCCCTGGCGCCCGAGTTTGTCGGCGCGGAGCACTACGCCGTCGCGCGCGGTGTCCAGAAGGTTTTGCAACGCTACAAGGATCTCCAGGACATCATCGCGATCCTGGGTCTCGACGAGTTGTCGCCAGAGGACAAGCTGACGGTGTCCCGCGCCCGCAAGATCCAGAAGTTCCTGTCGCAGCCGTTCACGGTCGCGCAGCAGTTCACGGGTCGCGAGGGCAAGCAGGTTCCCGTGGCGGAGACCGTGCGTGCGTTCAAGGAGATCCTCGAGGGCAAGCACGACGACGTCCCCGAGAACAACTTCTACATGAAGGGCAGCATCGACGAGATCCGCGACTGATGTCCGGCCCGGAAGGGCAGGGAATCAGTCCGGGGCTCCGGTTCAACAATGGCGGAAACGCCCTGACTGGACGGCAACATGGCTGTACTCAAACTCGAAATCGTCACGCCCGAGGCCAAAGTTTACTCGGATGACGTGGACATGGTCACGCTGCCGGGCGTTGAAGGCGAAATGGGCATCTTCCCGATGCACATCCCGCTCATGACGCAGATCGCCGCCGGCGAGATCGTCGCCCGCAAGGGTGGCCAGGACTACTTCCTCGCTGTGGGCGAGGGGTTCGTTGAGGTCACCGGAGAGCGGGTGGCCATCCTGACGGACATGGCCATCAAGGCGGATGACATCGACGAGACCAAGGCCGAGGATGCGCGCAAGCGAGCCGAAGCCCGGTTGGCCGAGAAGCTCAGCGACGAGGAGACGGCGACCGTTCAGGCCGCGTTGCTCCACTCGCTGACGCAATTGAACGTGAAGCGCCGCCGTCGCGGTTGATTCACGCTCGCAACGACCGGGAGATTTTCCCGGAAGTGAAAGAGGCCGGATCCGCAAGGATCCGGCCTCTTTGCGTAGCAGAAGACGTGAGGAGGCTATGGCAGGAGTGAAGGCCGGTTGCCCCCACCCGGCGAGGCCCATCAGATGCGCCGCGTGAGGGCACGCGGCCTACAGGCGAACCTCAAGATCAATCGCGATCGAAGGAGGCGCGTTCCTCGCCGCGGGGCAATTCGACGGATGGCCGGGCACCTTCCGGATACTCAAAGACCCGGCCCTCGAAATTCCGGATGAGGACCCTCCCCGATTGCCGGGCGATCACGTATTCCGGATTCACTGGAACCTTTCCGCCTCCACCCGGCGCATCAATGACGTATTGGGGCACGGCATATCCGGTGGTGTGCCCACGCAGGGATTCCATGATCTCCAATCCCTTGGCGACCGAGGATCGCAGGTGCGCGCTGCCGGCGATCAGGTCGCACTGGTAGAGGTAGTACGGCTTGACCCGGCAGAGCAGGAGCTTCTGGACCAGTGCCTTCATGACGGTGGGCGAGTCGTTCACGTGCTTCAGGAGCACGGACTGGTTCCCGAGCTGGATGCCGGCGTCCGCAAGGCGTCCCAGGGCTTCGCGGACCTCGGAGGTCAGTTCCCGCGGATGGTTCGTGTGGATGGAGACGAAGAGCGGATGGAACTGCCTGAGCATGGCGCACAACTGGGGCGTGATGCGTTGCGGCAGGAAGATGGGAATGCGGGTCCCGATCCGCAGGAATTCGATGTGCGGAATGGCCCGCAGCCGGGTCAGGAGGTACTCGAGTTTCTCGTCGTTGAACAGCAGCGGATCGCCGCCGCTCAACAGGACGTCGCGGATCTCGGGATGGCTGGCGATGTAGGCGATCTGCCGGTCGAATTCGGGGTGGAAGTCGTATCCGCTGGCATTGCTGACGAGGCGTGACCGCGTGCAGTAACGGCAATAGGCGGCGCACCGGTCGGTCACGAGGAAAAGGACCCGATCCGGGTAACGGTGCACAAGGCCGGGAACAGGGGAATGGCTGTCCTCGCCGCAGGGATCGCTCATTTCCCAGGGAGCGGTTTCGGTCTCCTCGAAGCGTGGGATGACCTGCCGGCGGATGGGGCAGTTGGGATCGTTGGGATCGATCAGGTTGAAGAAGTGCGGCGTGATCGCGAGGGCCAGTTTCGATTGGCCGGCCAGGATGGCTCCCGCTCGTTCTTCAGGCGTGAGCGTCGGGAGGTAACGGGTGAGTTGCTCGACGTTGGTCACGCGGTTCTTCAGCTGCCACCGCCAATCGTTCCAGTCGGTTTCGGACACCTGGGCCCAGGCACCGCGGCCTGACGGGTGAAACCGTTTCAGGGCTGCGAGTTCAGCGTCGCCGGGCGAGGGCTGACTGGAGGACGTCAACACGTTGTCCATGAGCAATGGCGGCCACAGTAAGGGGGGACCGGGGAGCGTCAAGTGATGGGTTCCACGCTGGGGTCCGTTCGGCTCATCTTCCACTGCCCCCGTATCGAACGGGGTGCCGATGTCCCCGTCGCCGTCTCAACTCGTTTTCATGGCGATGAGGACATCGCCACCCCGTCCTGAGCGAGAGCATGGTTGAACCACGCTGCATCCTCGACTCGCCGCTGGGAATCGTCCCGAGTGGCAGGCAGGGTCCGCTTGTGCAAGGGACATCGCCGCATCCGGAGGATGGATTCTACGCCGGCCTCGGTGAATTTGACCGGTTCGAGGAGGTGGCGAGCGAGGCGGTGTACACGGCGGTGCCGTCCACCTGGTGGGTGCTGGTGACGGACGTGCGTGGCAGCACCCAGGCGATCGAGGCCGGGCGGTACAAGGAAGTGAACGCGCTGGGGGTCTCGACCATCACCGCGGTCGTGAACGCCATACCGGACCTGGCATTCCCGTATGTCTTCGGTGGCGACGGTGCGACGTTGGTGATCCCGCCGGGTCGCCTCGAAGCAGCGCGGGCCGCGGCCGCTCAGGCGCTCGCCCTGGCGCGCGATGCGTTCGCGATGGAGTTGCGGGCCGGCCTCGTTTCAGTCGCGGAGCTGGAGGCCTCCGGGGGGCGAGTCCGGGTGGCTCGGTTCCGGATCTCTCCCAAGGTGACCTTGGCGAATCCGAAGTTCGAGCAGGAAGGATCTGCTATGGGCTCCACGAGGCGGACGCCGCGCTGATGACGTGTTTCATCCGGGACTTTGGTGGGGAGCACCTGCACTTCCTCGATGGGAGCAACGGTGGCTACGCCATGGCCGCCCGGCAGATGAAGCAGCAGTTGGGTGTCTAGCGTTGCGCTGCTTCAGCCTTCGAGGCCTGCTTCTTCGCGTAGGGGGAGTACAGGTTGAAGTAGATCGCGCAGAGGGGACGCGGTCCCTCGGTCTGGCTGAGGATCACCGTGACGTGGCGGTCGAGCGCGATGCCATGGCGCAGATCCGGACCGCGCGTGGCGAAGGCCTTGATGGCCTTCTCCAGCAGGGACCGCAGCGTGGTCTCGCAATCCTCGGGAATCTTCTCGATGCACACCACGTGCCGGTCGTAGCTGGCCAGCGCGGCTCGGAGTTCCGGCTCAAACATCTCCAAAGTCAGATCCACGCGCGCAGCCTACCGGGACGCCGGGGCATGTAAAGTCGGAGGGCAGTGCGGATGAGGTGCGGTTCCGGGAGTACCTGGAGCCCCTGGATCGCTTTTTGGAGAACCGGGGGTGGTGGCGGGCGGGTGACAGCGGGCGAACCCGTCGACCGGCCGCGGGCTGGAGGAAATGTATAATATTTAGACGCGACCCCATTGTCCTTCGACCCCATTGTCCTTGCTGGCAGCCTTCGCGGAGCGCGACATGCTCGAAGACGAACGGCCCGCGCTGGGCCGTGTGGCACTTGAAGCAGGTCTCGTCGGCCGAGGCCGTGTGTGGATCCATGCTTCGGGAACCGGGGAGACGCGGTGACGAGGCAAGGGGCGAGTGGGGAAAACTCCACCGGTGTTGCCCTGCGGTGACCGGGGTTTGGTGTTTGTCGGGGGAAGACGGACGAGGGCGGGGGAGAGTGTCCGTTTCCAGAACCCGTTCTCACGGCGTAGCGGCCGACGTGAGGAGGCGGACCTCAAGCATGACAACCTCAAACTCGGGAGCTTCTCCGTCCACAGCCTCCTGACGTCGACTGCTACGCATGACAGGTAGCCGACGAGGTGACGAGGCGGAGGTCCTGGGGATCGGGTGCGATTGACCACAGCCTCCTGACGTCGACTGCTACGCAATCCGGGAAATCCCGTGCACGCGCGGGCGGGGTTGTGGTTTCCTGTTGGGGTGTCGCGTTCAGTGATCCGGGTGGTGGGTGCCCGACAGCACAATCTGAAGAATGTCACGGTGGAGATGCCGCGGGACCGACTGGTGGTGATCACCGGTCCGAGCGGTTCAGGGAAGTCGTCACTGGCGTTCGACACCCTGTTCGCGGAAGGGCAGCGCAAGTACGTGGAGTCCTTGTCGGCGTATGCGCGGCAGTTCCTCGACCAGATGCAGAAGCCGGACGTGGAACACATCGAAGGCCTGTCGCCCGCAATCGCCATCGAGCAACGCACCAGCGGGGCGAATCCGCGATCCACGATCGCGACGACGACGGAAATCTACGATTACCTGCGGTTGCTGTACGCCACGCTGGGGCAGGCGCATGACCCGGAGACGGGGGAGGCGATGAGTTCCCAGTCCGCGACCGAGATCGTGGACCGGATCCTGGCATTGCCGGCGCGCACGAAGGTGATGCTGCTGGGGCCGGTCGTGGACGACCAGCGCGGGGAGTTTCGGGATGTGCTGGAGCGGTTGGCGCGCGAGGGATTCGTGCGGGCCCGTGTGGATGGGCAGGTGGTGGAACTGGTGGCGAACAAGCCGGTGCGGCTGGATCCCAAGGCCCGGCATTCGATCGAGGTGGTGGTGGATCGCCTGGTGATGGCCGAGGGAATCCGTTCGCGTCTGGCGGACTCGGTGGAAACGGCGTTGCGCTGGGGGGAGGGACGGTTGCTGGTGCTGGATCAGGAAGCCGGAGCCGCGTCCGAGGCGTGGCGCGAAACCCTCCACTCGACGAAGATGGTGTCGCGTCGGACCGGGAAGTCCTTCGAGGCGCCGACGCCCCAGCATTTCTCCTTCAACTCGCCACGGGGCGCGTGCCCGGTGTGCCTTGGGTTGGGACAGAAGCACGTGTTCGATCCCGGACTGATCGTTCCCGACGCGACCAAGAGCCTGACGGACGGGGCAGTGCAGCCTTTCCGCAAACTCGGGGGCAAGCGGATGCTCGCCTATTACCAGTCGCTGTTGAACGGCGTGGCGAAGCATCATGGCGTGGGGGCGGACGTGGCGTGGAAGGATCTTCCGGCGAGCTTCCACGAACGGTTGCTGCGCGGGACGGGTGCGGAGGAGGTCGTGTTCCAGGTCAGCCGGGCCGGCAAGAACTCGGAGATGCGCCGACCTTGGGAGGGTGTGATCCCGAACCTCGAGCGGCTCTACACGGATTCGGAGAGCGAGTTCACCCGGAACCGGCTGAAGGCGTACATGACGCTCCAACCGTGCGATGCCTGCCAGGGCCGCCGGCTGCGTCCGGAGCTGTTGGCCGTGACGCTCGAGGTGGATTCGGACGCGGGCCGGTTCCGTCCGACGAACCCGGCGATCCCGGGATTGAGCATCGCGGACTTCTGCGGCCTTTCGATTGCCGACGCCGAGGCGTTCCTGACCGGGTTTCGGATGACCGATTACCAGCAGCGCCTCGCTGGCGAGGTGGTGGGCGAGATCCGGAAACGGCTTTCGTTCATGCGGGAGGTGGGGTTGGGCTACCTCACGCTGGATCGGGAGAGCGGGTCCCTGAGCGGTGGCGAGGCCCAGCGGATACGTCTCGCGACCCAGATCGGAGCCGGTCTGATGGGCGTCCTGTACATCCTGGACGAGCCCAGCATCGGATTGCACCAGCGGGACAACGAGCGGCTGATCGAGACGCTGCGGCGACTGCGGGACATCGGGAACTCCGTGATCGTCGTCGAGCATGATGAGGACACGATCCGGGCGGCGGACCACGTGATCGACTTCGGGCCCGGTGCGGGGTTGCACGGGGGTGAGGTGGTAGGGCAGGGAACAGTGGCGGAAATCCTGGCCAACCCACGGTCCACGACGGGTCGGTACCTATCGGGCGATCTTTCGATCGCGATTCCACGGAAGCGGGTGGCACCGCGGTCGGACAAGGGTTGGCTCGAAATCATCGGGGCGACCGAGAACAACCTGAAGAACGTGGATGTGCGGATCCCGCTGGGGACGCTGACCTGCGTCACGGGCGTCAGCGGCAGCGGCAAGTCGACGTTGGTGGATGACATCCTGCGCCGGGCGATCTTCCGGCAGTGGTACGGCAGCAAGGAGCGGCCGGGGGCGCATCGGGAGATCCGGGGACTGGACCTGCTCGAGAAATGCGTGGTGGTGGACCAGACGCCGATCGGGCGGACGCCGCGGAGCAATCCGGCGACCTACACCGGCATGTTCAACGAGATCCGGGACCTGTTCTCGGGGTTGGCGGCGTCGCGGGTCCGTGGGTACGACGCGGGGCGATTCAGCTTCAACGTCAAGGGTGGGCGCTGTGAGAAGTGCGAGGGGGACGGCGTCCTGAAGATCGAGATGCACTTCCTGCCGCCGGTCTACGTGACGTGTGAAGCCTGCGGCGGAAAGCGCTACAACCGCGAGACGCTGGAGATCACCTACAAGGGATTGAACGTGGCGGATGTCCTCAACCTGACGGTGGATGAGGCGGTGGCGTTCTTCCGTGCGGTTCCGAAGCTCCACGATCCGTGCCGGACGCTGGCGGAGGTGGGGTTGGGCTACATCCGGTTGGGGCAGGCGGCCACGACATTGTCCGGAGGTGAGGCGCAGCGTCTGAAACTGGCGGCGGAATTGTCCCGGCGGCAGTCGGGTCGGGTGCTGTACATCCTGGATGAACCCACGACAGGTCTGCATTTCCAGGACGTGGACCGGTTGCTGCAGGTGCTCTTCAAGCTGCGCGAAAGCGGTAATACGCTGGTGGTGATCGAACATCATCTCGACGTGATCAAGACGGCCGACTGGGTGATCGACATGGGGCCCGAGGGGGGAGCGGGTGGTGGGCGCGTGGTGGCCGAGGGGACGCCCGAAGCCGTGGCGGCCCACAGCGAAAGCCACACGGGGCGTTTTTTGAATCGAATCCTCGGGTTGGATGCGGCGAGGATCGCTAGCCATGTCTGAGTCGGCGCGAGCGGGGTTGCACAGTGCAGGGATACGGATCGGGAGAGGGCTCCGGTCCGTCTTCCTGGCGTGCACGCTTGGGCTGGTGTCTTTGGCGTCGTGGGCTCAGGAGGCAGGACCGGACCGCGTCGCCTTCGATGCCGCGATGCGCGCCTTCGACGCCTCGATGTTTGCCCGGGCAGTGACCGAACTCGAGGCGATGATCCAGCAGTTCCCGGACTCGCCCCTCAAGCCGGCCGCGATGGAGCGGGCGGCATTCGCCCGCGGGGAAGCAGGCCTCGCTTCCGGCCAGTTCAAGCCGGCTGCGGAAGCCTTCAGCGCGTTCCTCAAGGACTACCCGGCATCGACCAACCGATTGCGCGGAGCATTGCGCGAGGCCTACGCATTGCAGAAGGCGGGGGATCTGGCGACGGTGAAGGCACGGTTGGAAGCGGGCGACGGCGTTTTCCAGACGGCTGTGAAGGCGACCGAGTCGCCGAGCGAGTTGATCTTTGCCGGATGGCTGTTGTTGGCCGAAGCACGGCTTGGATTGGGCGATGCGCCGGGTTCCCTGGCGGCCCTTGAGTCGGGGAAGGACACGGCGCGCACCCCGGAGGCCCAGTGGCAACGGGAGCGCCTGCGCCACGACGCAGCCCGCACCGCGGGAAAGGGCGAGGAACGGTTGGCGGCCGCGGAAGCACTGCTCGGGTTGGCATCCAATCTGGATGCCGTTCGGCGGGCTGAGGCGACGTCCCTGGCCGCGCGCGCCATGGAATCCGCCGGGCAGGCCGATCGGGCCGAGGCCTTGTGGGAGCGCAACAGTGAGGCGAGCCTCCCCGCCGAGTACCAGCGGGAGGCCGTCCTCCGGATCGCGGAGCGGCTGTCGGGGCGTCAGGAACTGGCCAAGTCCCGGGCGCGCCTGGAGCGATTCCTCACCGGGCGTCCGATGGAGCCCGTGTGGCATCCGGTACGACTGGCCTTGGGGCAGGTTCTGTTCCGGCAATACGCCGCGGCCCGGGGAACGGTGCCGTTGCCTGCGGAAGTCGCCGCCCTTCCCGGCCAGATCCTCGGCCACGTGGACGCCGTCCTGACCAACCAGCCCACGTCCGACCTGATCGGGCCCGTCCAATATCTGCGGGGGTGGTGCCTCTGGGAGGAGGGCGTCGGTGCGGGTGGCGCGGAACGGCTGAAGGAGTCCGAAGCCGCATTCCGGGTGGCCGCAGCGTTGTTGCCGGTGTCGGCGGAACAGGCCACCGCGCGGTTCAAGCTGGGGGACGTGGCGCTGTTGCGGAAGGAACCGGAGGCGGCCCTGACGAATTACCTCGCCGTGGCGGAAGGGTATGCCGGTGACGCGATGGTCGGGAAGGAATTGCGGCCATTCGCGTGGCAGCAGGCGGTGGTGTCGGCCATTGCCGCCACGAACGCGCCCGCCGCTTCGCGGGCGATGGAGCGCTTGCTGGCCACGAGTCCGGATGCCGAGATTTCCGGGAAGTCGGCGTTGTTGGTGGGGCAATCGTTGATGCGGCAGGGGGAAGGCGGGCAGGGAAGGGAACTGCTGTCGCGCTTCGCGGAACGGTTTCCCGAAGCGGGCGTGACGGCGGAGGTCCGATTGGCACTGGCCGAAGGATACCTCGCCGATCGGCAATGGACGAACGTGCTGCGGGAGTTGGACGGGTGGGTGACGCGATACACGAATCATCCGGCGTTGCCCCGTGCCGAGTACGATCGGGCCATGGCGACCGCCGAGGCCGGAATGGCCACGAACGCGGTGGAGCAGTTCCGAACGTTGGCCCAGCGCTTCGCCACCAACCCGCTTTCCCAGACGGCCCAGTTGTGGTTGGGCGATCACTTCTTCAACCAGGGGGACTTCGCCCAGGCGGAGTTGGCCTGCATCGGCGTCATCACCAACGTGCACTGGAAGGGGACGCGCGCGGTCCAACAGGCGCGCTTGAAGGCCGGGCAGGCCGCCCTCGAACGTCGGCGCGCAACGAACGCCGTGGAGTATCTGCTCGATCTCCTGAACGACCGGACGTCCGCGGAGGAGGAAAGGGCCCCCGCGTACTTCTACCTCGGGGAGGCGCGACTGATGGAGACGCCGGGGACGAACACCCCGCTGAGTTCGTTCGCCTCGGCGCTGGAGGCTTTCCAGGGCGCGGCGCGCTACACCAACGCCCCGATCGTGATCGCGGCCTGGGGCCGCATGGCGTACTGCCACCTGCAGATGGGCGCGCAGACGCCCGTCAGTTACACCCGTGCCTCCGAGCTTTACCAGCGCGTGGCCGATTCGCCTCAGGCAGGAGTTGCCGCCCGGGCAAAGGCACGCATCGGCCTCGGGATCGCCTCGGAACGCATGGCCGTCGGGAAGCCCGTTGTCGAGGCCACCGAACTGCTGGAACGCGCCCTCAAGAACTACCTCGACGTGGTGCTGGGTTCGGGCTTCCTGCGTCCGGGGGAATCGGTTCCGCCGCGGATCCTCGAGGAGGCCGGCGACGCTGCCGGACGCTTGCTGGAGGAGCGTCGGCGATTCGCCGAGGCCGCAGGGTTGTATGAACTTCTCGGTCGCGAATTGCCCGCGAACAAGCCCGTCTGGGACGCCCGGCGCGAGCGGGTCCGGAAACTCCCCGCAGCAGGGGCAGCCGCTTCGCCCTGAACCTCTCGATCCCAGCATGACGACTTCCGAGTCGGTGCTTCGCAGCTGCGGGCCGGCCCGATGGCGACTTTGCCGGCTCCATGCAGTAGAGATCGCCCGCAGACAGGCAGAAACGCGGAGTGGGCTCGCCACTGGGTGACTTGAGGTCGGAGATTGAACGGCCCTTTCTCTCTGCGTTTCCGCGTCTCTGCGCGAGTCATTCCTGGTCTTCCAGAAACATGGATACGGCGGAGCCGCTGGCTTGGCGTAGACTTACCGGCCATCGTTCCAGTGGGAAGTCGCCCGGGGCGGGTTAGCCTGCCGGCCTTGGTGCCCACTCCGGGTGCTCCGCCAACCGATGGAAATCCTGTTCGAACTCCTGCTGGGCCTGCTGGAACTGGTGATGTCCTGCTGATCGGTCCCCTCCACCGATTCTTCTGCGGATACACCTTCGCCCTCGCCCTCGCGCTTGTCCGATTCTTTCTCTCGAAGTGACCCCTGATCGGGTGGATCTGGACACAGCCCCCTCCCGGAACGGGGTGGCGACGTCCTCGTCGCCGTTCCAGAGCCTTTCCCAGATGGATCAATGTCCAGGTGCTCCTACCGTGCTCAGGTCCAGGCGGGTTCTGAACACACGTTGGGTTCCCGCAGAATCAGACCCAGCAAGGGGGACATGAAGTCGGCGAACCCCGGTGACTTGATGCTCATCCTGGACGTCAACTCGTTCAGCCTTGGTCTATGGAGGAATCCTCCACGAGGACAACCCGGTGGGTGGACTTCCATCCCCATCTGGTGCTCAGCGATTCGAGTCAGTCCGCAGATGGCGACAATCCAATCCAGGCACTTGCAGACGCTCTTTGAAGAGACTGCCCTGCGCGCCAAGTCATGGATTCCTTGGTGGGATCATGACGAATTCTGCCGCGGAATTCGCGTGATGAACCGGTTTGGAGGGTTGTTCTAGGCTTTGAATCCGTGCCGTCCGCTCGATCCGTGGTTTCAGGTGCCTCCTGCAGGTTCAACGGTGGCGATGGCACGCCCGGGTCAGCTGAAATGTAGAATATTTAGACGCGACCCCATTGCCTGTTGACCCCATTGCCTGTTCTGGTCGCCGGACCGCGGATGTGTGGGACAGGAAGTGGGGAAGGACAGGATGACAAGATGACAGGATGGATGAGCGTTTCGGATGGGGCTCGTCGTCGTTCGTGGCCTGGTCCTCCAGGCGGGTTGCTTGGCGTCGCAACACCGGTGTTGGGATCCTGGCTGCGTTCAAGGATCCTTGATGAAGTGTCAAACGGACAGATTTGACCCATTTCCAAATCCCACCATTCCCACCTCAGTAGCTCCAGTTCTCGTGACGTACGGGGAGGCGATTCAGGGTGTCGCGGTGTGTTTGCCACCGGGGCATGAAACGTTCCATCAGGGAGAGGAAGCGCTCATTGTGGGTTGGCTCGAGCATGTGGATCATTTCGTGGACCACGATGTACTCGAGGCATTCGCGGGGCTTCTTCGCGAGGTCCGTGTTCAGGCGGATGCTTCGGGTGCTGGGATTGCAGCTGCCCCATCGGGTCTTCATCCGCTGGACGAAGAATCGGTCAACCTTCACCCCGAGCAGCGGTTCCCATTTCGAGATCAATGCCGGGAGTGCTTCCCGGATCTGGGCACGGTACCACGTGTCCAGAAGCTCCACCTTCTTCGAGAGGCTCGTTCCCGGGCGCAGGCGGAGAATGAGTCGGGCGTGGCCCAACTCGACCGATGGTGTGTGGTCTCCTTCGATGAGGTTCAGAAGGTGGCGTCTGCCCCACACGTAATGGCTTTCGCGTTCGAGGAATTCCCGGGGTGTTTCGCGTTCCTGTTCGAGGAGCCTCTGCTGTTGCTGACGGATCCATCCGAGCTTGGAGATGGCAAAGACGCGCAGGGTGTCGAGGCTGAGCCGGACCGGGGCCGCCAGGGTCACACGTCCTGCAGGGGGATGAACGCTCAGGTGGATGTTGCGGATGTCCTTCCGCACGACCTCAACGGCGAGGTCCCCCAAATGGATCTGGCTGCGCATCAGTATTCGGGCTGCGCCTTCACGATCAGGAAGATCCGCTCCACTTCGGCGACATCCTTCAGCTCCTGGAAGAGCGCGGCCTTGATGACCTGTTCCTTCGCGAGGACGCCGCGCCAGGCATTCGGACGTGCGCGCTTTATGGCAGCGTCCAAGCGCAGGGCCAGTTCGAGGGCGGGATCGTTCGTCGTGCGGTAGGGTGTACAGCCGTCCTCCGTTCTCGGCGGTCCAGAGCCCGCCGAAGCCGACCTGAGATTCGAGAACAGGGCCCGCTTCCCGGGCGTGTCGAGTTGCGCTGGGGTGTCGCCCGAGTTGCCGGCCGTGACCGACTGGGCAAGTCCGGCCATCTGGCGGAGGAACTCCTCGTGATCGATCCGTGCCGCCCGGAGATCGGCGAGGATCTCCGCGAGCAGGGCCGACATGGTGTCATAGAAAGCGGGATCGTTGAGGTGTTCGCGAATGATCTTCTTCCGGACGTTGTTGGCGATGGTCTCGGCGACGGCACGGCGGTCCGAACGGATGCCTTTCGGCAGGGTATTGATCGCCTCAGCCATGCCGCTCCCCACGATCAGGTCGAGGAGGCCGATGTTCCCGAAGTTGGAGATGGTCCGCGGCTCGTCGGCTTCGATGTAGGTGTCGATGAGGTGGCGCATGTCGGCCTCGTAGGCCTTGAGGTCAAGTGTTTCGCCGCTGGCGCGACGGATCGCCTCCCGGAGCCGCACCCAGGCGTTCATTTCCTCCCGGATATGACCGATCTGGGCCACGGAATAACCGGCCGTCGGCAGGTCATCGGAGATGTTGGCGTAGGCCCGCAGCAGTGCCGCGGTGGACTTGTAAAGGGCGACGCGCCGGGGTTCGCGCTCCTGGAGGTCCTCCGGCAATTCGGTGTTGCCGCAGAAGTAATGGATGTAGGCGAGGTCATCCCGGGGCGGGAGGACGGGTTCACAGAGGAGGGCGATGGCTTCCCGCGCCGCATCGAGGCGCTCGCGTCCCTTCTTGAGCCGGTCCTGCAACAGCACTTCCGGGCTGGCTCCGCCGGCGGTGTCGTCGAGTTCGGAGGTGTAGACGGCGATGGCGCCCTGGACCTTCCGGAAGAGGTCCTTGTAGTCCACGACGTAACCGAAGTCCTTGTCGTCGCCGTCCAGCCGGTTGGTGCGGCAGATGGCCTGGAACAGGCCGTGATCCTGCATGGACTTGTCGATGTAGAGGTAGGTGCAGCTGGGGGCGTCGAAACCGGTCAGCAGCTTGTCGACGACGATCAGCAGCCGCAGGTTGGCCGGCTCCTTGATGAACCGTTTCTTCGCCTCGTCCTCGTAGGTCTCGGTCCGGTTCATCCCGGGTTTCGGGTCCACGCCCTTCAGCAGCTCCGTGTAGGTTCGGTAGAGGAACTGCTTCTCGGTTTCCGTGTTGGCTCCTGTCTCCTCCAGTGCCACGTCCTGCGCCTGCGGGTTGTAGGAGGTGATGATCGCGCAGCGGCCCTTGAAGACGGTCTTCTGGAACAGTTCAAAGTACCGGCAGGCCTCGTGGATGCTGGAGGCCACCAGCATCGCGCTGCCGCGTTCGCTGGAGAGCCGGGGCTTCACGCTGAAATCGAAGACGATGTCGCTGACCACCCGTTCCATGCGTGACCGGGAGCTGAGCACCTTCTGCATGGTGCCCCATTGCTCGCGGAGGGCGGCCTTCTGCCAATCGTTGAGCCCTTTCGTCTTGGCCGAAAACCACGTGTCGATCCGGTCCTGCGAGCCCAGCGTCTGTTCGATATCCCGCGCCTCGTACACGAGGTCCAGCACCACCTCATCCTCCACCGCCTCGTCGAACCGGTAGGTGTGGATGTAGTCCCCGAAGACCTCCCGGCTCGTCGCCCGGTCTTCCTTGAGCAGGGGCGTGCCGGTGAACCCGATGAACACGGCCCCCGGCAGCAGGGCCTTCATGGTCCGATGCAGCTTCCCGCTCTGGGTCCGGTGGCATTCGTCGACGAACACGAACAACTCGCCCACCGCGGGGCTGGGCCGCTGTTTCAGTTCCTCAATGAAGGAATCGAAGTGGGTCACGCCCTTGTGGCCGAACTTGTGCACCAGGGAACAAAGCAGTCTGGGCTTCGGTTGCCCGAGCTGGGCCATGAGGTCTGCTCCGCTGCTCGTGCGGTAGATGGTTTCCCC
>Ga0172372_10008106_pt1 | contig 13975 bp, 12 predicted proteins | sample LakKiv5m_2_FD_114544 | JGI IMG/M metagenome (GOLD analysis project Ga0172372, IMG submission 114544) | Freshwater microbial communities from Kabuno Bay, South-Kivu, Congo - kab_092012_9.5m | ecosystem: Environmental > Aquatic > Freshwater > Lake | place: Democratic Republic of the Congo...
GGACACGGACACCGACACCGACACCGACACCGACACCGACACCGACACCGACACCGACACGGACACGGACACGGACACGGACACGGACACGGACACGGACACGGACACGGACACCGCCATCGACGACGACGGGGACGGCTACGCGGTGGACGCGGACTGCGACGACGCCGACGCCTCGGTCTACCCGGGGGCGAAGGACCCGGACGGGGACGGCGTGGACCAGGACTGCGACGGCTACGACGGCCCCGCCACCCTGGACCGCGACGGGGACGGGTACGCGCAGTCGGAGGACTGCGACGACGCCAACCCCGCGGTGAACCCCGGCGTGGAAGAGGTGCCCGAGGACGGCACCGACCAGAACTGCGACGGGCTGGACGTGTACCCGACCGTCTACGCCGAAGGCGACCTCATCGTCAGCGAGGTCATGAACGACCCCGACGCCGCCGCCGATGCCAGCGGGAAGTGGTTCGAGGTGTACGTGCAGGCGGGCGCCGGGGACCTCGCCGGGCTCACCATCACGACCGACGCGGGCGACTCCTGGACGGTGGACGTCTCGATCCCGGTGACCGCCGGCGAGTTCGTCGTCCTGGGCGCCAGCACCGACCTCGCCGACAACGGCGGGGCGACGGTGGACGTGGCCTGGGCGGGCCTGGACCTGGGCGGCGACGCCGACGGGCTCACCCTGACGGACGCCTACGGCACCGTGGTGGACAGCGTCTCCTGGGGGAGCGGCGCCGGCTTCCCGGATCCCACCGGCGCGTCGCTTACCCTGGACCCCGGTTCCTACTCGGCGAGCGCCAACGACGACGGGGCCAACTGGTGCGAGGCGTCCTCGAGCTTCGGCGACGGCGACCTCGGCACCCCGGGCGCCGCCAACGACGGCTGCGCAGGCGGCGTGGACGCCGACGGCGACGGCTACTTCACCCCGGCCGACTGCGACGACACCGACCCCGCCATCAACCGGGGCGCCACGGACACGCCGGACGACGGGATCGACCAGGACTGCGACGGCACCGACGCCCACATCCCGGTGCTGCTCGCCGTGGACGACCTCGTTGCGGGCGACCTCATCGTGGTGGAGGTGCTCCAGAATCCGGACGACGTCACCGACGAGCTCGGCGAGTGGTTCGAGGTCTACGTGGACACCCTGGACCAGGTCGATCTGGACGGGCTCGTGGTCAGCGACGACGGCACGGACGTGTTCACCGTCAGCGGCAGCCTCATCGTGGACCCGGGCAGCTATGTGGTCTTCACCCGGAACGGCGACAGCGCCACGAACGGGATGGTGACGGGCGACTACACCTGGGGCACGGGGCTGAGCCTGGGCAACGACGCCGACGAGCTCGTGCTCTCCAACACCGCCGGGGAGATCGACCGGATCGGCTGGGACGGCGGGACGACCTGGCCGGACCCCTCCGGCGCGTCGATGAACCTCTCCTCCGACTCCTTCGACGCCTCCGTCAACGACGACGGCGCCTACTGGTGCGAGGCGCCCGGCCCCTGGGCCGGAGGCGACAGCGGCTCCCCGGGCACGGCCAACATCCTCTGCCTCGTCCCGGTCACCGACGACGACGGTGACGGCTGGGCCGCCGAGGACGACTGCGACGACACCGACGCGAGCGTCTTCCCGGGCGCCCCGGAGACCGACGGCGACGGTGTGGACTCGAACTGCGACGGCGACGACGACAACACCGGCCCGGCCCCCCTCCCCGTGGACGACGCCCGGGTGGGTGGGATCATCGTGAGCGAGATCATGAAGGACCCGGACGGGGTCTCGGACAGCGCAGGGGAGTGGCTGGAGATCTACAACACCACCGGGCTCTCCTGGGAGCTCGAGGGGCTGGAGGTCTCCGACGCCGGCGGCGACAGCTTCACCGTGAGCGGGAGCCTGGTCATCGGCCCCTACGAGTGGATCGTCTTCGGGGTCGACGACGACCTCGCCACCAACGGCGGGGTCACCGTGGACTACGTCTGGTCGGGCTTCGAGCTCGGCAACGACGACGACGAGGTGGTGCTCTCCAACTCCACCAGCGTCATCGACGAGGTCGCCTACGACGGCGGCAGCAGCTTCCCCGACCCCACCGGCGCCTCGCTGAGCCTGAACCCGGTCCTCTACAACAGCAGCGCCAACGACTCCGGGTCCAGTTGGTGCACCGCCACCTCGTCCTGGGCCGGCGACGATCTGGGCACCCCGGGGAGCGCCAACGACGGCTGCTGAGCCACCGCGATAGGGCGAGGGGGATGCTCCTCGCCCCCCCCACCCGCGCGTGAGCGCGGGCCACTGGCTGCGCTGGCTCGAGCGCCGGGCCCCGACCCCCACCGACGAGCCGGGGCAGGGCGCGTGGCGCGTCACCTTCCTGGGCACGGCCGGGTTCCTGGTCGAGGCTCCGGGGCGGCGCTTCGCCCTCGACCCGAACCTGACCCGCCCTGGGCTCCTCCGGTCCCTCTTCGGGCGCCTGGTCCCGGACGAGGCGGCGCTCCGGCGCCACCTGCCCGAGGTCGACGAGGTCCTGTGCGGCCACGCCCACCACGACCACGCCCTGGACGGGCCGGTCGTCGCGCGCCAGACCGGCGCGCGGCTGCTCGGCTCCGAGGCGGTCATGAACCTCGGCCGCGCCGCGGGCCTGCCCGAGAGCCAACTGGTACGGGCCGACGGTCCCATCGCCTGCGGGCCCGGCCGAGCGGTGCCCCTGGCCTCCCGTCACGGCAAGGCCCTGTTCGGCCGCGTCCCCCTCCCCGGCGACATCCCGGCTCCTCCCGCGTGGCCCCCCCGGCTCTGGGACATGCGGCACGGGCAGGTCTACAACTGGCGGATCGAGCTCGGCGGGGTCTCGCTCATGCACGTGGACTCGGCGGACTGGGACCCGGCCGGGCTCGAGCCGGTGGACGTCCTCTGCCTCTGCGCCGTCGGCCGGCAGTACCGGCCGGACTACACCCGGGGCATCGTCGCGGCGACCCGGCCGAAGGTGGTGATCCCCTGTCACTGGGACGACTTCTCCCTCCCCTTCGACACCCCGCCGCGCCAGCTCCCCGGGGTGGACGTGGAGGGCTTCGTGGAGGAGATCCGCGCCGCCGGCGCCCGCGCCGTGGTCCTGGGGCTGGGCCAGACCTGGCGCTTCTGAATCAGGACGGGCCGGAGCCCTCGCCGGCCACCTCCACGACGGCGCCGTAGAGGATGCGCAGCCCGTCGCGGAGGTTCTGCACCGAGACCCGCTCCCCGTGCCCGTGCATGGTCTCGGCTTCGGCCTGGGTCAGCTCGAAGGGCACGAACCCGTAGGCGTTCACCCCGAGGGGGCGGAGGTAGATGGAGTCGGTGAAGCCGACCGAGAGCACGGGCCCGGCCACGGCGTCGGTCCGCTCTCCGACCGCGTGCCGGGCGAGGGCACGGAACAAGGGCGTGTCCATCGGGCTCGCGTTCGCGGGCTCGGCGTCCTCCACCTCGAAGCGGATGGCCGGGTCGTCCACGAGGGTCCGGAGCCGGTCCACCACCGACTCGGGAGTGGTGCCGGGGAGGAGCCGGCAGTCCAGCGTGGCCCAGGCTTCGCTGGGGAGCACGTTGGTGGAGCCCCCGCTGCCCCCGACCCCGGTGATGTTCACGGTGTCGGTGAGGACGGCCCGCGTGCCCGACACGCCCATGAGCCGCGGGATCACCGCGAGGCGGGCCAGGGGCCGACTGCGCAGCACGAGGCGCTCGAGCCCACGGCGTCCCGCCCCCACCGCGTCGAGGAGCCCCCAGACCGCCTCGTCCACCTTCGGCCGCTTCGGCATGGCCTCGATCCGGGCCAGCGCCCGGGTCAGGACCGCGGGAGCCTGGCTGGGGTCGGGTCGCGAGCCGTGGCCGGCGGGGCCGGACGCGATCATGCGCAGCCACAGCACCCCCTTCTCGGCCACCGAGATGGCGAACACCGTCTGGCCCTCGAAGAACACGTCCTTCAGGCCGAGCCCCCCTTCGTTGATCACGTCGGCGCAGCCGATCTGATCCCACCGCTCCACCAGCGCCTTCGCGCCGCGGTTCCCGACCTCCTCGTCGGCGACCGCGAGGAGGATCACGTCGCGCCGAAGCGCCACCCGGTTGCGCTGCAGCCACACGAGCGTCATCGCCTCGAGCGCCCCCATCCCCTTCATGTCCAGCGCCCCGCGACCGAAGACGTAGCCGTCGGCCACCGTCCCCCCGAGCGGGGGCCGGTGCGCCGGCCAGAACTCGGGCTCGGAGGCGACGACGTCGATGTGGGAGAGGAGGCAGAGCGGCGGCTCGGTCCCGGCCCCCTTCACGCGCGCGACGAGCGAGGCGCGGCCTTCGCCGTGATCGATCACCTCCACCGGGATGCCCTCGGGCTCGAGCACGCGGCGGAGGTACGCCACCCCGGCCGCCTCGTTCCCGGGGGGGTTCACCGTGTCCACCCGGAGGTACCCGGAGAGCACCCGCGCGAGCTCGTCCCCGGCGGTGGTCCAGTCCATGGTGGGCGCGGCGAGGGCGAGTCCGAGGGCGAGCAACATGGCCGGCGTGCTATCGCGCTTCCCCTCGCGGCGGTCGGCCTCCTCCTCCTGCCCGGCTGCGCCCCGCTGCCGTCCGCGCCGGGCGAGGTGGACCGGGCGGCGGGCTGGATCTGGCGCTCCCTCCCCGACGCCGCCGACGCCGAGCTCGCCGCCGCCATCGCCGAGCTCGACCCGACCGTGGCGGAGCTGGCCGGCGACGAGGGCTCCTGGGAGGGCACGCTCGCCGCGCTCGACCCGGCCCTCGACACCCTGGACCCCGCCCCCTCCGCCTCCGACCCGACCCAGGCCGCCGGCCTGGTCCGGTCGGGCACCCTCCCCTGCGCGCTGGACGTCCTCGCCGAGCTCGCCCTGGTCGACCCCGCGGCGCTCTACCCCCACGCCTTCCACGAGTGGAGCCGGGAGTGGCGGAGCCCGGCGGAGGACTGGCCCGGCACGCCTCGGCTGGACTGGCACGCCGCGTGGACCGGCCCGCTGGGGATCCACACCTACCGCGCCCGGGGGGATGGTTCGCTCCGCTGGGTGGAGGCCGTGCCCGGCGCCCCGGTGGGGCGGCTGCTCCTCTCCCGGGGCTGGCTCGCCGCCCCCGCGGAGGTGGACGCCGACGCCTCGCTCGCCCAGGACTGGAGCCTGGAGCTGGCCTGGGAGGGCGAGGACGGCGCCACCCGTCACGCCTGGCTCCTCTGGCGCGAAGCCGACTACGGCCTCGGCCTGGACACCTCCGACCTGGAGATCCAGGCGGCCCTCCTGGACGGGCTGGACCGACGGGACCGCGCGCTCGCCGACGCCTGTAGGACCTCCCCCTGATTGCCGCGCCCTGCGACGGCAGGGTACATCCCCCCCGCTGACGGAGCCCGAATGCTGTACGCCCTCACCCCCCTCCTCGTCGCGGTTGCCCACGCCGAGGGAACCACGTGGTCCTACGCGGGGCCCGCGGGCCAGTCCGAGGCCAGCCTGGACGCGCTCGTCCAGAGCATCCTCGCCGCACCGGACGCCAAGCACCACCTCTGGCAGCCGGGGTGGCCGGACTGGAAGAGCTGGCAGGACGTCCCCGAGGTCAAGGCCGCGGTGGAGAAGGCGCGGGCGCCGAGCGCCCCGCCCCCGCCGGCTGTGGAGGCGACCTGGTCCTACTCGGACGGCGGCGCCCCGCTCCAGTTGAAGACCTCCGAGGTCCAGGCCCGCATGGCCGCGAATCCCGCCGGCCGCCACCTCGTGTGGCAGCCGGGGATGGCAGACTGGGTCGGCGCGTCCACGCTGCCGGCGTTCGCCGCGCCCCCGGTGGCCGCCACCGCGCCTCCGCCCCCGCCGACCGTCGCTCCGCCCCCGCCCCCGGGCCCGCGTTCCGACTCCGGCCCCGGCTCCGGCATGGAGGGGGGCCCCCCCCGTCGTGGCCGCGAGGGGCCCGGCGGCGAGGCCGGCGGCAAGCCCACCGCGCGCGTCGGCGCCGAGGTGTGGGTCGGATTCGGCGCACGCGTGGAGTCCGGCGTGCTGCCGGACGACGGTGAGTCCACCGAACCCACCCCTGGGACCACCTCCTTCGGCGCCGAGACCACCCGGGTGCGGCCCTACGCCAAGGGCAACCTCGGCGAGCACTTCGTGGCGAAGGTCGCGATCGACGGGGGGCAGGATTCGTCCGGCTCCGGCTGGGACCTCCACGCGCACGAAGCCTGGGTCCAGGGCGGCTTCGAGACCGGCTCGGCGAGCCACCACATCCGGGTGGGCGCGCAGGAGACGGTCTTCGGCACCCGCGACTTCTTCGAGGACCTCGACAACTACTACCTGGGCGGCGAGGCGGCCCAGAGCCTCCCGCAGCGCTTCGGCGCGCTCTACGGGGAGGACCTCGGCCTGGCCTGGCACTCCGGGGTGGACGAGATGTTCGGGGTGGACGTCCAGGTCACCAACGGCTCCGGCGTGGAGCACCTCGCCGACGACGGCGCGGTGGACCTCGTCGCCCGCGTCTCGGCGCGGCCGGTCAAGGCTTTCGGGCTCTCCGGCTCCATCCTCACCGGGGCACGCCAGGTGGAGAAGGAGACCGCGCGGCTCACCGCCGGGAACGTCTCCGTCGAGGTCGCCGCCGGCCCGGTCCGCATCCTGGCCGAGGGCATGATGGGCGCCCAGGGCAACGCCGCCTTCAACTACCCGCTGGCGGGGGCGCTCGGCGCCGCGGCGGTGGATCTGCCCATGAAGGGGGCGCTCGACCACCTCGGCCTCGTGGGTCGGTTCGGCTTCTACGACCCGGTGTTCGTGTCGCGCGAGCTCCGAGAAGTGCCGGACGCCGTGAGCTCCGGCGCCGCCGCGGTGAACCTGCACTGGAAGACGGCGCCGCGCTCACACGTGCTGACCGGGCTCGCCTGGGAGATGATGTTCCCCAGCGACGCCACCGTGCCGATCACCCAGGCGATCACCCTCCAGTTCGCGGCGAAGTACTGATCCTCGCGGGCCTCCTGGCGGGCTGCGGGCTCCGTGACCTGCTCCCGGGCCCGCCGGTCCTCTCGCCGACAGAGCGCGCGGTCTACGACGCGCCCGTACCGTCGGGGGCGACCTACACCGGGGCCCCGGTCGTCGGCCCCTGGCCCGTCGTCCCGGTACAGGTCTGGGGCCTGCGCTACGCGCTGGACGTGGTGGTCGAGAGCCGGCATCCCTCCTGGATCATGCACGAGTACGCCCGGGTGGAGCTCCCCTCGGGCGTGCTCTGGCTGGCCAAGGACGCGTCCCCGGACGGCCTGCAGACCATCACGGCCGACGTCCCGGACATCGAGTCCTGGGTGCCGGAGATCCCCGTCCCCCGGGTACGCGGCCCGGTCGAGGTGGTGGACCGCAGCGACGCCGACCGCGCCGACCTGCACGTGCGCTACCGGAACCCCGAAGGCGCCGAGGTGGACCTGCGCTACGTCGGCCAGCGGCCCACCCGGCCCTCCTCGCCCCGGAACGGCAACACGATGGGGCACTCTCGGCAGTCCCTCGCGGCGCTCCTCGACCTCTACCTGTTCCGCCCGGGGGGCGCGGTGACGCTCAGCATCGGCGGCGTCGCCACTCCGGTTCGCCGGTTGTGGGGCATCTACCCGATGAAGTTCCTCCTCGCCCAGACGCAGGGAGGCATCGCCGTCGCCGACTTCCGCCAGACGTCGGCGGAGGGCGGTTCGGGCGAGGGCTTCCAGTTGGAGCGCCCGGGCTCGCCCGAACCCTGGCCCACCCGGGCCCAGGAGGCGTGGCGCTGGGAGGCGGACGGGCGCTGGATCCGTCGGGACGGCCCGGTCACCACCCTGCGCTACCACTACGTGGACGGCGAGCTGGACCGCGCCCAGGTGTGGCAGGCGGGCGACGAGCGACGCCCCATCGTGGACGTGCTCTTCCGCCCCGCGCTGCCCGACGTGAGGCGGCCCTTCACGGGCGAGGTGGTGTCCAGCTTCGCGGTGGACGTGAACGACCAGCTCGGCCACGGCGTGGGCGAGGTGCGCTGCCGCTGGGAGGGCGACGAGGTGCGGGTCGAGGTGCGGCCCACCGCCCCCCACTGGTTCGCCGACCGCCCGATGGACACCCACATCCGCTACGAGGCCGACACGGCGCTGGTCCGCACCGTCCGCGTGGGGGCGACCCCGGCGCCGCGATAGGAGCCGGCCCCGCCCCGAGGCCCCCGTGCTCCAGATCGCCGACCGCAGCTTCTCCTCCCGCCTGATCCTCGGCACCGGGCGCTACCCGAGCTTCGCCGTGATGCGGGACTGCCATCGCGCCAGCGGCACCGGAATGGTGACCCTCGCGATCCGGCGCGTGGACCTCAAGGCGCCCGCCGGGGAGAACATCCTGGAGTTCATCGACCGGGAGCAGATCCACCTCCTGCCCAACACGGCCGGCTGCTACACCCCCGAGGACGCGGTGCTCACCGCCCGCCTGGCCCGCGAGCTGCTCGGCACCAACTGGATCAAGCTCGAGGTCATCGGGGACCCGGACACGCTCTTCCCCTGCGCGGAGGGAACGCTGGAGGCGGCGCGGGTGCTGGTGAAGGACGGCTTCGTCGTCCTCCCCTACGTCTCGGACGACCCGGTGCTGTGCAAGCGCCTCGCGGGCATCGGTTGCGCGGCGGTGATGCCGCTCGCGGCCCCGATCGGCTCCGGCCTCGGCATCCGCAACCCCACCAACCTCCAGATCATCGTGGAGCAGGCCACCGTGCCGGTCATCGTGGACGCCGGCGTGGGGACCGCCAGCGACGTGGCCCTCGCGATGGAGCTCGGGGCCGACGCGGTGCTGCTCAACACCGCGGTGGCGGGCGCGACGGACCCGGTCCAGATGGCCACCGCCATGCGCCTCGGGGTGGAGGCCGGATGGACCGCGCGCCACGCCGGGCGCATCCCCCGGAGGCTCTACGCGACGGCCTCGAGCCCGATCGCCGGGGTGATCGGCACGTGATCCCCGCGCTGCTGGGCATCACGGACGGCCGAGCCGACCTGCGCCCACGTTGTCTCGCCGCCGCCGAGGCCGGCCTCCCGGCGCTCCTGGTGCGGGAGGCCGCCGTCCCCGACGAGCTCTTCGACCTGCCCCTCCGGCTCGTGCTGCACGCCCGGATGGAGGGCGCGCTGGCCGCGGCCTCGGCGCTGGGCTTCGGCCTGCACCTCCCCTCGGGCGCGGACGTGGCCGCCACGCGCGCCCGCTTCGGGGGGCTCCTGGGGGTGAGCTGCCACTCGCGCGTCGACGCACGCGCGGCTCGCGCCGCCGGGGCGGACTACGTCCTCCTCTCCCCCATCTACGCGCCCTCCTCGAAGCCGGGGGACGTCCGGCCTCCGCTGGGCCCGGCCGCCCTCTCGGGGCTGGACGCGGCGCTCGCGCTCGGCGGCGTCACGCCCGCGCGGGTGCCGGCCTGCCTCGCGGCCGGCGCGGCCGGGGTGGCCGTGCTGGGGGGCATCTTCGGCGCCGCGGACGTGGGCGCGGCGGTGGCCGCCTACCTCGCCTCGTTGCCGAAGGACCAGACGTCGGCGTCGTAGCAGGCCCCGTCGGCGATCTCCTCGCAGGAGGCCGACCCGAGGCAGCTCAGCTCCTCGTCGAAGGCTCGGCGCAGCTCGGCGTCCGTCCACCGGTCCAGGAGGCTCTGCTGGTCCTGGCAGGAGAGCTGGCACTCCAGCGCGGTCATCCGGGTGGTGTCCAGGTCGGGGCAGTCCACCAGCTTCTCGCACACCTGCTCGCAGGTGGGGGTGCAGCCGGAGACCCAGAGGACGGCGAGCGCCAGTGCCCGGCCCGCCCGGAGCGGGCTAGAAATTCGTGGTGGGCGCACAGTAGTTCGACTTCAGCAGGTCACAGGCGGTGTCCGCGATGCAGTCCATCCACGCGGCGGCCTGCTGCTCGTTGTCGATCGAGACGTCGTCGGTGCCGGAGCTCCGCTCGTCGGGGTTGTAGGAACCCAGCTCGCCGCTGCGCGCCAGCGCGTACTGGCAGTTCGCCACGCAGTCGTCCGTCATCTCCTGGGCGGTGCGCCCGGGCACCACGATGGCGCACTGGCCTTCACTCTCCCCGAAGAGCTTGTCGCAGCTGGCATAGCAGTCCTTCGCCGGCTCGCCGCAGCTCGTGACCAGAGCGAGCGAGGTGAGGAGGCCGAGAAAACGCATGGCTGGCTCCGCGGGACCGGCAAGGTACTTGGAGACTCGGCCCCGGTCAATGCGCGTCCTGCACGTCACCCCCTACTTCCCCCCCACCTGGGCCTACGGCGGCATCCCCCGCGTGGTGCACGCGCTCGCCCGCGCCCAGGTGCGGTCCGGGATGCAGGTACGGGTGTGGACCACGGACGTGTACGACGGCGCGAGGCGGTCCGGGGTGCCGGCCGAGCGCGAGCTCGACGGCATCGAGGTCGTCACCACCCGGGTCGCCTCGAACCGGCTCGCCTGGGCCCACCAGCTCTTCCTCCCCCTGGGGGGCCCGCCGCTCGACGGGGTGGACGTGGTCCACCTCCACTCGCACCGCAACCTGCTCAACGCCCGGAGCTTCCGAGCCGCGCGCCGCCGCGGGCTCCCGGTGCTGCACACCCCGAACGGGACCGCCCCCCGGCACGAGCGCAAGCCCGGCCTCAAGCGGCTCTGGGACCCCCTGGTGGACGGGCATGTGCCCTTCGAGGCCGATCGGGTCGTCGCCACGAGCCGGGCCGAGGTCCGCCAGCTCCTGGGGCTGGGGGTCCGCGCCGAGCGCGTGGCCCGGATCCCCAACGGGCTCTGGCTCGAGGAGTACGCCGAGCTCCCGCCCCGTGGCGCCTTCCGCGCCCGCCACGGTATCGAGGGCCCGCTCGTCGCCTACCTCGGGCAGGTGAGCCCCCGAAAGGGGGTGGACCACCTCGCCGCGGCCTTCGCCCGGCTCGGGCGCGGCACCCTGGTGGTGGCGGGTTCCCCGCGGGGCATGGACCTCCCGCAGGGCCCGGGGATCCTCACCCCGGGCACGCTCGAAGGCCCCGAGCGGCTCTCCCTGCTCGTGGACGCGGACGTGCTGGTGTACCCCTCCACCGCCGAGGTGTTCGGGCTCGTGCCCTTCGAGGCGCTGATGTGCGGCGCCCCGGTGGTGGTCGGCGGCGACTGCGGCTGCGGGGAGCTGGTGGCCGAGGCCGGCGCCGGGCTCCTCGTGGACCACGGCGACCCGGAAGGGCTCGCCCGGGCCATCGACCGGCTGCTCCAGGACCGGGGCGAGGTGGAGCGCATGGTCACCCGCGGGCGGGCGTGGATCGAGCGGAACCTGGACCCCGCCGAGCTCGCCGACGCCCACCGGCGCCTCTACGCCGAGGTGCTCCGGTGAGCCGCGGCGGCGAGCTGCTCCGCGGGCTGGTGCTCGTGCTGGCGGTGGGCGTGGCCTACGCCGTGGCCGTGGACGCCCCCTTCACCTACGACGACCGCATCGAGGTGATCGGCAACCGCACCATCCGCTCGCCGTCCGAGTGGGCGGCGATCGCGGGCTACCACCCCAACCGCCCCGTGCTCATCGCCACCTACGCGGCGAACTGGGCCTGGGGCGGGTTCGACCCCACCTCCTACCACCTCGTCTCCTTCGCCATCCACGCCCTGAACGCGCTCCTCGCCTGGCGGCTGGCAACCCGCCTGCTCGACGCCGAGCGGGCGCTGTACGTCGCGGCGGTGTGGGGGCTGCACCCGATGTGCACCGAGGCGGTCACCTACGTGACGGGCCGCTCGGACGCGCTCTCCGGCACCTTCTGGCTCCTCGCGCTCATCGGCTGGATCGACCACCGCCGGGGCCGCAGGGGCCCCGGGCTCACCCTGGGCGCGGCGCTGGCGGCGCTCCTGACCAAGGAGATCGCCGTCCTCCTCCCGCTGGCGCTCTGGGCGACCAGCCGCTTCGCGCTCGCCGACCGGGTGGCGTGGCGGCGTTGGCTCCCCTTCGCCGGCGGCGTCGCGCTCATCGTCGCGCTCCGGGTGGGGCTGTGGGGGTGGCCCGCCCCCGAAGTCCCACGCTCGCTCGTGGCCCAGGTGCTCTCGCAGGCGGAGGCCTGGTGCGTGTACCTGCGCCTCTGGCTCTTCCCGGTGGGCCAGTCCGTCCTCCACGACTGGCCCGGCGAAGCCCGGGCGCTGGGCGTGGCCGCGCTGGTGGGGTGGGTCCTCGCGGTGGGGGTCCTGGCCCGCCGTGGGGGGCTCCCCGCGGTGGGCTTCGCGCTCGCGGCGGCGTGGCTCCTCCCCTCCTCGCTGGTCCCCCTCAAGGAGGTGCTCGCCGAGCACCGGAGCTACCTGGCGGGGCTCGGCTTCGTGCTCGCGCTCGTGGGAGGGCTCCCGTGGCATCGCGCCGCATGGGTCCTGGTCCCGGTGCTCGCGGCCGGGACCGTGGCGCGGAACCTGGAGTGGACCGACGAGCCCACCCTCTGGCGCGGCGCCACCGAGCAGAACCCCGGCTCCTTCGAGGCCTGGTACGGCTACGGAGACGCGCTGCGCTTCGCCCAGCGGCACGCCGAGGCCGAGGCCGCCTTCGACCGCGCCCTGGAGCTCCGCCCCGACGACGTCAACGCCCTGGTGAACCGGGGGATCTGCGAGGTGCAGCAGGACCGCCCCGAAGAAGCGCGCGCCACCTGGCAGCGGGCCCTGCGGGCGGACCCACGCTCGTGCTCGGCGCACAACAACCTCGCCGCCCTGGACCTCCGGAGCGACGCGCTCCCCGCCGCGGCCGCGGGCTACGCCTCCACCCTGTACTGGTGCCCCGGCGACCTCGTGGCGCTGCGGGCCCTCGGCGGGATCTACGAGGAGATGGGGGACTACCGCCGCGCCGCCGAGATGCTCAGGCGCTACGCCGAGCTGGCTCCACCCGGCACCGAGCGGGACGACGCGGAGCGGCGCCTGCGGCGCATCGCGCCCTGACGCGCCGGCTCACCGCGAGGCGAGGATCCGACCGTCCACCAGGCGGAAACCGTTCGGGACGTTGGCCGCGAGCCAGCCCTGCGGGTCCTCCGTCGACCATCGGCGCTGGGCGAAGATCTCCGCCAGCCGGCCGCGGATCCGGGTGGACTCCTCGGTGGGCGAGAGCAGCGCGGCCAGCAGGTGGGGGCGGGCGCCGTCCCCGTCCTGGGCGGCCAGGGCCTCCACCGCCCCGTGCCGGACCCCCTCGTCGAAGTCGACCAGGAAGCGGGCGGCCGCCTCCACGATGGCCGCGTCCTTCCGCTCGGCGAGATGGAGGAGGAGGTTCCGCTTCTTCTCGACCTTGAACTCCTCTTCGACCCGCTCGATGGCGAGCAGGTCCAGCAGCAGGGCGGTGCCGGCGGCGGCGCCCTCCACCCGGTCCACGAGCTTCAGCGGCCACTGGAAGGCCGGCGTGCTGCGCGCCTGCTCGCGCGCCACCGCGGCGGCCCGCGCCCCGTGCTCCACCAGGAGCCCGAGGACCTTCTCCTTCTCCTTGTGGTCCTTCAGGGTGTGCTCGAGCTGGAGCCCGAAGCGCCCGAGCAGGAGCCTCAACGCCTCGTCGGAGCCGTTCTCCGCGAGCCAGTGGGCCGAGGCCTCGCGATCGTCCGCCTGGGCGTCACGGTCGGCCACGCGCCGGCCGTGCCGCTTGAGTTGACCCGCCGCGCCGCCGAACAAGGAGTCGAAGATACCCATCACGCTTACCCGGACGGCCCGGAACCTTAGCCACCGTCCCCCGCGTCGGGAAGGGGGGACCGGAAGGCCAGGCCCAACGCGACGGACCAGTCGGGCGCCGCCGGTGCCAGGCCCAGTTCGAAGGCCGCCGTCCCGCGCAGCCGGCCCCCCGCGTCGGCGGCGATCCCCAGCCGGGGCCGACTGGGGTTCCGGCTGGTGGGCAGGTCCCAGGTGAACGCGGGGGCGACGGCGACGACGGGGGTGCTCCAGCCGAGCTCGGCGCGCACCATCGGCACGTCGTCCTGGTTCGCGTAGCGGAGCGGATTCCCGAGGATGGCGAGGCCGACGGCGGCGCCGCCCCACCACGGCCCGTGGGCCGCCCGCAGCCCCGCGCCGAAGAGGAGGTCCGTCTCGTCGGTGCCGAGCTCGCCTTCGTCGGCGGCCGA
>Ga0172372_10008107_pt1 | contig 13975 bp, 16 predicted proteins | sample LakKiv5m_2_FD_114544 | JGI IMG/M metagenome (GOLD analysis project Ga0172372, IMG submission 114544) | Freshwater microbial communities from Kabuno Bay, South-Kivu, Congo - kab_092012_9.5m | ecosystem: Environmental > Aquatic > Freshwater > Lake | place: Democratic Republic of the Congo...
GAACGCTTTGCGCGCAGCGACCACGGCATCGCGGAAATCCTTGCGCGATCCGCGGCAAACCTGCGCCAGCGTCGTCTTGCCGTCCGGGGACAGCGCGGGGACGACTTTGCCGCTTTCCGAGCGGATAAAAGTGCCCCCGACATACATTTTGTAGGTCTTGAGCACTTGCAGGCGGCCGTTTCTTGCCGCGGCGGGGGTCTTTGCCATAGCTTGGCGAAGGTATCCAATGAGCCTGTCGAAGGACGAGACAATATTCGTGGCCGGTCACCACGGCATGGTGGGCAGTGCCATCCACGGCAAACTGCGGCAGGACGGTTTCACCGGGGTGCTCGGACGCACCCGCGCCGAACTCGACCTGCTCGACCGCGCCGCGGTGCGGGCCTTTTTCGAAAAAGAGCGTCCGTCCATCGTCATCGACGCCGCAGCCAAAGTGGGCGGCATTCTGGCCAACAACGAGCAGCCCGTTGAATTCCTCCTCCAAAATCTCACCATCCAAAACAACCTCATCGAAGCCGCGGCGGATTTCGGCACGCGCAAGCTGCTCTTCCTAGGCAGCTCGTGCATCTATCCGAAAATGGCGCCGCAACCGATCCCCGAGAGCGCGCTGCTCACCGGACCGCTCGAGCCGACCAACGACGCCTACGCCATCGCCAAGATCGCCGGGATCAAACTCTGCCAGTCGTATGCCCGCGAATACGGCAAAAATTTCATCAGCGGCATGCCGACCAATTTGTATGGTCCGCATGACAATTACGATTTGCACAACTCGCATGTCCTGCCCGCTTTCATCCGCAAAGTGCACGAGGCGAAAAAATCGGGCGCGAAGTCGATCACCGTCTGGGGCAGCGGCACTCCGCGGCGCGAATTCCTCCACACCACCGACCTCGCCGAGGCCTGCCTTTTCCTCCTCGAGCACTATGACGAACCGGATCTGGTCAATATCGGCTGCGGCGAGGACGTGACCATCCGCGAACTGGCCGAAACGGTCTGCGACGTGCTCGGCTTCGACGGCACGCTGGAATTCGACGCAAGCAAACCGGACGGCACCCCGCGCAAGTTGCTCGATATCTCGAAAATCAAGTCCCTCGGCTGGAGCCCGCGCATCCCGCTGCGCGAAGGCATCGCCGACGCTTACCGCTGGTTCTGCGAGAACTACAGCGAAGCGCGCCTTTGATTCCCTCGCGCCTCAGTGCGCAACGCTCTTGGAGAAGAGGTTTGATCACCGCAACGCCGGCGATGATCAGGGCGATGCCGACAATGGCGGGTACGTCGAGTTTCTGACCGAAGAGAACCCAGGCGATGGTGCTGACCAGCACGATCCCTGCCCCGCTCCAGATAGTATAAACGATGCCGACGGACATCGACCGCAGGGTGAGCGAAAGAAAGAAAAAGGCGATGGCATAGCCGGCCACCACGACGACCGACGACCACAGCCGGGTGAAGCCTTCGCAGGATTTGAGCGACGAAGTGGCGATCACTTCGGCCACGATGGCGATGGCGAGGGAGAGGTAGGTCATGGAAGGGAAGCGACGGGTGACGAGTAGTCAATCTTCGGAGGAATGAAGTCGCAGCGGGGAATGCCGCGCCAGCCACACAAAATGGCTGTCGCGTGTCATGAGTTGCAGTCCGTGCTGCATGGCGTGCTGGGCAATGAGCAGATCAGGGATTCCCACACCGTTGATGCCCTGACGGAGACAGGCAATTTGTAGTTGGATGATTTCATCCCAATCAGGAAGGAGTCCTTTCCTCTCGAGTTCCCGCAGAAGTTTGATCAGCTGCGCCTGGCGCTTGATATGTAGCGAAGGAACCAACTCGGCAAGAACGAGATCGTTGGTGACAACACGGTTGTCATCCAGCAGGGCTTCGAGTTCCTTCGCATGACGCCCCGCGCGGAAGTAATCAATCCACACCGAGCTGTCGACCAGCACCCTCACCTCCGGCGATCGCGCAGCTTGTCGAGGTCGATCCTCAGGTCAACTTTGCCTTTGTATTTCTTCAGGCCGAGCGTCCGGTTTTTCCTGATGAGATCTTCAAGCGCGGTGATGATCACCGCCGTTTTTGTTTTGTGCCGGGTAACTCTCAAGGCCTCTTCGAGCAGGGGAGCGGGTAAATCGAGTGTCGTTCTCATGGTCCCAATCTATGCATATTAATCATGATTTCAATGCATAATATTGAGCCAGCCTCTACCAACTGCGGATCGCACACAAACGCGGCCAGAAGATAAGAAGGCCGACGATGAGGGCGATGATGGAGGCGAAAAGGACGGCGGCGGCGGCGAGGTCTTTCAGTTTTTTGACTTCGGGGTGTTCGTCGGGATGCGCGAGGTCGGCGACGTATTCGATCGCGGTGTTGAGCGCTTCGGCCACCCAGACGAGTCCGATGGCGAGCACGACGGCGATCCATTCGCTGCGCGTGATTTCAAACCACCATCCGAGGGCAATGACTGCGACCGTCGCGACGAGATGAATGCGCGCGTGGACTTCACTCTTGAGCAGCGCGGCGATGCCGCGGAAGGCGCAGGCGAAGCTTTCGGCTTCGCGGGAGAGGAATCCGCGGCGGTTCGTCATGATGACAAACTATAGCAGATTGCCGATGGGATGAGGTTTTTCCTTTTCATCGGTAGGGACGGCTGGCCCAGCCGTCCGCTAACTTATTGCGGAACAAGGCAGCGGTCCGCTGAGCCAGCGGACCCTACCTCGAACTGTCTTCGGGGAAAAACTCCGGCGGGTTTTCTGCGGCGCCGAGGGGCTTGCTTTCGGCTTTTTCTTCGGCGGCTTTCTTTTTGTCGTAGCCGGGGATGCTGACCGAGGGCGGGATGCGTTCGCAGGAAACGGAGACGAGCGCAGCGACGGCGAGGAGGAGGCTGAGAAGTTTCACGGGATCAATCGGGGACCACGAGGCGGACTTTGCCGCCGTGTTTGGCGGCGGCGGCGTCGAGGAGGCTGCGGATGGCGTGGATGGTCTGGCCGCGTTTGCCGATGATGCGGGGCAGGTCGGCCTGGCGGGCCTGCACGGTGTAGACGTCTTTGCCGTCGACCGCGGCGTGGGTGAGGAACACTTCGTCCGGATGGCCGGCGAGGCGGCGGAGGACGAAGTTGAGGAATTCCTCCATGATCGCGGGGCTCAGGCGGCCTTGGCCTCGGCGCCGCGCGCTTTTTTGACGATGCTGCGCACGGTGTCGGACATCTGCGCGCCGTTTTTGACCCAATGGTCGATGCGCGCGAGTTTCACGGTGTAGTTCGTGCCGGTCTTTTTCGGGTCGTAGTTGCCGACGATTTCGATGAATTTGCCGTCGCGCGGGCTGCGTTTGTCGGCCACCACCATTTTGTAGTAGGGGCTGTTGCGGGTGCCTTCGCGGCGGAGTCTGATTGCCACTGCCATAGTTTGTTGTCCTTAGTTCCGGCCGAGCATGCCCATACCGCCTGCCCTTGCCATCATTTTTTTCAGTTTGCCGGGCTTTTTCATGAGTTTTCTCATGTCGGAGAACCGCAGCAGGAGGTTGTTGACCTCGGTGACCGTCGTCCCGCTGCCCCGGGCGATGCGCTGGCGGCGACGGGCATTCAGGATGTCCGGCCGCGCCCGCTCGCCGGGCGTCATGGAGAGGACGATGGCCTCCACCCGGCGCATCTGTTTCTCGTCAACGCCGGGGTTTTTCATCTTATCCATGCCGGGGATGAGTCCAAGGAGATTCTCCAGCGGACCCATCTTGCGGAGCATTTTGAACTGTTCGAGGAAATCGTTGAGGTCGAAATTCCCGCCGCACAGGCGCGCCTCCATGCGGGCGGCGTCCTCCATTTCGAAATTCGCGGCCGCTTTCTCGACCAGGCTGACCACGTCCCCCATCCCGAGGATGCGCCCGGCCATGCGGTCCGGATGGAAAACCTCGAAGGCATCGACCTTCTCGCCGGTGCCGGCGAATTTGACCGGTTGGCCGGTGACCTCGCGCAGGGAGAGCGCCGCGCCACCGCGGGCGTCGCCGTCGAGTTTGGTCAGGATGAGGCCGGTGACGCCGACCGCGCCGTGGAATTTTTCGGCTACGCCGACGGCCTGTTGTCCGGTGGCGGCGTCGCAGACAAGCAGGCTTTCGTTCGGCTGGACGAGGTCTTTTACTTTGCGCAGCTCGTCGATCAGTTCGTCGTCGAGATCCTGGCGTCCGGCGGTGTCATAAATCTCGACATTGCCACCCTGCTCTTTGGCCCAAGCCATGCCGTCCTTCACCACACGCAGGACGTTTTTTTCGCCGGCGGCCGGGCGATACATGGGTACGCCGATCTGTGCGGCGAGGGTGGCCAGTTGGTCGATGGCAGCCGGACGTTGCAAGTCGCAGGCGATGAGAACGGGGGTGCGGCCGTTTTTCTTCAACCATGCAGCGAGTTTGGCGCAGGTGGTGGTTTTGCCCGCGCCGTTGAGACCGACCACCAGGATGCGGGCCTGCGGTCCGAGGTTGAGCGGGGCGGCATCGCCGCCAAGGAGGGCGGACAATTCGTCGTGGAAAATTTTGACGATCTGCTGTCCGGGCGTGACGCTGCGCAGCACTTCCTCGCCGAGGGCTTTGTCTTTGACCCGCGCGATGAAGTCTTTGGCGACTTTGAAGTGAACGTCGGCCTCGAGGAGGGCGAGACGCACTTCGCGCAGGGCGTCGTTGACGTTGGACTCGCTGATGCGCCCGTGCCCGCGGAGGTCTTTGAAGACATCCTGCAGTTTGTCGGAAAGGCGGGAAAACATAGGCGCGGGAAGATGCGGCCGGATCGGTTACTTTTCCAGTCCGAGGTCGCGGAAGACTTTGTCGACGTGGCGGAAGTGGCGGTCGAGGCCGCAGGCGTCTTGCAACTCGGCGGCGGAAAGCACGGCGTTGATTTCCGGTTCGGCGCCGAGGTTGGTCAGGAATTCGCCGTCGCCGGCCCAGGTCTTGAGCGCAGCGCGCTGAACAGCTTCGTAGGCTTTTTGACGCTCGAGGCCTTTTTCGGTGAGCTTGAGCAAAACAGATTGGCTGGCGAAGAGACCGCGGGATTTGTCCATGTTGGCCCGCATGTTTTCGGGATAGACCTGCAGTCCGCGGACGAGCTTGGTCGCCAGCGCGAGCATGTAGTCGAGCAGGATGCAGGCGTCGGGCATGATGACTCGCTCGGCGCTGCTGTGGCTGATGTCGCGCTCGTGCCAGAGGGCGACATTTTCCATCGCGGTGACGGCATAGCCGCGGATGACGCGGGCCAAGCCGCTGAGGCGCTCGCCGGTGATCGGGTTGCGCTTGTGCGGCATGGCCGAACTGCCCTTTTGTCCTTTGGCAAAAAACTCCTCCACCTCGAGAACTTCGGTGCGCTGCAAATGGCGGAACTCGGTGGCCCAGCGGTCGAGCGAGCTGGCGGCCAACGCGAGCACGGACATGAATTCCGCATGGCGGTCGCGTTGCACGATCTGCGTGGAAAGCACGGCGGGTTTGAGTCCGAGCCTGGCGCAAACCTCCTCTTCAACCTGCGGATCAAGGTGGGCGCGCGTGCCGACCGCACCGCTGAGTTTGCCCACGGCCACGCGCTTGCGCATTTCGACGAGGCGCTCGCGCACGCGGCCGAATTCGTCATACATGAGCGCCATTTTCAATCCGAAGGTGATCGGCTCGGCGTGGATGCCGTGGCTGCGGCCCATCATGGGTGTGCGTTTGTGCGCGCGGGCCTGCTCGGCCACGGCGGCGCAGAGTTCGTCGATATCCTTGATGAGGAGATCGGTCGCCGCGGACATCTGCACGGCCAGCGTGGTGTCGAGGATATCGGAGGAGGTCAACCCCTGGTGCATCCAGCGGGCGGCAGGACCGACGGGCTCGGCGACGTTTTCGAGAAACGCGATGACGTCATGGTTGGTCCGCTTCTCGATCTCGAGGATTTCGGGGATGGAAAACTTGGCCTTTTCGCGGATGGCCTGGGCGTCGGCCTCCGGGATTTGCCCGAGGCGCGCCATGGCCTCGCAGGCGAGGGTTTCGATCTCGAGCCAGATTTCGTATTTGCGCTGGTCGGACCAGAGGGAGCGCATTTCCGGTCGGGAATATCGGTCAATCACCGGCGCAGATTAGCGGATCGGGATGTGCGGACAAACCCGGAAAACAAGAAGGGCCGGAAGCCACCCGGCTCCGACCCTGCTTGCCATGAAAAAAATTCCTTGGTTACGCGCAAACCCTGACCCGTTTGAGATGACCGTGGTCGCGCAGTTGCACGCGTCCGGTCTGGAACAGGTCGATGAGGGCGGCCACGGCCTCGCGGCTGTCTCCGGCGGCGGAGCCGACGGCGGCCACCAACTCGCCGAGGGAATGGCGCGTCCGGTTGAATTTGCGGTAGGGGTTGAAGCTCTTCGTTTTCATGAGAGCTTCGACCACGGTCCGCGCCGGACGTTCAAAAAATCAAACGGTCGTTTGCGCTTTTTCCCCGGCCGCCTCCGCGCCGACAGAGAGGGGCCGGTCGGGCATGATGAGACCGCCGGAGACGAGCATCTTGGTGGCTTCCTCCATGGAGAGGTCGCAGGCGCGGACTTTTCCGGACGGCACGGCAATGATCAGTCCTGTCGTCGGATTCGGCGCGGTGGGCACGAAGACGGTGGTCATTTCCCGGCCGGAGGCCGCCTCGGTGAAATGCCCCGTGGCGTAGCCGAAGAGGTAACTGCCCGGCATCAGGTATTCCACGACGACCGGGCGCTTCGGTTTGGGGTTGGCCCCCACCCCTTGGATGGTCTGCAGCACTTGCTTGGCCCCGGCATAGATGGAACCGGCCACCGGAATCCGCAGCATGAAGCGCTCGAAACGATCGAGCACGCGGCGGCCGATGACATGGGTCGCCATGAAGCCGAGACCGATGAACGCCAGAATGGTGATGAGGAAACCCGCGCCGGGAAAATCGACCCCGAAGGCTTGGAGCCAGGGATCGCTCAAGCCCGTGACCAAGCCGTAGCCGAAGGCCAGCACCCAGTAGGTGACGACGAGCGGCACGGCGAACGCGATGCCGGTCAGCAGACGGTTGCCGAGTACCCCGCAAAAGCGCGCCACGCGCCCGCGCACGGGCCGGTCGCCGGATGGCTCTTCGGGCGTGGTCATTGCCAAAGCCATAGCACGGCGTGCCGCCCGGACGCAAAGCCGCGCCGCCTCAACCGGCCAACCCCGCCCCGGATTTGATCCACTCCTTGATCATTTCGACGCCCTCGAGGCCGAAGCGGACGAAAATATAAATGACCACGGCATAGAGCGCGGTGGACACCACCCCGAGCAACCCGGCGAAGATGCTGAAGAGCCCGTCCTCCTCGGTCAGTCCGATGCCGGTCAGGAATATGACAAAGGCCGGGAAGGTGTTGGTCAGCGGGATGGGCAGGATCATCAGGCCGGCCATGATGAGCACGAGCAGTCCGAGGAAGGCGCGCCCCGCCCGCGAGCCGACCCACTGCAGGCGCGGACGGATGAGAAACTCCACCTTGCTGAAAAACTTCGAGAAAAATCCCAGCATCAGGTCGATGAACTTGCCGTGCAGCTTGGTCCGCGACGCGCGCTCCGGCAGCCACGGCGTGGCGCGTCCGGCCAGCATCTGCAAAGCGAGCACCGCGATGAGGATGCCGAACGGCGTGCTGTAGCCGGCCGCCGGGATGGGCAGCGCGCTGGGCAGCGAGAGCACGATGAGGAGCAGGCCGAAACCGCGGTCGCCGATCCGTTGGAAAACCTCGCCCAGCGTGAGTCCGGCTTCGGAGTGTTCGCGGGCCAGCAAACCGGCGAGCGCGGTGGAGAGACTTTCGCGTTGGTGTTCCATGACAGGAAGCCGCCTCTCCTAACAGGCCGCCCGCCTCCGCGCAAACGCCTTCCTTGTCGCGGCCCGCGCCGGTCTGCTAATAGAAACCCCTTGGCCCGCGGTAAAACATCAGAAGAAGGAGGCAGCAAGGCGTGGAGTGAAGTGCTCGGGCTCCTCCTGCTCGGCGCCGGCACCCTGCTTTTCCTCGCCCTCGTCTCCTACAATCCCGAGGACGTGCCCTCGTGGGTCCCGTTCATCAGCAAACAGGCGGGCCCCGCCGGCCCGACGGAAAACTTCATCGGCCCCGTCGGCGCCATCGTGGCCGGGGCGGCCTATTTCCTCCTCGGGGCCGCCTCCTACCTGTTGGCCGTGGTCCTCATCGGTTTCGGCGGCGCCAAGTTCCTCTCCCACAGTCTGCGCCTCGACCGCAAACGCTGGGCCTGGATCGCCGCCTTCATCGTCACCGGCGCCTGCTTGGCCGGCATCCAGCCGTGGTTCCTCCAATCGTGGAAAGAACATTTCAACATCCTCGGTCCGGGCGGTTGGACCGGTTTCGCCTTCGGCCAAACCGTGCTGGCCGGCCTCCTCGGCATCGTCGGCGCGACCATCCTGCTGTCCATTTTCTATCTCGCCAGCCTGATCTTCATGACCGGCATGCATCCGGTGAAATTTTTCAAGACCGTCCTGGTCGCCGTTCCCGCGTGGTGGCGCGAACGCCGCGAGGCCCAGCTTGAACGCATCCGCCTCGAGCAGGAAGCCGCCGTCGAGGAAGCCCTCGCCAACACACCGCGTTCCCGCCGCGCCAACGGAGCATCCGCCCGGCCGCGCAGGAAAACACCGGCGGGCGCGGGCGAGGAGGAAGAGGAAGAATCGGAGGGGAAAGAGGAATCTGTCCCCGAGCCGCCCCTCCCCGAACCCAAGATCATCGATACCGGCGCGGCGCCGGTCAAAAAACCGCCCGCCCCCGCGCCGCCCAAGAAAAAAGAAACCGGCCCGCTCGGCGCGGTGCCCGACATCCATATCGAGAACTACCAGATGCCGCCGCTCGACCTGCTCGATTCGCCGGACACGGCCGGACGCCAGAGCGCCGACCCCGCGGAATTGCTCGCCGTGCAAAGCAGCATCCTCGACACGCTCAAGCAGTTCGGCCTCGAAGCCAGCGCCGGCGACATCACCCGCGGACCCACCGTCACCCGCTTCGAGGTCTACCCCGCCCGCGGCGTGCGCGTCGACCGCATCGTCAGCCTCGAGAAAGACATCGCCCGCGCCACCCGCGCGGAGAAGATCAACATCCTCGCGCCCATCCCCGGCAAGGACACGGTCGGCATCGAAATCGCCAACAGCAAAAAAATCAAAGTCACCTTCCGCGAACTCCTCGAGAGCGACGAGTGGGTCAACAGCAAGGCCAAGATCCCGCTGGCCCTCGGCAAAGACGTCTACGGACGCACCATCATCGCCGACCTCGCGCAGATGCCCCACCTCCTCATCGCCGGCACCACCGGGAGCGGCAAGAGCGTGTGCGTCAACGCGATCATCGCCAGCATGCTCTACAAGTTTTCCCCCGAGGAACTGCGTTTCATCATGATCGACCCGAAAGTCGTCGAGATGCAGCACTACGGGAGGCTCCCCCACCTCGCGGCCAATGTGGTCACCGAACCGAAAAAGGTCCTCCTCGCGCTCCGCTATGTCATCGATGAGATGGAGCGCCGCTACCGCATTTTCGCCAAATGCGGCCTGCGCAACATCCACGGGTTCAACGCGCGCCCGCTCGACAAGAAAGCCGCCGACGCGCCGCCGCCAGAGCCCGAACCGGAAGAGAACGGCGAAACCGAAGAAGAAGGCATCGAGGATGCCGTGCTCGAGGCGGTGAAGCCGAAGAAAGGCGAGGAACTCGTCATCCCCGACCGGCTGCCTTACATCGTGGTCATCATCGACGAATTGGCCGACCTCATGCAGACGGCGCCGGCCGACGTGGAGAGCGCCATCGCCCGCATCACGCAAATGGCCCGCGCCGCCGGCATCCACATGATCGTCGCCACGCAGACCCCGCGCGCCGATGTCGTCACCGGCGTGATCAAAGCCAACATCCCGAGCCGCATCGCCTTCCAGGTCGCCTCGAAACTCGACAGCCGCGTCATCCTCGACGCCAACGGCGCGGACAAGCTCCTCGGCCAAGGAGACATGCTCTACCTCCCGCCCGGCACCTCGACGCTCCTGCGCGCCCAGGGCGTGCTGGTCACCGACGAGGAAATCCACCGCGTCGTCGACTACGTCGGCGCGCAGGCCGAACCGACCTTCGACCCCGGCTTCCACGAGGCCATGACCTCGACCGGCGGGGGCGACGATGTCAGCGACGAGGACGAGGAACTCGTGACCAAGTGCCTCGGCATCATCAAACAGGAGGGCAAAGCGTCCACCTCCATGCTCCAGCGCCGCCTGCGCCTCGGCTACACCCGCGCGGCCCGCGTGGTCGACATCCTCGAGCAGCGCGGGATCCTCGGACCCCGCGACGGGGCCAAGGACCGCGAGATACTTGTGGACTTGGAAAGCTTGCCGGATTGAGCCATATTGCCGTTGTCATGAACACGGCGGCCATCGGACCCGAGCTGAAAGCTCTCCGCGAATCGAAGGGCCTGACCCTCCACCAGGCCGCCGCGGAAACCTGCCTGCGCCCGGGTTTCCTGCAGGAACTGGAAGAGTGCAACACGGCCGCCGATTTTCCGGACGTCTACCACAAACTCGCCCTCCGCATGTATGCGCGTCATCTCGGCGTCGAGGTCGAGTCGCCGCGCCGCCCCGCGCCGCGCGCCGCCCAAGCGCCCCGCATTTCGCCCATCGGGCTTTTCGTCCGCCGCATGGGCAGGCCGCCCAAACCGCCGCGCCTGAGCCCCGCGCAACGCAACCGTCTGATCAGCGTCGCCAAGACGACGAGCGCGGCCGTGGTCACCGTCTTGGCCATCGGCCTCTGGTCGCTGAACGCGAAACTCTCGCGCTTGGACATCGACGAGACCAAACCGCGCGTCCGCGCCGCGGCCCCCGCCAAGCCGGCGCCGCTGCCGGTCGTGATCGAACTGCCGCGCTGCACGCTCGAGGAACCCGTGCAACTGGTCCTCGTGCCGGGACAGTAACCGCGTCCCGCCCGGACGCCCCCTTGTCGCATGGCCACCGACGCGCGTCCCAAAATCGGCATGGTCAGTCTCGGCTGCGCCAAAAATCTCGTCGACGCCGAGATCATGCTCGGCGGCGCAGCCAGGGAAAATTTCGACCTGACCCGCGAACCGGACGAGGCCGACGTGCTGGTCATCAACACCTGCGGCTTCATCGACCAGGCCAAGGAGGAATCGATCGACACCATCCTCGAAATGCACCAGCGGCGGCTGGCCGCCCGCCCGGAGCAGAAAATCATCGTCAGCGGCTGCCTCGCCCAGCGCTACCACGAGGAACTCAAACAGGAAATTCCCGAAGTCGACGCGTTCATCGGACTCGACCAGATCGCCGAGTTCCCGCGCATCGTCCGCGAAGTGCTCGAGCGCCCGGCCGCGGAAACCGCGACGCCGCTCGACCTCGTGACGCGCCAATCGCGCTACATCCCCGACTATGATACCCCGCGCTACCGGCTCACACCCCGCCACACGGCCTACGTGAAAATCGCCGAGGGGTGCAATCACCCGTGCAGCTTCTGCGTCATCCCGCAAATGCGGGGACGCCACCGCAGCCGCAGCATCGATTCGGTCTTGGCCGAGGCGCGTCGCCTCGTCGACCAAGGCGTGAAGGAGCTCAACCTGATCAGCCAGGACACCACCTACTTCGGAATGGACCTGTGGGAGCAGAAGGCCGGACCGCGCCAGCCGGTCGATTCCTCGCGCGGACCGACGCTGTGCCGCCTGCTCGAGGAACTCGACCAAATCGCAGGCGATTTCTGGATCCGCCTGCTTTATACGCACCCGGCGCACTGGAGCGACGAACTCATCGAGACCATAGCGCAAAGCCGGAAGGTCGCCCGCTACGTGGACATGCCGCTGCAGCACATCCACGAGGAGATGCTACGACTCATGCGCCGCGAAACTTCGCGGCAGCATATCGAGGACCTCATCGTCCGCCTGCGCGAAGGCATCCCCGGCCTCGCCATCCGCACCACCTTCATCACCGGTTTCCCCGGCGAAACCGACGAGCACTTCGAATCCCTGCTTGAGTTCATCGACCGCGTCCGCTTCGAACGCCTCGGGGTTTTCAAGTATTCGCAGGAGGAGGGCTCGCGGGCCGGGAAGATGGACGGACAAATCCCCGCGTCCGCGAAAAACAAACGCCACGCCCGCGCCATGAAGCTGCAGCAAAAGATCGCCCGCGAGTTGGCGGAAGCGCAGCAGGGCCGCACGATCAAAGTCCTCATCGAGCAACCGCAGATCGCCCGCAGCGAACACGACGCGCCCGATGTCGACTGCCGCGTGCTGCTCGAATCTCCGGCACGCGTCGGCCAGTTCGCGGAAATGACCGTGACGGGCGCACAAGTCTACGACGTGGTGGCCCAACTACTGTAGCGGCGGCGTCCCCGTCGACGGCCGTTGGCACAAAAACAGCCGTCGCCAGGGACAGCGACGCTACATCAAGCCGTATACGACGCTTCCACCCGCTCGGCCACGTCGAGGTAACCGGAGTCGACCTCGTAGATTTCCTTCATGCACCCGAGCGACTTCTCGGCATTGCCCATGCGCTCGTAGACCAAACCGAGCTGATAGGTGATGTCTTTCTTGGTGCCGTCCATCCCAGGGATTTCCGAGGCCGCGTCGGTCAGCGTCTTGGCCGCGAGGTCCAGCATGTTGCGCTCGGTGTAGCATTTGCCGAGCATATTGAGCGCCTTGGTGCGGGTGTTCGGGTTGGACCGCGCTTTCTGCAGTTCGGGGATGGCCTCCTTGTAGTGTCCGGCCAGCACGAGCTGTTCGCCCAGTTCGAAACGGTATTGCAGGTCGGTCGGGTTGCGCTCGACGCGTTTGCGCGCCTCGCCCAGCGTCTGTTCGGCCCTTTGGCGTTTCCATTCCTCGAGCTGGGCCCGCAGCGCGGCGGCCTCCCCGCTGTCCGGCGCCAGGCCCGCCAGTTGCTTCTCTCCCTCGGCAATGGCCGCCGTGAGTTTGCGCACTTCAATTTCGCTGATTTTGCGCAGCAGGCCGGGATCGGTGTCATTGGCCAGCGCCGAGAGGTAACGGTAATACTCGAGCGCGTTGTCGTGATCATCGCGGTTGAAATAAAGGTCGGCCAGCTTGCGCGCCGACTCGCGGTCCGGGTTGCCGGCCTCATGGGCCTCGTAAACCTTCCGCGCGAGGTCCTCCGCGGATTCGCCGGCGCCGGAGACTTTCTCGCCGCCCCCTTTGGAGGTTTCCTGCCGCTGCTTGACGAGATCGGCGAACGTGGTGTTGCCGAGTTTTCCGCGCTGCATGGACCGGCGCGCGGCTGCTTCCTTGGCCTTGCCCGTGGCGTCCAAATCGCCGCGGTGGGTCGCGGCGATCTCGTGGAAAACTTTCGCGGCCTCGTCGTATTCCTCGATGCTCATGAGGTAATCGCCGAGTTCATGCTTGGCCTTGGCGTTTTTCGGGTCGATGGCAATGGTCTCGAGGGCGAGGCGGGCGATGCTCTCGAAGGCGCGGACGCGTCCGGCCGCGGCATCCAAAGCGCGGGCGGCCGCCGGTTTCCCGTCCTCCGGTGCCGCGTCGAACGCGGCTTTGGCGGCGTTCATTTCCTCGCGGGCGGGCTGGGCGGCGGCTTCGGCGGCCTCGAAAAGATCCTTGTTCGGCGCCACGCCGGCCGGATCGCTCTCGAGGGCTTTCTCGGCTTCGGCCAGAGCCGTCTTCCAGTCGCCGCCTTCGAGCAGTTTCTTGATCTTGCTGCGGCCGAGGCTGAGTCCGCCGCCGGACAATCCGAGGAAGCCCGATTTGCCCCGCGAGCGGGCCAATTGCGCCCGGCGCAGGGCGCGGCGGCCGGCCACGAACTCGGGCTCGGCGGCGACCAGCGGGCCGAGCAGAGCGGTGGTCAGTTGGTGACTTCCGGTTTCCAACGCGCTCAAGGCCTTGAGATAGGAACTGCGTTGCGTGGGGGAGAGGTCTTTTTCGGTTTTCACGGGGACCAAGGAATTTACCAGCCCGGACGGCCCGGCGCAATCCGGCTCAAGCGGCCGGACGGTCCGGGTAACTTCCGAGGATACGGGTGAAGGCGCACACCCGGCCCAGTTC
>Ga0172372_10008111_pt1 | contig 13971 bp, 13 predicted proteins | sample LakKiv5m_2_FD_114544 | JGI IMG/M metagenome (GOLD analysis project Ga0172372, IMG submission 114544) | Freshwater microbial communities from Kabuno Bay, South-Kivu, Congo - kab_092012_9.5m | ecosystem: Environmental > Aquatic > Freshwater > Lake | place: Democratic Republic of the Congo...
CGGCCGGCCGCGCCGACCTCGTGCGCGCCCTCGCGCGCGCCGGACTCGCCGCGGGCGCCGACGGCATCATGGTCGACGTGCACACCGCCCCGAGCGAAGCGCACTGCGACGGCCATCAGGCCATTTCGCTCGAGGAATTCGCGCGCATTTCCGCCGACGCCCGCGCGCTCGCCAGCCTCGACGGCAAGCGCCTCTCGACCTTCGTGGAGCTCGCCCGTTGAAGCGCAAGCCGTTCCTCGCCGGCAACTGGAAGATGAACCTCGACCGCAGGGGCGCGCTCGAGCTCGCGCGCTCCCTGCGCGACGCGCTCTCCGCGAGCGTGCTCGCCGAGCGCGACGTCGCGGTCTTCCCGCCCTTCGTCTACTTGGACGAGGTCGCGCGCGCGCTCGCGGGCTCCGGGATCAAGGTCGGCGCCCAGAACCTGTGCGACGAGAAGAACGGCGCCTTCACCGGCGAGGTCTCGGCCGAGATGCTCGTCGACATCGGCGCGACCTGCGTGCTCGTCGGCCACAGCGAGCGCCGCCACCTCTACGGCGAGGGCGACGAGCTCTGCAACCGCAAGGTCCAGCGCGCCCTCGCGGCCGGGCTTGCGACGGTCCTGTGCGTGGGGGAGAAGCTCGACGAGCGCGACTCGAACCGCACCAACGAGGTCATCGGCCGCCAGCTCGCGGCGGGCCTCAAGGGCCTCTCGGCCGAGCAGCTCGGCCGGGTCACGATCGCCTACGAGCCTGTCTGGGCCATCGGCACCGGCCGCAACGCCACCCCGGAGCAGGCGGGCGCGGCCCACACGCACCTTCGCGGCGTGCTCGCGAGCCTGTACGATGCGCGACTCGCCCAAACCGTGCGCATCCAGTACGGCGGCAGCGTCAAGCCCGATAACATCTCGACCCTGATGGCCGCGCCGGACGTCGACGGCGCGCTCGTCGGGGGTGCTTCCCTCAAGGTCGATTCCTTCCTCGGAATCGTCCGCTTCCACTAGAGTCCCACCGCCCGCCCCCCGCGCGGGCGCAAGCCATGTCGATCCTCACCGTCCTCTGCTACATCCTCTTCGTCCTCGCGGCGATCGTCCTGATCGTCGTCGTGCTCCTGCAGGAAGGTCGCGGCGGCGGCTTCGGCGAGGCGCTCGGCGTCCACGGTCGCGAGACCTTCGGCCCCGGCTCGAAGGGCATCAACACCTTCACGGCTTGGACCGCGGCGGTGTTCCTCGGCGCGGCGCTCGTGATCCACTTCATGAACAAGACGCCGCAGTCGGCGATCGACTCGATCCCGAGCCCGGTGCTGACGCCGGCCCCGGCCGACGCGGGCGCTCCGGCTCCCGCTGACTCTACGACCCCGCCCTCCGACCAGTAGCGCCATGAATCAGGAACAAGTCCTCGACCTGTTCCGGCGCACCCACGCGATGCTGGAAGGTCACTTCCTGCTCTCGTCGGGCCGCCACTCGAACCGCTACTTCCAGTGCGCGCTGCTGCTCGCGGATCCGCGCAAGGCGGAGCAGCTCGCACAGGCCGTCGCCGCCAAGCTCGACGTCGCGCCCGACATCGTGATCGGGCCGGCGATGGGTGCGGTGACGTGGGCCCACGAAGTCGCGCGCGCGCTCGGACTCAACTCGTACTTCACGGAGCGCGTCAACGAGAAGTTCGCCCTGCGGCGCGGCTTCCAGCTCGAGCCGGGCCAGCGCGTGCTGGTCGTCGAGGACGTGCTCACCACCGGCGGCAGCTGCCGCGAGGTGTTCGAGGTCGTGCGCAGCTACGGCGCGATCCCGGTCGGCGTGGCGGGAATCGTCAATCGCTCCGGCACTCCCAATCCGTTCGAGGAGGACGGCCTGCCGTTCACCTGCCTCGCGCAGGTCGATGTGCAGTCGTGGCTGCCCTCGGAGTGCCCGCTGTGCGCGGCTGGGACCCACGGGCCCGCGATCAAGCCCGGCAGCCGCCCCGGCGCGGTGAAGACGAGCTAGCGCGACGATGCGCTCGATGACTGGCTTCGGCTCCGCGAGTCGGAGCGAGAAGGGGCTGGCGCTGCGCGCGGAAGTGCGCGCGGTGAACCACAAGTTCCTGCAGCTCAAGCTGCGTCTGCCCGACGAGCTCGGCGCCCTCGAGCCCGAGGTCGAGGCGCGCGTGCGCGAGCGACTCGAGCGCGGCGCGGTCAACCTGAACGTGTCGCTCGATTCCGGCGTCGCGCTCGCGCCGATCGAGCTCGATCTCGCGCTCGCGCAGCGCTATCGCGAGCTGCTCGAGAAGCTCAACCACGAGCTCGAGCTCGGAGCCAACCTGCGCATCGAGGACATCGCGCGCCTGCCCGGCGTGTTCCACAGCGCGCCCGACTCCGCGGCCATCGCGGCGGCGCGCTCCGTGCTGCTCGCAGTCGTCGACGCGGCGCTCGACGCACTCGGCGAGATGCGCGAGCGCGAAGGCGCGGCGCTCGCGCGCGACCTCGGGCTGCGGGGCGCGACCATCGCCGCGATCGTCGAGCGCATCCGCGCGCGCATGCCGCTCGTCGTGCGCACGCATCAAGAGAACTTGCACAAGCGCGTGGCCGAGCTGCTCGGTCCCGGCACGGCGCTCGCGCCCGCCGACCTCGCGCGCGAAATCGCGCTCATCGCCGACCGCCTCGACGTCACCGAGGAACTCACGCGCCTCGCCAGCCACTTGGGCCAGCTGCAGGCCCTGTGCGCCAAGCGCGCGCCCGTCGGCCGGCAGCTCGACTTCCTCGTGCAGGAATTCCTGCGCGAGGCGAACACGATCGGCTCCAAGTGCAACGACGCCGAGGTCGCGCACGCGGTGGTCGAGCTCAAGACCGAGATCGAGCGCCTGCGCGAGCAGGTGCAGAACGTGGAGTAGGCCGTGGCGAGCCGCGACACGCCGTCCCGCAAGGGCCAGATGGTGGTGATGAGCGGTCCGTCGGGCGCGGGCAAGAGCACGCTCTGCCGCCGCCTGCTCGAGGACCCGCGCGTGCACTTCTCGATCTCCGCCACGACGCGCGGCATGCGCAAGGGCGAGGTCGACGGCCGCGACTACCACTTCATCAACCCCGAGCAGTTCCGCCAGCTGATCCGCGAGGGCGCCTTCATCGAGCACGCCGAGGTGCACGGCAACCTCTACGGCACCCTGCGCCGCCCGATGGAGGAGGCGCTCGCCCGCGGCGAGGTGTTCCTGCTCGAGATCGACGTGCAGGGCGCCAACCAGCTCAAGGCCCTGGGCGAGCCGGGCCTGTACGTGTTCGTGGCCCCGCCGGACTTCGAGACCCTGCGCCGGCGCCTCGTCGGCCGCGGAACCGACGCGCCCGAGGTCGTCGAGCGCCGCCTCAAGAAGGCCGAGGACGAGTACCGCGAGCGGGTCAAGTACGATCACGTCGTGGTCAACGACGACCTCGAGCGCGCCCTGCGCCAGATCCGCTCGCTGATCGGGCTCGAGTGAGCGCCGACCCAGCCGCGCCAAGGAGAGCACCCCGACCATGGCCCGCATCCTGCTCGTCGCCGGCGCCTCGGTGGCCGTCTACAAGGCCTGTGACCTCGCCAGCAAGCTGGCGCAGGCCGGCCACGAAGTGCGCTCCGTCCTGACCCCGCGGGCGGCGACGCTCGTGAACCCCCAGCTGTTCGAGGCCGTCACCGGCCAACCGGCGGCGGTCGACGAGTACGGACCCGAGCGCCGCGGCGCCATGGACCACATCGAGCTCGCCAGCTGGGCCGAGCTGCTGCTCGTCGCCCCCGCGAGCGCCGGGCTGCTCTCGCGCCTCGCGCTCGGCCTCGCCGACGACCTCGCGAGCACCGTCGCGCTGGCGCTGCCCGCCGGCCGACCGCGCCTCGTGGCCCCGGCCATGAATCCGCACATGCTGGCCTCGCCGCCGATCGCGCGAAACCTCGCCACCCTGCGCGGCGACGGCTGGCAGGTGCTCGAGCCCGGGACCGGCCACATGGCCTGCGGCGTCGACGGCAAGGGACGCTTGCCCGAGCCCGCGGAGCTCGCCGCCGCCGTCGCGGCGGCCCTCGCGCGCCGATGAGCCCGCGCCGCCCCGTGAGGATCCTCGTCAGCGCCGGTCCGACCCGGGAGTGGCTCGACCCCGTGCGCTACCTGTCGAACGCCTCGAGCGGGAAGATGGGCTTCGCCATCGCCGCCGAGGCCGCGCGCCGGGGCTGCGCGGTGACCTTGGTCGCCGGGCCGGTGGCCTTGGAGACGCCCGCGGGCGTGCGGCGGATCGACGTCGAGAGCGCGCGCGAGATGCTCGTCGTCTTGCGGCGCGAGTTCCGCGGCGCCGATGCGCTCTTCATGGCGGCGGCGGTGGCCGACTGGCGTCCGGCGCGACGCCTCGCGGGCAAGTGGCGCGCCAAGGACGGCGGGGCGCAGGGCGCGACGATCGAGCTCGTGCGCAATCCCGACGTGGTGGCGACCCTCGCGCGCCGCAAGGGAGCGCGCCGCGTGGTGGCCTTCGCGCTCGAGACGGGCTCCGGACTGCGCCGGGCCTTGGGAAAACTTGTCCGCAAGAACGCGGACTTCATCGTGCTGAACGACGCTTCGGTCTTGAATAGCGAGCGCGCGACCGTGACCATCCTCGGGCAGGACGGGTCCGTGCAGCGCGTCGAGCGCCGCACGAAGCGCGCCGTCGCCGCCAAGCTGGTCGATCTCGTCGACCCGCCGCGCGAGCGCCGCCGCTAGGAACGCGCAAATTCGTGCGCGCGCCCCCGTCCGCGGGTCCGTTGCGAGGGGTGTGCGGGTGGCGCGGAAAGATCCGGCGAAGTCGAAGCAAGCGAGCGGGATGTTCGCGCGCGCGAGCGCGTGGGCTCGCGGTCTGTTCGGAAGCGACGCGAGCGAGGCGAGTGCGCCCGACGAGTCGCCGAAGAAGCGCAAGGGCAAGGAGGAGCGCGAGCTCACGCCTGCCGAGGAGCGCAAGACCGCCGCGCACATCCAAGAGATCAAGGGACTGCTCCTGATCGCGCTGTCCCTGTGGCTCGGTGTGTCGATGCTGAGCTTCTACGCGCCGCCGGGCGATCCGCTCGCCAAGGGCTACAACTGGGGCGGACTCGTCGGCTACTACTACGCCAAGGGCGCCTTCGCGGCGGCCGGCAATGCGGGCGCGTTCCTGTGCGTGCTCGGCTGCGCGTGGGGCGCGGTGCTCGTCGCGCGCAAGGAAGTGAAGCTCGCCGCGCTGCGCCTCGTCGCCGGCCTGTGCTTCGTGCTCGCCTTCGCGTGCATCATCCAACTCGCGGTCGACCCCGAGGGCGCGATGGAGCCGACGGCGCGCTCGCCCTACGGCCCCGGCGGCTGGCTCGCGTTCCGCTTGACGCCGGTGCTCGTCGAAAAGTTCGGCTACGGCGGCCTGTGGATCCTGCTGCCGGTGCTCTCCGCGGTGTCGTTCATGCTCGCCACCGAGATGGCGTTCTATCCCGCGCTCGCGGCCTTCGGCGAGTGGGCGCGCAAGCGGCGCGAGGAGCGCGGCGAGTCGCTCCTGCGCTCGGTCTCGCTGTGGATGGGGCGGCTCGTGCTCGGCCTGTGGGACTTCGTGCGCGGCAACGACATCGGCGCCACGGCGGACGCGCTGGTCGCGGCCGATGGTGGCGCGAGCAGTGCGACCGCGGTCGCCGCGCCGGAGGCGGGCGTCGCCAAGCCCGCGCGCTCGCGACGCCAGCACCCGCTCGACGAGGACAACATCGTCGACGACGACGAGGATGTCGGTGTCCACGTGCTCAAGCCCATGCCGGCGCCCACGTCGGCGGATTCCACCGAGCGCCTCGGCGACAGCGAGGACGGTGACGTCGGCGCAGCCGGACCGCAGTCCGAATTCGTGCTGCCGCCGCCCGACGACGAGTCGGTCGTGCTGCCCTCGGTCGACGAGGCCGAGCTCGCCGAGAAGCGCCGCCGCTTCGCGGAAAAACTGGCCGAGCGCGCCAAGCCCAAGGAGGTCGAGAAGCAGCGCGCGCTCGACTTCGAGGTGCCGACCCACGGTACCGACAACTGGACCTACCCGCCGCTCACGCTGCTGATCCCCTCCGAGACGCCGAGCGATGCGAGTCGGGACGGGCTGGAGGCTCAGGCCCGTGCGCTCGAGGCGGTGCTGCGCTCGTACAAGGTCGATGCGGCGGTCGTCGAGGCCAAGGTCGGCCCGACCGTCGTGCTGTTCGAGCTCGAAGTCGCCTCGGGCACGCGACTCAACAAGATCACCGGCCTGCAGCAGGAAATCGCCGGCGCGCTCAGGGCCACCTCGGTGCGCGTGATCGCGCCGATCCCCGGCAAGTCGGTGGTCGGCGTCGAGGTGCCGAGCCCGGCGCGCCGCACCGTGCGCATCTCCGAGATCGTTCGCGAGGATGCCTACGACAGCAAGAGCTTCGGCCTGCCGCTGTTCCTCGGCGTCGACACCGAAGGCGCGCCCGTGGTCGAGGACCTCGCGCGCATGCCGCACCTGCTCGTCGCCGGCACGACCGGCTCGGGCAAGTCGGTGTGCATCAACACGATCCTCGCGAGCTTCCTGCTCACGCGCTCTCCGCAGGAAGTGAAGCTGATTCTGATCGACCCCAAGCAGGTCGAGCTCGAGATGTTCTCGCGCATCCCGCACCTCATGGGTCCGACCGTGACCGACATGAAGCGCGCGACGATGGTCCTCAACTGGATCGTCGAGAAGATGGAGTCGCGCTACGAGCTCTTCAAGCACGCCAAGGTCAAGAACATCAAGGGCTACAACTCGCTCAGCGAAGCCGAGCTGCGCGAGCGCATGGGCGAGCACTTCAACGAGGAGCGCACGCCGCGCAAGTCGCACTACATCGTCATCGTGATCGACGAGTTCGCCGACCTGATGATGATCGCCAAGAAGGAGGCCGAGCAGGCGGTCATGCGCCTCGCGCAGAAGTCGCGCGCCGTCGGCATCCACCTGATCCTCGCCACCCAGCGCCCGTCGACCGATGTCATCACGGGCGTGATGAAGGCCAACCTGCCCTGCCGCGTCGCGTTCAAGGTCACCAACGGCGTCGACAGCCGCGTGATCGTCGACACCCAGGGCGCGGAGAAGCTGCTCGGCAACGGCGACATGCTCTACACGCCGCCGGGCGCCTCGGGCGTCAAGCGCGTGCAGGGCGTGTATGTCGACGACAGCGAGCTCGAGAAGATCGTCTCGTTCGTGACGCAGGACTCGGTGCAGACCTACTCGCAGGAACTCGTCCAACTCACCACGGGCGAGGGCAAGAACCTCGCCGAAGTGATGAGTCCGTCCGGTGGCGACGACGACGAGGACGACGACGGCGAGAGCAGCATGCGCGGCGGCGGCATTCAGGACGCGCTCGACGATCCCGACTGGGACAAGGCGGTGCGCGTGGTGCTCAAGACCCGGCGCGGCTCCGCGAGCCTGCTGCAGCGCGCGCTCGGCGTCGGCTACACGCGCGCCTCGCGCCTGCTCGACATGATGTCGGAGGCTGGCATCGTCAGCGACCACAAGGGCAGCAAGGCACGCGAGGTGCTGATGACCCTCGAGCAGTGGGAAGAGCAGCACGGCAAGGATCCCCACGACCTCGGGGATCCGGCCGAGCACGGCTAGCTCCCGCTTGAACACGGGGCGGAACTTGGCGAGGCTCGCAGCCTTGCCGTGCTCCCCCTCCACACCTTTGGAACGGCAGCTTGGACGCGAGAAGAAGTGCGATGAGTGACACCAAGAATGGACGCAGCGTCGCGCGCGACGCGCTCGGCATCCTCGGCATGGTGATCGGCGTGTTCAGCGCCGTGTCGGTCGTGATGGCCCACCTCAAGCCCGTGTACGACAGCTCGGGCGAGCCGGTGGGCTTCTTCATGAGCGTGGCCGCGTTGCTCGGACTGATCGCCGGCGTGTTCGGCGCGCTCGGGATCGCCTTCATCGGCGCGCGCCTGTGGCTCTCGGGCATCGATGGCTCGATCCCGCGCCACGTGCTCGGCCTCGCCATCACGACCTTCATGCTCGCGATCCTCGTCGGCACCCTCGACGCCTCGCTGGCCGGTGACTTCGGCGCTGTGATCGGCTCGGCGGTGCGCGCGCGCTTCACGGTCTGGATCGCGGTCCCGACTGGCCTCGCGCTGGTGCTGCTGCCGGCGTGGTTCGCGTGGCTGCGGCCCGCGGAACGCCACGCGCGCCGAGAAAATCCCGGAACTCTTGACTCCGCGCTGACCCAATCTGCGGATGCGAGCGGGGTGACGGCCTCCGAGGCCGAGGCCCTCCTGCCCAAGACCGCTGCGGTGCCCGTCGCACCGACCTCGCCCTACCCCCAAGACGTCCGCCGCCTCGGTGGCATTCCCGCCGGCGCCCGCCCCCTGGAGACTTCCCATGGCCGAGCAAGCTCGAGTTCGCATGACGTGGTCCACGTGCAGCCGGCCGGTCTCGGTGCAGGCTCCGCCGCCGCAGGCGCCGCTCGACCTGTGGCTGGGGCTTGGGCCGCGGCGGACGCCATCGCCGAAGCTCCCGCCGGCGGCCCCTTTGCTGACGCCGTCGCAGGCTCCGCGGCCCGCGAGCACGCCGACGCGCAGCCGCTAGGCGCGGACGAGCTCGACAAGAACGGCGCCTTCACGCCCGAGCTGCCCTCCGGCGTCGCGCTCGCGCGGCCGATCTCGGGCGCGCCTTCGGCGCCGAGCTGGGAGCAGCCGGACCTGTTCGACGAGCCGGTCGATGCCTACGGCACGCCGATGTCGCTGGTCGAGTCGCTGCGCAAGGGCGCGGCCTCGGGCGCGGGCGAGCTCGACGAGGGAGAACTCGAAGGGGGCGAACTCGACAGGGGCGAGGTGGAGCCCGCGAGCCCCGCGCCGCGCGAGCTCGACCTCTCCGGCGTCGATCTCGAAGACGATGCGGATGTCGAGAGCATCCAGCCGCTCGGCGTGAGCGTGCTCGCCCCGACGAGTGCTCCGGAGCCGGAGCTGCTCGCGGGCGAGATCGTCGCGGCCGAGATTGTCGTGACGGAGCCCGTGAGCGAGGTGCTCGTGATCGCGGAGCCCGCGCCCGCGCCGATGGAGAGCGCGCCGCTCGCTCAGGAGGCGCTGGTCGCTCCCGTGGCGGCCGCAATCGAGGTCGCGCTCGGTGCGCCGCTCGAGAGCGAGGACGACGAGGACCTCGAGGCCGACCTCGAAGAGTCGCTCGAAGCCGAGGCGCCGCTCGCCGAGGACGAAGAAGAGCTCCTCGACGAGGAGCTCGCCCCGAGCGCGAGCGCCCAGCCCGAGCCCGCTCCTCAGGCCGCCGCTGCGGACGAGAGCGACGACGAGGAGTCGGACGAAGACGACGAGGACCGCAACGACGGCGGCGACGAGGGCGACGACGGCGACGATCCCGTCCAGCCGTCGCTGTTCGCCGATCTCGAGCCCGAGCCGGTGCGTCCGGCCAAGGGTCGCCCGGCCAAGGTCGCGGCCCTCGCCACCGAGCCCCGCGGCGCACCTTCGACCGCCAGCCTCGTGCCGACCCCGGTCGCCAGCGCGGTCGAGCCCGTGGCTGCGGTCGTCGAGCCCGAGCCCGAGGCGGCGCCCACGCTCTCCGACATGGTGCTCACCCCGGCCCCGCCGCGTTCGATCTCGCGCGTCTTCCTGCCCGAGCCGACCTACCGCGCCGGCTGCCTGTTCCTGGAGCGCAACCGCGTGGCCGTCTCGATGCTCCAGCGCGAGCTCCAGATGGACTTCAAGGTCGCCACGGCCGTGCTCGACCAGCTGCAGGATGTGGGGCTGATCGGTCCGTACCTCGGCGGCCAGCGCCGCGACATCCTGATGAGCTCGGACGAGTGGCAGGAGAAGGTCGGCGTCGCCGAGTGACTCCGGCGCACGGCGCGCGTGCAGGTGCGGGGCGTCCCACAGCGGGGCGCCCCGCGCTCGTTTGGGGCGGCATTCCGAACGGGGTTTCGGGCCCGGCTCTGGGGTATCCTGCCCACCCGCGGGCGTCCGTCGCCGCGGAATCCCGCCCAGAGCCACGCCGTGCCCAACCCCGCTGTCGTCTCGCTGGTGCACCTTGGGTGCGCCCGCAACCAGATCGATTCCGAACTGATCCTCGGCCGGCTCGCCGACGAGGGGCTGATCGTCTCCGGCGACCCCGATCAGGCGGACACCGTGGTGCTCAACACCTGCTCGTTCATCGGACCGGCGCGCGAGGAGTCCGAGAGCCAGATCCGACGCCTGTGCGCGAAGAAGAAGCGCGGCGAGCTCGAGCGCGTGGTCGTCGCGGGCTGTCTCGTGCAGCGCTTCCAGCGCGACCTGCAGAAGCGCTTCCCCCTGGTCGACATCTTCGCCGAGATCTCCGACGGCAAGGCGCTGGCCAAGGCCATCTCGGACCTGTCGCAGGGCCGCTCGGCCCCGCGCTACCTCGACAACGGCGGCCTGCGCGAGGCGACGCGCGACGAGTCGCGGCTGCTCTCGACGCCCGGCTCCTACGCGTACCTGCGCATCAGCCACGGCTGCGACCACACCTGCTCGTTCTGCGCCATTCCCGCGATCCGCGGCCCGCACCGTTCGAAGCGTCCCGACGATGTGCTCTCGGAGGCGCGCGAGCTGATCGGCGCGGGCGTCAAGGAGCTCGTGATCGTCGCCGAGGACTCGACGGCGTGGGGGCGCGACATGGGGCTCGAGCTCGACGCGCTCGTGCGCTCGCTCGCGGACCTCGACGGCGAGCACAAGGTGCGCGTGATGTACGCCTACCCCAATCGCTTCCCGTGGGGGCTCGCGGACCTGCTCGCGAACCATCCGCGCGTGGCGCGCTACCTCGACATTCCCGTGCAGCACATCGCGACGCCCGTGCTGCGCGCGATGCGGCGCGCGGGCTCCGGCGATCAGGTGCGCAAGCTCCTCGACCGCCTGCGCGCGGAGGTGCCCGGCATCACGCTGCGCACGACCGTGCTCGTCGGCTTCCCCGGCGAGACGGAGAAGGACGTCGAGGAACTGTGCGCGTTCATCCGCGAGTACCGCCTCGCGCGACTCGGCGCGTTCACGTACTCGCCCGAGGAAGGCACGTCGGGCTTCGACCTGCCGGGGCGCGTGAGCGACAAGGAGGCCAAGGCGCGCCAGCGCGCGGTGCTCGCGGCGCGCGACGAGGTCCTGCGCGCCGAGCAGGGCGCGCTCGTCGGGACGGAGCTCGAGGTCGTGGTCGACGAGAGCTCGCCGGCGCGCGGCGTGCCGAACGTCGCGCGCGGCGACATGGACGCGCCGGAGGTCGATCTCGTGACGCTCGTCACCGGCCGCAAGCTCGGCGTTGGCAAGCGCCTGCGCGTCAAGATCGAAGGCCTCGACGCCGAGTCGAACCTGATCGCGAAAGCGGTGCGCGGCTGATGGCGTCCGGCGTCTTCGCGCACTGGCCCAATCGCATCACCGCGATGCGCTTCGCCGGCGCGGTGGCGCTGTTCGTGCTGCTCGCGCGCGTCGGAGAAGCGACGGCGGAGGAGCTCGCGACGCGGCGGCCTGAGATGCACGTCTGCCTGTGGCTGTTCGTCGCCGTTGCGCTCTCGGACATCCTCGACGGTTGGCTCGCGCGGCGCGGCAACCACATCACGGCCTTCGGGCGCATCGCCGATCCGTTCGTGGACAAGGTGCTCGTGATGGGCGCGATGATCTACCTCGCGGTGCTGCCGTGGTCGCGCGAGTTCTTCCCGGCGTGGATCGTGGTGGTCGTGCTCGCGCGCGAGTTCCTCGTCACGGGCATTCGCGGCTACGTCGAGAGCCTCGGGCACGCCTTTCCGGCCGACTGGTTCGGCAAGGTGAAGATGCTCGTGCAGTGCTGGGCGATCGGCATCCCCATGGGCATGCAAGCCTTCGAGCTTTCGGAGGTCGCGCGCGAGCGCTGGGCGCTCGCTGGGCACGCGCTCGTGTGGCTGACGCTCGTCACTTCGGTCGGCTCCGGACTCTCCTACGTCTTCAAGGCCCGCAAGTTCCTCTCGGGAGACGCGCGATGAACTGGCTCAAGCTCGGACTCGTGTCGTGCGGCTACCTCGGCTGCTCGCCCTTCGCGCCCGGCACCGTCGGAACGCTCGGCGGCGTCGTCATCGCGTGGGCGCTTGCAGGCCAAGAGCACTACCTCGCGCTCAGTCTCGGAGTCGCCGCGCTGCTGTACCTCGTCGGCCGCTCGCTCGGCGACTGGGCGGAGGCGTACGCGGGCGAGAAGGATCCGGGGATTTTCGTGCTCGACGAGGTGATCGGCTACCTGATCACGATCGCGTGGACCGGCGGGCCGAACTACCTGTCGCTCGCGCTGGCCTTCTTCGTGTTCCGCTTCTTCGACATCTTCAAGCCCAAGCTCGCGCGGCGCATGGAGAAGCTCGGCGGCGGCGACGGCATCCTGCTCGACGACGTGGTCGCGGGCGTCTACGGGCTCGTGCTGGTGATGATCCCGGCGCGACTCCTCTTCCCCGACCTGCCGTGGCTCGCGGGGGTGAGCTGAGATGGCGGCGCGGCGCAAGGGCGCGAGCGAGGAGCGCGGATCCGGCGGCCTGCCGATCTGGATGCGCTTCACGCTTTCGATGACGGTCGCGCTGACGGTCGTCTCGTCTGCGGCGGGCTTCTTGCTCTACAAGTCGGTGGGGCAGGTGAGCGCCAACGTGCAGCAGGAGACGATGGTCGGGGCCACCGAGCTCACGGCGCCGGTGCTGCAGGCCACGGTCGAGCGCCAGCGTGCGATCGCGGAGCGCGAGCTGTACCTCGCGCTCGAGCAGCAAGCTGCCAAGGACGCCGCCATGACGGCCAAGGAGTTTCCCGAGGGCGGCGACTCGCGCTACGAGAGCCTGCGACGTGCTTTCCAGAACTACCAGTACGGGCAGCGCGATGCCTTCAAGGCCCAGCGCGAGCAACGCGAGCAGCGCTACAAGGAGCTCGGCCCGGTCGAGACGTGGAAGCAGGTCGGCAAGGCGACCGAGCATGCGTCGGGTGCGGTGCTCGAAGCGTCCGTGACCTACGCCGACGGGTCGAGCGGTGTGATCTTCAAACACCAAGGCCGCGAAGGCGCGCCGGTGTTCCTGCTCCTGCCGGATACGGCGCACGTCGCGGACCGCAGCCTGCTCGGGCTCGTCATCGGCATCACGTTCGTGATCATCCTCGTCGGCGCGATGGTGTCGGTGTGGGTCGCGAATCAGGTCTCCGGGCCGATCACGCGCATCGTCGAGGACGTGCGCCACATCGCCGGAGGCAACCTCGGCCACCGCGTGGTCGCCGACGCGGGCGGCGAGGTCGGCACGCTCGCGCGCGCGATCGACCGCATGACGAAGAGCCTCGCGGAAGCGCGCGACAACGAGGTCGAGCTCGAGGTGCGCCAGCGCGAGTTGCAAGTCGCGAGCGAGGTGCGCGAGCAGCTGCTGCCGCAGTCGACGCCCAAGTGCGCAGGCTACGAGATCGGTCACCTGCACCTCGCGTCGTCCGGACTGTGCGGCGACTTCCTCGACTACATCGAGACTGGTGCGGGCGGCGCGATCGGGCTGCTCGTGTGCGAGGTGTCCGGCAAGGGCCTGCCCGGCGCGATCGTCGGCGCGACGGCGCGCTCGTATCTGCGCTCGAAGCTTGCCGAAGGCGGTGACCTGAAGGCCGCGCTCTCGAGCGCGAACCGCGCGCTGGCCCGCGACGTGCGGCGCGGCATGGCGGTGACCTCGCTCTTTGCATCGCTCGACGCGGGGCAGGGCATCGCGACGGTCGCGTGCAGCGGGCACAAGGTGCCGCTGATCCGCTTCACCGGCGAGGATCGCAAGGTACGCGTCGTGCACCCCGAGGGCATCGCGCTCGGCTTCGACAAGGGCCCCGTGTTCGATAGCAAGCTCGAGCTCGCGCTCGTGCCCGTCGAGAAGGGCGATCGGCTCGTGCTCGTCAACTCCGGTGCAGTCACGGCCGCGAACTCGGAGGGCGTGGAGCTCGGCGAGAAGGGCCTGTACGGCCTCGTGATGAAATACGGGGCGTTGCCGACCGAGCAGTTCCTCGCGAAGCTGCGCGAAGCGTTGCTCGCGCACGCCGGCGATGCGCCGCGCGAACGCGACATCTCCATCGTCACCGTGAGTCGGACCTGAGCCATGCAAGTGCGCGAATTTCA
>Ga0172372_10008113_pt1 | contig 13970 bp, 18 predicted proteins | sample LakKiv5m_2_FD_114544 | JGI IMG/M metagenome (GOLD analysis project Ga0172372, IMG submission 114544) | Freshwater microbial communities from Kabuno Bay, South-Kivu, Congo - kab_092012_9.5m | ecosystem: Environmental > Aquatic > Freshwater > Lake | place: Democratic Republic of the Congo...
CTGACCGGCTTGGTCGGCAATCCAGATCCTGCAGATTATCAGGACTACCGCACGATCTGGCAGTTCAAACTCGACACTCTCCCCTTCACGGCGGCGGAGGTCGTCTCAGCGACGGTGAACTGGACCGGAAGCCCGATCTGGGGAGGTTTTGCGCTGGGCATTGATAGGGTGAATTCCGATTTCAGCACTTGGAACACCATCCCGATGTATGGCAGCGTCGTCGAGGCGATCACTTCCTACAAAATGAACGGCAGCGGATCGAACGACTGCACCGGCGTGTTCACGAATGCCCTCGCGAACGCCACGACCAACTCGGGGCTGGCGCTGCGCTTCTATTGTGCCGGAGAGCCGGGCGACTATGTGGCAGGGGGCATCAGCGGCGTGAACATCAAGGTAGACGTTGTTCCCGAGCCCTCGACGTTTGCGCTGCTGCTGCTGGGCGGGGTCGGCTCCCTGCTCCTGTTCCGCCGTCGCCGCACGGCCTAAAAATGTTTTTCCGCGTCCAGCCTTTAGAAGGCTGGTTTGATGCGTGCTTTTGGGTTGTTGGGGTGGGGCACAGCGTTCTTTAGGGTTCCGCTGTGCCCTTTTCCATGCGGGATGTCCGGATACACCTGTATGTTGTTCGGAACAGATCCGAAATATGGCAACACCAACTACGCCTACGGCATGAGCGTTCCATCCCGGCTGAAGACCGCCGCGGGCGGAGCGTGAGAGGTGCCAACGCAGCCAAGATGGAGACGGACTTCGGGACGAAGGATGATGGTGCGGCGGTGTCTCTTTTCACCATCGCGCATCCCTCGGGAATCCAAGCCAGTGTTACCAATCTCGGGGCGACCTTGGTCTCCGTGCTAGTGCCGGGCTGCAATGGCAGCATGGGTGAGGTGGTGTTGGGTTTCCCCCGAGCGGAAGACTATCTGCGCCATGCCGGCTCTTACTTTGGCGCGACCGTCGGCCGCTTCGCCAACCGCATTGCGGGCGGACGGTTCTCCCTCGATGGACGCGACTACCAACTTAACACCAACAATGCGCCAGCCGGCATTGCTTGCCATCTGCACGGAGGACAACACGGTTTTCACCGCCAACTTTGGACCGTCGAAGACGTGAAGCCAGACGCCGTGCGCTTTAGCTACCGCTCGGCCGACGGGGAGGAAGGTTATCCGGGCGATCTCACGGTCGCCGTCGCCTATCAAGTCGGACCGGGCAGGGTGCTGACGTGGACCGCCGAAGCCACCACTGATGCGCCGACGATCATCAATTTGGTCCATCATCCTTACTGGAATCTCTCCGGACGCGGCACCGCGACCATAGACCATCACATCCTGCGGCTTTTCGCTGATGCCTACCTCCCGGTAACCAAAGGACTGATCCCCACTGGCGAAATCCGAACCGTGGCCGGAACGCCGATGGACTTCCGTCAACCGCGCGCGGTTGGTGGAGAGGGCAGCTGTGACTACGACCACTGCTGGGTCCTGAACCGCCAACCGGGCGAAGACGACCTCAGTTTAGCTGCCCGCCTGTCGGATCCCGTCAGCGGCCGCGTGCTGGAAATCTCCACGAACCAGCCAGGCATCCAATTCTACGACGGCAAATACCTCGATGGTTCCGCCAGCGGCAACACGGGCTCAACCTTCGGCCCGCACGCCGGACTCTGCCTCGAACCACAAAACTTCCCCGACGCGCCGAACCACCCGAATTTTCCCAAGAGCCGCCTCGAACCCGGCGAAGTCTATACCAACATCGTCGTCTACAAGTTCGCAGCCGATTAAAGCATTATGAAAATCCGCAAAGCCTTCGTCATGTCGGTCCACGCCGGCGCCGAGGGGGAATACGAAAAGCGCCACAATCCGATCTGGCGGGAGTGTTGAAAAGACGCAGAAGATTAGGCTCCCGAGTCCATTGACGAAAACTTGTAAAATGGTAAGCTGTATAGCATGAAAGCAACCATTGACATTCCGGACGATCTTTATCGTCGTGTGAAGGCCAAGACAGCTCTGAAGGGGCGGGCGGTGCGTGATGTGACCATCGAATTGTTCCGCAACTGGGTCCAGGAGACGGGAAGCACCACTCCTGCGGCGGGGGAGCCGCCGGTCAGTTGGGTGGACCGACTCCTTGAGCATGCCGTGCCGGCCGACCGGCCCGGTCCCACCGCACGGGAAATCCTCGAAGAGGAACGGAACCGTCTCGAGCGCTCCGCCGGATGATCACGATCGATGCGAGTGTCTGGACGGCCTTGTTCGAGCCGAAGGACACTTTTCACACCGAAAGTGTCGCCTTCCTGCGGGAGTGTGAGCGGCGCCGCGTCGAGATGTTCGCTCCTTCGCTGGCCATTGTGGAAACAGCGTGTGCGATGGCCCGCCGGCAGCAGGACGGTGCCAAGGGTTTGGCCGTGGCCCGGAGCCTGCGAGCCATTCCCGTCCTGCGGTGGGTGGACGTGGATATGACATTGATCGACGAGGCGTTGACTTGCGGGACGCGTGGCCTGCTCCGCGGGGCCGACGCCATTTACGCCGCCGCCGCGGCCTCGAGCGGAACGACGCTGATCACATGGGACAACGAACTGATCGAGCGGGCCGGTGGCGTGACGCCCTCGGATTGGTGCTCGCGGCTGTCCTAGGGATAAGTCGCCTGGCCGGGCCCAGCGGAAGTCGCACTGACCAAGATCACTTGCTCCCATACACCAACAAATTGTGAAAACCCGCAAAGCCTTCGTCATGTCGGTCCACGCCGGCGCCGTCGGCTATCCTTGACAACCAACCAACCTGCTGGTCTGTTAAGTTAGTGAAAACCATCGGTATTTTCGAAGCAAAAACGCGTTTTCCCGCGCTTTGCGAAAGCGTGGCTGCTTCACGCATGCCTGTGCTCGTCAGCAAGCGCGGGCGCCCTCTGGTCATGATCGAACCGATCCGCGAGGAATTGGCGGGCGGCCGTCCTGATATTCATTCCGCTTGGCAGTCTTGGAAGAAGAAGCACTCCGAGATGGCGGGGGACTTTCCCGAAATTTGGCATCATCGCGGGCGGACCAAGGAAAGCCCGCTGCGTGATTGAGCATGCGCTATTTGCTCGATACCTCGGTTTATTCCCAACCGCTGCGGCGGCGTCCGGTCGAAGCCGCTTTGCTCCGATGGAAAGCGGCGGGCGATTCGGCCTGCGCGATCAGTGCGGTGACGGCCGCCGAGGTGGAATACGGACTCGTGCTGGAAAATCGCCCGCGACGGCGCGAGAAGTTCCGGTTTTTGTTGGAAGGGAGGCTCCGTGTGCTGGAGACCGACGCCGCCGTGTGGCTGGAATTTGCCCGTCGCAAAGCGCGCCAGACCCAAGCTGGCCGGGAGATTGCAGACTTGGATCTCCTGATCGCTGCCACGGCGCTGGTTCATCGTCTGACGGTGGCCACGCTCAACGTCCGGGATTTCAGCGCCGTGGAGGGGTTGGCTTGGGAGGACTGGTCGAAGTGATCATTAACCAGAACGTGCACCTCTCGAGTTCGCGCACTCTATGCAGTCGGCTCGAGCTGACCGCTGAAGCATCATGAAAATCCGCAAAGCCTTCATCATGTCAGTCAACGCCGGCGCCGAACAAGAATACGAAAAACGCCACAATCCGATCTGGCCCGAGTTGGAAAAAGTGCTCAAAGACCATGGTGTCTCCAACTACTCGATCTTCCTGCACCCCGAAACGCGACAACTCTTCGGCTATGCCGAAATCGAAAGCGAAGAACAATGGGCGTCCATCGCCTCGACCGAGGTCTGTCAAAAGTGGTGGAAGCACATGGGCGACGTCATGCCATCGAATCCCGACCACAGTCCGGTCAGCTCACCGCTGCGCGAGGTTTTTCATTTGGATTGAGCTGTGCCGCCACCTTCCGTTTTGCCCGAGTTGCGGAACCTGCGCCATTTTTGGCGCCGCGGCTGCGTTTTGCGGGGTCAGACTTTGCTTTTCGTTTTGGAAAGCTGTTCCTTTTGCTTGCTGATCCAGGCTGGCAAACTGTCGACCAACGAGGTCACCGTGCGGTGCACTAGCTTGCGCCGGCCCATATCGTCGGCTATGGCGCGGGCGAACTCCGGAAGGCGCTCTATCATGGAGTCGATCCGCTCGTGGAGATCGTTCGGGCGAAGGCGGAGTTCCCGGGCGCAGCGGTCCCAATCCCGTCGGCTCACCTCGCGGATGCGGTAGTGGCGGCCGATCTTCATGGCCAGCTTGGCCTTGCGGGGATCGATCTGCCTAGCGTAGGGGATGGAGCTGGCCAAGTCATAAAGCGGAGCCAACCGTGCGGCCGGGCTCGCGGACAGCAAAAGCGAGTAGTTCTTGGCATGCGCATCGGTTCCCTCCACCGTGGCTCCGCGTAAAAGCCGTTGTTTCGACCTGATCTCTCGGTCTCCATGAAAACCAGTTTTTTCCCCGCCGTTGTCGTGCTGTGTTCTATCATGAGTGTCGCGGCACAATCCCCCGATTTCAAAGTCTGGGCCGACGGCCAGTTGCGCAAGGACGGAAGACCTTTCCGCGCTATCGGGGTTAACTACTTTTCCTGTTTTTACCGGACCCTGCTGAACGGCGAGGACACAAGCTATGAGCAGGGCTTCGAGTTGCTGGCGCGGGAGGGAATTCCGTTCGTGCGTTTTGCCGCCACGGGATTCTGGCCCAAGGACATGGCGCTTTACCGCACCGACCGGGAGGAATACTTCCGGCGGTTCGATGCGGTGGTGACCTCGGCCGAGAAACACGGCATCGGGCTCATCCCTTCGCTTTTCTGGTATTACGCCTGCGTGCCGGACTTGGTGGGCGAGCCGATGGACCAGTGGGGCAATCCGGAAAGCAAAGTCCACGCGTGGATGCGCGAGTATGTGCGCGAAGTGGTGACGCGCTACCGTCATTCCCCCGCGATCTGGGCATGGGAAATGGGCAATGAATTCGGACTGCAAGCCTCGCTGCCCAATGCCGCCTCCCACCGCGCGCCCATCTGGGAGAATCTGGAAACAGCGACGAGCCGCAGCGAGCGCGACGATCTGACCTTCGATATGCTGCGCGTGGCCTACACGGAGTTCGGCAAAGCGGTGAGGGAACACGACCAGAAGCGCCTGATTTTCACCGGGGACAGCCTGCCGCGGCCGGCCGCGTGGCACATGGAGAAGGAGGGGAGTTGGACGCCGGACAACGAGCGCCAGTTCCGCCACATGCTGCGCACTCTCAATCCCGACCCGATCGACGCCATCAGCATCCACGCCTACGGCGAGGACACGGAGCGCATTGCCTGGAGCGTGCAGGCGGCCAAGAGCATCAAGAAGCCCCTCTTCATCGGCGAATTCGGCGTTCCCGGCACGGGTCCGGAGGTGGAGAAAGAATTCCGCCGCATGCTGCGGCTCATCGAAGAGTCCACCGTCCCGCTGGCCGCGCTGTGGGTCTTCGACCTGCCCAGCCAGAATACCGACTACAACATCACCGCCGACAACGAGCGTTCCTACCAACTCCGCGAAGTCGCCGCCGCCAACGCCCGTGTGCAAAACGGTGGGACGGCCAGGCGGTAGCCGCATGCTTCTTGCCTTGGGGAGGCAGTTTCGCGAGAGCTGCCTCGAATCGACGAAGTCTATACCAACAACGTCGTCTACAAGTTCGCAGCACTCTGAGAAGATAACGAGGAACTCTCAGCATGCCGCGCTTCGAGCTCTTTCGACTGAAGCGAGAAGCAAATTGACCTTGAGTCCACTCGGGAAATTACGCGCGAACCGTAGGCGGACCAAATGTTGCTAAGTGTTACCAAGTCTCCAAAACAGCCGAGCTGCCCAAGGTCCGGAAGTCATGCCATCTACCGGTGGCGCGGCGTCACTTGTCTGCCAAAGCTCCGCACTGCCACCCACAACCAATGGTAATGCACCGTGCCCGTCTGGAGAATGTCTCACCTCTCAGCGTCGGCTTTCCAGCCGAGCGGTGACTTCCAAGTCATGTCTTTTGCATCCTCTCGAGAAACGAACACGGGGCTCAGAAAATCGCGCAAGTGCGAAACGACTTCCGGCAACCCTGGCGCTTGGAGCCGGTTTTTCCGCAGGAAAGCGCTCCACTGGGTGACTTTGGTCGGGTCTTGCGCAAACTCTTGCGTCAAAGCCGCTGGAACATCTTCCGGCAAGGCCGCTTTGCGTCGATGGAAAGTGGCGCGCGCGGCACTGCTCAAAACCGCTGAGCTGAATTCCATATTCCGGCAGAGCCAGTAGAGATCGTAGAAGTCTTTCATCCGGCTGTTGGCCAAGCCAAGTTCGACTGCGGCGTGGAGCTTTTCCGCGATGACTGTTTCCGGCGGATAAGCCAGCAGTCTGGCTTCGGGGAAACCCAGCAGTTCCTGCCAATTCATCTCCACCGGCGCCGGTGTGATGGCATCGCCGAAACCGACGTCGATCTGGGCGGGGATGATGGCACCGGCGAGAGTCACTTTGACCGTGATGCGCACGCCTCCGTAATTTTGATCCTCCCGAATCTTCGATGCCTGCACCGTGCCCCAGATCAATCCATCCGGAGGATCGGCGGGTCCATCTAGCAAACCGGCAAAGTAGGCCCGCACGTTCTCCGGTGAACTGTCTCCGAAGCTCAGCAAATCCAGATCGCGCGTTGGACGATGCATGGTGTTTGTCCAAAGCGAAAACAGCTGTGCGCCTTTCAGGACAAACTTCCGATTGTCGGCTGACCGACTGACGCGCCACAACAAGCGGCCAATCACGAAGCGCTCCATGAGAGCCGTCAGTGGCACGCCACTGGACCGCGCTTGATTAGCCAAACGATCCCGAACCGATGCCGCGACATTCTTCATGAGAGCGCCTCGAGGTATGGCTGCATGATCCGGCAGACACCCATCATCGCGGCATAGCGGTGCAGATCCTGCAGGCTGCGCCGCGGCATTTTCATTCGCTCCTTCAGGGCCTCCAGACAAAGCTCCAGAGTCACCAGGTTGCGGTGTTTGAAGCAGTCGACAATCGTGCGATCGAGGCTGGTGATCTTCACCGGGTAACCGGCCACGATGTGTGTTTCCACGCCAGCGGTGAAAGCCTCGGGCATCCGGCTGCGGACGATGCGCAGTGGGGGGTGAGTGACTTTCGGCGTCGGATAGTTGGCTGGAAGTTGCATCCATACCTGCCACGCCGGGTGCGTTCCTATGCCGTGAAAGTTCAGGGCACTCAGCAGCACAATCACGCCTTTGGGCACGAGGAGAGAGGCCTCAACCATGTCGGGGTGGTCGTAGGTCCCGGTTTTTGCCGTGCTGTAAAGTCCCCGTCCTGCGCGGCGGATCGCGCCCGATTTGGCTAGGCGGGACAGAGTGATCCGCGGGATACCAGCCGCGGCGGCGTCCGACGCCCGTATGAACGGGCGCTTCGCCGCGAGCTTCTGCAGCTTTTGCAGAGGTGAAATGGTCTTCATGGAGAAATGGTCCTAAAACTATAACGATATAATGTGACGTCCTAACAAACGCAACACCCTCGTTGCTGTCTATCACTTGTTCCCAGGCGGATCGCAGAAGGAGATGCGCAGCGAGATTACTGTGAGCAAGGAAATCTATTAAGCGAATCGTTCACGTCCAAGGGTTGTTTGTCCCCCAGTTAAATCCCATGAGAAACTGTTTTTCAGCTTTACACTTTTTTCAAGGGCATCCCTCTCATGCCCGAAAGTTGCAAAACCCTGATAACTAGCATCCTACGCGCAAATAAAGGCCAGCTAAGGGAGGGCTTGGACGGGGTGGAAAACGTGGATTTCCACTCACGAACTGCGACAGGCAACGACAGGACGCGTCAGCACGTTGACACCGAGGCGCAGGGTGTGACGACAAGCGACTACCCACGACAGGAAGCCCCGGAAAAGCGGGCGCTGATGACCACGCATGAACTGGCAACTTTTCTCCGCTGCTCGAAGCGGCATGTGCAAAGGCTGAGGAAAGCGGGTCTGCCAGATATCAAGGTCGGGGAGTTGGTGCGGTTCTCCGAAAAGGACGTCTTGGACTGGCTCGACCGCCAACGCCCGGACTTTCGGGGGTATTCGTGGGCGCGGATAAAGTAGCGCGCAACCAAAGCGAATTTATCGTTGCGCAACGACAAATACGTCACTGGGACTTTGTCATTGCGCAATGACAAAGTCTGCCCCGATCAGAGCCGGAGCCAGCCCCACGGTGCTTGGGGGAGGGCTTGGGCATTACCATTCCCACCGGAAGAAGTCGGTCGCGTTGATCTGTTTGCACAAGGACAGATCGGAGCAACCGGGCAGAGACTTTGTTGGTACGTACCAACAAAGTCCCAGAGATCCGCAGTTCGATCTCATCCAAAATCGCCCTTCTGACCCGTGATCGTGCCCGTGATGGAGGCCTCAAGGTGGGACCGATTGAGAGTGACGCTGAAGCGGATGGCGAAGCGGTCGTCATCGTCGGACTTTGCCTCCAGGATTGACTGGTATGGGGGGAACAGCGCTTTTTAGAAGGGCTTAATTTATCATTGCGCAATGATAAATTACAGACTCTGGTGGGGCTTCCATTGAACACGGACTTTGTCATTACGGAATGACAAAGGTTCTGTTTTTGAGGGGCCAAAGACCTGCGGACAGATTTCGCGCGGGGCGACTTTGTCGTTACGTAACGACAAACTCACTCTGTCGGGCTACGTGTCTGCCGAGTGTGGGTTTCGGGCAATTTATCATTGCGCAATGACAAATTCCCCAGCACTCCGTGGGTGCTCCGCGTTGAATTGAGGCCGCAGGGCCTGAAGCCCACGCTTCAGGATGAGTTTGTCGGTGCGCACCGACAAATTCCCTCTGACGGGCTTTTGGTTTTGCGGATTGGTTGGTGATGATGAACGCCGGACTTTGTCGTTCCGGAACGACAAAGTCCCCATGTTCGGGGCTCCAGGGTGAGGTGTCCGGGTTAGCCGGATTGTCGGGGTTATCCGGGTAGCAAGACGCTGCCTGTTTCCACTTCGTTGAATCTCCTGTCATTGCGCAATGACTGTAGGACGCGTCTCGGGCACTTTACCCCGCTCAGTTGACACGGTGCGCGGCGGTGTATGAGCAATACACATCTCGAACCGCAGTTAGTGAAGAAGCGCGAACTGGCGCGCCTTCTCTCCATGTCACCCAGATTCTTGGACGACCTAATCGCCCAACGGGCCATACCCTTCCTGGAGGTGTCGCCGCGTCTGCACCTCTTCGACGTGGAGGTGGTGAAGTCGGCGCTCCAAGCCCGCTACGGGGTTGCGCCCAAGGAGGCGAGACGATGAGAGGCCAGCCCGCCGAACCCATCACCGAAATCGACAACGAGCTATAGAAAAAACCATGCCTATATACAAAGCATCCGCCCCCAGCGCCCGTCTCGGCTATGTGCCGGCCGGGGACCACACCGTTGAAGTCCTGGAAGCCGAGGAGTCGGTATCCAAGAACGGCAACGACATGATCGAACTCAAACTCCGCGTGCAACCCGAAGGACCGGTCCTTTTCGACGCACTCGTCTTCACCCCGAAAGCGTTTTGGAAGATCGACGCCTTCCGTGCCGCGACCGGTGAGACGGTGGTGCCCGAAGAGGACGTCGTCATTACGCCTGGCCGCCTCGTGGGCCGCACTGGCCGGGCGCGGCTTGGCGTCGAGGAATACGACCAACGCAAGCGCAACAAGGTCGTCGCGTGGCTTCCCCCACAACCCGACCGGAAAGAAGATGGAGCGAAGGCAGGAACCTGCTGTGCGCCTGGCGAGATATCCGGTGTCGGCCACGGCATGAAGCTAAACTCATGAAAACATTCTCCTGCGATTTTGGCGGCGGGGTTTCGTGCGAACTTGCCGTGAGCGAAACACCGCCGTCGAAGGGATCCTCTCATATCCTCGACCTCCGTTGGACAGGGGTGCCGCAAAAGCGCCATATCTACCCCTATCTAAGGTGGGTCAAAACGGTGAACCAGCAACTGGCCGACGAGTGGCAAGTGCGACTGTTGCATGTTCTCCAGACCAAGCGACGACGATGGCAGACATGGGCCTACGAGCCCGGCGGGAAGCCCTTGCTGCTTAAGGAGGTGAAGATCTGATGCGCTACCGGTCCTCAGGGCTGCAGCCTCACCTTCCCCGCCGCACAGTCGAATACCTTGAGCACGGCGCGCCCGAGGGCATGCGCAATTCCGAACTCTTCGATGCGGCCTGCCAGTTCCGTGACGCCGGAATCGATCAAGGCCAAGCCGAAGAGCGGCTCTTGGCCCGCGCCTTGGCCGATGGCCTCGATGAGAACGAGGCGAGCAGCACGATTCGCTCCGCCTTTGCCCACACAGCGCGTCAGTCAGTGGCACCGGCTTCGCCCACGCGCCACCGGCCGGCTGAGTCTCAGGAGACCGGTGCGACGAAGAGGCCGCGGTTTGCCGCCGTGCCCGTTGCGTTGCCCCCGTCTGTCGAGAATGGATTTTTGCACCTTCTTGATGCTTGTTTCCGTGCTGAGGAGTTTGTGTCGATCGCTCCGGCTGCCGAGAATGAGGACGGCACAGTCAGCCCGCGGCGAGGGGTGAGCTTAAGTGCAGCCGAGTGGCGCAAGCGGGTCGAGGCCAAGGGGGGGATTGACCGGTGTTTCTCCACCAAGCACGGACTCTTCATGCGCATGAATCCGGTCTGCAAAGACGGAGCGACCAATGACGATGTGACGGCCTTCCGCCATGTGCTTGTGGAGTTTGACCGCGACACGGCTGGTGAGGTGATTGCCAAGGACGTTCAGTTCGGTGCGATCGTCTCCAGCGGGCTGCCCGTGAGCGCTGTTATCGACTCGGGCAACAAGTCCATCCACGCGTGGGTTCGCGTCGATGCCCCCGATGCGGGGGAATACCGGCGCCGGGTGGACATCGTGTGGGACTGGCTCGAGGGACTGAGTCTTGATGAAAAGAACAAGAATCCCTCGCGCCTCTCGCGATGTCCCGGCGGTTGGCGCACGGTTGACGGGGAAAAACGTCAACAGCACCTCATCGCCCTCGGTCTTGGCGCAAGGTCCTGGGAGGAGTGGGAGAGAGCGCACTCACCCGATGGGCTACCCAAGATCGTGTCAGCAGCCGAGTTCATGGCCACGCCCCGGTCCGAGCCGCCGCAGATCGTGGCTGGTGTGCTGCACCAGGGCTGCAAGATGATCATCGGCGGGGCCAGCAAAGCCCGCAAATCTTGGACGCTCATCGACCTTGCCGTGTCGGTGGGCAGCGGCACGCCGTGGTGGAGTTTCCCCACACATCAGGGTCGCGTGCTCTACGTCAACTTCGAGTTGCCTGAATTCGCATTCCAACAACGTCTTGCCGCCATCTCCGCGGCCAAGGCGATCACGGATTTCAGCGGGATCGATCTCTGGAACCTTCGTGGCTACGCCACCGACTTCGCAGTCCTGATCCCCAAGATCCTCGCCCGGATCAAGGAATGCCTCTACGTGCTGATCATTCTCGACCCGGTCTACAAGGGTCTTGGTGCGCGCGACGAGAACAAGGCCGGCGACATCGCCTCCTTGTGCAATGAAATTGAAAAGCTAGCCGTGCAATCCGGCGCGGCCGTTGCTTTCGGCGCCCACTACAGCAAGGGCAACCAGTCCGCCAAGGAGGCTATCGACCGCATCGGCGGCTCGGGTGTATTTGCTCGCGACCCCGATGTGATTCTGACCATGACCTCGCACGAGGACAAAGACGCCTACGTGGTTGATCTCGCGCTGCGGGCGCTGCCGCAGGTTGAGCCCTTCGTTGTGCGCTGGCAGGGTGTCCATTTCCAGCGCGACGCCGCAGCCGACCCTGCGCGTCTGCGCTGCCCCGGCAACACGGCCAAGGCATCCAAGGCCAGCTACCGGCTCGGCAGTATGGCCGACCTCTACGGTGAACTCTGCGAAAACATGCCGCCTCTCAAACACCACAAGGATCCGTCGCTGTCGGAAGTGGTGGAATTCATCTGCAGCCAGGTCCAAAGGGTTGAAGGTCAATGCTCTTTGGCCCATGGGGCTCGCATCTGTCACGCCTTCGCCTGCATGTGCTCGCGCAGCAAAAAAACATCGCCGATCATTTTCGACCGGGCCACCAGGCTGTGGAGGGGGCGCAATTATACCGGTGGCCGCGAGAACGAACTCGCCGCGGATCTCGCGACTGTCTCGCAGTGAACGAGATCAATTCCGGTCTCGTTCTCGCAAGACTGTCTCGCGCGAGACAGTCTCCGAGATAGAAATACGTAGTATTTCAGTGCGAATCGATGAATCGAAACTCGCACGCACTGATGTGCCTGGAAGCACCAGTGCATGAGTTCGTGTTGTCGGTGGCCGTTTTATAATGACCAGCCCAAAGCTATGCGCGAGTCACGTAGCCTCCAAAATGGCCCATGCGCTGACCTGCCTGCTTGTCCTGGGTCTAATCTCCCCACGTCGATGGCCCGCATTTCGCCCGTAACGGGCCTGGTAGGCGTCGGAAGATCCGGCGAGGGATACGACAGCGGATGGCACCAGATCGCGCCTTTCTCGGCATCGCAGCACCCCCCCCGCTTTTCGACGGCCCCGGTGCTTTGGTCGCACCCTCCATGCACCCGCTCACGAGATGGAACTCCGCACGGGGCGACTGGCAGGCTTACGGGTATGGAGGACGTCTTCCAGCGCCTGCTCGTTGACATTGGCCACGACGACATGGGTTTTTCGTGCGTGCGCAGCCGAAGCAAGCGGGGATCGAGCGGCCCGGCTTTCGAGGTAAAGCAAGGTTCGGTCAGCGTGCCGGTTTATCGCACCACGGGCAGTGGTCGGGAGAGGTTCTTTGTCACGTTCTACCGCGATGGACGGCGCGTGCGTCGCAGCTTTGTCGATGCGGAGGCAGCCAAAGCCGAAGCAAAGCTCATGGCGCGCAAGATCATGGCCGGGCAAAGCCAGTCCACGGATTTGTCCTCACCGGAGCGCGAGGCCTACCTCACGGCCAAGAAGCTCCTCGAATCCTTCAACTGCCCATTGGTTGCTGCCGTGGAGGAATACGCGCAGTGCAAAAAGCTTCTGGCGGGTCGTTCCCTTGTTGCCGCCGTTCATGAGCACATGCAGCGGATGAAGGGCGTGCAGTCGGAAATCTCGGTGCCCGATGCCTCGGTGGAATTTCTCGCGGCGAAAAAGCAGGACGGGGCGAGCGAGCGCTACCTCTACCAACTGCGTAGCGACATCAACCGATTCAAAGAACGATTCCCCGGGCCGATCTTGCAGATCAAGAGCCACGAGATTGACGAATGGCTGCGCAAACTTGGGGGTGCTCCGCGCACGCGCAATTCCTCGCTGACTTCCATTCGCACGTTCTTTTCCTGGGCCAAGTCGCGTTGCTACTTGCCCAAGAATGAGGAAACCGCGGCCGAGGGTGTTCCCAAAGTGCGGGTGGGGGACACCGAGACGGGAATCTTCACCCCCGAGCAGATGAGCAAGATTTTGGAAGCGGCGACGTCAGAGATTGTCCCCTTCATTGTTCTCGGCGCTTTTGCCGGTCTGCGTGCAGCGGAAATCACGCGCATCGAATGGAGCGCCATTGATCTTGAGCGCCGGTTCATCACGATCCGCGCGGGCCAAGCCAAGACGGCATCACGGCGCATTGTGCCGATCAGCGACAACCTGCGGCAGTGGCTCTTGCCTCACGTTGGCAAGGGCTTGGTCGTTCCCAGCGCGGAAACCTACCGTAAGGTGACCAACCTCTCACGCCGCCTCGGCATCGAGTGGCCGCACAACGTGCTGCGGCACTCGTTCATCAGCTACCGCATCGCGAAAATCAAGAATGCCAACGAAGTGGCACTTGAGGCGGGGAATTCACCGGACATCATCTTCCGGCACTACCGCGAACTGGCTACCGAGGAGCAGGCCGATGCGTGGTTCGCCATCGTGCCACCAGCCGAATCCTGAATCGGCGGTAGCGATTACTGCTGCGCGCGCAGCCACACCTTCACCGCCTCGGGCTCGAATCGGATCAAGTGCCGGAACTTGATCGTGGGCAAACCGGCGTAACGCAGGTTGCGGATCTCCC
>Ga0172372_10008116_pt1 | contig 13962 bp, 13 predicted proteins | sample LakKiv5m_2_FD_114544 | JGI IMG/M metagenome (GOLD analysis project Ga0172372, IMG submission 114544) | Freshwater microbial communities from Kabuno Bay, South-Kivu, Congo - kab_092012_9.5m | ecosystem: Environmental > Aquatic > Freshwater > Lake | place: Democratic Republic of the Congo...
CATGTCGGTGAGCGCGCCGGTGACGCGGCGGGCGTAGGGGTCGAGGAGGATCTTGTGCGGGTTGCAGCGCAGACCGGTCTTGGGCTCGTAGGGGCCGTGCACGCGGTAGCCGTAGGTCTGCCCGGGGAGCACGCCCTGGACGAGGCCGTGCCAGACGCCGAAGGTGCGCTCGGTCAGCTCGACGCGCCGCTCGCTGCCGTCGGGGTCGACGAGGCACAGCTCGACCCGCTCGGCGACCTCCGAGAACAGCGCGAAGTTGGTGCCCGTGCCGTCGTACGTGGCACCGAGCGGATAGGGCGAGCCGGGCCACGGCTGGACGTTCTCGGGCACGGGAGTCTCCTCAGAGATCGGATCGGGGGGCGGGCGAGGTGGCGGGGCGAGCGGTTCGCAGCGGTGCGACCGCCGCGGCGACCCGGGGGTCGTCGAAGAAGTCCTCCAGCGGCACCGGCAGGGGTACCCGCCAGTTGGGGTACTCGTCGACCGTGCCGGGGAGGTTGGGCTGGTCGACCTGTCCGACGGCGTCGGCGGGCGAGCTGAGCACGAGTCGCGACGCCGCCGGGGCGACCACGGCGTGGAGCGCGACGACCAGGTCGTCTGCGTCGATGCCCTCGTGCCGCAGCAGGTCCACCAGGGCGTCGCGGTCGGCGGCGGCCGCGGTCAGGGCCGCGTCGAGCGGCTCCTCGAGCAGGCCGAGGCGGTGCTGCACGCGCACCCGTTCGTCGGCGACCCAACCGGCGATCGTGGGCAGGTCGTGGGTGCTGATGCTCGCCATCGTCTCGGGCTCCCACTCCCGCGGCGGTACGTGCGGCTGCCCGTCGGCGTCCCAGTCGCGCTCGAACCACAGCACCGCCGACGCGAGCATGCCTCGGGCGTGCAGCGTCTCCGTGACGACGTCCTCGACGACGCCCAGGTCCTCGGCCACGACGATCGCTCCGGCACGGTGCGCCTCGAGCGCCAGCACCGCCAGCATGACGTCGGCGTCGTAGTGCACGTACGTGCCGCGGTGCGCCGGCTCGCCCGGTGGGATCCACCACAGCCGCCACAGCCCGGCGACGTGGTCGACCCGGATGCCGTCCCCGTGACGCAGCACGCTGCGCACGACGTCGCGGAACGGTGCGTAGCCGGCCGCGTCGAGGGCGTCGGGGCGCCACGGGGGCAGGCCCCAGTCCTGGCCGAGCGGGTTGAAGGCGTCGGCGGGGCAGCCGACGCGGACCTCACCGGCGAAGACGTCCTGCTGTGCCCAGGCGTCGGCCCCGCCGGGGTGCACCCCGACCGGGAGGTCGTGCACCAGTCCCACCGCCATGCCGGCCTCCCGCGCGGCGGCGCGGGCGGCGTCGAGCTGCTGGCGGCACCGCTGCTGGAGCCACGCGTGGAAGGCCACGCGGTCGCCGAGCCCGGTCGCCGCGACGGCGACGGCCTCGGAGCGGGGGTCGCGCAGCTCGTCGGGCCACGTCCGCCAGTCGGCGCCGTGTCGCTCGGTCAGCGCGGCCCACGTCGCGTGGGCGAGCAGGTCGGGCTCGTCACCGTCGGGGCCGGCCGGGTCGCTCAGCGAGACCGGCTCGTCGTCCGGGCGGTCGACGGGGTCCTGCTCGGCGGGGCGGCGGTTCTCCCACAGCAGCTCCAGCGCGGCACGCTTGGCGTGCCACACCGCGTCGTGGTCGACCAGTCCCGGTCCGTCCGCGCCTGACGGGGTGGGGGCGGTCGAGTCTGCGGGGGCGAGTGCGTCGACCGCCTCGCGCACCGATGCGGCGGCGTCGCGGTACTCCGGCAGGTCGGTCACCCGCAGGTACAGCGGGCTCGCGAACCGGCGGCTCGCCGGCGAGTACGGGGACCGCACGAGCGGCTCCGACGGCACGAACGCCTGCACGGGGCTCACGAGCAGCACCCCGGCTCCCTGGTCCCGCCCCGCCCGACGCGCGACCTCGGCGAGGTCGCCGTAGTCCCCCATGCCCCACGAGCCCGCGGAGTGCAGGGCGTACAGCTGCAGCATCCAGCCCCACGTGCGGGGCACCTCCGGCAGCCGCTCGGGCGCGACGACCACCGTGACCGAGCGGTCCTCGACGTCCAGCCGGTGCCAGCCCAGGGGCAGGTCGGAGGGGAGCTCGCCGGTCACGTCGAGCCGGCCGCCGTCCTCCAGGTGCAGCACGCCCGTGGCGGCACCGATCGGTCGGCCGCGTCCGGGGGTGAGCGCGATCGTGCCAGGCAGCCGGTCGCGGGGGAGGGCCTCGACGTCGGCGATCCCCCGGGCCACGGCGGCGTCGTCCGCGGCGTCGACCCCCAGCTGCGCGAGCACCGCCACGACCACCGCGTCGTCGACCGCGACCTCGGCCCGGTCGTGCCCCTCGTACGTCGTGGCGACGCCGTGCGCCTCGGCGAGCCGGGCCAGCGCGCCACGGTCCGACAGGGTCATGACTCCAGCATCAGGGGCGGGGGGTCCCACCGCATCCGCGGCGCCGGTCGATTGCGTCACTCCCGGCGGGACCGGGCGACACGGCCCGCGGTCAGCGGTCGCCGTGCCCCTTCCGACGCTCGTTGACGCCCTGGTATAGGTCGACGACCCCGAGCACCACGAGCACCACGCCGAGCGGCCGACCCTGGAACCAGCCGAACTCGGCGTCCGGGTAGACCAGGGCCAGGACGACCCCGACGAGGACGAGCAGGGTGCCGGTCACGAGGTGCAGGGTGGCGCGCATGCCGCCACGGTAGTCGGGCGCGGCCCGTGCCGGCATCGGTCGAAGGTCGACGCGTGCGCGCCGAAAGGCGGAGCCGTCCCGAGGCCGGTCGGTCGGGCGGTCAGTCGGTCAGCCGGCCTGTTCGGTGGGGAGGTCGGTGATGACCGTCTGCTCGGCGGGCTTGTCGGTCAGGACGAGCGTCCGCTGGCGGGCGTTGCGGTTGATCAGCGCCTCGACCTCCAGGTAGGTCATGGCCTTCTTGAGGTGCAGCACGATCAGGACCGTCGTGAACAGGATCGTCAGGTCGAGCCGGAACGAGTAGCCCCGCATCGCGGCGCGGCAGTAGGCCGTCTCGATCGTCAGTCGCTCGTCGTCGGTCAGGGCCTGGCGTCCCACCAGCTGAGCCGGGCCCGTGAGACCGGCCGGGGTCAGGAAGCGGTCGTCGGCGTGCGGGTACTCCTCGCGCAGCAGATTCTGCACGTTCTCCGGCAGCGGACGGTTGCCGACCAGCGACATGCGCCCGCTGATGACGTGCACGAGCTGCGGGATCTCGGTCAGACCGAAGCGCTCCAGGAGGCTGCCGACCTTGGTGTAGAGCGGCGAGTCCGGCGGGATGTTGAGGAAGCGCACCTGCTGCTCGACCGGCACGGTGTCGCGGTTGACGATCTTGTCGGCGTTGCGCACCATCGTGCGGAACTTGACGACCTTCATGACCCGCTCGGTGGAGATGCGTCGCTGCGAGCGGTAGTAGACGGGGCGGCCCTCGGTGATCAGGACGGCCAGGCTGGCGACGAGCAGCACGGGGACCCACACGACGGCTGACAGGGCCACCACCGTGAGGTCGAGCAGGCGCTTGCGCTTCATGATGCCTCGGTTCGATCGGGGGTCGAGGGGGAGGCTGACATCGTTGTCAGGGGAGGTGTCCGTGAGGGAACCACGACATGCACAACGAGCGAGATCGCCCGAAGTGCCGTCCAAACTTTCGCGTCGATGCCGATCACCTTGCGGCGTGCAGGGCGACCGGCCTCGGCGAGCATGGACGCGGCGATCTTCGTGAAGGTCGAGGACAGCCGGTCGCCGATCCCGCTGCGTTGCGAGGGGGCGATGATCCGGCCCGGGTACAGCACGGAGACCGTCACCCGTGCGCCGTGGCGCAGGGCGATGCGGTCGACGTGCTCCTCGGCCAGGTTCTTCCATCCGCCGTACAGCCGACGGTCGGGCGTGGGGGCCAGGGCGATGACGGTCGAGACCAGCACGATCCGGACCGAGCCGGACGTCGCGCCGACGAGACCGTCGATGACCGCGAGCTCGCGCTCGAACGTCGCGGCGTCGCTGTCGCGCGGTTCCTCGGGGTGGATGGGCCCCAGGGCGCACACGTGGAGCACGAGATCGGCGCCGTCGGCGATGACCCCGGACACGTCGGTCGCGAGCGCGACGCGAGCCTCGGTGGCGTCGGAGAGGGCGGCGACGTCGCGCTCGTGGCGCGCCACCGCGACGACGTCGTGGCCAGCGAGCTGGGCGAGGAGCTCCTGCCCGACCTGCGTGCGCGGACCGATCACGACGTGGACCGCGCTGCTGGCCGGGTTCATCGCGAGACGACCTCCCCCAGGAGCGCCTCGAACCGGTTGATGCAGCGCTCGGCGGTGAACTCGTCCTCGGCCAGGGCCCGACTGTCGAGACCCACCTGTCTGCGTCGGTCCGGGTCGCCCAGGATCTCGGCGACCCACGTTCCCGCCTCCGGGATCGAGGCGGGCTGCGGGGTGAAGACGGCACCGCCGGCACGCTCGACGAGGGCCGAGGCGGCGTTCTCGAGCGGCATCAGTCCCAGGATCGGTCGGCCGGCGCAGAGATAGGACAGCGTCTTGGACGGCACCGAGAACGCACCGGCCCGCTGGTCGAGCAGGACCAGCAGGACGTCGCCGGAGCCCAGCACCTCGGGCAGGCGGTCGTACGGCTGGTAGGGCAGGAGCGTGACCGGCACGTCGAGTCGCCGGGCCTCGGCGCGGATGACCTCCACGGCCGGGCCCTCGTTGACGACGACGAGCTCGGCCGCGACACCTGACTCCCGCACCTGGTGCGTCAGCGCCACGAGCAGTGACGGGTCGTGCTTGAGGCCGAGCGTGCCGGAGTAGAGGAGCGTGAGGGTGTCGTCGACGCCCTGCTCGACGGCCCAGTCGTTCTTGCGCTCGACCGGCACGATCTCGTCGAGCGGCGCCCAGTTGGGGATCACCGTGACCTTGTCGGCGGTGCCCCAGGCCTCGTGCACCGGCACGAACGCGTCGGAGATCGCGACGATCGCGACGGCACGCCGCGAGCACCACTTCTCCGCGATCTCGAAGACCCGTGCGACGCCCGAGAACCCGCGGGAGAGCTTGTCGCCCGCGAACGACTTGACCGCGACGGCGTAGACGTCCTGGTGCCACAGGACCCACGGGATGCGGACGAACAGCATCGCGAAGGCGAAGATCACGAGCGTCGGGATCTGCACGTTCGACATGACCGCGACGTCGGGGCGGTGCGAGCGGACGTGCCGCACGAGCTCGACGCCGAGCCGGATCTCGCCGACCAGACGCTTGGCGAAGCGCATCTTGTCGAAGACCAGCCCGTCACCGATCGTCTCGAAGACGATGGTCTCGCCGGGCTCCGCGACGAGCGCGCCCTTGCCGGAGACGTAGGCGTCGCAGCTGGAGTGGACCACCTCGTGCCCTCGTCGGGCCAGCTCGCGGCTCAGCTGCACCTGGAAGGGGTGACCGCTGAAGTCGTGGACGAGCAGTCGCACCAGGGGCCCCCTTCCATCGATGTCGTCACAGATCAACAGTACGAGCAACGAGCGCACTACGGGATCGTTATGTTCGTCTCACCGGAGATCGGCGTGAAGGTTCGCCGTGGCGTCGCCCGCCGTTGGTCTCGAGCACTGCGCCCGGACCTGATTCGGGGAATCGCGGGGGTCTGGGCTAGACTCTCGGAGTCCTCGCGCGAGACGCGGTGGACGGGCGCCCGTAGCTCAACGGATAGAGCATCTGACTACGGATCAGAAGGTTTGGGGTTCGAATCCCTACGGGCGCGCAGCGACGATCGTCCGAAGGCCCCGGAGTCCCGACTCCGGGGCCTTCGGCGTTCCCGACGGGGCCAGGGCGCACCGGCGCCACCGGCCGGGATCAGGCGGGCCAGGTGTGGACCGGTCTCGTGGCGTGCAGCCGCACCCGGTCGCCGACCGCCCACGGCTCGCGCGGACGTACCTGCACCGCGAGCCGTCCGCCCTTCTGCACGTCGACGTCGACGTGCACGGTCGAGGAGTCGCCCCGGTACTCGCGCCACGCGACCGTGCCGTGGGCGTCGTCCGCAGGGTCGGCGTGCGTGATCGCGAGGTGCTCGGGGCGGAGCAGCACCGTGAGCTCGGAGCCCGGTACCAGGCCGTCCGACGTCGTCAGGGTGCCGATGGACGTCGAGACGGTGCGGACGCCGCGTGCTCGTCCGGCGAGGAGGAACGCCGGTCCCAGCAGCTCGGCGACCGCGCGCGAGGTGGGTCGCTCGTACAGGTCGTGCGGGGTGCCGTGACCGAGGACCCGTCCGTCGCCGAGCGCCAGGACGCGGGTGCTGAGCGACAGCGCCTCGGCGACGTCGTGCGTCACGAGCACCGCGGCGGTGCCGGCGTCGGCGAGGATGCGCGCGGTCTCCCCCCGCAGGTCGGCGCGCAGCGACGCGTCGAGGCCCGAGAACGGCTCGTCGAGCAGCAGCACCGGGGGCGACGGAGCGAGCGCGCGTGCGAGCGCGACCCGCTGGCGCTGTCCGCCGGAGAGCTCGTGCGGCATCGCCGTGGCGCGGTCGGCGAGTCCCACGAGGTCGAGCATGTCCGCGACCCGCTGGCGTCGTTCGCGGCGGACGACGCCGTACCCCACGTTGGCCGCGACGCTGCGGTGCGGGAACAGGGCACCCTCCTGGGGCACGAGCCCGACGCGACGCCGCTCTGCCGGCAGACCCGTGACGTCGACCCCGTCGAGCAGGACCCGGCCCGACCGCGTCGGGTGCAGTCCTGCGACGGCCCGCAGCAGCGTCGTCTTGCCGCTCCCGGAGGCACCGAGAACCGTGACGAGCTCGCCGCGTCCGACGCGCAGCGACACGTCGGCCACGACGGGTCGCGCCCCGTGGCGCACCTCCAGCGCCTCGACCTGCAACGTCATCGGGCTGCCGCCCGGCTGAGGAGCCACGCGGGGACCAGCCCGACGACGACGAGCGCGAGCGCTGCGGGGGCGGCGGCGCCGAAGGCACCGATCGAGGTCTTCGACCACAGCTCGGTCGCGAGCGTGTCGACACCGATGGGTCGGATCATCAAGGTCATCGGGACCTCCTTCATCGTGGCCGCCATGACGAGCACGGCGCCGGTCGCGATGCCCGGCCAGGCGTGCCGGGCGGTGACGCCCCACCAGGCGGCCGTGCGTCGCCGCCCGAGCGTGCGCGCGACCTCCTCGAGCTGCGGGGACACCTGCTGCACCGCCGTACGACTCGCGCCGATCGACTTGGGGAGGAAGACGATGACGTACGCGAGCAGGAGCATCGGCAGGGTCTGGTACAGCGACGGCGCGAGGCGCAGGGTCATGAACACGACGGCCAGGCCGACGACGATCCCGGGAAGTGCCTGACCCAGGAAGGACACGCCCTCGATCCCTCGGATCCAGCCGTGGCGCCACCGGGCGCCGAGCGCGGCGACGGGCATGGCCGCGAGCACCGCGAGCACCGCGACCGTCGCTCCGAGCACGAACGTCGTGAAAGCGGGCGCGACGAGGTCGGCGAGCTCCGGCGCGTAGCGGCTGCCCCCGAGCAGGCGCCCGAGCAGCGTCGCGACCGGCACGACCACGATCAGCACGGGTGGCGCGAGCACCACGGCCGCTGCCAGTGCCGTGCGCGCCACCGACTGGCGGGCGGGTGCGACCCGCCTGACGGCCACGGCGCTCAGCCGGTGGCCGGCGCGGCGCCGCGCGAGCTGCTCGACGGCGACGAAGACCAGCGCGACCGCCACGACGACGAGCCCGAGGGCCGCCGCGTGGGAGCGGTTCAGGCTTCCCGTGAAGAGGCCGTACACACCGACCGTCAGCGTCGGGGTGCGCAGGAGCGCCGGGGCCGCGAAGTCCGACAGCGCGTACAGCACGCACAGCAGGCAGCCCGCGATCGCGGCGGGAAGCACCTGTGGCAGCACGACGGTCGCGAAGGCCCGCGTGCGCGAGGCCCCGAGGCTCCGGGCGACGTCCGCGGCGTCGAGGTCGGCGCGACTCAGCGCGGCGAGGGTCGGCAGCGTCACGTAGGGATACGTCGTGAGCGCGATGACCGCGATCGTCGCGACGACACCGTGCGTCCCGGGGCGGACCGCGACGAGCGCGAACGCGGCGACGTACGACGGCATCGCGACGGGCAGCGCCACGACGACCCACCAGAGCCGGGGCAGCGGCAGGCGCACCCGCGTGACCACGACGGCGGTGCCGATGCCCAGCACCAAGGTGACGACCGCGACGCCCCCGCAGACCAGCGCGGTCGTGACCAGCAGGTCGAGCGTGCGTGGCCGCACGACGATCGCCTCGATGCCGTCCAGCCCCAGCTCGCCCGCCCGGAGCACGAGATAGACGATCGGGAGGACCGTCCCCACCGCCACGAGGACGGCCACCGCGGACACGACCGTGGGCGGCCGGTCGGTGACCGGCCGCCCACGGCGACGTCGGAGCTGCGAGGTCAGAGCAGACCGACCTCGGTGAGCAGTGTCACGGTCTGCTCCAGCGACGCGAGGTCGGCCAGGTCGAGGTCGGGTCCGCCGAGGTCGCGCAGCGGTGGGACACCGGCCGGCGTCTGGTCCGCGAGCACGAGCGGGTACTCCGCCGTCTCCTCCAGGAAGTAGCTCTGGGCCTGGTCGGAGACCATGAACTCGACGAACTGCTGCGCCGCGCTGCTGTTCTGGGCTCCCGTCAGGATGCCGACGCCGGTGACGTTGACGAGGGCCGAGACCGAACCGGGGTCGCCGAACGCGATCTGTGCGCGCTGGGTCACCGGGTCGCCCTCGAAACGGGCCCAGTAGTAGTGGTTGATGAGGCCCAGCGGGATCGTGCCGGCGTTGACGGCCTCGAGGATCGCGCCGTTGCCGTCGTAGATCTGGGCGTCGTTCGCGAGCATCCCCTCGAGCCACGCTCGCGCCCGGTCCTCGCCCTCGAGCACGCGCACGGCGGTCACGAAGGACTGGAAGCCGGCGTTGGTCGGGGCGATCGCGACCTGGCCGCGCCAGCGCTCGTCGAGCAGCTCGAAGACGTCGGTCGGGGCCTCTGCGGCCGTCACCTGCTGGCTGTCGTACACGACGACCCGGGCGCGGCCCGTCAGGCCGACCCACGAGCCGTCGGCCGAGGTGTACTCCGGGGCGACGAGCGAGGTGACGTCCTCCGGGAGCGTCGCGAGCAGACCGGCGTCGGACAGCACCCCGAGCGAGCCGGAGTCCTGCGACAGGAAGACCTGCGCGGGGGTGTCCTCGCCCTCCTCGAGGAGCTGGCCGGCGAGCGAGGTGCTGTCGCCGTCGCGGAGCTCGACCTCGATACCGCTCTCCTGCTCGAACTGGGCGATCAGCGGCTCCACGAGCTCGAGGTCACGACCGGTGTAGACGACGAGGGACGTCTCCTCGTCGGTCGACGCGGAGTCGGCGTCGTCGGGCGACGAGCAGGCGCCGAGGACGAGGGCGGCGATGAGGGTCAGGGCGACACTGGCGTGTCGACGTCGTGCGGTCATAGGGCGGGATCCTCCGGAGCCGTGGTGAATGAGGTGATGGTGCCCTCACCAAGGTAAGGATCACCTGATTTCCGGACCATCCCTAAGATTGGGGGATGCCCGAGCACCCGAGCATCGAGCGGGGTCTGTCCCTGCTGGTCGTCGACGACCACCGGGTGTTCGCCGACCTCATGACGTTCGCGCTGGCGGGCCTGCCGTCGGTCGCCCAGGTCACGACCGCGAGCAGTGCCGCGGCCGCGGCCGAACGCCTCGCGACCGAGTCCTTCGACGTCGTCGTGCTCGACGCGCACCTGCCCGACGGGTCGGGCGTCGACCTCGTGCCGGAGGCGCTCGTCCACCGGGGCACGCGCGCGCTCGTCCTGACGGGTCACCCGCGCCGGGGCGAGGCGGCGCGAGCGCTCGCGCTGGGCGCCAGTGCCTACCTCGCGAAGGACGGTGCGCTCTCGACGCTGACCGAGGCGGTCGAGCTCGCGACCCCGGACGCGCCTCACGTGACCCCGCGGTTCCCCGAGGACGAGCTCGCCGGCGGCAGTCTGACCGAACGGGAGCGTCAGGTCCTGATGCGCATCGTCGACGGCGACGACGCGACCCGTATCGCCGCCGACCTCTCGCTGTCGGTCCTGACGGTGCGCGACCACATCAAGTCGTTGCTCGCGAAGCTGGGGGTGTGCTCGCAGCTCGAGGCGGTCGCGCTGGCCTCGCAGGCGGGTCTCAGTGCGCAGACGCCTCGGTAGGGCGACGACGCCACGACGGCGCAACGGCTGGATCGCCCGCGCCGTTCGTCGGCACCTGCTCCTGACGGCCGCGGTCACGGCGGTCGTGATCGGGGCCGTCGTCCTCGTGGAGATCCGCATCGCCGACGAGGAGGCCGACCGCCTCACCGAGATCACCGCCACGCGGGTCGCCGACATCAGCGAGGCGCTCGCCGCGGTCGACTTCGGGCAGGTGACGGGCAGCCGCGACGAAGGGGCCGCGGCGACCGCGACCGCCGTCGACGAGACGTTGCGACCGCTCGTCTCCCTCGGCGTGATCGCCCGCGTCAAGATCTGGCGGGTCGAGCCCGACGGTGTGCGCGTCGTGTTCTCCGACGAGGAGCGCGTCGTGGGTGAGAGCCGAGCGTTCGACCCGGAGCTGGCTGCCCGTCTCGACGCGGGCGAGGTCGTCGTGCTTCCGGTGCCCGACGACCGCGAGCACCGCTTCGAGCAGGGCGAGCCGATGCGTGAGGCGTACATCGGGTTCACCGCCGCCGACGGCACCCCGATGCGGATGGAGCTGTACGTCGCGACCGATCCGAGCGCGTCGGTCGCGCGGTCGTTGCGCGTGCAGCTGCCCGTCATCGCCGGCAGCCTCGTGCTCCTCAGCGGCCTGATGGTCCCGCTGACCCTGCGCACCGTGCGCCGGCTCGACCAGCTGGCGTCGGAGCGCCACGCGGTCCTGGCGCACGGGCTCACGGCGTCCGAGCGGGTGCGGCACGACCTCGCCCAGCGGCTGCACGACGGCGTCATCCAGGATCTCGCGGCGGCCGGGCTCGCCCTCGGCTCGGTCGCGGGCCGCACCGACGACCCCGAGTCGGGGCAGGTCCTCCGGGACGTGGCCGATCTCCTGAGGCGTGACACCGACGAGCTCCGCTCGCTCGCCGACGAGTCGGCCCGACTGCCCGAGGAGGCGTTGCGGACGCACCTGGAACGCCTCGCGATCGTCGGCACGACGACCGCCGAGATGGTGGTGCGCGAGCCGCGTGACGTCGTGCCGGATCGGGTGCGGGCGCTGCTCTGGCGCGTCGCCGGTGAGCTCGTGACCAACGCCGTGAAGCACGCCGCCGCGGGACGGATCCAGGTCGACCTCGATCACACGGCCGACGGCTTCGAGCTCGTGGTGAGCGACGACGGCGTCGGCTACGTCCCGGGCCGTGCCGAGCCCGGGCACCTGGGGCTGCTCCTCGTCGAGAACGCCGTCGTCGCGGCTGGTGGCACGTTCAGGGTCGAGGGTTCGTCGGACGGCACCACGGCGCGGGCGACGCTGCCGGTGCCCCACGCCTGACCGGGACGGGAGTCAGTCCTCGGCGCGCGCCGGCAGCCGTTCACGGAACCAGGTCGTGGCCCCCTGGCTCAGGTACTTGAGCTTGGGGCGCCGCTCGAGCGGTGCGACGACCAGCGCCGCGTCGTCCGGCAGCGACCACTTGATCTCGTGGTAGACCCGCGACAGCGTCTCCTCGCTCTCGACCGCGGCGAGACCCTCGGCGAGGGGGCGCAGCTCGGTCCACGGCCCGGCGAGGTCTCCGGGGATCGGCGCGCTGGCCCAGGCCAGGTAGATCGTGGCGGTCACGGGCTCTCCTCGTCCGTCGCGACAGTGTCGGCTCCTGGTGCCATGGTGAGCCCATGCAGGGCGAGACGCATCCGGTCACCTTGACCCCGATCTCGGCCCGATTCGCGTGTCGAGGTGGCCACATCTGGTGGGTCAGGGGCGGCGGTCGGCGAAGCGGCGGGCGTGCACGGGCAGCAGGTTGAGGCCCGTCTCGAGGGCCTCGCGGTCGCGGGCGCCCGAGGCCTGCTCGTAGCCGACGAGCATGTAGAGCGCGGCGCCGGCCAGGTGGCGGGCCGCGGTCTCGTCGCCCATGACTCCCGCGAACGCGCGGGTGACGGTCTCGAGGCGGAGTCGGTCCACCTCGTCCTGGAGCTTGCGCACCTCCGGGTCGACCCCGGCCCACACGCGGATCGCCGACTCCGACTCGTGCGGCAGCTGGAGGCTGACCCGCAGCAGCAGGTCGACCTGGTCCTGCGCGTCGGCGACCGCGTCGGTCAGCTCCACGATGCGCATCGTGCGCTCCTGGAACCAGTGCGCGAGGAACGCGTCGGTGAAGCTGCTCCACCCGTCGAAGGAGTGGTAGAACGAGCCGCTCGTCACGCCGACCCGGCGGCACAGGGGCGCGAGCTTGAGGCCGCCGTAGCCGTCCTCGGCGAGGATCTCCATCGCCGCGTCGTAGAAGCGGCGCTGCACGGGGCTGATCTCGGGCACCGCGGTCATGGCCACCTCCTCTCGCAACGGGCCGGCCCAGTCTAGGACGCGGGTCGCCCGGACCCGTCCGGCCAGCTTCCTGTGCCTGCAGGACTCCGCCCTTGCCATCGGACTATAACGTAACTTATGTTATGTTGCGTGACCCAGACCACACCAGGTTCAGCAGGAGGACAGATGGGATTTCGTGACGCGAGCGAGGTCGTGACCTACATCGGTGGCATCTTCGAGAAGGCCTACGACGATCCCGCGCTGGCCGAGAAGCTCCGCGCCGCGGGCATCGTCCTCAAGTTCGACTTCCGCGACCCCGACGTCGTGATCGTGATCGACATGGCCACGGGAGAGGTCACCGAGGGTGTCGGCGACAAGACTCCCGACGCCGAGATGACGATGTCCTCCGACGTCGGCAACGCGTACTGGCAGGGCAAGGTCAATCTCCCGCTCGCGATGGCCAAGGGCCGGATCAAGGTCGGCGGCAACGTCGCCGCGATGCTCAAGGTCGCCCCGCTGTCGAAGCAGCTGTTCGGCACGTACGTCGCCCGGCTCCAGGCCGACGGCCGCGACGACCTCCTGGTCGCCTGAGGCCGCCGATGTATCCCGGAACCTTCGCGGCGACCACGCCCGACAAGCCCGCCGTCGTCATGGCCGGCAGCGGCGAGACCCTGACGTACGCGCAGCTCGACGACCGCTCCGCCCGGCTCGCGCGCGTGCTGCACGACCGCGGGCTGCGCCACGGCGACGTGCTCGCGATGCTCGTCGACAACAGCCCCGAGGCGATGGTCGTGTACTGGGCCGCGCTGCGCTCGGGCCTCTACGTCACGGCGATCAACCACCACCTGACGGCCGCCGAGATCGCCTACATCGTCGACGACAGCGACGCCACGGCGATCGTCGCCGCCGCGAGCCTCGGCGTCGTGGCCGAGGCGATCGTGCCCGACACCCCGCGCGCCGAGCACCGGTTCGCGTTCGGCGGTCTCGTCGCCGGGTACGAGTCGTACGAGGACGCGCTGGAGACGGCCGGCGAGCGTCTGCCCGACCAGCCGCGGGGCACCGACATGCTCTACTCCTCCGGCACGACGGGTCGACCGAAGGGGATCAAGGCGCCGCTGCTGCCGATCCAGGTCGACCAGCCGGGCGACCCCGTGTACGGGCTGCTGGGCTCGGCCTTCGGCATGAACCCCGGCACGGTCTACCTGTCGGCCGCCCCGATCTACCACGCAGCACCGCTGCGCTGGTGCGGCGTCGTGCACGCCAACGGCGGCACCGTCGTCATGATGGAGCGTTTCGAGCCGGAGGCCGCGCTCGCCGCGATCGAGCAGCACCGCGTCACGCTGCTGCAGATGGTGCCGACGATGTTCGTGCGCATGCTGCAGCTGCCCGACGACGTGCGCGCCCGGTACGACGTCTCGAGCCTGCAGGTCGCCGTGCACGCCGCCGCTCCGTGCCCGCCCGACGTCAAGGAGGCGATGATCGCCTGGTGGGGTCCGAGGCTCGTCGAGTACTACTCCTCGACCGAGGCCAA
>Ga0172372_10008118_pt1 | contig 13962 bp, 10 predicted proteins | sample LakKiv5m_2_FD_114544 | JGI IMG/M metagenome (GOLD analysis project Ga0172372, IMG submission 114544) | Freshwater microbial communities from Kabuno Bay, South-Kivu, Congo - kab_092012_9.5m | ecosystem: Environmental > Aquatic > Freshwater > Lake | place: Democratic Republic of the Congo...
GCTGGAAGGACGTGCCGGTCCGCCCCGACCCGAGTCGGGGCTGTGGCACGCGCGTTCGCGCTACACTGGCGCGCATGCGCATGTTCCTTGCCCTCATCACGGCCGCGCTCGGCGCGGTGTCTCTGTCGGCGCAGGCCCCGGCGGTCGCTCCGCCCAATCCGGTACGTGAGGCCTACACCAAATACGAGCACATGATTCCGATGCGCGACGGCGTGAAGCTGTTCACGTCGGTCTACGTGCCGAAAGACTGCGGGTCGCCAAAGCCCATCATCATGCAGCGCACGCCGTATTCGGTGGCGCCGTACGGCATCGACAACTACCGGACCACCGTCGGCCCGTCAGACCATTTCCTCAAGGCCGGCATCATCGCGGTCTATCAGGACGTGCGCGGGCGGTATCTGTCGGAAGGGCAGTGGGTGGAAGTGCGTCCGCACAATCCGCGCAAGACGGGCACGGCCATCGACGAGAGTTCGGACACCTGGGACACGATTGACTGGCTCGTGAAGCACGTGCCCTGCAACAACGGTCGCGTGGGCATGTGGGGCATTTCGTATCCCGGCTTCTACGTGTCGGCGGGCATGATTGACGCGCACCCCGCGCTGAAGGCGGTGTCACCGCAGGCACCGGTCACCGATTATTTCCTCGGCGACGATTCGTTTCACAACGGCGCCTTTATGCTCGCGGCCAACTTCGGCTTCTACACGAGCTTCCGTCCGCAGCCCGTGCCGACGCGCCCGATGCCCTCGGCACCGTTCGACTACGGCACGCCGAACGGTTATGAGTTCTACCTGAAGATGGGTCCGCTGCTGGCTGGCGCGGCACAATACGGCGTGGCCGAGAATCCCTACTACCGCATCAACCTCGATCACACGTCGTACGACGCGTTCTGGCAGGCCCGGTCGATTTGGAAGCATTTCACAGGCATTGCGCCAGCGGTACTGACGGTCGGAGGCTGGTTCGACGCGGAAGACCTCGCCGGGCCGCTCAAGACCTATCGCACGCTCCGCACCGAGAGTCCGCAGACGCGCAATCACCTCGTGATGGGGCCGTGGACGCACGGCAGCTGGGCGCGTGGCGACGGACGCACGGTGGGCAACCTCGACTTCGGGCAGGAGGTCTCGACCTGGTACCGCGAGCATGTCGAGTATCCGTTCTTCATGCGGCACCTCACGGATGGCGACACGCCCGCGCTGCCGGCGGCGACGATGTTCGAGACGGGGACGAACCGGTGGCGCCGCTTTGATGTGTGGCCCCCGCAGGGCGTACCGCAGACGCTCTACTTCGGGGCCGCCGGCGCGCTGGCCGCCGTCGCACCGAAAGAGGCCGATGCCTTCGATCAATATGTGAGCGACCCGAATCGGCCGGTGCCGTATGTGGGGCACGTGCAGATGGGCATGCAGCGCGACTACATGACGGAAGACCAGCGATTCGCCGCGACGCGCCCTGATGTGCTGGTGTACCAGACACCACCGCTCGACGAAGACCTCACGGTGTTCGGACCGATTGGCGTCGACCTGCATGTGTCGACGAGCGGCACAGATGCCGATTTTGTGGTGAAAGTGATTGACGTGTTTCCGTCCGACTATCCGACGCCCGAGTGGAAGGGGCCGCAGCCTGAGCCGGCGAACCGCGTGCGGATGGGCGGCTACCAGCAGCTGGTGCGCGGCGAACCGTTCCGCGGGAAGTTCCGGAAGAGCTTCGAGACGCCGACGCCGTTTGTGCCGAACCAGCCCGATCGCATCCGCTTTGAGCTGCCTGATGTGGCGCACACGTTCCGGCGCGGGCACCGCGTGATGGTGCAGGTGCAGAGTTCGTGGTTCCCGTTGACCGACCGGAATCCGCAGACCTTCATCGACATTCCGAAGGCGCGGCCGGAAGACTTTGTGACGGCCACGCAGCGCGTGTATCGCAGCGCTGCGCGGCCCTCGTCGATCACGCTGCCGGTCGGCAAGTAGGGTGCGTGCCTACTTCCGGCTGGCTGACCACGAGCCAGACGCCATGCCGCCGAAGTCGGCGTCGCCGCTCATCTCCTTGCCGTCGATGTTGCCGGTGTAGGTGATGGTCAGCCCGGTGCCGTTGTAGTTGATCGTGACGACCAGCTTGATGCGATTGCCGTCGATCGCGATGCTGTCGTACGGCCGCTCGCCCTGAGGACTCTTGCCGATCGCCACGAGCGCGCCGGCCTCCTGGCGGATCTCCAGCTGGGTGGTGAAGGTACCTTCCGGTGAATTGGTGGTGAAGTCCCAGGCCCCGACGGCCGGGTGCTGCGCGGCCACTGCCGCCGACCCGAGTGCCCACAGCGAGACCGTCAGCAGCAGTGCAGTCATCAGTCGCATGTCGAACCTCCAGTCTTTTATCTGACTGGGGAGACGCCACGGAAGTCAAGCGGGCCGGCAGCGCAGGGGGCTGCCGAGGGATAGGGCTGCCCTGGCCCTCGATCGGGCGACGGCCCAGTCGCTGGGGCACGACCGCGCAGGCATCGTCGTGGATGACCGGCGGCGAGCGAGTGCCGCCCGGCACGACGGGCTGGTGGTCCGGGCTCCACGCTGATTGTGTTCCGTCGTGTGCGGGGGCGCCGCTCGGCGCGCGACTCACGGGCCGTCGGACGCGGCCCGATCACCCTGCGTCGGGCAGTCGGGCACCGCAGACCTCAGCGCCGCGCGTGCCTTCCGATGGCGTCAGCGACAGCCGTCCACGCAAGCGTCTCCGCTCAGGGGCGCGGCGGTGGCGTGTCCGAACGGCGGCCTGCCCCCAGTCACCGCACGGCCGTCACTGCCCGATGCGCCGCGTGCGCGGACTCGTCGGCGACGTGCGGCGCCCCGGAGCCGATCCGAGCAGCAGGGTGACGTGTGCCTGCGCAAACGCCGCGAGGTTACGGGAAAGCTCGGGCGTCGACGTGGTCACGGCGTGCAGGCACAGGCCTTCCACGAACATCGCCACCGCCTGGCCGCTCGCACGCGCGTCGCGTGCAGGATCGACGTCGCCGACGTGTTGCGCTGCTGCCACCAGCCCGGCATACAGCGTCGACCAGCGTTCCATGCGCCGCGTGTGTGCGGCGCGCAGGGAGACGGTGGTGGCGGCGTCCCCGAGGTAGCCGGCCAGCAGGCGCCACAACTGGCGGCTCTCGGCGTCGAGGGGCAGCAGGGCTCCGACGACGGCGAGGAGGCGCGCGCGGCCGGTGGTGCCGACGGCGGCGGCCTCGGCACGGGCGAAGGCGCGGTCGAAGGCCCGCTCCTTGGCGAGACGGAGCAGCGCCTGCTTTGACGGGAAGTAGTGCGTCAGCACGCCGGTGGTGACGCCCAGTGCGGCGGCGATGGCGCGCAGCGAGGCCTGCTCGCCTCCATGGAGGGCCATGAAGGCAGCAGCCTCGTCGGCCAGTGCGGCGCGGCGTGCGCGGTGGTCGGTGCGTGGGCGACTCATGAGACGTCAGATATTTTCATAACTGGTGTTACGCTAACAGACACGGCCCAGTCTCGGGCATCGTCACGATGCCTGGCGGCCGATGTCTGGAGGACCGATGGCCCTGCCCACCCGCCCCCCGCACGCGGACCGCCACTGGACGACACAACCGGCTGCGGCGGCTGCGGTGCGTCGTGCGCTCGACGAGCGCCTCGCCCGTGTCCCCGCGGCTGCGGCCCTCGCGGCTCGCCTGTACGGCGATCTGGGTGTGCGCATCATTGACCTTCTTGATTATCTCGCGGTGACCGACGCGTCCGAAGCCCGCGCCTTCCGTGCGGCGGGGTGGTGCGACGACCCGGCGCACCCCGGGGTGCTGCGCAATGACACCGGCCTGTTTCCTGCGGTGCTCACCTCCGCGGAGCGGCCTGGGATGGGGTTCCGGGTCGAGTATGTGCACGAGTTTCTGGTGGCCCAACAGCGTGAGGTGCCGGTGGACGGCGCGCTGCATGCGCCCTTCCGCCGTGCGCTCGCCTACAGCGCTGATGGCGTCGAGTGCTGGGCCATCGAACGGCGGGGCCGCAGGGGATTTCTGCCTGACGACCCGCCGCCGGCCACGCTGCGCGCGGCCAGGCTGCATCTGCAGGCATTCCGGGCACGGCGACGGGTGTTCGACACCATCGACGCCGGCTACGACCACACGGACGGGCTTGTGGCCGGGGCGGTGGCTGATCTCGGGCGTGACTGGGCGTGCGGGCTGTGGCTGCGGGCCGAGCGCGAGTACTGGGAATCGCGCAACCACGCCGGCCGCGTGCAGAAGGCGCGGCAGGATGCGCACGGCATCGGCTGGGCCAACCAGGACCATCACACCTACGACAGTTCCCGCGAGTGGTTCCACCGGTGTGTGGGCGTGCTCGAGGCACTGGGCTTCGAGTGCCGCGAGCTGTTCTATGCCGGTGCTGCGGCCGGCTGGGGCTCGCAGATTCTCGAGCAGCCGGCGCTGGGCAGCGTGATCTTTGCGGACATTGATCTGGCACCGGAGGAACTCGACATCGATTTTGCGCACCTGCACCTCGAGCCCCTGCCGTTCCTGCGTCGCGCGGGGCTCTGGTGTGCGCTGCACGGCGAATCGATCCTCGAGTCGGGCATCAACCATCTGGAATGCATGTACGACCATCGGCAGATGGCCGCGCAGCTTGGACGGGAAGGCATCAGGTTCATGGCACCGTTCTCAGACTTTCCACACCTGTATCAGGCCCTGACAGAAGGTGAGTGGTGGCCTGTGGATCCGGCGCGGGTCGATGCCCTCGAGCGCCGGGGAGTCATCACGGCGACGCAGGCCGAGGATTTCCGGCTCTACGGCGCCATCGGGTCGCACCTCGAGAATCTCGAGCGCAATGACGGCTTCAAGGGCTTCAACCAGCCGGGCATCGACGGCGTGCTGCGCATCATCGATCCGCGGAAGAACCTCGTCGGCGCGTGACGGCCTCGGCAGGAGCCGGCGTCCCGTCGGGTCCGTTTTCAGTTAAGCTGTCGCTGCTGTGGTGACTGAACAGCTGCATTGGTCGTCTGCCGGCGGATGGTCGCCGAGAGCCCCGGGTGCGTCAGGTCCCGGTGCGCATCTGATTCTGGTGTTCGGCAGCCGCGCCCTGCTGACCGCCGGGCCGGTGCTGGCCGAGATCGTGGCCGCATACCCGGGTGCCATCGTGGCGGGCTGCTCGACGGCCGGCGAGATTTGCGGCGACCGCGTGCAGGACGACACCGTGGTCGTGACGGCGCTGACGTGGCGGACCAGCTGGAGCGAGGTCGCGTCGGTCCGGCTCGACGAGGCGGTGTCGAGTGAAGAGGCCGGGGCGCTGCTGGCGGCGCGGCTGCCGGGCCACGAGGCCCTCCGGCACGTGATCGTGTTTTCCGACGGGCTGCACGTCAATGGCAGCGCGCTCGTGCAGGGGCTGACGCGGGGCCTGCCCTCGCATCTGGCCATTACGGGCGGGCTGTCAGCCGACGGTCCCCGATTCGAAGACACCGTAGTCATTGTCGGCGGACAGGCGCAGAGCCGCGTGATCGTGGGGGTGGGCCTGTATGGGCCTGATTTGCGGATTGGCTACGGCTCGCTCGGGGGCTGGGATGCGTTCGGCCCCGTGCGGCTCATCACGCGGTCGCGCGGCAATGTCCTCTACGAGCTTGACGGCCAGTCGGCGCTCGACCTGTACAAGCGCTACCTGGGCGACCAGGCGGCCGACCTGCCTGCCTCAGGGCTGCTGTTCCCGCTGAGCGTCCGGACGCGTGATGCAGAGAAGGGCGTGGTCCGGACCATTCTGGGCGTCAGTGACACCGACGACAGCATGACGTTTGCGGGTGACATTCCGGAAGGCGCGTATGCCCAGCTGATGCGGGCCAACTTCGACCGGCTGATCGATGGCGCGGTTGGCGCGGCGCGCATCAGTGCGGCGGCCATCGGCAGTGGTTCGCCCGAGTGCGCGCTGCTCATCAGTTGTGTGGGGCGCAAGATGGTGCTGCAGCAGCGGGTAGAGGAAGAGATCGAGGGCGTGCGCGATGTCGTTGGCGCCGGCACGGTGCTGGCGGGCTTCTACTCGTACGGGGAAATCTCGCCGTTCACGCCGACGGCGCGGTGTGAGCTGCACAACCAGACGATGACGATCACGACGTTGTCGGAGCGCTGAGTGGAGACGTCGCTGCACAGCCTGCTCAGGCGGCAACTGCGGCGTCACCTGCCGGAACCGGACGCCGTACCGCCCGAGTGGCTCGGTTTCATCGAGGCCGTCAACCAGGCCTACCGCCAGTCGGACGTGGACCGCCTCATGATCGAGCGGTCGCTTGACCTCAGCTCGGAAGAACTCAGCACCACCAATGCGCACATGCGCGACGCGGTGCGTGCACTGCAGCAGGCCCATCTCGAACTCGAGTCGCGCGTGGCCGAGCGCACGCGTGAGCTGACCGAGGCCAATGCCTCGTTGCGGCGTGCCAGCGCCGAGCAGCAGCGGCTCGAAGAGGATTTGCGCCAGGCGCACAAGATGGAGGCCGTCGGCCGCCTCGCTGGTGGCGTCGCACACGACTTCAACAACCTGCTGACGGTCATCTTCGGTCAGGCCGAAGGCCTGCTGCATATGGACATGTCGGAAGAGGCGCGCGAGGGTGTCCGCGAGATTCTGCAGTCGGCCGAGTCGGCCGCCGCACTGACGCGGCAGTTGCTGGCCTTCAGCCGGCGGCAGATGCTGACGCCCAGCGTGCTCGACCTCAACGAACTGGTATACACCACGAGTGTGCTGCTCAGGCGTCTGGTCGGCGAGCACATTGACGTGACGATCACGCTGGACCCGAGGGCCGGCCGCGTGTGTGTCGACCCGGGGAAGCTTCAGCAGGTGCTGCTCAATCTCGCCGCGAACGCGCGTGACGCCATGCCCGCCGGAGGCCGCCTGACCGTGGCGACGTCGACGGACGTGGTCGCAGACGGCAGCCCGACGCTCGCGCCGGGGACGTATGCGCTCGTGACGGTCACCGACACGGGCGTCGGGATGGCGCCCGACGTGCAGGCGCGCATCTTCGAGCCGTTTTTCACTACCAAGGACAATCCCCACGGGACGGGTCTCGGGCTGGCGACGGCCTACGGTATCGTGCGCCAGAGCGACGGTGATCTGGACGTCGAGAGTGTCCCCGGCGCCGGTGCGACGTTCCGGGTGTGGCTGCCGCAGGTCGAACAGGAGGCGCCGGTGGTCGAGCCCCCCGCGGCGGCACCGCGTCCGCAGACATCGGGGGTGGTCCTGCTGGCCGAGGACCAGGAGCCCGTCCGCCGCACGCTCGGCCGGTTTCTGACGCACGTGGGATTCGACGTCTTCGATGCAGCGGATGGTGTGGAAGCGCTGGCGCTGGCGGAGACGCTGCCGCACATCGACCTGCTGCTGACCGACCTGGTCATGCCGCACATGGGCGGTCGTGCCCTCGCTGAGCAGCTGGTCGAGCGGCGCCCTGAGGTCAAGGTGATCTACATGACCGGCTACGCGAACGACGCGGACGTCGAGCGCGAGATCCGGGACGGGTCGCGCCGGCTGCTGCACAAACCCTTCACGTCCGATGTGCTGATCTCCTCCGTCAGGTCGCTGCTGCACGCCGTGGCCCGCTGACGGCTCACGGAGCCCCGCAGTCATCCGGTTTGTGTCACGGCGGGTGTCGGTGGTAGCCGCTGCCGGACTGACGGACACGGCGACGGCAGGAGGGCCAGAGGTTGGCATCTCCGGCAGCGCTGCCGCCTGAACGTCGCCGCCTTCCTGCGACACCGACTCGGCTCTCGGCGTCACTCGTCCCCGAGCGCCCGGCATCTGTGACATTTCCGTGAAGATGTTGTCAGCGGGGCGGCGCCTCGACTATGCTCGCGGCGTTCGGCGTCTGGTCGACGCCGGGCACATTCGGCTCCCACTCAGGGTTGTGACAGGCAGGAGGCACCGGTGAACGAGACTATCGTGCAGCGTCGGCGAAAGAACCAGCGGGGCGCCGCCCTGGTGGAGTATGCCCTCATCATTGCCGGCGTCGCGCTGGTCGGCGCGGTCGCCATCTCGGTGTTCGGCAACAAGGTCAGCGACATGCTCGCCACGGTCGCCGCGGTTCTGCCCGGGGCCCACCCGGACGACAACGCCCCGGTGGTGACGGGCCGCATCATTGAAACCTCGCCGAACGCGCAGGGCACCGATGCCGGCGGGAACAACCAGCAGGGCATCGGTCTCGACGTCAACAGCATCACGCAGCGGCAGGGGCAGTCGCGTCTCGGAGAAAACATCGGCGGCGACGGTTCGGTGTCCTCGCTGGTGCTCGACCCCAACCGCTGACGGTCTGCGCACGCGTCTCCCGAACCGAAGCCGCGTGCCCTCCGTGTCTCCGCTCACAGACGCCAGCGCGCCCCGCCCGGGTTTGGCCCGACGCGGGGCTGCGCTGGTCGAGTTTGCCCTCGTCTCTCTCGTCCTCTACCTGATGGTGGCCGGGGGTATCGAGTTCGGGCGCCTGATGTTTGCCGCCAATGCCCTGCAGGACGTCGCCCGGCTGGCGGCCCGCGAACTGTCTCTCGCCCCTCTCCGCGCCGACGCCACCTTCGATTACGCCCTTAACTGCCGACCCGCCGACGATACCGGGTGTCTTGCGGATCTCAGGCAGCGTGTGTTCAACCCTGCGTGTCTCGTCGTGGACCTCAGCGACGCGGTGGTCTCCGCCGATCTCGACGGATTCTTCGCCGCAATGCCGCTGGTGAACCGCGCGCTACGGCCGCTGCTGATCAACGAACCCGATCGGGCCCTGCTGCGCTATCCGGGCGCGCTGATGAGTGATCCGGCTGGCCTGGCCTGCGGTGATGCCGCCCCCACCGGCCTGACCGTGGGCATACCCTTCGTGGTGTTGCGGGACGCGGTCGGCGCCGAAACCATTGAGTGGGTGCCGGTGCTTGAGGAGATCCGATCGGCCGCCAATCGCAACTGCCCGGCGCGCGGCGCCTTCAGCCTGCTGTATCAGCCGGCCCTTGACGAGTGCGGGCCCCTGACGGCCGATCCGGTCGACACGCGTGGCATCGCGGCCGTGCGCATCAACTATCCGTTTCAGGCCGCTCTGCTGAGCGGTTATCGGCGGTCCGTGCCCACGGTGGACGATCCGCTGCCACCGACGCTGAATACGCCTGTCGTGGCCAGCGATGATGCCGTCATCGAGCTCAATGCCGCACCGGGTGCCCCCATTGATTCTCCGTCACCAGTCGGGCCGTATGCGGGCCGCTATGGACTCGGGCGGCAACTGGCGCTGGGCGGTCGCGAACTGCGGCCGTTCCGCCGGGTGGTGTCGGCCCAGGCAATTTTCCGTCGGGAGGTGGTTCAGTGAGTGCAGTGGCTCCCCGTCGAACGGGTGGTGGGCTGTCGGGCCTGACCGGCAGTCAGGTGCCGCTCCTGGTTGTGGCGGCCGTGCTCCTGGGTCTGGCCATCGCTGTGGTCACCGGAGCCGTACCGTGGTTCTCGCCCCCGCCGCCACCCCCTTCGACTGACGGACTCGTGCCGGTGCCCACCGTGGGACGCCGCGTCATGGCCTACGCGCGGGTGACGCGTGACGATATCTGGGACACGCGGAACGGTCGACTGGCGGTGGTGTATCTGCCGCCCGAATCGGTCACCCCTGAAATGCTGACGCGTGTGCAGGATGTCGTCGGTCGGGTGCTGTCGCACGAGAAACAACCCGGATACGTCTTCACCGAGGCTGACTTCCTGCCCAAGGGGTCGCGCGACGGTCTCGTCGGAGGCATTCCCCCCGGACAGCGCGCCATGCGCATTCCCGCCGAACGGGTGCAGGGGCTGCACGGACTGCACCTGGGCGATCGGTTCGATCTGGTGGCGACGCTGCCGATCGACGCGGGCCGCAACGGCGCATCGCCGTCGATGGGCTTCTCGGGCCCTTACGGCCAGCAGATGGCGCTCGAGGCGCGCCTGTCGAACTGGCAGAAGCAGGCGACAGTCCGCGTGCTGGTGCAGAACGGTCTGATCGTGCAGCCCATGGGGCCCCGCGTCGAAGAGCAGGTGCAGAACTCGCTGGGGCAGGGGGCGTCTGTGCGGACGCGGGCCATACAGGAAGCGGTCATCGCCGTGGCGCCCGAGGAAGTTGCGCGCCTCACCGAGGCCATGGTGGTGCAGGCCCTCATCACGGCGGTCCCGCGCTCGGGGCAGCCCGAAGAGGACGTGGTGGACACACCCGATCTCCAGCCCTCGAGCCCGTTCAGTACTCTCGGCGGACCGGCAGACGATGGGGCGTTCCGCACGGTTGAGACCATCATGGGCCGCACGCGGGAGATGGCCGCGGTGCCGCGCCGATAAGGACGTCGACATGCTGGTACAGGTGGCGCTCGTGGCGTTTGCGATGCTCGCTCTGCTGGGGCTCGTGGTCGATGCGGGGATGCTGCATCTCACGCAGGGGCAGATGCAGACAGCCGTCGACGGTGCCGCGATCGAGGGCATCAGGAACCGCGATGCGATTCTGCAGGGAGGGCCCGGCGGTGTGCCGGTGCCGAATGCGTTTGCGAGCGACTGCGTCAGGCGCACGGTGGCAACACGCCTCGCCGCCGCGCAGTTCGACGACACCATCTATGCCGTCGACGGAGACCCGGGCTACCGGTTCGGCGCCGGGCCTGTCATCGGGCGCACGGCGGGCTACACCACGCTGCACGCCGGACAGACCATCACCGCCGCCGACCCCTACGATCCCCGGCTGCAGCTGAATCAGCAGAACGCCGTTTACGGGGACATGGTCAGCGGCCGATTCACCTACAGCGTCGATCCCGCCCCGGCCGAAGACAGCACCTACGCCCGCACCGATTTCGTGCCGAGCGAGTTGAGTCCGTTGGCCCCGGCGGCCTTGCCCGAATGCCCCGACCCCGACGCACCGCTGCCGTCGACATGGCCAGCGTCCTCGACGGCCGCGCCGCTCACCAGCGCCGACCACGAGGCGTTCCTCGTGAGATTGCGCCGCTCAAACGAGTGGGGCGATGTCGACGGGCAGCTCGAACCGGGCGTCGCCTCGAGCGGGCCCTCGCTGCCGCTGCTGTTCGGACAGGGCGCCCCCATTCACGGTGATTCGCCGGACAGTGCGTATTCCGTGAGACGCGACGGCTTCACGGTGCGGGCGACGGCCATTGCGCGCGCCCAGCCGGCCATGCAGGTGGGCTTGCCGAGAACCGTGGCACCGATCCAGCCGGGGGTCACCCCGTTCGTGCTGCTCGACACCTTCGCCGCCGGGCCGGCGCCAGCGGCCGGCGTGCCCGTCACGCTCGACCCGGCCTCGGGCACGCTGTGCCCCGGTGCGACGTGCGCAGGGCCCACGGCCCCGGCGATTGCCGGACGCTTCGTCGTGGCCACGATCGCGCCGACACCGGCATGGCTGGCGACGGCCACGGTCGGTCGTGTGGCCACTCCCGCCGTGCCACGCGCCTGCGCCACCGCCTTGCCTCAGGCGGCCGGGTATGCGCCCGTCGTGGCCACCGTCGCGGGGCTGGGACCGCGCGTCGTCGGATTCACGACCGTGCAGCTCATTCGCGATCCGGCACGCCCTGCCGACCTGTGTGCAGGACTGCTGCTGCGGGCCCCGTCGCGTGTGGCCGCGTCGAACGCGACCGCGCTGCTTCCCGTTGACTGGCAGCTGCCGGTCACGACATCGGCGACGTCGTTGCGCGAACTGATGGACCGCCACTTTCAGGCCGCGGGCCGCCCGGCGTATCAGCCGGTGCTGGCTCCCGTCCTCGCCCGATGAGATCCCCCGCATGACGCCTCCCCTGAACGACGACAGCGAACGCGGCCTGCACGTGCTGGTCGTGAGTCCCGACCCGGCCCTCGAAGAAGAGTTTGTCGGGGCGATGGCCGATGTCTCGATGCACCGCAGTCTGGTCGCGAGCGCCCCGGCCTTCCGCAGTGCCCTTGAAGCCGCGCGTCGGCGGACACCGGCCATTGTGTTCGTGGAACTGATGGCTGCCTCGTCCGAGGTGCTCGACTTTCTGAAGGATCTGCGCGAGGTCACCTCGTCGGCCGTGGTGGTGGGGGTTGTGCCGCAGGAAGTCACGGCCATCGGCCGCCTGCCGGGGGCGGATGTCATTTCGCTGATGCGCGCAGGGGTGCGAGACTTCGTCAACCGTCCGCTGGCCAGCACCGAGCTGCGCGATGTGCTCGACCGCGTGGTCGTCAGCGCCCGTCCGGAATCGGCCGCCCGCCATGGCCATGTGGCCGCGTTTCTCGGCAGCAAGGGCGGTGTCGGCCGGTCGGCACTCGCGGTCAACGTCGCGTGTCGTCTGGCCCAGTGGCACGCCGATGAAGTGCTGCTGATCGACGCGTCGCTGCAGTCAGGGGCCTGCGCGCTGATGCTCGACCTGGCCACGCCCACGACCATCGTCGATGCCGTGCGCGAGCGCGAACGCCTCGATCGCACGCTGCTGCGCCATCTGGCGCTGCGACACGACAGCGGGCTGCGGTTGCTGGCCGCCCCCTCGGATCCGCTGGAAGCCGCCGAAGTGGACGACGAAGCCATGCTGCGCATTGTCACGATGGCGCACCGTTCGTTCCGCTATGTGATCGTCGATACGGGTCTGTCGCTCGACAACGTGCTGATGGCGATTCTCGACGCGACCGACACGGCGTGGGTGGTGACACAGGGCACGGTGCCCGCCGTCGGAGCCTGCGCGCGCCTGCTGCCGACGCTGGAAGGCCTGGGCCTGCCCGCGTCGCGCACCCGTGTGATTGTGAATGCTCCACAGCCGTCATTCTTCGGCGAATTGCGGCCTGTCGACGTGGCCGATCGGCTGCAGCGCGACGTCGATCATGTGGTGCCCTACGATCGCCGCGTGGGGGTGTCGATGAACACAGGCGTCCCGCCGATTTTTTCTGCGCACCGCTGGCAACGTCTGGGGCGGGCCATCACCGGCATCAGCGAGAGCATCAGCTCGGCAGGCACCACGTCCATCGAGGCAGACGTGGCTCGGGGGCGCCGATGAGCGATCAGGGGCAGGGCAGTCAGGACCCGGCCGACCGTCGACGGCTGCTGCGATCACCCGCGGCCGACGCGGCCGCCCGGCTGCGCAGTGCCGCAGGCCGCAGTGCGAGACCAGGCGCGGCCGGTGACGAGGGGGACCCGTCGACGCGTGCCGCACGCCCGGGACGCGCTGACTATCTCACCGTCAAGGCCGAGCTGCACGAGCGCCTGCTGGAGGAATTCGGTGAACGCCGCCTGCTCGACAGTGACGGCGCCGACGTGGTGGCGGCGGTCAGGGATTTCGCGGCACGGACCATCGCTTCGGAAGACATTCCCCTGAACGAAGCCGAACGGGAACGGCTGGCCGAGGAACTCACGGACGAAACCATCGGCATGGGACCGCTGGCCCCGCTGCTGGCCGATCCGGCCGTCAGTGACATTCTCGTCAATGGCCCCGACAAGGTTTACGTCGAGCGCTTCGGCCGCATCGAGCGCACCGATGTCCGGTTTCGCGACGCCGACCATATCGTTCGCGTGATCGAACGCATCGCCGCGCGCGTGGGACGCCGCATCGACACCAGCTGGCCCATGGCCGACCTGCGCCTGCCTGACGGCAGCCGCGTGAACGCGACGCTGCCACCGGTGACTGTCGATGGCCCGACGTTGTCGATTCGGCGCTTCGGTCGCCGTCGCCTCCGGCGTGACGATCTGCTGCAGATCGGCACGATGTCGCCGCAGATTCTCGAATTCCTTGTCATGGCCGTCCGGGCCCGCAAGAACATTCTCGTGTCGGGCGGTACCGGCGCCGGGAAGTCGACGTTTCTGAGCGCGCTGGCCGAGGCGATTCCCCACAGCGAACGCATCGTCACCATCGAGGACACCGCGGAACTGCAACTCGACCAGGAACATGTCGTCCGCATGGAGACCCGCCCCGCCAACATCGAAGGTCGTGGCCGCATTGTCGCGCGTGATCTCGTGGTGAATGCGCTGCGCATGCGACCCGACCGCATCATCGTGGGCGAGGTGCGCGGGGCCGAGGCCCTCGACATGCTGCAGGCGATGAACACCGGACACGAC
>Ga0172372_10008122_pt1 | contig 13958 bp, 9 predicted proteins | sample LakKiv5m_2_FD_114544 | JGI IMG/M metagenome (GOLD analysis project Ga0172372, IMG submission 114544) | Freshwater microbial communities from Kabuno Bay, South-Kivu, Congo - kab_092012_9.5m | ecosystem: Environmental > Aquatic > Freshwater > Lake | place: Democratic Republic of the Congo...
ATCGAGACGGTCGGCGTCGGGCAGGACGAGGGCGAGATCGTCAAGGTGGCGCACACGAACCTCGTGCTCGTCGTCCCCGGGCTGGGAGACGACATCCAGGCGATCAAGGCGGGGATCCTCGAGATCGCCGACATATTCGTCGTCAACAAGGCGGACCGGGACGGCGCCGAAAAGACGAAGCACGAGATCGAGACGATGGTCTCGATGGGCAGCTTCGACGAGGGAGAGTGGAAGCCACCCGTCCTGTCGGCAGTCGCGGCGACCGACAAGGGAACGGCGGAGCTTCTCGAGGCGGTGGACCGTCACCGGGAGTACGTTTTCCAGGAGGGGAACCTCTTACGGTACCGCCGCGAAAAGGCACGGGTGGAACTGGTTGAGATCCTCAAGACCCGTCTGATCGAAAAAGCCGTGGCCGATCTCGACGCGCACGGCCTCCTGGAACCGCTGCTCGCCGACATGGCGAAGAAGCGGAAGGACCCGTACACCATTTCGGAGAAGGTCGTCGACCACAGCTTCGCGTTCCATCTGCTGAACGGCGGGAAGCCGGGGTCGGCGAAGGCCGGGGGGAAGCGCCGATGACGGCCGACCGGATCCGGACGGAAGGGGAGGTCGAGTACCGATTTACGCACCCGGACGACTTCCGGGACCATGTCCGCGACCGGAAAGGCCGAAGCCCCGTCCCGAAGCTGGTCACGGAGAAGGAAGCGGTGTCGGCATTCGTGTCCGACGGCGACTACATCGTTTACGATTTTTCCAGTCTCACCCGCGGTCCTCAGTCCTTGATCCGCGAGGTCATCCGTCAGCGGAAGAAGGATCTCTGGATCGGGGCGGAATTCACGCTTCACGAGTCACCCCTGCTGGTGGGCGCCGGGTGCGCCACACGCATCGACGTGGGCTTTCTCGGATACGGGAACTATATCGGCCAGGCGGTCTGCGACGGACGCGTCAAGGTGTACGAGTGGACGAACGGCGGGATCGCGCTGCGCATCCTCGCGGGGGCCCGCGGGGTGCCGTTCCTCCCGACACGAGACCTGCTCGGCACCGACAACATGAAGGTATCCGCCGCAAAGGCGATCACGGACCCGTACACGGGGGATCCCATTTGCCTCGTCCCCGCCTTGAATCCGGACGTCGCGTTCCTGCACGTCCACCAGGCCGACGTGTTCGGCAACGCGAGGATCTTCGGGACGAACCTTTTCGCCCTCGAGATGGCGTTGGCCTCTTTCCGCGTGATCGTGTCCGCCGAGGAGATCGTCGAGACCGACGAATTCAGGAAGGATCCGATGCGGACCACGGTCCCGTATTTCCTGGTCGACGCGGTGGTCCACGCCCCCTTCGGCGCCTATCCCGGCGCGATGCCGGCGCGTTACGAGATCGATCTCGAACACGTGGACCGGCTGAACGCAATCCGCAACGACGAGCAGATGGGGAGATATCTCGAGGAGAACATCTACTCCGTCGCCGACCACGACGAGTTCCTGGACCGCAGGGTCGGCGCCGGTCGGATGCGTGAGCTGCGCCGCCGCGCCACAATCATAGAGGGCTATCGTTAGATGCCACGGGCAATCGAGTTCACCGACACGGAGTTCATGATCGCGCAGGGCGCCCGCCTCATCGAGGACGGGAAGACGATCTTCGTCGGATGGGGCATCCCGCAGGTGGTCGCCATGCTGGCGCAGAAGCTGTACGTTCCCAACGTGACCCAGCTGTTCGAGTTCGGTGCGATCGGGCCGCAGTCCGTCCTGCCGTTCGTCCGCGGAACCATGGGCGGGCCGCAGAACACGTTCCGGTCGCTCCAATGGCTGAACATGAACTGGGCCTTTTCGTACTCCGCCACGGGGTACATGGATTACGGCATGCTCGGGGCCGCCCAGGTCGACCCGTACGGGAACATCAACTCGACCCACCTCGGCGGGACGTTCTCGAAGCCCGGGCGAAGATTTCCCGGGAGCGGTGGAGGGACCCAGGTCGCCTCGCACTGCTGGAAGACGATCATCGTCATCAAGCACGAGGGACGCCGGTTCGTTCCGAAAGTCGACTTCCTGACCTCCCCCGGGTATCTCGACGGCCCGGGCGCACGCGAGAAGGCGGGGCTGCCCCGCGGAACGGGCCCTCATCGCGTGGTGACCTCGAAGGCCCTGTTCGGGTTCGACGAGGCGACGCGAAGGATGACCCTCCTTTCGGTACTCCGCGGGCTCACGGTGGAGGAGATCGTCAAGGACATGGCGTTCCGCCCCCTGCTGGCGCCGGAAATCGGCGAGATCCCGCCGCCGACCGACGACGAGCTGCGCGTGCTGCGTGAGGAGATCGACCCCGCCCGCTTCATCATCCGCGGCGAAAAGATGTCCGCAACCGCCTGAGCCCCCGGGACTCACGCATCGGCGGAGTCGCCGCAGGAGGGGGGGCGAAGTGAGGTAAACCGTGCGGGTTCATCGCACGGCGAGCCACGAACGGAGCCCCGCCCTCCGAGGCGACGCAGCCCCCCCCGTTTGAATTGGCGTATCACCTTGCCTCGGCGTTGAACCGTCCGGTCGGATGATATACTGTGCTCCCATGCGGCGATCCGTGTTCATCAAGACGTTCGGGTGCCAGATGAACGCCGTGGACTCGGCGAGGATGCTTTCACTCATGTCCTCGGCGGAGTACGGCGCCGCCGAAACCCTCGAAGAGGCGGACCTCGTCCTCCTCAACACCTGCAGCATCCGCGAAAAAGCCGACCAGAAGATCTACAGCGATCTCGGGACGTTGCGCCGGTGGAAGCAGCGACGTCCGGGACGGATCGTCGGAGTCGGGGGATGTCTGGCGCAGCAGGACGGTGAGGCTCTGCGGAAGCGGGCCCCGCACGTCGACATCGTCTTCGGCACCCACAACCTCGCCGACCTTCCCGACATGGTACGCAGGGCCGAACGCCGCCTGCCGACGCTGGCCCTCGGCATGGAAGACGGTATCGCGCACTGGGACGTCGTTCCGTACCTTCCCGCCGGCGCGGTCTCCGCGATGGTCGTCATCATGCAGGGGTGCGACAACTTCTGCGCCTACTGCGTCGTACCCCTGGTCCGTGGGCGGGAGGCGAGCCGCCCGGCGGCGGATATCCTCTCCGAAGTCCGCGCCCTCGCGGAACGCGGGGTGGCGGAAATCATCCTGCTCGGACAGAACGTCAACTCCTACGGGAAGAAGGAAGGGGAGATCCCGTTCCACGAGCTCCTGCGGCGGATTTCCGGCATCGAAGGCGTCTCGCGGATCCGGTTCGTCACCTCGCATCCGAGGGACCTGGACGACCGGACGATCCGTCTTTTCGAGGAGATCGAAACCCTCTGCCCGCACGTCCACCTTCCCCTGCAGTCCGGTTCCGACCGCGTTCTCGCGGCGATGGGACGGGGCTACACGCGCGGGGAGTACCTCGGCAAGATCGAGGCCCTGCGTCGGGTTCGCCCGGGCATGTCTTTCTCGTCCGACTTCATCGTCGGGTTCCCCGGGGAGACCGGGCGCGATTTCCTGGAGACCCTCGCCGTCATGGGCGAGATCCGGTTCGACTCCTCGTTCTCGTTCCGCTTCTCACCACGCCCCGGAACCCGGGCGGCCGACATGGAGGGGAAGGTCGATCCGCGGGAGTCGTCCGAGCGGCTGCGGCGCCTGCAGGAGCTTCAGACCGCGCACACCGGGGAGATTCTCGCGGCTCAGGTCGGCCGGAAGGTCGAGGTCCTGGTCGAAGGAGCCAGCACCAGGGACCCCGGGATGCGTTGCGGCAGAACCGCCTGCAACAAGACGGTCAACTTCACCCCCGGGAGCGGCGATGGACCCTTCCGGTCCGTCCTCGTCACAGGTGCGGGGACCCACTCCCTCGTCGGGGAAGAGAGGTCCTCCCATGCCTAAAATCGTCACCGTGGCGGGCGTCACGGTCGATCCCGCGACGAAATCCCCGATCGTGATCCTGCGCGACCCGGGAACCGGCGACATCGTACCGATCTGGATAGGCCTGCTCGAGGCAAACGCGATCGCGCTGGCGCTGGAGGGCACGGAAGCGCCGCGTCCCATGACCCACGACCTTATGAAGTCGATCCTCCGCGCCACCGGAGCGCGGCTCGGAAGCGTGGAGATAGCGGATATCCGCGAGAGCACCTACTTCGCCCTCTTGAACATCGAGTGGGGGGGCGGGAGCGTGCGAGTGGACGCGCGTCCCAGCGACGCCATCGCGCTCGCCCTGCGCTGCGGAGCCCGCATCCTGGTGTCCGAAACGGTGCTCGCGAAATCGTCGATCCCCGCCCCCGCCGCGTACGAAGGCGGGGAGAAGGACGAGTTGACCGAACTGCTCGAAAAAATGGACCCCGGGCAGTTCAGCAAGTACAAGATGTGATGCGGGGATAGTCGCGACGTTGAAAACCTCACGGATAATGATCTTCGAGGAACGGCCCTCTCCCGGCAGGGAGCTGCGTCTCAACCTGCTGGACCACGCCGTCGAGTTCGACTTCCGCGACCCCGCGAAGGAGGACATCGGGACGCTCGACTTCTCCCCCTACGCCGCGATCGTCGCCCCGGTCGAGTCCGCGACCCCCGGCCTGGTCGGCGTGTTGTCCGACGCGAAGAGATACACGGGCCCCCTTTTCCTGTACCGCGGCGAGCCGCCGGTGCACGAGGTGGCGAGATGGATCATCTGGGGTTCCCCGTCCCACGGCGGTCCGGACGGACCCGTGGCCGACCGCCTCCTTGCGGAAAGCCTCGAGTACTACTCGATGGCGTCCATGTACCAGCAATGCCTGGAGATGATGTCCATCCAGGGCGAGGAGAAACTGCTGGCCCAGGTCACGGAGACTTTCGTCAACTCCCTCGGAGCCGAGAGCTGCGTCATCTGGCTGGTTTCACCGACCGACCCCGACGAGATGCTGATCGCTTCCGTGCGGGGAGTGATCGGCATCGACCGTGAGGGATCCCGTTTCTTCCTTTCACGCTCCGACTCGGCCGAGGAGGTCTGGAAGGGAGCCCCGTTCGCGGTTGCGACGGGGGGGGCGGTGAGCGGCGAGAGGGGCGCACGCTCCGGATCCAACCTTTTCGTACCCCTGGTTCATCAGGGGAATCCGATCGGCCTCGTGAAGCTGGGCGAGCGGAACGACAGGAAGAAATACGGCGATCGGGAGATCCACATGGCGCGCATCATCGCCGATTACGCCGCCGCCGCCCTGAACACGGTCAACCGCCTCGGGCGGATAGAGAAGGTTTCCCTCCGCGATCCGGAGACGGGCGCCTACTCCGCGGCGTTCCTCGCCGACTATTTCGACAAGGAGCGGTACAAGGCGGGCCGATTCCGGCGTCCTCTTTCCGTCGTGTTCCTCGTCGTGGAGAACTACTCCTTCCTGATGGAGCAGACGCGGGAGAGCATCGTCGTCGGGGCGCTGACGTCGATGATAGACGCGGTCCGCAAGGCGGTGCGGGATTCCGATCTGGTCGCGCGCGAGGAGGCCAACCGTTTCTGCGTGGTGCTCCCCGAGACCGACGCTTTCGGGGCGCTGCTGGCCGTCCGGCGGCTCCGCAAGGCGGTGAAGGAAAGGTGCCGGATCCAGTTCCTCGGAACGGAGTTTTCCCTGCAGCTGTTCTTCATGTCCGCCACCTGCCCCAGGGACGGCAAGGATTTTCCCGAACTGCTGCGCGTCGCCGAGGAGAAATTCGCGCGGCAGCAGAAGAGCCCGCTGCACCGCATGCGGCTCGCCGATCGGTCCTTCTGGGACGCCTTCGACATCATCGTCGGCAAGCGGGAGCATTACGAACTCCTCAGGAAAGGTGAGGATGTCCCGTATTTCCTTCGTTTTCGCAAGGACCTCGGACGGAACGCGCACTTTTCGTTCCCCAGGGAAACGTGGCTGCGGATCCTCGAGTCGGTGGCCCAGGACATCGCCGTGAACCCGGAGGATCGCGGCCTGGTCATCGCCGCCGGGCCGACCCCCGAGATATACAAGCAGATCTTCCTGTCCTTCAAGGCCTCCATCCCTCCCCAGAGGAACGTCTACGTGGTGGGCCAGTCGGGCAGCGCCCGTTTCGACTCGAAGAACCTCATGTATTTCGCGTCGGAGGACGAGCAACTGAAAGACCGTGAGTTCGTCCTGTGCCTGAAGGAAGGCGGCGCGTACGGGTTTTTCTGCACCGCTCGGGGAGGCGAGGTGGAGGGGTTCAACACGGCCGACGAGTCGCTCGTGGAGGCGATGCTCGAGAAGGCCCAGGAGTTGTACCAGCTCCAGGGTAATTTCTGATGACCACCACGACCTCGGGAACAAAGCGCCTCCTGATCGCCGACCCCTCGGACAAATCGCGGCAGGCGCTGGCGACGTACCTTCGCGAGAAGGGGCTGGAAATCATCGAGGCCGCGGACGGGAGCAAGGCGCTCGCCGAGACCCTCCTGCGTAAGCCGGATATCCTCCTGCTGGACCTTTCGGTGCAGATCCTCGTGCCGGAGCGATTGATCCAGATCCTTCGAAGCAACCCGAACACCCGGTCGATGCCGGTCTTTTTCATCAGCGAGCGGGAGCAGAGCGTGTCGGGGTTTCGCCAGGGTGTCGACGAGTTCATTCGCAAGCCGTTCCACGAGGAGGAGATCCTCATTCGGATCCAGCGGGCCCTATATCAGGATCCGCTCTCCGAGGCCCTCACCGGCGATTCGGAGATCAGCGGGAACCTGAGCCAGATCTTCCTGCCCGACCTGTGGCAAATGCTCTCCATGAACCGGAAAAACGGCATCCTGCAGGTCGAGGCGGAGCACATATCCGGTTCTGTGTACATCGAGAAGGGAGAGATCGTTTCCGCCGTAACCCGGAACATCGCCGGGGAAAAGGCCCTGTTCCGCCTCATCCCGCTGAGGGAGGGAAAATTCCGCTTTCTGCCGGGGAAGGTCGGCGTCCGGCGGACCATTTTCACGCCGAGCCAGCAGGCCATCCTCGAGGGGATGCGGCACGACGACGAACTCAGGCGGATCCGGGACACTCTGCCGAATCCGGCCGACGCGGTCGCCGTAGTCCCGGAGGCGCACGATGTCGCCGTCGCCGGCGGAGTGATCCGCGAGATCCTGCTGCTTGCGGAGTTCTGCGCCACCGTAGAGGAGATCGTCGACAACTGCGGATTCCCCGACCTGGTGGTATACGAGGCCCTGATCACCCTGCGTGCCCGTGGGGCCCTGAGGTTCGGGAATTTCGACGCGCGCCCCCGAAAAAGCGAATTCATCCCGCCCGAGGACCTGGTCCGCCTTCGGGCGAGACTCGAGGACGGCGGATCGGGAGCGGGGGAGACGTCCGGGCAGATAGTCTTCTACCTTCCGGACCCTTCGCTGCTCGAGGGTTTGCTGATGGCCCTGAGTAAATTCCGGGATTTCGAGGTGGACAACGTCTTCTTCTCGCTTCGCCGGAAGGAGGGGATTCCCGCCGGCATGTTCGGGCGACTCCGCGTGGGGGAGAAATGTTCGATCCGCCTTTACGCCTTTCCTTACAAGCGGGTCCTTTCCCCGCTTTGGTACGCTCTCGCGCCATCTCCCCTGGGGATAGTGGTCTTTCTGAAGAACGAGATGTCCGGATCGCTCGAAAGCCTCATGGCCGTATCGGACTATACCCGCGGAGTCGCCGCCAAGGTCGTCCTGGCCGTCATGGGGAATTCCTTCGCCGATTTCGGCCTGGGAGAGAACACCCTCCGGCTCTTCAGGAACCGAGTGGAGCGGCTCGGCTGCACGCTCAAGGTCCGCTCCATGGAACAGGTCACCGCGGAGGAGATCCGCGACTCCCTGGCGGAGGTCATCAGGCAGTACCTCGAGGGGGAGACCGTCTGAACGAGTGTCCCAACGCCCGATCCATCTGGTATACAATGCAAAATCATCGAAAAACTTAAGGAGCGGCCGGGGAGATGGCAGAGAAGACCGGTTTGAAACGACGGGACCTGAAGGGTCCCGACGAATTCTTTTCGACGTTCGGAAGAACCGTCGCCTGGTGCAAGGAGAACCGACCGAAAGTCGCGGCCGGGGCGATCGGCGTGGTGGTCGTCGTCGGGCTCGTGCTGGGGGTCAGGGCGTATCTGCAGTGGGAGGAGAACAAGTCCGCCTCCGACCTGTGGCCGACCCTGAACCGGGCGCAGGGAGTTCTGCAAGCCCCTTCCGCGGCGGACCCTTCGCAACTGGCGTCCGTCGAGCAGTTCCTCCAGGTGCACGCGGGCAGGCATCCGAACACGCGTGCGGCGGTGTACTCCTTCTACTACCTCGGCAGCATCGCGTTTTCCCGCGGGGATTACGATCTCGCGATCTCGCGGTTCCGGGCGGGAATCGCCATCGGAAAAGAGGCCGGGATCATGAGGCACCTCCTTCGGCTGGGCATAGCATCTTCCCTGGAGGGGAAGGGGGACTTCGCAGCGGCGGTCGCTGCCTACCGGGACGCCGGGGCGGTCTCCGAAGCCGGGATGAAGGCGCAATCGCAGCTTGGCGAGGCTCGCGTGCTGCGACTCTCCGGGAGAAAGGCCGAGGCGGCGGAGCTTTACCGCACGATACTCAAGGAAAGCCCTGAAACACAGATCAGGGACCTGGTGGAAATACAGTTGGCCCAGACGGAGTAGCCTCCCGCCGGGGAGCATCGCGCGCATGAAACTTCGTGTCTGTTTCCTCTGGCACATGCACCAGCCGTACTACAAGGATCCGGAAACGGGATCGTACATGCTTCCGTGGGTCCGGCTTCACGCCATCAAGGATTACGCGGCGCTTCCCATTATCTTTCGGGGGCACCCGGGCGTCAGGCACACCGTCAACCTCGTACCGTCATTGCTCGTCCAGGTCAGGGATTACGTGGAAAACGGCGCCGAAGATGTATTTCTGTCTTTGTCCCGCAAGAACGCCCTCGATCTGACAAGGGACGAGAACGAATTCCTTCTCCGCAACTTCTTTTCCGCCTTCGCACCCACGATGATCATCCCGCAGCCGCGTTACGCCGAGCTGTTTCGCGGGCACGAGGCGGCGATCCGCTCCCTGGGAAGGAAAAACGGCGGCCCCGGCGGTTACGGAGCGTCGGAGTACACCGACCTTGCCACCCTTTTCAACCTGACCTGGTTCAACCCCCTGTTCAGGGACGGGGACCCCGAGCTTTCCCGTCTTTGGCGCAAGGGGAGCGGGTTCACGGAGCGGGAGAAGCATTACGTTCTCGATCACCAGATTGAAGTGATGGGTCGCGTGATCGACGAGTATCGCAGGCTGTCCGGTGAAGACGGTGGCGAGCTTTCCTCGTCCCCGATGTACCATCCGATCCTTCCGCTCCTGATAGACAATCGGTCGGCGCTCGACGCCCTGCCTGGAGCCGCCCTTCCCGGCCTGCCGTTTTCATGGCCCGGCGACGCCAGGATGCAGATGGAGCGGGGCAGGGGAGTGTTCCGCGACCTCTTCGGGGCGGACCCAGCCGGGTTGTGGCCCTCCGAAGGTTCGATCAGCCCGGCAGCCCTCGATATGGCCGCCGGCGCCGGTTTCCGGTGGACCGCGACGGACGAAATCCTCCTTGCCCGGGCGTTCGGAAGACCCGTCAGGAGGGATCCGGACGGAATTCCGACCGAACCAGACTGGTTTTATCGCCCCTACGCCGCGGTGACAGGCAGCGGAAAGATCCCGGTGTTCTTTCGGGACCACCACCTCTCCGACCTGATCGGTTTCGAATATTCCCGCTGGGATGCGCACGACGCGGCAAGTAATTTCATACATAATATCAAGGCAGTATACGACAGATTGTCGTCCATGGGATCAAGTGTACCTGACGACGAGTACGTCATCCCCGTCATCCTGGACGGCGAGAACGCCTGGGAATATTTCCACGACTCCGGAGTGACTTTTTTAAACGTATTATTGAGCAAACTTGATAAGTTAAGGCCGAACGTTGAATTTATCACTTTATCTGGTGCCCTGGATGGGATCGGTGAAGTCAGGGAGCTTCCGTCAATTCCTACGGGATCGTGGATCGACGGGACCTTCCACATCTGGATCGGACACCCGGAAGATCACGCCGCATGGGAGATGCTGTCCCGGGCACGCACCCTGATGGAATCAAAATCGAAGACATATTCCAAGACCGGAAAAGAACCTCCGGCGGACCTCAGAAACGCGCTTGAATATCTCATGGTCGCGGAAGGTTCCGACTGGTGCTGGTGGTACGGCGACGATCATTACACGCCCCACGGCGGCGAATTCGATCGCCTGTTCCGCCACAACATAAAAGCGGCTTACAGATCGATGGGAATCATGCCGCCGGACTCGATCGACATACCGATCATCAAGACCGACAAGGTCGTCCAGGAAAAGAACGTGATCGCGGCCCCGGGATCTTACATCCAGCCCAGGATCGACGGCGTCGTGACATCTTATTTTGAATGGAATTCGGCGAGAAAGATCGTACCGGCTCCGGGATTCGGCACGATGCACCGTGCCGGGCACGTCATCCTTTCCTGTTTCCATTTCGGCTTCAGCGTGGACGAGATTTTTTTCCGGTTCGACCTGGACAAGGTTTACGCCGAAAATTCCCGCGAGGTGGAACTGGAGATCCTGTTCCAGGAGAAATCGGTCAAATTCAGTTCCACCCTTTATCCGATCGACGGCAGTTGCCGTTGTTCATTCGTGAAAATCGGGGAATCCGTGGGTGAAACGCCTTCCGTGCAATGCGGGCCGAACTGCGCCGGAAAGGTCCGCGCCGCCTTCGGAAAGGTCCTGGAACTGGCGATTCCCTTCGAGTCGCTCGGCTGCGGGAAGGATGAAAGACTCGAGTTCTTCGTTACGCTCCAGATCGCGGGGTCTTTCGGGGAGCGGTGGCCGATTTACGGAACCTTTTCCGCCGAACTTCCCGGGCCGGATTTCACCGAGAGGATGTGGCACGCCTGACCGGCGTCCAGGTCGACGGCCCAATGTGTTCACATACCCTCGAACCGGGCAGGCAATTAACGTCCGGTAATGTATATTATGTCAAATCAAGGCAAGAATGAATCGATCATCGCTTTCGCGCGATCAGGAATTCCCATCCCATGAAAACCGGGTCCACCCTCTTCACGAGCTGATCGCACAAGTCACGGACCTTCGGGATCCTTTCGAGGTACGGAATCTTCGGGAACAGCCCGGCGGATTGCGCGGGGATCGAGAGAAAATCGAAAAGAAAATCACGTCTTACCTCGAACCGGAAATCGACCCTCGTGGTCCTCGTTTCCGGCAGTGACTCCAGGCACGAAACCAGCTCACCGATCGGCACGGCTCCGTACTGGTATTTCCGGTCGGGAAACGTCTTCCTGATCGCGTCGTCCCCACGTTCGTCGAACAGCCCCGCGTAGTAGCTGATGGACAGCACCCCGCCGGTCACGAGGAGGTGGCTCGCCTGCCGCAGCGACTCGGCGAATCCCGGCAACAGGAAGACCGACGCCGTGTAGAAGATCGCGTCGAACGCCTCTTTGAAATACGCCGAGAGATTCTCCGCGTCTCCCTGTATGAAATAGACCCCGGGCAGTGCACCGCATCGTTCCCTCGCCCGCAGGAGCATTCTTTCGCTGATGTCGATCGCGTAGATGTTCGGCGACCTCCAGGACACGGCGTGATGGAGGGCCAGCGTCGAGATTCCCGTCCCGCACCCGACGTCGAGGATCCTCTCCGGCCTTGACGGCTCGATCAGCTCGAACTGCCGCCGCGTGAGCGTTTCGAAAAGGTGGTGGCGTTCCTCGAAGCGGTCGTATGCGTCGGCGCTCTGGTCGAAATTCTTCTCGACCGCGGTCTTGAAACGTTGTCCGAATTCCCTTTCTCCGCCCATCACCCGGGCGCCTTGACGACGACCCGGTTTTTCCCCGACTTCTTTGCCATGTAGGAAGCCTCGTCGGCGAGCGATACCATCTGGTCTTCTGATGCCTCCCCGGAATCCGAGCTGTAAATGCCTATGCTAACGGATAGATGGACCGGATCTGGGGAGTTCGGGACGAAGTTGCATGCGGCGACTTCCGACTTGATCCTTTCGGCGACCATCAGGGCGCCGCCGGGTGTCGATTCTGGAAGGATCACCGAGAACTCCTCTCCCCCGTACCGGGCGACTATGTCGGTTGTCCTTGCGGCCTTGCGCAGCAATTCCGCTATGTTCCGAAGTGCGAAGTCGCCGGCCGGGTGGCCGAACCGGTCGTTGAACTGCTTGAAATCGTCGACGTCGATCATCAGGAGCGAAATCGTGTGCCGGTACCTGCGGGCGCGCTCGAGTTCCCTGCGCAACGACTGGTAGAATTCCCTGTGGTTGAAAAGCCCTGTCAATCCATCGGTTACCGCCATAACCTTCATGCTGTCGTAGAGGGATACCACTTCAAGCGCAAGCCCGGCTTCCGATGCCAGATTCGTGATGGGCACGGCGTTTTCCCTTGTCACCGTCTTGCCGTTGTCGACGCTCCGGACGACAAAAAGGGCGGAAGTCGGGAAAACCGAACACCTGAGGCAGGCGACGATCGCTTCGCGATTGATCTCCGGGTTTCCCTTGCCGTCGAGGAAATCCGGCGGAATTCGCCTCAGCCAGCATTTCAGATTCCCCGAATAGTAGTTGGGGCAACTTCTGTCGACGCAATTCTTCGCTTCAACGCAGCTCACCTTGTGGTTTCGCATGACCGGTAGACAAAGGACCGGCGATGAACCGATGATCGACTCCTCCTCCGGAAGATGAGGCAACTCGCGTGGGGACTCGTGGAGCATCTTGCCGGACCAGAACGTCCGGGCGAGAAGGGAGCCCGGGTCCCAAAGGGGTATCCGGAGCGGGATTCCCGTGACGGGATCCGTTTCCCCCTGGAACACGAGGCACGCGTCGTCGGAGACCTTCCCGATCAGCGCCCCCGAAAAACCGTACCCCCCGGCGATCCCGCCGAGGAGGATATCGAAGACGTCGTCCGCCTCTCGAGACTGGAGCATCTTCTTGGTGAGCCGGTGGTGCAAGAGCAGGTCCTTCTGGGAGTCGGAGATCTCGCGGACCCGACGCTCCGTGGCCTCGAGCATCGACCGCTTCTCCTGTTCCGCGTCGAAGCGTAAACGCGACAGAAGGCTGCCGACGGCGCCGGCGACCTGGCCGGGCGCCGCCCGCGGAGGAAGTAACTCGCCCTGCTCGGCGACGGTTCCCGCGAGGGCCTCCAAAGCCGACTCCGCGGGTTGGAGGAATCGTCGACGAAGAAAAACGAGCGCGAGAACGTTGAAAAGAATGAAGGAGGCGAGGGCGGCCTGCGGCAGGAACGGCAGGCGGGAACCGGCGTCCGGGATGAACGTCCGCAGGGACCAATCGTCGAACAGCGCTACGCTCATCATCCGCGACTCTCCCGCGAACCCGGATGTGGAATCGGGGCGGGAAGGGAACCCTCTGTTCTCGCCGAGCACGGTTCGTCCTTCATGATCCACGATCAGACAGAGTATTCCTCTCCGCCTCAGGTCCGCCAGGTACCCGTCTACGTCCGCCAACGAGACCGCCCCGACGACATATCGCTGCCCATGTCCCGGTCCCTCTGCGATGCGGAAACCGAGCGGCAGAACGTGTCCGCGGTTCGGAAGATCCAGAGGATTCCCCATGAATACGGGAAGCCACTCCCCCGTCCCCGACCGCACTCTCTTTAACTTCCATTCCGCGGGCAGGCCGTCGACGACGGTCATGGCATCGACGTCCAGGTCGACCCGTCCCTCCCCCATGATCCGCCTCCCCTGCTCCCCCGCGGAGGCGAACCGCAGGATCTTTTCCATCAGGTATGAGCTGATCCTGAAAGATACCGCCGTGCTCTCGACCGCGACCAGGTCTTTCGAAAGGTCCGCCCGCAACGCGCCGAGGAGCCCGACACCGCACACAAGGTTCGCGAGCAGGACCACGAGCAGCAACAGACCCCCCGGACGGGAGCGCTTCCTGCCTTTTTCCGTTTTCGTCGTCGACTCCGTACTGCCCTCCTTGTGTCCCGACCGATAGTGAACTTTTCGGATGAAACTGACGATA
>Ga0172372_10008124_pt1 | contig 13957 bp, 12 predicted proteins | sample LakKiv5m_2_FD_114544 | JGI IMG/M metagenome (GOLD analysis project Ga0172372, IMG submission 114544) | Freshwater microbial communities from Kabuno Bay, South-Kivu, Congo - kab_092012_9.5m | ecosystem: Environmental > Aquatic > Freshwater > Lake | place: Democratic Republic of the Congo...
CAGTACCAGGCGCACCTGCTCCAAGGTGAGCCGGAAGTAGGTGTCCGGGATCTCCAGGCCGACCACGAAGAAGGCGAAGGCCTGCAGGATGAAGGTGACCTGACGCCAGACGATGCCGCTGTGCAACCGGCCGATCTGGCGCGGATCCGAGGTCTGGGCATGTGCCGCGTACAGGGCGGCGATCACCACGGCGAGGATGCCCGACCCCTCGATCTCCTCGGCGAGCAGGTAGATCACGAAGGGTGCGATCAGCAGCAGGGCATTGGACGCGACCACGTCCCGGCTGGCAGCCATGATCCGGGCGAGCAGCCAGCCGCCCACCAGGCCCACCAGCAGGCCTCCGGCGATCGACAGCAGCAGCACCACGCCGACCTGCCACAGGGCGATGGACCCGGCCGTGCCGGCGATCACCGCGACCCGTAGTGCCGTCAGCCCGGTGCCGTCGTTGACCAGGCTCTCCCCCTCCAGGATCGACACCAGCCGACGGGGCAGGGCCGCCTTGCGTGCGATGGTCGCCACAGCCACCGCGTCGGTGGGAGCCAGGATCGCGCCGAGGGCGATGCCCAGGGCCAGGGGCACGCTCGTTGCCCAGCTGACCGTGAACCCCACGGTTGCCGTGGTGACCACGACCAGGCCGACGGCCAGTGCCAGGACCGGCCGGCTCACCCGACGGATGTCCAGGTAGGACGAACCGAGGGCCTCGCCGAAGACCAGCGGTGCCAGTACGGCGACCAGCACCACCTCCGGATGCAGCGGCGCATTGGGCCCGACCGGCAGGCTGCCCACCACGGCCCCGACCGCCAGCACCGGAAGTGCGAAGCCGATATTCAGGCGGCGGGCGATGACCGCGGCGACCAGGGCGATGGTCGCGGACCCGGCGAACCAGGCCAGGGAGTCGTCCATGGTCCTAGCTGTTCTGTCCAAGGAGGTCGGACCCACGAGCGGGCAGCAGCGCCTCCTGGGTCGGCCCCGAATCCGGCCCCGAATCCGGCTCCGGCTCAGCGAAGATCAGATCCACGCGCTCGCTGAGGGAGTACCCGTCGAACGGAGGCAGTGCGGCACGAAAGAGGGGCTCGGCGGCCAGGAAGGAGGAGTTCACCTCGTCCTGGGGCAGGGCGAACTCGGCGGCATCCCGGGACGCCCGATCCAGGTAGGCCTGCCACGCTCGGTTGTGCTTCAGGTAGGCCTGCCGCGCTGCCAGCAGGTCCTGGTGCCAGGGGCTGATGCGGACCGCCGCCACCTGTTCACCAGCTGCCTTGATCCGGTCCCGGCCCTCGGCCCCGATGCCGCGCAACTCCGCAGCGACCGCCTCGGTGTCTGCCGCCTGGGCCGGATCCTCCGCCTCGTCGAAGACCAGGCTCACATTGGTCTGCGCCCAGGTCATCTGGGCCTCGGACTCCTCCACGGCCGTCACGAACGCATCCATCTCCTGGTTGCGCAGCGTCCAGTCGGCGACCAGGACGCCGAGGACGACGGTGGTCACCAGGAAGGCGATCATCCCGGTCACCAAGGGCGCCCACCGGCGGGACTGATGCACGGCCCCAACCTATCCGCCCCACGACTGATCACGCTGGCACTACCGTGTCCCCCGTGACCACCGGACAGACCACGGCCTCGTGGCAGGCGCGCTATCAGGGTCTCGTCGACGGGTTGCGCCAACAATATGCGGCGATCCCGCAGGGCACCGCCGTCCGCCTCGCCAAGGGCACCTCGAACCTGTTCCGTCCACGGGCCGCAGCCGTCGGCGGCGGCCTGGACGTCGCCGCCTTCGACGGCGTACTGGAGGTCGATCGGCAGACGGCAACCGCCGAGGTCCTCGGCATGACCACCTACGAGCACCTAGTGGCCGCCACCCTGCCGCACGGACTGATGCCACTGTGCGTCCCGCAGCTGCGCACCATCACCCTGGGCGGGGCGGTGACCGGGCTGGGGATCGAGAGTGCCAGTTTCCGCAACGGGGTGCCGCATGAGTCCGTCCTGGAGATGGACATCCTGACCGGGTCCGGTGAGATCGTCACCGCCACAGCGGACAACGAGCATCGCGATCTGTTCTTCGGCTTCCCCAACTCCTACGGCTCCCTGGGCTACGCGCTGCGACTGAAGATCGAACTGGAGTCGACCCGCCCCTACGTGCACCTGCAGCATCTGCGCTACCGCACCGCCGAGGAGATGACCGCCGCCATCGAGCACCTGATCGCCGCCGGCGAGCACCAGGGCCAGCGGGTGGACTTCCTCGACGGGACCGTGTTCTCCGCCTCGGAGCAGTACCTGACGATCGGCACCATGGTGGACGATCCGACCGGTGGTCAGGCCCCCAGCGACTACACCGGCATGGGTATCTACTACCGGTCCATCCAGCAGCGCAACACCGACCTGCTCACCATCCACGACTACCTGTGGCGGTGGGACACGGACTGGTTCTGGTGCTCCCGGGCCTTCGGGGCCCAGAAGCCGTGGCTTCGCCGGCTGTGGCCGAAGGAGAGGCTGCGCAGCGACGTCTACTGGAAGCTGGTCGCCCTGGATCGGCGGCACGACCTCTCCGGTCGCCTCGCCCGGATCCAGGGCAAGCCCCAGCGCGAGCCGGTGGTGCAGGACGTCGAGGTGCCGATCGATCGGCTGCCGGAGTTCCTGGAGTTCTTCCACCGCGAGGTCGGGATCGAGCCGATCTGGGTCTGCCCGCTGAAGCAGCGGGACGGTGATGTCCGCTGGCCGCTGTACGAGTTCGATCCGCAGGTGACCTACGTCAACGTCGGTTTCTGGTCCACTGTGGCCCTGCCGGAGGGTGTGGACCCCGGCCAGGGGCAGGTGAACCGCCGGATCGAGGACAAGGTCACCGAGTTGGACGGCCGCAAGTCCCTGTACTCGACGGCCTTCTACGACCGGGATACCTTCTGGTCCATCTACGGAGGCCAGGCCTACGCGAAACTGAAGGATCGATACGACCCCCAGCATCGCCTGCTGGGGCTGTACGAAAAGGTGGTCGAACGCCGATGAAGCTGGCAGAGGTCTTCTCGCTCTTCGTTCCAGCCGAGCGCGGAGTCGCCTTCCGCGCCTACGACGGCTCCAGTGCCGGCCCTGCGGACGCGGCCGTCACCCTGGAGGTGCGCAGCCCGCGAGCCGTGCAGTACCTGGCCAGTGCGCCGTCCCAGTTGGGCCTGGCCCGGGCCTACGTCAGCGGCGAGTTGGAGATACACGGCACCGCCTACGAGGCGATGCGCCGGCTGTACCCGATGGATCTCAGCCAGATCACCCTGGCCCAGAAGGCTCGGCTGGCCAAGGACTTCCTGCCCTTCGCCCTGAAGCGCCCCACCCCGCCGGCTCAGGAGCGCACCCTGCACGGACAGCGGCACTCCAAGGGCCGCGACGCCGATGCGATCCATCACCACTACGACGTGTCCAACCGCTTCTACCGATGGGTCCTCGGGCCGTCGATGGCCTACACCTGCGCTGTCTTCCCGTACCAGGATGCCTCCCTGGAGTTGGCCCAGGAGGAGAAGTTCGACCTGGTCTGCCGCAAGCTCGGACTGCAGCCGGGGATGCGCCTGCTGGATGTCGGCTGCGGCTGGGGCGGCATGGTGCTGCACGCGGTCCGCAACTACGGGGTCACCGCCATCGGCGTCACCCTGTCCCAGCAGCAGGCCCTGTGGGGGCAGCAGGCCGTCGAGGAGGCCGGCCTGAAGGATGTGGCCCAGATTCGCTTCAGCGACTACCGGGACGTCCCCGAGACCGAGTTCGACGCCGTCTCCTCGATCGGGCTCACCGAGCACATCGGCCGGGCGAACTACCCGTCCTACTTCGGGTTCCTGTTCGGCAAACTGGCGCCCGAGGGCCGGATGCTCAACCACACCATCACCCGACCCAACGATCTCGAGCCGACGCACTACCGCACCTCGTTCATCAACCGGTACGTGTTCCCGGACGGGGAACTCTCCGGTCCGGCGACGGTGATGAGCGCGATGAACGACGCGGGCTTCGAGATCCGGCACGAGGAGAACCTGCGCGAGCACTACGCCCTGACCCTGAAGCACTGGTGCGAGAACCTCGAGGAGCACTGGGACGAGGCGGTGGCCGAGGCCGGGGAGGGAACGAGTCGGGTCTGGCGCCTGTACATGGCGGCATCACGAGTGGGCTTCGAGGTGAACACGATCCAGCTGCATCAGACCCTCGGCGTGAAGTTCGGAGCCGGTGGTGCCAGCGGGATGCCGCTGCGCCCCGACTTCAGTACCGCCGGAGTCGTCGCCCGCTAGGTTCGATCCCAGCAGGTTCGATCCGAGCCAGACGAAGCAGCGACCAGCGAGGCGGACGGTACCCGGCGTGAGCGACCTCATCGACACCACCGAGATGTACCTGCGCACCGTGTACGAGTTGCAGGAAGAGGGCATCGTCGCGATGCGAGCGCGGATCGCCGAGCGGCTCTGCCAAAGCGGGCCGACGGTCTCGCAGACGGTGGCCCGAATGGAGCGCGACGGCCTGCTCGTGGTCTCCGACGACCGGCACCTGGAGTTCACCCCGGCCGGGCTGGCCGCCGCCACCCGGGTGATGCGCAAGCACCGGCTCGCCGAGTGCCTGCTGGTCCAGATCCTCGGCCTCCCCTGGGAGGTGGCCCATGCCGAGGCCTGCCGCTGGGAGCACGTCATCAGCGACGCGGTCGAACAGCGCATCCTGGAGTTGCTCGACTATCCGGACGTGTCCCCCTACGGCAATCCCATCCCCGGGCTGGCGGAGCTGCTGCCCGAGTCACAGACCCGGCACCCCGACGGTTCGGCCGTGCTGCCGCTGACCAGGGTCGCCGGCCCTGAGCCCACCCGCATCGTCATCCGGCGGATCGCCGAACCGATCCAGGACGATCCCGAAGCGATGGCCGCCCTGCGCCGGGTCGGCGCCCTGCCCGGAGCGACCGTCATCGCCCAGCGCAGCGGCAGCGGGATCGGCATCGCCAGCGGGGGCGAGGCGGCCGAGCTCTCCGAGGCCGTCGCGGTACACGTGTCCGTCCAGGCCAGCGCCACGTGACCCACCAGCCGACCCACCAGGCGACCCTGACGGGCCGTGCCGCACTGGTCACCGGTGGCGGCTCCGGGATCGGGCGCAGCATCGCCCTCGCGCTCGCCCGGAACGGCTGCCGGGTGGTCATCCTCGGCCGGCGCGAGCAGGCCCTCAACGACACCGTGCAGCAGGACGAATCCGGGCGGATCACCGCCGTCACAGCGGACGTCCGCGAGCCGGAGCAGGTCGACCGTGCGCTGGAGCACGTCCTGCAGCAGGTCGGGGTGATCGACATCCTGGTCAACAATGCGGGCGGGCAGTTCGTGGCGCCCGCCGAGGAGATCAGTCACAAGGGGTTCCGGGCCGTCACTCGGCTGAACCTGGATGCCACCTGGTACCTCACCACCAGGGTCGCTGTCACGTCCATGCTCCCAGCCGGTTTCGGCAAGATCATCTGCATCACCATGACACCGCGCCGCGGCATGCCGGGGATGTCGCACTCGAGTGCATCGCGCGCCGCCGTGGAGTCGCTGGTGCGCACCTGGGCCGCGGAATGGGGTCGGCGCGGGATTCGTGCGGTCGCCATCGCCCCCGGCATCGTGCACACCGAAGCGATCGACCGGTACGGGCTCGACCCGGCCGCCATGGCCAGTGTCGTCCCGCTCGGACGACTGCAGCGGCCGGAGGAGATCGCCGACCTGGTCTGCTTCCTGGCGGGTCCGACCGGGGACTACGTCACCGGCACCACGATCGTGATGGACGGCGGACTGGACGTCAGCGGTCCGCATCCCCTGCAGTGAGGTCCCGGCCATGGTGCGGTTCGCGCCCGGGTGCACCCAGGCATAGCCTGAGCCCCTGATGGCCTGCATCATGTGGTTCCGCCGGGACCTGCGCCTGCGTGACAATCCCGCCCTGCTGACCGCGATCGACCAGGCGCGGGCGACCGGCGACGATCGGGTGATCGGCCTGTTCGTCCTGGACCCGGCACTTTGGGAGCCCAGCGGTCCGATCCGGCAGGCCTACCTGCTGCAGTCGCTGACCGCCCTGAACCGTTCCATGGGCGGCAACCTGCACGTCGTCCGGGGTGATCCGCGCCAGGTGGTGCCGAAGCTGATGCGAACCACCGGGGCGACCAGCGTGCACATCGCCGCCGACTTCGGCCCCTACGGCCGGGCCCGCGACCTGGACCTGGTGAGCGTCCTCGGTGACCGCCTTGTCCGCACCGGCTCGGCCTACGCCGTCGCCCCCGGCCGGGTCACCAAGGACGACGGCACGCCGTACCGCGTCTACACCCCGTTCTACCGCGCCTGGATGCGCCACGGCTGGCGAGCACCGGCACCGGACCCGCCCCCCGACGTCCACTGGTGGTCCCCCGCCGGCGCCGTGGCACTGCCGAAACCGCCGAAGGTGGGCATCACCCTGCCTCCCGCCGGGGAGGAGGCGGCCTGGGCACGATGGGACTCCTACCGCTCCACCGGACTGGCTGACTACGCCGAACTTCGGGATCGTCCGGATCTCGCCGGAACGAGCGCATTGAGCCACCACCTGCGCTGGGGTGAGATACATCCGCGCAGCCTGCTCGCCGAACTGAGCGATGCGGACGAGGTCTACCGCAAGGAGCTGTGCTGGCGCGAGTTCTACGCCGACGTGCTCTGGCAGCGACCCCAATCCGCCCGCCACTCGATGGATCCGCGCTTCGACGAACTGATGCCCTGGGACACCGGTTCGGGGGCGGACCAGGTGTTCACCGCCTGGGCGACCGGCCGAACCGGGTACCCGTTCGTCGACGCCGGGATGCGGCAGTTGCGGGCCGAGGGCTGGATGCACAACCGGGTGCGCATGGTGGTCGCCAGTTTCCTGGTGAAGGACCTGCACCTGCCCTGGCAGCGCGGTGCCGCCGAGTTCATGCACTGGCTGCGGGACGCCGACCTGGCCAGCAACGCCCACGGCTGGCAGTGGACCGCGGGCTGCGGCACCGATGCCTCCCCCTTCTACCGCGTCTTCAACCCGGTCGCCCAGGGCCTGAAGTTCGATCCGCAGGGCGACTACGTGCGCAGGTACGTCCCCGAACTCGCCCACCTGGCGGGCAAGGCGGCGCATGAGCCATGGCAGGCCCCGGACGGCTACGCGCACGGCTACCCAGCCCGACTGGTGGACCACCGGGCCGAGCGCGAGGCAGCCCTGACCGCCTTCGCCTCACTCAAGGGCAGATAGCGGACGCCCATGTCGGTGATCGCACTGGTCTCGGCCAAGGGCGGGGTGGGCAAGACCACGATCGCCCTGGGCCTGGCCAGCGCCGGCTGGCATCGCGGTGACCGCGTCCTGGTGGTGGACGCGGACCCACTCGCGAATGCCACCGGAGTCCTCGACGGTCGCGATCCGGCGGGGCTTGGGCACCCTGCTCCGTGGCCGAGCAGGTGGGGGGAGCACGTGCACCTCGCCGATGGATCCGTGCTGGGGCCGTCCTTCGCGTCACTGAGCACGTCCTACGACATCGTCCTCATCGACTCCCCGCCTGCCCTCGGCGAGATACCGATGTCGGCCCTGAACGTCGCGGACGTCGCGGGCATCGTCACCGAACCCGGCTTCTTCGCCCTGCAGGGGGCGCATCGGCCGCTCGAGGCGATCGCCCAGGTTCGGCGCTCACGGAACCCGCACCTGGCCACGCCCACGATCATCCTCAATCGACTGCGATCGACCTCGATCGAGCACGCGCAAGCCGACCTGGGACTTCGGGCCGCATACGGTCAGTTGGTGTACGCCACGGTGGTGCCGGAGCGGTTCGCGGTGCAGCAGGCCCAGGCCCTTCGCGTCCCCATCCACGCCTGGGACTCCCCGGCCGGGCGGGAGTCGGCCGGCATCTACGACGCGCTCTACCGGCACCTGCTGAACCTTCCGGGTCCGACGCCTCAGGGGACCGGGTCGCGCGCGTCGTAGCGCATGAAGCCGTTGAAGCGAGCCGCCAGGGCGGTGGCGAGCACGACGCAGGCGATCCCGCCGGAGACCACCGAGAAGCCCTCGCCGAGGGCCGCCGCCACCACGCCGGCCTCCACGTCCCCCAGCCTCGGTCCGCCCGCCACCACCACGGTGAAGACGCCCTGCAGCCGACCACGGTAGGCATCCGGGGTGGCCGCCTGCAGGATGGTGGCTCGGAACACGGCCGAGACGTTGTCCGCCGCTCCGGCGATCGCGAGCAGCACCAGGGCCGCTGGGAGCCAGCGAACCAGCCCGAAGGCGGTGATCGCCACTCCCCAGACCACGATCGAGGCCACGATGGCCCGGCCCTGCCATCGGACTCGACCCAGTGGACCGGACAGCACCGAGGAGGCCAGGGCACCGACAGCGGGGGCCGCCGACAGCAGGCCCAGGACCAGGGCGACATCGGCCACCGATCCCCCGTACCAGTTCGCGGCGAGCGCCGGGAACAGGGCACGAGGCATGCCGAAGACCATGGCGATCAGGTCCTCGTAGAAGGTCATCTGCAGGTTCCGCTTGCCCCGCAGGAAGGCGAAGCCGTCACGAACCGCGGACCAACCCGCCCGCTGGCGTTGTCCGGCGACCGCCAGCGGGGGCATGCTGGGCAGTCGCCACATCGCCCAGACCAGGACGGCGAAGGCGATGACATCGGCCGCGTAGGCGGTGGTGACCGTCCCGCTGGCCGCGACCAGGACGCCGCCGAGCAACGGACCCAGGGTGAAGCCCAGGCTCCAGGTCATGGTGCCGAGGGCATTGGCCGCGGGCAGCAACTCCAGGCTGACCAGTCGCGGGATGATCGCCTGCCGGGCCGACGAGCCGACCGCGAAGAAGCCGGACTGAACCGCGACGATCAGGTAGAGCAGCGGCACCGAGGTACCGCCGGCCAGGGACTGGGCCAGGAAGGCCACCGAGCAGCCCCACAGGCCCACGGCGGTGACCAACCCGACGATCCGACGATCGTGGGTGTCGACCAGGGCACCGCCGTACAGGCCGAAGGCAACCAGCGGGACCAGTTGGAACAGACCGACCAGGCCCACCATCAGACTGGAGCCGGTCAGTTGGTACACCTGCAGGCCGACGGCGACGGAGGTCATCTGCTGACCCACGTTGCTCACGCCCAGGCTCGCCCACAGGCGGCGGTAGGCCGGGCTGACCCGCAGCGGGGTCAGGTCGGCGAACAGCCTCGGCACCGGAGCAACCTATGCCCCGGGGCTGCTGCTCCCTAGGGGGACAGTCGCTCCAGCACCCAGCCGGCCGGGTCGTCCATCATCGCCTCGGGATCGATCCGCCGGAACCGCAGGCGATCATGCAGTCGGCTCGGACGGCCCTGCCAGAACTCCACGGTCTGCGGCACGACGAGCCAGCCACCCCAGAACTCGGGCACCTGCACCGCACCGGAGGCGAATCGCTCATCCACCTGCTGGTAGCGCTGCTGCAGGACGCTGCGGTCCTCGATCACCTCGGACTGCCGGCTGGACCAGGCCCCCAACTGGGATTCGCGCGGACGGCTGGCGAAGTACTCGTCCACCTCCGCACGATCGATCAGCCGGGCCGAGCCGACCACGCAGACCTGGCGTTGCAGGGCGATCCACGGGAAGGCGATGGCAGCCTGCGGATTCCCCTGCAGTTCGCGTCCCTTGCGCGAGCCCAGGTTGGTGTAGAAGGCGAAGCCGCGGGCATCGGCCTGCTTGAGCAGGACGGTGCGGGCGCTGGGCTGGCCGTGTTCGTCCGCGGTGGCCAGCACCATGGCGTTCGGCTCCGGGATGCCAACGTCCTCGGCCTCGGCGAACCAGGCCAGGAAGGATCCCAGCGGATCCGGTGCCAGGTCCGCCTCCTGCAGGGCCCCGGCCTGGTAGTGCACGCGAAGGTCGGCCAGGCGGCGGGTGCCCTCCCGTGACGGTGGTGACGGCGGCGACGGATGGGTCATGGGCGAATCCCACCATGTCCGGCCGAGGCCGGCGAGTGGTCGATCCGTCCGGACGGTGTTGGATGGGGGCACCGCAGTGTCGACCCCGGGGAGATCCGATGCACCAGCATGTCCCGGGCCTGGAGGGCGTCATCGCCTTCGAGACCCAGATCGCCGAGCCTGATCGCGACGGCGGATCCCTGCGCTATCGAGGGGTGGACATCACCGATCTGGTCGGTCGAGTCTCCTTCGGCAATGTCTGGGGGCTGCTGGTCGACAACGAGTTCAATCCGGGGCTGCCGCCGGCCGAGCCCTTCCCCATCCCGATCCACTCCGGTGACGTTCGGGTCGACGTGCAGTCCGCGATCGCCATGCTCGCTCCGATGTGGGGGTTGCGGCCCCTGCTGGACATCGACGACGACACCGCCCGGGACAACCTGGCCCGGGTCAGCGTCCAGGCGCTCTCCTTCGTGGCCCAGGCGGCGCGCGGGCTCGGCCGGCCGATGGTGCCGCAGGCCCAGGTCGACCAGGCCAGCACCGTGGTGGAGCGGTTCATGATCCGCTGGCGCGGCGAGCCCGATCCAGCGCACGTGCGCGCGGTGGACGCGTACTTCGTCTCCGCGGCCGAGCATGGGATGAACGCCTCGACCTTCACCGCACGCACCATCGCCTCCACCGGAGCCGATGTGGCGGCGGCGATCTCCGGGGCGATCGGAGCGATGAGCGGTCCGCTGCACGGCGGGGCACCCTCGCGGGTGCTCGGCATGGTCGCCGAGATCGAGCGGACCGGTGATGCGCGCGGGTACGTCCGCGGTGTGCTGGACCGCAATGAGCGACTGATGGGATTCGGGCACCGGGTCTACCGGGCCGAGGATCCGCGGGCTCGGGTCCTGCGCGAGACGGTGCGGCAACTCGGCGCCCCGCGCTACCAGGTCGCCGCGGAACTGGAGCAGGTGGCCTTGGAGGAGTTGCGGACCAGGCGGCCGGACCGGGTGCTGGAGACGAATGTGGAGTTCTGGGCGGCGATCATCCTGGACTTCGCCGAGGTGCCGCCGGAGATGTTCACCTCGATGTTCACCTGCGCCCGACTGGCCGGCTGGAGTGCCCACATCCTCGAGCAGAAGCGCACCGGTCGACTGGTTCGCCCCTCCGCCCGCTACATCGGCCCCGGCCCACGCCGCCCGGAGGACGTCCCCGGCTGGGACCCGGTGATGGTGGCACCCACCGGCTACCTGCCCACCCCGTGAGCCCATCCCATCCCATCCCATCCCATCCCATCCCATCCCATCCCATCCCATCGCATCGCATCCCATCCCATCGCATCCCATCCCATCCATGAGCCGGTTCTTGCCCTGAACCAACGAGTCCCGTCAACCAGCCAGCCCAGGAGGACCAGTGTCCGACCAGATCCGCATCCCCGAGCACCTGCTGCCCGCCGACGGCCGCTTCGGTTCCGGTCCGTCCAAGGTGCGCCGGGAGCAGGTGGACGTCCTCGCCGGGGCCTGGCAGACCTACCTGGGCACCTCCCACCGCCAGCAGACCGTGAAGTCGGTCGTCGGTCGGCTGCGCACCGGACTGGCCAGTCTGTTCGACCTGCCGGACGGATACGAGGTGGTGCTCGGCAACGGCGGCTCGACGGCCTTCTGGGACGCCGCCGCGTTCGGCCTGATTCGGGATCGGGCGCAGCTGCTCACCTTCGGGGAGTTCGGCGCCAAGTTCGCCGAGGGGGTCAAGCAGGCTCCCTTCCTGGGCACCCCGACCGTGATCAGCGCCGAGCCCGGTGACGCACCGGCCTTCCGCGCCGAGGCCGGCATCGACGCCTACTGCTCCCCACACAACGAGACCTCCACCGGAGTGGCGGTGCCACCGGCCCGGGTGGCGGGCGCGGGCGCCGATGCCCTGATGCTGGTGGACGCGACCTCCGCTGCCGGCGGGCTCCCGGTCGATCCGGCCCAGTTCGATGTCTACTACTTCGCCCCGCAGAAGAGCTTCGGCTCCGATGGCGGACTGTGGCTGGCACTGATGTCCCCGGCCGCGATCGAGCGGGTGGCCGAGATCAAGGCATCGAAGCGGTGGATCTCCCCGTTCCTGGATCTGCAGACGGCCGTCGACAACTCCCGCCTGGACCAGACCTACAACACCCCGGCACTGGCCACCATCTTGATGATGGCCGAGCAGGTCGACTGGTTCAACGCCAACGGCGGCCTCGCCTGGTGCACCGGACGGACGGCGGAATCCTCCGGGGTGCTGTACGAGTGGGCCCAGACCAGTCCGTTCGCATCACCCTTCGTCACGGACCCGGCGAAGCGGTCCGCCGTGGTGGCCACCATCGACATCGACCCGTCGATCGATGCGACCGCGATCACCAAGACCCTGCGCGCGAACGGCATCGTCGACACCGAGCCCTACCGAAAGCTCGGACGGAACCAACTGCGGATTGCGGTCTTCCCAGCGGTCGAGCCGGACGATGTCCGCGCCCTGGTGGCCTGCATCGACCACGTCGTGGCGCAGTTGGCCGGTTAGCCCACCACGATCCGCAGCAGGCGGTCGTCGCGCTCGCTGGCGATCAGCAGGGCGCGACCATCCGAGGTCCAGGTGATCGACTCCCCCTGTGGCTGAGGGGGTAGGTAGATGCGCTTGACCTCGCGCCCCGGTGGCAGGCCCTGGTAGATGACGGCATCGAAGTAGTCGCGCAGCACGTACCCGGTGCCGTTGGGTGCGACGGCACCGTCGGTCACCAGTCCGCCTTCGGGTCGGATGAGCCGGGCGAGGTTGACCTGACCTCGACGCATCGGCACCGGGAGCGCGTACAGGGAGCCCTGGGCCAACTGCTTGGTCACCACCCACAGTCGAGGGCCGGCCGGGTCGGCGAGCAGGGTCTCGGCATTGTGCGGACGATCCGGATAGGTGAACCGATACCGTCGCGCGGGGACCGTGGAGTCCACCAGGCGTACCGGCTCGGCGATCCGCAGCACCTCCACCCAAGGCCAGGAGTCCAGGTTGTCGCCGATGTCGGCCACCCACAGCACCGACCGGCCCCTGCGGTCACGGCCGACGGCCATCGCCTCGAAGTCCCGCGCCTTTGCGCCCTGGATCCGCAGCCGTGCGATGACCCCGCAGGTCGAGGCGTTCACCGCGTACAGATACGGACCGCCGGATGAGTCATTGTGGACGTACAGCACGCCGGGATGGACGACGGACATCGCCATCCCGGAGATCTCGTCCAGCCGAGGGTCGGTGAACCGGCACACCACATCGGCGGCAGCGGCCGCGGCCGGCGCCCTGGCGATCGGCAGCAGGGCTGCCAGGAACGCCAGCACCCCGATCCAGCCGAAGGCCTTCGCTGCCACGTGCCGTCGAATCACGCGAACGGACCAACGGCGGCCACCACGACCGTGGCCACCAGTCCGATGAGCACGACCAACGTGACGACGCGGCGGGCACGGGGGCTCATGGCTTCACTGTAGGACGCCAATCGCCCCCGTGACCGCCGCGCGGCGAGTCGGACTACTTGACGCCGAGGAGCAACTCGATCGGGTAGATCGCGAAGTACACCAGGAAGGCGATCGAGACCACCCACATCAGCCACTTCACGTCCTTGGCCTTGCCGGTGAAGATCTTGATCACGATCCAGGACACGAACCCGGCACCGATGCCGTTGGTGATGGAGTAGGTGAACGGCATGATGGCGATGGTCAGGAAGGCCGGGATTCCGATGGTGTAGTCGGTGAAGTCGATGTGACGGATCTGCGTCATCATCAGGAAGCCGACCACGACCAGGGCCGGCGTGGCTGCCTCGTAGGGAATGACCGTCACCAGCGGGGAGAAGAACATCGCCACCAGGAACAGCAGGCCGGTCACGATCGACGCGATCCCGGTGCGCGCACCCTCGCCGATACCTGATGCCGACTCGATGTAGGAGGTGTTACTCGACACCGAGGCGGCCCCACCGGCCGCCGCGGCCACCGAGTCCACCACCAGGATGCTCTCGAACTTGGGAATGTTGCCCTTCTCGTCCAGCAGATCGGCTTCGGTGGCCAGCCCGAACGCGGTGCCCATGGTGTCGAAGAAGTCGCTGAGCATGAGCGAGAA
>Ga0172372_10008130_pt1 | contig 13950 bp, 11 predicted proteins | sample LakKiv5m_2_FD_114544 | JGI IMG/M metagenome (GOLD analysis project Ga0172372, IMG submission 114544) | Freshwater microbial communities from Kabuno Bay, South-Kivu, Congo - kab_092012_9.5m | ecosystem: Environmental > Aquatic > Freshwater > Lake | place: Democratic Republic of the Congo...
ATCACGACACCTTTTTTGCGATCTCCGGTTCGCGGGGCAGGGGTGTATCTACAGCCTGAATTTTCACCAGAAAGCGACAGTGTGTCGGAGCTGTTCGCGTCGCCGCTGGGGTGGCCGTCGTCCCCCTTCTGTTAGTAGCCGTGGAGTGTAGACCCCCTACAGTGGGAAAACAGTGGGGAAAGACGTGGGGTGTAGCCCCCTACGGTGGGGAAAGCTGCTGGCGGCGATTTCTACCGTGCACAAGCAAATCGGGGCGAATCTATCTGCAGGCCAAGGAGATGGGGTCAATTTCGCTTTTGAAAAGCTTCAACGAGTGTAGTAAGCTAAAACAAACATGCTTTTATTATAGCAGCTAATAACTGCGCTACTCTGCAATGCCGACGCCTAAAAAAGATCCACAAGCAGGCCCCGGCCAGTGTAAACCACCGTTGACCACCGTTGGCTCATGCCGGTAAAATTGATTTCAGCGGATTAAAATTAGTTATCCGCCCACCTGAACCGTTCAATCCGGAATCACTCGCTGAGCTAAGACACCCTGACACTGGCAATGTGTGTCTGTCTGCGGTGAATCTTAGAAATAGACTTGTCACCCAAGCGCACAATACCGATCCAACTAACAATACAACAAATTGTGCCTCGGCAGAGCTTAGTACCTTAGTTCTGCCTAGCGGTAGTTCTGGTAGAATTTTTTTCACTCAGATCAGGGTTGGATATCAGGGTGTCCCGATCTTGGTTTACAAAATTCGCACCATGAATCCTGCAACTAAAATTCCGACTGAATTGCTCTTGGAAAGCGCCGCATCTGGCCCAGCGGGAAAAATGGATCGAGACCCGCGAGTCACATTTATAGGAAGATTATTAAGGCCGTTTGGATTAGATGAAATGCCGCAAATTATTAACCTACTAAAAGGTGAAATGAAACTAGTAGGACATCGTCCAATTCCGATCGAAGAGCTCGATCGGTGCTCTCCTGAATTTCAGACCGAATATCTACGCCATAAGCCTGGGCTAATGGGAATAGTTTACAGTCGCACCGTACAAGGCGTGAGAGAAGCGCGAGAGGTGACTATGGAGTATTTTAAAGAATATGATCGGCATCCGTTTAGAACAGATTTTACGAGATTTTTTCAGATTTGCTACGCTTTTTTGATCAAAGGGAGAAGGAGCTCCTAAGTGTTCCTGTAGTAAGAGGTGGAGCCGTCGGTCTGGGTGTTTTCCAACGCGGTACTTGGTAATTCACGGAAAGCAGTACCGCACTCCTGGCTCCTAAACTTCGGGTACGATAGCAAGTGAGGTCAGCTTGATTGATGACATAGCGTCGCATATGCGTAACAACCGCTTGTAGCGAGATCGTGCGATTGACTTGCTGAGAGATCTGCTGAGTACGAGCAAATGTGGGCGAGCGCTCTCCGATGCGCGGAGCGCTCAGCGCCTCGGTCGGCGCGTGGATGTGCAATATCTTATTGAGTTAGCGGAGCAGTAGCCTGCTGAAGATTAGAGAGATCGCGGATATCGATGATGATGTAGTCGTTGGTTGTAAACACTGCGCGCTGTTTTGCGAGGGTCCGTAGGATTCGCGGCGTTGAGCCAACAGCTTCGAGTGCTCGACGCATCTCGGCGTTAAAAGGAGCGAAGTAATCAGGGGCTCTAGTGAGGTGCCTTCTGTTAACTAAGATGAAAGAAACGTTGTACTCGCGACGCAGTGTTTCAATTGGGCCAATATCCGTTGCCGCGTATGCGGCGATCAGCGCCCGAGTACGACGTCGCATCTCTTCGAGGAACTCGCGATGAAAGATCTGATGCCCCTCTTCGAATACAAGCACCGACCGACCTGTAAAGAGCGGCACCATGTTCGCAATGCCACGCGGCCACGAGGCGATAACTGTGTCGGCGGGAAGCCCTTGAATAAATGAAAAGAGTACTCGGTTGCCCACGGCGGTGGGCATTTTCTTCGTCGATAGGGTGTGCCACCCAAGCGACGCTAGAATCGCTACGCCGACGATAAGGCTTGCGAGAACTGAGAGTCTACGGCGACTGGTAGGAAGCAAAGATGTGGTAATGAAGCACCAGAGCGCAGGGAATACTACTGGAACTGTCGCAGTGGCTCCCAAGGCCAGATACCGCGCGGGTATATAGAGGAGCGGGAAAAGCGCCGCTGCAACACGAAAGGCGACGATAGTGCCAACTAAAAAGACCCCGCAGCGGAGCGCCTCGGCTGAGACAAAAAAGCGCCGCCGCGCGAAGCCTAAGAGACCTCCAGCAAGAGATACGAATACGACTACGAGCGTTACATGTTCGGCAGGGAGACTACGAGGCTCGGTTTCGGCAACGATTCTATCTGCTAGGGGTCGAACCTTCTCTTTGCTTTTCGACGAAAGCGCCGCCGTAGCTCCAACGAGCAACTTGTTCCACATGTTGACGGGAACTCCCCGATCGCCCGGTGTGTACCGCCCGTGTGGTCCCCATTCCTCGAACTCGCGAGCTGCGTCGATTGAAAGTCGTTGCCCGTACCTACCACCTGCGCTTAACTGCGGGGTGACTACGATTCCGGTCAAAATAGCGCACGCGGCTAGCAAGCCTACGCGCTTTGCGATGCTCCACGAGCCGAGTGAGCCTCGATATGTACTTGGCAGGAAAACAAGCAGCCCCAGCACAGTTAAAATAAGCACTGCAGCGGCTGGATAGAGTGATGCTGCAACAACGCCGAGCACCGCAACCGGAAGCAGGTTACCACGGCACACCAGGTGCAGAGCTAATGCGGCGAGGCAGAATCCAAAGCTACGTTGTATACCTCCCATAAAGTAGAGGTTTTTAAGAACTCCACCCGTAGCGAGAAAGAGCGTCAGGTACCCTGCGACCGTCCCCGCAAGTCGTCTGGCAGTTGCAGATGATATCCCTATAAAGAGGATGCTTAGGGTCACCGTTACCACCTTCGATGCAGCTGGTGGAGCGAACCACACCGTCAGTACGGAATAGATCCCCTTAAAGAGCGGGGGTAGGATCGCCTCAAGGTAGTACCTGAGGGTGTAATCTGAAACCTGCGACGTTGGAACATGCACGAACCACAGTGGTGCTATGTGTTGCAGAGCGTCTCCGTTAAATGAGAATGGGTCAAGGAGTCCCAGGCCGCGCGAGCGAAGCGGACTCCACAACACAAGTATCGTCGCAGCAACGGCAAGTATCTGGCAGAGTAAAGGCCAGTAGCGCCGAAGGTGCGGCTCACGGGAATTTTGGGATGCACGAATCACTCGCGCATCGTATCTGTATGATAGAGAGGAGTAAACTGAGATAATATGGACAGTGAGGACTGTCCAATGCGCTAAGGCTACGATAACAAAACGGAGTCTGTTCCTTCGCGGGGAAAATCAATAGAATTATGTCTATGGTTGATGTTCGCGAGATCCTTGAGTACCTAATCCCTTTTGTTGCTACGGCTGGAGCATACAGCGCTGCCGTGCAGAGTAGAATCGATGTCCATAATTCGAAAGATGGACCAACGCCGTTTCACCACGCGCTCTCCGATGCTGATCTAACGGTACAGAGCTATATTGAAGTCGCGTTACTCGCACGTTACCCAGAGGTGAGCTTTTTCTCGGAGGAGCGCGATCAATCGCTTAACACCAAATACTTTCCCCCGAGTGCAGAGCTTGAAGTGCTGCTTGATCCGATCGATGGAACACGAGCTTACATCGCACAGAGGAGCCACTACCAGATTATAGTTACCGTGCACGACACTCGCCGTATCGTTGGGGCCTTGTGTTACATGCCGCGCCTCGACCGATGCTACGTGGCGACGCGTGGTGGAGGAGCTTATGTGAGGTCTCACAAGGAGTGCAGCGCGGGAGCGTTGGGTACCCGCCTTGATGTGACCAAAAGTACGGGCCCCGTCCTTGTGTTTAATCGCCCAGACCTCATTCAAAAGCTGTGTGGGTCATTTGATGTGCGGGACCTTACGCACGAGTTTGATCTCGGTTCAACGGCCTACCACTCGATCGACCTGATTGATGGACGAGCGGCGTCAGTGATTAGTGCGCCAGCGCAGGCGATCGATGGCGGAGCGTTGGCGTTTATCGCTGCTGAAGCAGGAGCAATCGTTACTGATGAAGCAGGTGCAGAGCTAGAGTCGTTTCGAGCTTCGCCGCAGAGAATGTTGCCTTTTGTGATCGCGTCGGCGAGCCCAAGTGTGCATGAGAGAGTTCTGCAGCATCTTTTAGCTTAGAGCACTACGCTTATAGTGATGTGCAAAAGTCCTTACCAGTAAAACTGGTAAGGCTTTTGCGGTACATCACTTTAGGTTGTTGATTTGATTCGCCTCCGCGAATCGATAGCGTTCTCCAAAAGCCTGGGGTTTCGCTACGGACTTTTGCAGAACGCTATACGCGACAGTGATATCATCTCGGGCGACAGCAAAAGACTCTTGTGCCAGGGGAGCCTTGTAAGCAGCGCTATAACCATCCCTCGGACCATGCTACATGTAAGGCTTAGCCTAGCGCACATTTTCAATGAAGCCAGCTGCTACGAGCGCGATTTTCACCGCTACCCACCATGCAGTCGCACGTTAAAACTTCGGGGGACGCTTCTCTTGAATAGCCGCAATCCCTTCAGCAAATTCAGGGCTGCTGTAGTTAATGCTCTGCATCTCGGCTTCGTGCTCAAGGGCAGCTGGTAGCCCTGCAAGATCTCCACGCATCGTTGCGAGGAGCTGCTGCCGTGCCTCAGGGCCGCACGCCAGGATCTCGCTAGCAGTTGCGAGGGCTGCTTCGCGTAGCGCTTCAAGGGGCACTATGCGAGACACTAGGCCTATTCGCAGCCCCTCATCTGCTGAGATGATCTTACCGGTAAGGAGTAACTCAGTCGCGGCGCTTCGGCCGATTATTCGTGGGACGAAGAAGGTACCTCCCATCCCGGGGTGCAATCCGAGTTTAAGAAAAGTAAATCCTAATTTCGTATTCTCTGCAGCGATCCGGATATCGGCTGCGCAGGCGAGGCACAGGCCAGCACCAACTGCGGCTCCGTGGAGCACTGCAATGATCGGCACTTTAAGTTCAAGGATCGATAAAAACGAACTGTAAAAAACCAACATCCCGGCGCGGTTCTCAGTCTTGGTTTTTGCTCGCTTGGCATCGAGCATCGCTAGGTGGCCGCCAGCAGAGAATGATCTTCCGGCTCCGGTGAGGAGAATAACTTTTGCCAAGCCTTGTGCTTTGATTTGTGAGACGAGAGCCGAGAACTCAAGCGCCATTTCATCGCTCATGGCGTTAAGGTTCGTCTCATCGTTAAGAGTGATCGTTACAATTCCTGATTTATCTGCGGTGTAGGTGACGAGTGCCATCGAGAGATCTCCAAAATCCTTGTCCATCGACCGTGCTGGTACTCTAGAAACTTTTTACTCGACGCACTATAGCCAAAAGGAGCACCTACCTGTGGGTGACTACTCAGCAAATATACGTCATCTCGGTTCCGGGGATGACAAGGAACAATGCACAACGAGATGGTCGTAAGCAGCTATAACGACTTTAAAAACCGCTGAGCAGTTACGACAGCTTAGCGCATCTGCGCGCGCGTGGTCTCGCTGTCATCGTTACTGTGAACGAGCTGAATCTGCGGCGGTTGCTCCTTAGCAAGTGGTGTGAACGAGTCTAGTTCAGTGATCACTCGACCGATAAATACAGAGCTTTCGATCCGGAGTACTTCACGTTGGGCATCATCGGAGACGTAGATGAAGGCCTGGCGCAGCTTAGAGCGAGGCTTCGTGGTGGTGAGGTTCCGCACCTGCGGGGTTATAACGATAACCGGACGTGTCTCGCCTTTGTAACGGATGGTCTTTCGCTCAAGCGCGGTTAGCGAAATGAAGTATCGACTCTTACCGTTAAAGACATCGAAGTGCTTTGTGTCACCGATCTGCCAATCGAGGCTGCGAGCGAGAAACGTCGCGGCGATCGGATCGAGGGTAAAATTATCGGTCTCAAACGATAGCGTTTTTTTATCTGGGTCGATGACACCTTTGCTGCGGACGGCGTGAATGGAGCGCAGTTGAGGTGCAAATTTAATCTCGATATTTTTGCGGCGTGAGTTCTCTTGGTGGTCAATTGAGAGGTTGATTGAAGTGAGGTCACGGGCTGAGATGGTGGCGATCGCTTCGTAGCGCAGTCTGTAGAGTAGGTCGACTCCGCTGTAGGTTCGTGCTGCCGCATCAACAACGTATGTATCTCCGCGTCGATCGATAGTGACAGAGCACGAGGCTGCGTTGATTCCTTCCCAGCCTACTGAGTACTCGTACACGCCGAGGCGTGGAGCAAAGGTAGGGTGCTCTGGTGAATAGCGCGGTGTGGTGATCTTTACGAGTTCGGGAGATATGTAGTCGTCGGCGAGTGCGCTGCTCATGTGGTTCACAACTGCGAAGGTGAGGCTAAGCAGGTGTAGCACTACCACAATGCTTCTTACCATCGGCTTTCTATCGAACAGCATACGCTGCCCCCTCTTTTTTGTTCGCTTCAGTGGTATAGTATCGGCGTAATGGTGTTCACGCCAGGTGCGAGAGATCAGTATAAGAGAAGGTTAGCTCAAAGCAAACCTTGTTTGCGGAGCTTGTTCGGATAGCTTTTTTGATGAGTAAGCCTAAGTTAATCAATGTGTTAGGGGCTGGTGCGCCGAAGGTTTTTAGCGCCCTCGGGCGCTTTCTGGATCCTGTGCAGCTTGAGCAGATTGCGACTGACTATCAGCGCTGTGCCGAGTTGGGCGGGAACACAGAGCCTGGACTCGTTCGTGAGGAGGGGGTGTCGTTTAATCCCCGGCTCGCTCGGGTGCTCTCGCTGTTAGTCAGTGATGGCAAGGAGCGCGATCCTGTGACTTTACGTGCAGCGCTGTACGCTGCGACGCTTGCTGTGGTTTGTGGCGCTAAGCTCGAAAGTTTTGTTCCGACTGAATTACTAAGAGTAGTGGAGGCAGTGGAAGAGGCGAGACCTTCGCTTCCTGAGGCGGCACTTGTTCGAGGAGTCATCGAGCTCGATACTCTTCGACACGTGCATCAGGTTAATCACTCGGTTGCGGAGCGGGTGGTGATGCTTGCTGACAAGGAGAAGTTTTTGCAAACCGGATTTTTAGCGCTGCTCCCTGCGTGGTTGCAGGGTAAGCTTGAGCACGCACTTGCGTTGCAGTTACGGAACGTGACAGAGCAACAGAGTTTATAACGATGCGTGGTAGTGAGATGGAGAGCGAGAACATAAAAGCTGAGAGCGTTGCCGTTCGCGGAGTCGTAGGGCAGGGGCAGCATCGGCTGATCGATTGGTGCATTACGCCGGTATATGTCGTGCTGTTCTTTGGTATTCTCTGTTTTTATCATCCGATTCATCTGGTTGCTTCATGGTGTAGTAGGCGTGCGCACAAGTATCTTCTCGATCTGATGAATGTCTCTATCGTGCTTAATATCCGTGCCGTGACCGGCGCGCGCTACCGAGTGATCGGTACGCCAACGCTGCCGCCCGGAAGGTCAGTGATAATAGTGTCGAATCATCAGAGCATGTACGACATTCCGATGATGATGTGGGAGTGCCGATCGCGAGAGGTTGGTTTTATCGCCAAGCGCGAGCTTGGTCGGTGGATCCCGAGTATCTCGCTTGCGCTTCGTCGGCTTGGATCGGTGTTGATTGATCGTAGGGATGCTGGTAGTGCAGTGCGGGCGATTGCAGAATTTGGGCGCGCCAAGGAAGAAGCGAAGCAGGTGGCAGCGGTATTTCCTGAGGGCACCAGGGCGCGTGATGGGGTGATGAAGCGTTTTAAGACGACCGGTGTAAAGACCCTGCTGACATCGATGCCGAGTGCGATAGTGCAGCCGGTCGCAATCAGGGGTAACTGGGAGCTGTTGCGGTATCACTTCTGGCCGGTGCCGTACGGTACGTCGATTGAGCTTGAGTTTTTAGAGCCTATTGAGCCGGCTGGGCAGAGTGCCGACGAGGTCATTGCGGAGGTTGAGCAACGGATCTCGAAAGCGGTCTCAGAGGGCGGGAAAACTGCCAGAAACGTTAGGTAGACACCCCAAGCTTGTTGAAATATACCTTGATTGTGCTTACACTGTAGGGCTTAGCTCAAGCCGGAGTGGCGGAATGGTAGACGCGGCGGATTCAAAATCCGCTACCTGCGAGGGTGTGGGGGTTCAAGTCCCTTCTCCGGTATTTTAGTAGCACAACTCTCAGTCGCTTTATCCTGCGCGTTCACTATTTCACTCGCTCTTTCTATGGCCCAAACAACGTACTCTCCATCTGGACTTCCCTCCGTATCGGGCGCCCGTGTAGTTATCGTGTGCTCAAAGTGGTACGGCGATATCTCTGAATCGATGACCAAGAAGTGTGTGGAGGTTCTGCGCGCGGCTGGGTGTGAGGAGCCGGCGGTGCATGTTCTGCCGGGGTGCCTTGAGATTCCGCTTGCGGTGCGTCGATTGGTCAAGCGTGATCCACGCGTCGAGGCTGTGGTTGTTTTCGGTGTGATTCTCAAGGGGGATACCTACCACTTTGATATCGTCAAAGACCTCTGCATGAGTGGGCTAGAGAAGGTCGGTTTTGAGTGCGATATCCCAATCATTAATGAGGTTCTGCCGGTCGTGACGATCGAGGATGCGTACAAGCGCGCGCGAGACGATGATTCGAACAAGGGTCTGGAAGCTGGTATCGCAGCGGTTGAGATTATCGACTGGCGGCGAAGAAATCCGCTTTAGAGCATTCCGAGCATCTGTTTTGCTTGGCTATTGTCAGGGTAGTTACTGAGCTCTAATTCAAAAAAGTTTCGCGCACTCTGAGCATCGCCGAGCATCATGCTGCACAGGCCCTGAACGTGAAAGAGATCGCGCATCTTTGGTCCTGTGCGCGCACAGATCTGTGCTAGCTCTAACGCTGTCGCGGCATCACCGCCTTGAACGGCGACAGTGGCGAGAGCGAGTAGATTATTTCGAAATTCAAGGCGCTGCTGTTCAGAGCAATTACCCAATGACTGTGGACTCGCGTTAAACAGCATCTGCATGCGCTGTGACCCTTTAAATCCGGGCACGTTGTACACAAACGATGCCGCGAACTCATCCGCAAGAGCATCCACGGTAACGGTAGCTGGTGATGTTAAGGGAAAGCGCATCTCATGCGTTGGCATATTCGCCCTTGGTCCGACGATTGTGGTATGCGTTGCGTCGGGGCCAAAACCGATATTAGAGATAAGATTTCGCGCGGGGCAGATGGAGATCATTCCGCGGAGCCAGAACGAGAGGGTGAGTTGGTAGTCCCAGGTATCGATCTGACCGTTGTGCACTTGATTGAGGATCGACCGCCAATACGCAGCAAGGGTTGCATCGTGTTGAAAGAAATCCTCAAGCCACCCCTGTTCGTTGACCTCTGGCCACTTCGCCATCGTCACGTCGTAGTGCTTCATGGCTCGCCGCCACGTGGCCCAGCCCCAGATGTGAGGATAGCGCGTAAAAAAGTAGCTGGCGAACGTTCGGTTATACCCGCCGGGTAGAAAGCAGTTGCCGGATATCATAGCGACGTTGCTGTCGTCGCGGTGTCGTGCAAGGAGATCCTGGCAGAATCTAAAGAAGCTTTCGTGGGGTAGGCAATCATCCTCAAGGATGATCGCTTCTTCAACTTGTTCAAAGGCCCACATCAGCCCGCTTGAGACTCGGTTGCGACACCCCATGTTGGTCGGCGCGAAGTTCGTGCTCACAGTGCAGGGCCAATCAACGCGCTGACAGATCTGGCGAACCTCTGCACAGAGTGTGTCTTCGCCTGGGCGGTTGGAGCGCGGACCGTCAGCCACCACAAGCAATCGAGTTGGTCGTGCTTTGCGGACGGCCTCAAACACACGCGTAGTGAGTGCGGGGCGATTAAAGACCAGCAACACAACAGGAGTCATTAATTCAAAATTGGCGGTCATACTCGCTACTCATACCGTGCGCGGATAGTCCCGCTCACTATACTTGGTTATTGCGGGTGTGAATATACGTGAACATAGTTGGAACTGAGCGTGTTCGTATCTCGCCAGTCCCTGGACAAGGGGAGACGGATTGCGAACTAGGGAGAGGACGGAGTACAATCTCTCTGTGGCTAGCTCTTTAGACAAAAACATTCTTATTCCTGTCGCGTCGGTCGTTACCCAAAAAACCTTGGGTGAGTTTCTGCTGCTCAAGCTCTCATTTGAGCAGTACCATCAGGCGCGCTGGTACGTTTCTGTAGATGCGCATGCGCACAATGCGCTCGGCGTTTTTGATAACATCACGCTTCTACACAAAGTAAAAACCGATCAAGGAACCCACAACAGCCACGATCCTGAACAGAACCGGATCTTTCACGAACTTATTTTAACAAAATTTGATGCCATTCACGCAGCGATGCAGCACCACGGCTACGCGCTCTTCTTGGATTCTGATATCTTTTTCACCGCGCCTCTTGAAGAGCGAGTGATTGAGCTTATGCAGGATAATCGGGTGGATGCGGTACTAAGTCTGCACATGACAAATAATCCTGTGATCGAAGGGCAATTCGGATACTACAACGTTGGATTTTTTTCAGTGCGTAATCAGAGTTTTCTGGAGCAGCACGCTGAGATGTCGGCGAAGCATAAAGAGCTCGGATTGTTTTACGAACAGCAGCCACTGCAATTCACCTCGTACCATTACCTCACGGCGAGCCTTCCAATTAACTACAATATAGGGTGGTGGCGTTTTAATGAGCCGCATACCAGGGATAGGCTACAGTTCTTGCGGACCGACGGTACGCAGATCTACTTTGGTGACCAGCCAGCGGTTAGCTTCCACGCCCACACCTTGAAAAAACTCGATCACGGAAACTATGGGCAGTTTATGGTTGATAAGGTGATAGGGTTGATGAAGGTGTGCCCTGGAAACGCTAAGTATCAGGAGCTTGTAGGCTTTCTAGAGCGCTATCGGGACTAAAAGCTGATTATAGCTCAAAACGACGGCGCAGTGTGTTTATTCGCGCATCTATTTGAAATGACTTTTATTTTTTGGCTTAGTAGGATAGCCGAGCTGTCTGCACGCCCCTTCTGGAGCCGGACCTGGGTTTAGAGTTTAGGGTGTGGTATCCTTCCGCAGTCTGTGGTGGCCGGCGCGGGGGCTTTCGTCGCTGTTCCGCTATACACATACTTCCGGTTCTGAGTAGTGTTTCAGGAAGGGTACCCCGATATGCAGGGAATTTCTGTTGTTATTCCAGTCTACAATGAAGAGGACAATGTCGCCGAAGGGTTTCGCGAGGTAACGGCGATTCTGTCGCGGATGCAGCGACCGTACGAGATCATATATGTAGACGACGGCTCAAGAGACCGCACGGTAGCGCGCCTCCTAGAGTGCGGCGGAAATGATCCGCACCTGCAGTTGATTCAGCTTAGAAGAAATTTCGGACAGACCGCTGCGATGGCTGCAGGGTTCGATCACTCGCAGTACGAGATCGTTGTCGCTCTCGATGGCGACCTTCAAAACGACCCGGCCGAGATCCCAGCGATGGTCGCAAAGCTTGAAGAGGGCTATGACCTAGTCGCCGGGTGGCGCAAGGCGCGTCGTGATAAGTTTATCAGCCGCCGATTGCCGAGCATGATTGCAAATCGAATCATCTCGTGGTCCACAGGTGTGCAGCTCCACGACTATGGATGCACGCTTAAGGTAATGACTGGTGAGGTCGCACACAGCTTGCGCCTCTACGGCGAGATGCACCGCTTTATTCCGGCACTCGCTAATGAGATAGGCGCGCGGATCGTTGAGGTTCCGGTGAATCACCGCGAGCGCAAGTTCGGTAAGTCAAAGTACGGTATCTCAAGGACTATCCGTGTGATCCTCGATCTCCTCACGGTGAAGTTCCTGCTCGGTTACTCAAAGCGGCCGATTCACCTCTTTGGGTTGGTGGGTGTGGCTTCAGCATTACTCGGCACTTTGATTCTCGGTTTAATCACCTGGGATCGTTTTGTTGGGCATATCCCGGCAGGAAATCGTCCGCTCCTCTCGTTGGGAGTAATGATGGTAATAATCGGACTTCAATTTTTGGTGTTCGGTTTGCTCGCTGAGGTGTTGGCGCGCACGTACTACGAATCTCAAAACAAGAAGATCTATGTTGTTCGGCGGGTATTCTCCGCCCGTGAGGGGGATGAAACTACTCCGTGGAAGCGCAAAGCAGCCAACTAGCATTCAAACATCGAGAGGGTGACGCTCCGCTTCGACTCCTCTTTGATGGGAGGAAGTTGGGAGACGGTGGTATCGGTGTATACATTGAAAACACCGTGCGTGGACTACTCGAATCTGGCGAGGTGGCTATCACAGTTATCGCTTCGCCCGAACAAGCAGAGCGCGCTCCGTGGTGTCGTGATGTTGCCTGGGTGTACGACTCATCAAAGCAGTACTCATTGAGCGAGTACCTTCTTATGCCGCGGCGGATCGATTTTCGTGCGTACGATCTCTACCACGCGCCGCACTACACGCTGCCATTTGGGATAGATATCCCGTCAGTTGTGACGATTCACGACCTGATCCATATCGAGCACCCGCAGGCGTTTTACTATCCGATGATCGCCAAGCGTCTTATCCGTTCAGCTGTACAACGTGCAGCACGGGTCGTTGCGGTGAGTAATGATACGCGTCGCGCAGTATTGGATCTCACCGCTGCGGAGGTAGCGAAGGTAATACATATTCCGAATGCGGTGCCGCCGTTTTTGCGCCGTGCGGATTCTGGCATTTCCATAGAGCCAACGGTGCCGTCATCGTCGATGCAGTTGTCGGCAGGAGACAGGTATTTTATCACCGTGGTGTCGAATTGTAAGCCACACAAGGGTGTGTCTGATCTGCTCTCTGCATGGTCAGAGTTTGTTGAGCGGTATCGAGCGCTCGGTAGTGATCGTCCCTGCCCGCACCTGTTTGTGGTTGGCTATGGCGCTGAGTCGATTATAGCAGATAAAAAGCTGAGTGATCAGGTACAACAAACAAATAGAGTACGTATCATTGGCGCAGTAGGAAATGATCTCTTACGGCATCTCTATCGAGGCGCAGAGGCTTTGGTGGTTCCATCGCTTGCAGAGGGTTTCTGTTTTCCAGCACTCGAGGCCCAGAGCGTTGGTACGCGAGTCATCTGTCGGCCGGTGGCTGCGCTACAGGAGTTAGTTACTGAGAATGATTGTGTGGCTCGTGATCTTTCGGTGGGCGCGCTTACGGAGGCGATTCTTGATGTGGCCAAAAAGCCGAGAGAGTCAAAAGTAGTAATCGCAGCACATCTTGAGCGCTTTTCATTGTCGCGTGTTTCAGCAGAGCTTTGTGCGGTGTATGGCGCGATTATCGCACAGCGGCAACGGGCGTGTGTTGGGTAGTAAGAGAGTAGTATGAAGGTAGCGATCGTCCACGATTGGTTAACCGGGATGCGCGGCGGTGAGCGGTGTCTTGAGGCTTTCCTTGATCTCTATCCATCGGCTGATATCTTTGCGCTCGTGCACATCCCTGGTACGACGTCAGCGCGGATCGATAGTCGGGTGAAGGGCACTTCGTTTCTTAATCGGATTCCTGGGATCGCTAAGCTATACCGCGGATTGCTGCCGCTCTTTCCGCTGGCAGCGTGGAGCCTGCAACTTAAAGGGTATGATCTGGTGATCTCTCTCAGTCATGCAGCAGCGAAAAATGTGCGTGTGCCAGAGGGTGTGCCGCATATCTGTTACTGCTTTACTCCGATGCGGTACATTTGGGATCAGGCGCCGGCGTACTTTCGTGGTGTGATGTTATACCTAGCACAGCCGATTCTGTGGCCGCTGCGGGTGTGGGATCGTCGTGGTGCGCGGCGGGTTACTGAGTTTGTCGCTATTAGCTCGTTTATCGCGGCACGCATCAGGCGATTCTATGGGCGCCGGGCCGTTGTTATTCCTCCGCCGGTACATGCAGCGGGTGATATCCCGCGGCGGTTGACTTCAGAGCAGTTGGCTCTTCTC
>Ga0172372_10008132_pt1 | contig 13946 bp, 10 predicted proteins | sample LakKiv5m_2_FD_114544 | JGI IMG/M metagenome (GOLD analysis project Ga0172372, IMG submission 114544) | Freshwater microbial communities from Kabuno Bay, South-Kivu, Congo - kab_092012_9.5m | ecosystem: Environmental > Aquatic > Freshwater > Lake | place: Democratic Republic of the Congo...
CAGCGGGTCCACGTGAATGGGCGCACGGCACGGACCGCTACACGGTCGATTCGCCCGCCGCGCTCTACGCGCTCGCCGTACTGCCGCTCCTCGCGCTCGCGCTGCGCCCCTCCCTCGCGGATCTGCCGCGCGTTCAACGCGCCCTCTCCTTCGGCCTGCGCGCGGCGCTCGTCGCACTGCTCACGCTTGCGCTCTCGAGACCATCCCGCACGACGGTGAGCACGAAGACGAGCACGGTGTTCCTCGTCGATGTGTCGGAGTCGATCTCCGATGAATCACTCCGCGATTTCCAAGCAGTCGTCGACGCCGCATGGCGCGCACGCGGCGAGCACGACGTGCAGCTCGTGACCTTCGCGCGGCACGCGCGCGCAGTGCCGCTCGACCCTGGCGCAGAAGCCGTTCCCGCGATCCCGCGGGCACCCGCGAACGCCGCACAGAACGCCAACGCCGGCACCGATCTCGAAGCCGCGCTGCAGCTCGCCTACGGCCTCTTCCCCGCCGGGCATCTGCGACGCGCCGTGATCCTCTCGGACGGAGTGCAGACGGAGGGCGACGCGCTCGGCGAGGCGAGCCGTGCGCGACGCTTCGGCGTCCGCGTCTCGTACCATCCGACACAGCGCGGCGCGCCCGCCGAGGTGGCCGTCCGTGACGTCACACTCCCCGACAAGCTCGAGGTCGGCGCGACGTTCTTCGTTCGCGCGCGCCTCTTCGCCACGCAGCCCACGCGTGTCCGCGTGACGCTGCGTCAGGACGACGGCCCCAACGCGCTCGATCCGCAACGCGATGTCGAGCTCCCGCGCGGTGAAACCGAAGTCGCGTTTCGCAGCATCGCGCGTGTGCCGGGCCCCGTGACCTACACCGTCGACGTCGAGCCGCAGGGCGCCGACCGCTTCCGCGCGAACAACCGCTTCGTCACGAGCGCCATCGTCCCCGGGCGCCCGACCGTGATGCTCATCGACTCCGACCCGTCGCGCGCGACGTGGCTCGCCCGCGCGCTCTCCGCCGGCGACTACGAGGTCGACGTGCGCGGCCCGCGCGAGCTGCCGACGAACGTGCGCGAGCTCGAGCGCTTCGACTTCGTCGTGATGTCGGATGTCCCCGCCGACGCCGTCACGCTCGGCCAGATGGACGCGCTCGAGCGCTACGTGCGCGACCTCGGCGGCGGATTCCTGATGGCGGGCGGCGCGCAGGGCTTCGGCCTCGGCGGCTGGGGTGGGACGCGCATCGAGCAACTCCTGCCGGTGCGCATGGACGCCGAGCGCCGCCGCGATCAGCCCTCACTCGCCCTCGCGCTCGTCATCGACAAGAGCGGCTCGATGACCGGCTTGAAGATGGAGCTCGCCAAGGAGGCCGCGCGCGCGACAGCCGAGCTGCTGTCCGGCGAGGACTACCTCGAGGTCGTCGGCTTCGACGCGCAGCCCGTGCGCATCGTGCGCATGCAGAGCGCCGCGAATCGCCTGCGCATCCTCACCGACATCGGCCGCCTCGCGCCGTCCGGCGGCACCGCGATCTTCCCCGCGCTCGACATGGCCTATCAGGACCTCGCCGTCACGCGCGCGCGCATCAAGCACGTCATTCTGCTGACCGACGGGCAGACGCAGGAGAGCGGGATCGACACGCTCGTGCAGGCCATGCGCGCCGAGAGCATCACGGTGAGCATCGTCGGACTCGGCGGCGACGTGAACCGCACGCTCTTGCAGAGCCTCGCCAACCTCGGGGGCGGACGCGCCTACTTCACGGTCGACCCGCACAACGTGCCGCGCATCTTCACCCGCGAGACGACGACCGTCGCGCGCTCGAACGCCGTCGAGGAGTACTTCCAGCCCATCGTCGCCTCGCCCGCGGATTTCCTGCGCTCGCTCGATCTCGGCGGCGCCCCCTTCCTCCACGGCTACGTCGCGACGCAGGCGAAGCCCGCGCCCGCGCAGGTCGTGCTGCGCTCCGAGCTCGGCGAGCCGCTGCTCGCGCGCTGGCGCGTCGGGCTCGGCTGGTCGCTCGCATGGACGAGCGACGTGAAGAACCGCTGGGCCGTCGATTGGCTGCGCTGGGCGGGCTTCCAGCCCTTCTGGTCGCGCCTCGTGCGCGAACACATGCGCCAGCGCCGCCGCGAGACGCTCGACATGCGCGCCTCGCTCGAGGACGGCGTCGTGCACGTCGAGGTCGATGCGGTCAGCGACGACGACCGCTTCCTCGACGGGCTCGAGAGCCGCGTGACGATGAGCGGCCCGCTCGGCGCACGAACGCGAACCGCCACATCGACGAGCGGCATGGCGAGCCCCGCGACAACCATGAACGACGCCGCCCGCCAGACGGAGACGCACCCGCTTCGGCAGACGGCGCCGGGTCGATACGAAGCGCGCTTCCCCCTCGACCGTTTCGGCGCCTTCACCCTCGAGGCCGTCCACACCCGCGACGGTCGCCCCATCGCCGAGAGTCGCGCACAGCTCGCGAATCCCTATCCGCGCGAGTACGCGAACGTCACTCCGACCGAGACGCTGCTGCGCGACCTTGCGGCCGCCACGGGAGGCGATCGCGCGCCGACACCCGCGCGCCTCTTCGATGCACGCGGCGAATCGCTCCGTCACCAGGAAGGCGCATGGTCGTCACTCCTGTACGCGGCCCTCGCGGTCTTCGTGCTCGACCTGCTCGCACGGCGCGTGAGACTCTTCGAACGAGGAGTGCAACGACACGTTGGAACGCGGCGCGGGTCTTGACGCGCACGACTCGGGAACTATTCTCCTGCGCTCTTCACGCCAAGGGGTCGAGGAATGAAAAAGACTGAACTCAAGCGGTTCAAGAAGCTCCTCGAAGAGAAGCGCGAGGCGTTGGTCAAGAATGCCCAACAAACCATGGCCGAGGACATGACCCTCGACGCCAACGACCTCCCGGATGAGATGGACCTCGCATCGAGCGAGTACATCCAATCCTTCACGTTCCGCCTCCGCGGCCGCGAGAAGTCCTTCCTCGACAAGATCGAGCGCGCCTTGAAGAAGATCGAGGACGACACCTTCGGCACCTGCGAATCGTGCGACGAAGAGATCTCCGTGAAGCGCCTCGAAGCGCGCCCAGAGACGACGCTCTGCATCCGTTGCAAGGAAGATCAGGAGCGCCAGGAGCGCGACTTCGGCTGACCCAGCCGGTTCGAGTGCGCGTCGGCGCGGTCAGCGGCTGACTGACTCATCCTGAGCGGCTTCGCCGCTTCGGACGTCGACCGAAGAGGGTTCCGCGAGTTCCGTGTCGCCCTCCATACCCCTTGGAAGCGCCGCTGCGGGTTGCACATCGGGACGCGCGGCCAGCGCTGGCGGTGGCGACGACCTCCGCACACGAGGAGGCAGCGCCGGCGGGGGTGTCGATTTGCGCACGCTTGCCGGGAGGGCAGCAGGCGGGGTGGATTTGCGGGTCGTCGCCGACGGTGCGACCGACTCGGCCTTCGGCTCCGGCAGCTCGAGCGTGAACACCGTCCGCCCGGGCTCGCTCTCGACGCTGACCGTACCGCCGTGGTCTTCCGCCACCTTGCGGACGATCGCGAGCCCGAGACCGGTACCGCCCTTTTTCCCATGGGTCGTGAAGCTCTCGAAGAGGCGCTCGCGAATCTCTTCCGGGATGCCGGGACCATCATCCGTGACGGTCACGAGCAGCGCCTCCCCCTCGCCCTCGGTCGCAGCACGGCGTTCCACGCCGATGACGACGTTCCCGCCCGCGCTGCCGAGGGCCTCGGCGGCGTTGCGGGCGAGGTTGTGAAGCGCGCGCTCGATCTTCTGCTGATCGAAATGCCCCACGCCGCGGTCACGCAGGTCGAGCCGCACGTGCACGCCGCGATCGCGGAACTCGCGGTCGAGCTGCTCCTGCACTTCCGCGAAGAACTTGTGGAGATACACCTTGCCGACGAGCACCGTGCGCTCGCCGCGCGCGAACGCGAGGATCTCGCGCGTCATCGCGTTCACGAGACGCACCTGACGAAGCACCGCGTCGCCGTAGCTCTGACGCACTTCCTGATCACGCTCGCTCACGAGCAGCTGCGCGTAGCCCTGCACGACGGTCATCGGCGTCTTCAGGTCGTGGAGCACGCTCGAGAGGAGCTGCCCGATCGTCGAGAGCCGCTCCTCGCGCTCTCGTAACTCGCGAAATCGCGCAAACGCGATCGCGTTCGAGACGTGGCCGGCGATGACGCTCGCGAACTTCACGTCGTCGTCGTCGAAGCCGAGCCGACCATTTCCCTTGTTGAGCAGCTCGAGCGCGCCGACGCCGTCCTTCCAGCGGAGCGGCACACACAGGACCGAGCGCGGGTGGTAGCCAACACGGTCGGCAATCTCGATGGAGTGTCGACGGTCTTCGTCGACGTCGTTCACGATCTGCGGCTCGCCGTGGCGCGCGACCCAGCCGCTGATGCCCTGCCCGGCCTTGATCTTCAGGCGTTTCACGGCGTCCGGCTCACCGCCGATCGCTGCGCGGAATCGCAGATCGCCGCTCTGCTCGTCAGCGATGAGGATGCTGCCCGCCTCCGCGCCGATGGCGCGGATCGTTCGCGCGAGAACGCCCTCGAGCAGGTCGTCGAGGCGCATCGCGCTCGCCGCGACCTGCGCGATCTCGAATACGACATCGAGCTCGCGGACCTTGCGCTCGAGCTGCGACTTCGCTTCGCCGAGCTCGAGATTCTTTGCGTACGCGGCGAGGAAGAGTCGGCTGTTCTCGATCGAGACGGCCGCCTGCGAGGCCAGCGACATCAGCAGCGACTCGTCTTCGACGGTGAAGTACCCGCCGTCGCGTTTGTTGAGCACCTGCACCACGCCGATGGTGCGGGCATGGTGGTTCTTCATCGGCACGCACAGCGTCGACCGCGTGCGGTAGCCCGTGCGTCGATCCCAATCTCCGTCGAAGCGCGGGTCGAGGTACGCGTCCTTGATGTTGAGCGGCTTGCCCGCGCGCGCGACCCAGCCGGTGAGTCCCTCACCGACCTTCAGTCGAATCTCGACCTCCGACGTGCCCTGCGCGACCTTCGACCAGAGCTCCCCCGTCTGCTCGTCGAGGAGATAGAGCGTCGAGCGCTCCGCATCCATGATCGCGGAGACCTTGTCGAGCACCAGCGTGAGCAGCTGGCCGAGGTCGAACGTGGTGCTGAGCGCCGTGCCGATCTCCTGCAACGCACGAAGTTTCGCGTGCTCCCGCTCGAGCTCGGCTCGCAGCGCGGCTTCGCGCTCGGCGGTCAGCGGCGCGTTCGCAGACATCCCCGAGACTCTCGCATACGCGGCGCGACTCGGGCAACGCCGCGCGCGCTGCGCTCAGTAGCCGCGACGCATTTCGGCGCGATCACCGACGGCGAGTTCACGCGTCGAGGCGGTGACGATGGCCGTGCAGGTCCGTGGCCGCACGTGGACGATCCGGACCTCCGCCACGATTTCTTCGGGGAACTCCGCTGCGGTGCGACGAACTTCCGCCGTCGATCCCGGCTCGAATCCGATGAAGGCATTCTGTGCGCGCCAGTCATCGCCCTGCCGAACGACGAACAGCCGGTTCCCGGTGGCGACCCCCTGCTCGTCGCCGACGTTCAGGAAGATGACCTGCTGCTCGCCGAGCAGCGTGCGCGGGCGCATCGAGGCGATGATCTGCGCGCGCAGATCCCGTTCGTTGCGCCGAGGTGGGACCTCGTCGAAGCGCCGCGGTACGGCGGCGACGCGATGCCCGCGTTCGATCGGCTCGAGCGCCTCCACGATCGTGGCACGGGCGTTGCGCCGCTCACGATCGTACGTGTCGATGCGGACGGCACCGTAGATGCGAATGAGCGTTCCGGCCGACGACTCCGGCGCTTCGTCGGGCGTCGCCTCCGTGAAGATCGTCCACTCCTGCCCCGGCGCGACCGGCGTCTGCTGCTCGGGGTCGAACTGGAGGTAGACCTCGTCGAAACTCGTGAGGAGCATGTGGTCGGCGGGAGACCCCACGATCTCGCCGGATTCGCGCAGCGCATCGCGGTCGAGGAACCCCTCCTCGCGGAGCAGCACCCCACCGCTCGACGGGCGACCGACCCGCATCCGCGGCGCCCCCCGCAATCCGCGTGGCGCTATCGCCGCGACCGCCGCGGCGGCCTGCGGCGTTCCAACCTCGGGAATCAGGCGAAGCTGCCCTTCCGGGTAGATCCAGTGCGGATTCGTGATGTCGGGGTTGAATGACCAGATACGCGGCCAAAGAAAGGGGTCCCCGAAGAAGCGCCCCGTCACGTCCCACAGCGTGTCGCCCCGCTGGACGACGTAGCGGGCTGGGATGTCGCGCGGCGCGACGGAACTCCGGCGTCCTGAGTCATCCGAGCCGCGATCGACGTCGGACCCGTCGTTCGATGCATCGAAAGAACTGCCCTGGAAGGTGTCGTCTTGGGCACGCACGAACGCGGGCGAGACGACCTGGACGATCGGAGTCGCGCTGGTGAGCGCGAGGATGACGGCGAGAAAGGTTCGAGAGGCTTTCATGACGCGTCCTGTCGCGACGCTGCGCGCGCGGCTTCGGTGTCTGGGAACTGGCGCTGAACGCGCTGGAACGTGAGGTGAGCCCGAGCCAGGTCGCCCATGCGCTGATGGCAGAGACCGACCTTCAAGAGGGCATCGGCGGCTCTGGCATGCGCGGGCGCGATGCGCAGGAGTTCTTCGAAGCCGGCCAGCGCGAGGGCATACTCGCGCTGGGCGTAGCGGACCTCCGCGCGCCAGTAGCGGGCGCCGACCGCGTGAGCGTGCTCAGGATGGCGACCGATGAAGGCCGTCAGCGCCGCAAGCGCGCGCTCCAACTGACGAGCGTGCACGAGCTCGAGGGCAGCCCGGTACTCCGTGGTCGCGTCATCGACCGTCGCAGCACCTGACGAACCCGGAGCCCGAACCGGTCCCTCTGCTGGGACGGTGGCCAGGCGCGTCGCCGGCGTCGCCGCGACCCGCGCCGCCATCTGCCGCGAGTATCGTCCCGGCGCATCGCTGCCTTCCAGAGGAACCACAGGCAGCCGCTCCTCGACGCCGGGGGGCGGCGGCGGACCGACCCAGGCTTCGACGGAGGGCACCGTCACGGACCGGACGGCAGGTGCTCCCACCAACTCGAGCACGGGACGCGGCCCCCCGGTGGACGCCTCGGCCTCGACGACCTCCGCAGCCGGGTCGGAAGCCTGCACGCTCGCCGCCTCATCGAACGAGGCGCCTCGTTCGCGCCCGATCCGTACCGTGCGCCGCCGCGACTCTGATTCCGCCTCGCGCAATCGGTCACGGAGGTCGACGACCTCCGCTTCGGCGAGCGCGAGACGCCCCTCGAGCTCCTGCTCGCGTTGACGCAGCCCGCGGATCTCAGACTCCGCCGACGTGACCGACGACGACGCGACCGGACGCGAGGCGCCTCCTGCCGCGCCCCCGCACCCGACGACCGTGGTCGCGCCGGCTAGCCCTAGCAGCACCGCGATGGAGACGGAAATCCTACGCACACTGCGATCGTACGAAGGCGCTGCGACGACGGTCAACAAATCGCGCGCGCGGCCGGTGAGCTCTGGCTCAGCCGAGCACACCCATCCCGCGGAACTTCGCGTAGCGGGCATCGACCAGCCCGGCCGGGGAGAGCCCATCGAGCGCCGCGAGAGCTCGACGGAGCGACGCACGAAGACCGCTCGCGGCGGCCTCCGGGTCGCGATGCGCCCCGCCGCGTGGCTCCGGGATGACTTCGTCGATGGCGCCGAGAAATTGCGCGTCCGTCGCGAGCATCCTCAATGCCCGCGCGGCCTCCGGCGCGCGTGCTCCGTCGCGCCAGAGGATGGATGCACAGCCCTCGGGCGTGATCACCGAGTAGGTCGCGTATTGCATCATGAACACGCGATTCGCGACGCCGAGCGCGAGCGCACCGCCGGAGCCGCCCTCCCCGATGACCGTGGCGATGACGGGCACGCGCAGCCGCGACATCGTCAAGAGCGATTGCCCGATGGCTTCGCTCTGCCCGCGCTCCTCCGCACCGAGGCCCGGATACGCGCCCGGCGTATCGATGAACGTCAGGACGGGCCTCCGGAAGCGGTCCGCGAGCGCCATGACGCGCATCGCCTTGCGATAGCCTTCCGGGTTGGGCATCCCGAAGTTGCGCCGCAGCTTCTCTTTCGTCGTGCGGCCCTTCTGCTGACCGATGACCGCGACGCTCCGCCCTTCGAAGCGCGCGAATCCCGCGACGATGGCGGGGTCGTCCGCGAAGCCGCGGTCGCCGTGCAGCTCGACGAAGTCCTCGCAGAGCCGATCGAGGTAATCGAGAAAGTACGGGCGCTCCGGGTGCCGCGACAGCAGGACCTTCTGCCAGGTGTCGAGGTCCCCGTAGATCTCGGCGCCGAGCTTCTCGGCGCGCTCCTCGAGGCGCCTCAGCTCGGCCTCGGGCACGCCGCCTTCACGCGTCTCCGACGCTTCGCGCAGTGCGCGAATGCGTTGCTCGAGCTCCACGAGCGGACGTTCGAACTCGAGGTGGGCCATGGGCGCGCGGGCTGCTCAGGAGGGACGCGTGTGCTCGTCGGCGTACGCGTGCGGGTGCCGCTCGCCGACGACCCGGTAGATTTTGAGCGCTGCAGACTTGCCCTTGACCTGCGCGGCGGGCAGTTCGACGGCCTCGAAGTCATCGCGCACGCGGAGGTACACGGCCTCGCTGACCACGATTTCACCGGCTTTCGCGACCGAGCAGAGGCGTGCGCCCGTGTTCACGACGTCGCCGATGACGGTGTACTCGAGCGCGCGACTGCTGCCGAGGTAGCCCGCGACGACTTCCCCGCAGTTGATACCCACGCCGATCTGGATGGGGATCTCGCCCTCGGACATGCGCTTGCGGTTCCACTCCGCGAGCACGCGCAGCATCTCGAGCGCGGTCTTCACGGCACGGTAGGCGTCGTCGGCGTGCGCGACGGGCGAGCCGTAGAGCGCCATGATTTCGTCGCCGACGAACTTGTCGAGGGTGCCTTCGTACTTGAAGACGATCTCGACCATCTGCTCGAAGTACTCGTTGAGCATGTTGACGATATCCTGCGGGCGCGCGGACTCGCTCATGCTCGTGAAGCCACGAATGTCGGTGAAGAGCACGGTGGTGTCGCGGAGCTCGCCGCCTTTCGCGATTTCCACGCGCCCGCTCAGCACCTGATCGGCGATGGCCGGCGAGAGCAGGCGCTGGAAACGCTCGCGCGTGACGGCCTCCTTCTCGAGCTTCTTCGCGAAGAGACCGTTCTGGATGGCAATCGCGGCTTGGTTCGCCACGTTCTGGAAGAGCTGCAGGTCCTTCTCGGTGAAGGCGTTCGTCGCGATCTGCGAGTCGAGCACCATGATGCCGAAGAGCTCTCCGGCCTGGAGCAGCGGCACCGCCATGGTCGAGCGGATGCCCTGCATGATGATCGAGTGCGCGCCCGAGAAGCGCGAGTCCATCGACGCGTCCGAGGACAGAACCGCGGCTTTGTCACGGCGGACGGATTCGATGATGGTCGTCGAGAGCACGACCTCCTCGCTCGTCGCGGCTCCTGCCCGCTTGGTGCGCACGCAGCGGGGGCGCAGTGAACCGTCGTCCTCGACGAGCAGCACGACGCCGCGGTCGGCCGCGAGCAACTGGAACGCGGTATCGAGAATCTTCGCGAGCAGCTTGTCGACGTCGAGCTCGACGCCGATCGCGCGCTGCAGCTCGTAGCTGACGCGCAGTTTCTCGTAGTCACGACGCAGCGCCTCGACGTCGGTGACGAGCCGCTCCGGCATGAAGCTGATGTCCTGGAGCGGCGCGAGCTTCGTCCGGATGTGCGACTCGACCATGCCCGGCGTCATGGTCACGCGGGACATCGACTTCGTGCCGGCATCGCCGCTGTGCCCGCTCGGAACGGCCGTCGTGTCGCTCTGAAAGACGATACGCGTCGAGCCGAGCGTGATTTCGTCCGCGTTGTTGAGGGCGCGCTCGCCGGTGATGCGTTCCCCGTTGACGCAGGTGCCGTTCAGCGAGCCGAGGTCCTTCGCGACCCATGCGCCCTGGACGAGGCTGATGTGCAGATGCTCCTTCGACACGATGCGGTCGAGGAGTTGAATGGTGTTGTTCGGATGCCGCCCGAGGGTGTTGTGGGGCTTGAGTTCGACCTCCTGCCGCCCTTCGGGTCCGATGATGGTGATGCGCGCGGGCATGTGTGGCCTCGGACGTTCGAATCTAGACGACGCGCCGCCGCGAAGTAAAGCCCGGCGAGACGCCGAGGCCGACGACCCAGCGCACGCTCGTCACGTCGTTCGTTGCGGTCCGCGACCGGTACTGCTAGCGTCGCCGCCGTCCTTCGGGGCACCACGTTCCCCGGCTGCCCCTCGCCTTCAGGAGCAACGCATCATGGCCCGCGTCACCGTCGAAGACTGCCTCGAGCACGAGGAAAACCGCTTCGCCCTCTGCATTCTCGCCTCGCAGCGCACGCGCCAGCTGATGAAGGGCGCACCTTCGCTCGTTCCGAGCAAGAACCGCGCAGCCGTCACGGCTCTCCGAGAGATTGCGGCGTCGAAGGTCTACTACGGGCGCCCCGTGCGCGACGCGGTCGTCGAGTACATCGAGGAGCAGCGCCTCCTCGACGCGCCGAAGGGTCTGTAACCCTTCCATCCCGCGCGAGCGCGCGGCGGCTCAGCCCTCGAAGCGCGGGCGGCGCGGCTAGAAACCGCGGCCGCTCGCAGCCATTTTGGCCTGTCCACCGAGTCGATAGTAGCGACGCAGCGCATGGGTGAGCGCCAGCAAATCGCCGCGCGCGACGTATGTCTGCTCGAGATGCGCGACGAATTGCGACGCGAGGGAGAGGGCCGCGCGGTAGCGGTCCCCTTCTTCCGTGTCCGGGGGGTCGAGCAGGTCCGCTTCCTCGAACAAGCGACGCCGGAGAGACCGGCTGCGCGCGACCAGCGCGGCCGGCGACCTGTGGCGCGCGGCGATCACGCCGACACCGAAGCCTGACAGAAGCCCCGTCGCGTACTTGTCGACCTCAGCCTGCAACTCGAGTTCGAGCGCGGACACATCCCCTTCCCGCGCGGTACGGAACAGCAGGTACACGAAATGGCTCACGCCCTCGGTTGCGAGGCACGCAGCCGAAAAGCGCTCGTCACTCCACGCATCGCCGCGCTTCGCAGACAGTGCGCGGACACTCTCCGCATCGACGTAGAGACCCACTGCGACGCCGTCAGCGTCTTCCCGGACGAGCAGCACCTCGCCCCGTGCGATGGCAGTTGGGCCGAGGGCGTCGAGCGCCTCCGCTTCGTCGACGACGAAGTCCTCGACGGCGTGCTCGAGCGAGACGTCGTAGAGCCGCTCGAGTCCGTGCTGAATGTCGCGGAGCGCGCGCATCGACGGGGTCGATGGCCCGAACCGGCGCCGTCGCGCGCGCGCGGGCGGTCGGTGTGCGACATCCCTGCGAGCGGGCATCAGTGAAGCGCCCCTCCGCGCCGCGTCGCCGCTTCGAGCGCCGGGAAAACCCCGATGCGGCGCAGCTGTTCCGCCACGGCAGGTGAGCCCGTCGTCTTCCAACGGTCATAGAGCCGCACGATGTCTTGCGGCGTCTTGGGTGTCGTCGCCTCGCGCACGTCCGCAAGCACCCCGACGTACACGGGAAAGCGCTCGGCAAGCTCGTCATAGACGGGCGCGAACGCCGCTTCGCGCGGTGGCGCGAGCCGCACGATCGCCGACGCGCTGCGATACGCGCGTCCACCGAGCGCACCCGCATAATCAGGCGTCACACCACGCCGCGCGAGATGGTCCGCGAAGAATCCGCTGACGTAGAGCGCTGCGTCACCGAGTCCGCGAAAGCGCCGAAGGCGCTCCTGCCCGTTCGTCTCGAGAGCCTCGGCAAGCTGCGCCGCGAGCGGGCGATCGAGGGCCTCGAGCGGCGGCGCGAGCGCGAAGCCCGCGAGCAGATTCACCAAGTAGAACTCGGTTCCGGTGTCGATACGCAGCCGATGCCGCTCGAGGGCGTCCACCAGCCGCTCACGAAAATACGCGCGCACGTCTGCATGGGGTTCGATCATCGGAGGCTCCTTGCGCGGGAGGCCCCGCGCGCTGCGTCGGCTCTTTCCCCTATACGGTCGATGGGCCCTCGGGCAAAAGAAGCCGACCGGTCACCGAAGCGGTGTCGCGAGTGGTGTTGTTGGGAGGCTGGCAGCCGCCACCGAACGAGTGCCAATCCACGCTCCGACGACCGGCAGAGCGCCCCCTGGCGCCCGAAAACCCAGCGATCACCAACCCTTCCAGAAAAGTTGCGCCGCCGTCGGGAGCACGTCTTGACCTGCCGAGGTCAGGCATTACCTTCCCGCCCGTCGTTAGCACTCCCGCTTGGCGAGTGCTGACAATCCGCTCTGCCGCCCGGTCAGAGGGCCCTGTCGGTCCTCCTGCCGCGCGGCGTTCACCCTGGGAGACACCGACATGGGCATTCGTCCGCTGCACGATCGCGTTCTGGTCCGCCGCGTCAAGGAAGAGGAAAAGACGAAGGGCGGCATCATCATCCCCGACACCGCCAAGGAGAAGCCCATCGAGGGCAAGGTCATCGCGGTAGGCAACGGCCGCGTGAACGACAAAGGCGAGGTCCGCAAGCTCGACGTCAAGGTCGGCGACAAGGTGCTCTTCGGCAAGTACAACGGCACCGAAGTCAAGGTCGACGGCGAAGAACACCTGATCCTCCGCGAGGACGACATCCTCGCGGTCTTCGACAAGTGAATCGGCGTAGGAAATAGGAGAACAAGACCATGGCTGCCAAGGAAATTCTGTAAGACACGACGGCCCGCGCTCGCATCCTCGCCGGCGTCGACGCGCTCGCCAACGCCGTGAAGGTGACCCTCGGTCCGAAGGGCCGGAACGTGGTCATCGAGAAGAGCTTCGGCGCTCCGACGGTCACCAAGGACGGCGTCACCGTCGCCAAGGAGATCGAGCTCTCGGACAAGTTCGAGAACATGGGCGCGCAGATGGTGCGCGAGGTCGCGAGCAAGACGTCGGACGTCGCCGGTGACGGCACGACGACGGCGACCGTGCTCGCCCAGGCCATCTTCCGCGAGGGCAGCAAGCTCGTCGCGGCGGGCCACAACCCGATGGAGCTCAAGCGCGGCATCGACATCGCCGTCGAGGACGTGATCGGGCGCCTCAAGAAGCTCGCGAAGCCCACCAAGGATCCGAAGGAGATCGCGCAGGTCGGGACCATCTCGGCCAACGGCGACACCACCATCGGCACGATCCTCTCGGACGCGATGCTCAAGGTCGGCAAGGAGGGCGTCATCACCGTCGAAGAGGCGAAGGGCCTCGAGACGACGCTCGACGTGGTCGAGGGCATGCAGTTCGACCGCGGCTACCTCTCGCCGTACTTCGTGACCGACCCGGAGCGCATGCAGGCGGTCCTCGAGGACGCGTACCTCCTCATCTCGGAGAAGAAGATCTCCAACATGAAGGACCTCCTCCCGGTCCTCGAGGCGATTGCGCGTCAGCAGAAGCCGCTCCTCATCATCGCCGAGGACATCGAGGGTGAGGCCCTCGCGACCCTCGTCGTCAACAAGCTCCGCGGGACGCTCGCCGTCGCGGCCGTCAAGGCCCCGGGCTTCGGCGACCGCCGCAAGGAGATGCTCCAGGACATCGCGAAGCTCACGGGCGGCTCGGTCGTCAGCGAGGACCTCGGCATCAAGCTCGAGGGCGTCACGCTCACCGACCTCGGCCGCGCCAAGCGCGTCACGATCGACAAGGAGAACACCACCATCGTCGATGGCGCCGGCAAGAAGGCCGAGATCCAGGGCCGCATCGAGACCATCCGCAAGCAGATCGCGGAGACGACGAGCGACTACGACCGCGAGAAGCTCCAGGAGCGCCTCGCGAAGCTCGTCGGCGGCGTCGCCGTCGTGAAGGTCGGCGCGGCCACCGAGATCGAGATGAAGGAGAAGAAGGCGCGCGTCGAAGATGCGCTTCACGCATGCCGCGCTGCCGTTGAAGAGGGCATCCTCCCAGGC